>Ga0315281_10014963_pt1 | contig 10422 bp, 9 predicted proteins | sample YL17G07_0_MG_FD_204540 | JGI IMG/M metagenome (GOLD analysis project Ga0315281, IMG submission 204540) | Sediment microbial communities from Yellowstone Lake, YNP, Wyoming, USA - YL17G07_0 | ecosystem: Environmental > Aquatic > Freshwater > Lake > Sediment | place: USA: Wyoming | collected...
ATAATGTTTTTCCAATACATTATGCAAAACGAAAATCTTAAATAAAGAATGTGTTAGTCAGATTTCCGCATGAATCGAAGTAATTTTCCCCATGGGCCTTGTGGGGGTATAGCCTTACTTTTCCCATGGCCATATCTGTAACCATAGCCATATTTGTAATAATATCCGTCCGAGCCAAAATAGCGTGAAGATTGTCCATGATATTTGAATTCAAGATAGTTGAGCACAAAACCTAAAATCTTCCCCTTATCCAAGTTGGCGATGGCCTGCTTTACAGTCTCTCTCGGAGTTGCACCCGCTCGGACAACAACGACAATCCCATCTACCAACTTTGCCAAAACCTCTGGTTCTGTAGTGGCAAGGAGAGGAGTTGAGTCAAAAACTAAATACCTGTCAGGGTATCGTGATTTCAATTCATGAATCAGGGCCTCCATTTTTTTTGACCCAATTAATTCTGTTGGGTTTTCTTGAATAGAACCAGCAGGGAGAAGATTCAGTTTCTCAACTTCTGTCTTCAGGAAAAGATCAGACAGATTCCCGTTTCCCACCAGATAGTCGGATAGACCTTTTCCATTCTGCAGTCCAAAATATTGGGTGAGGGTTGGATTACGGAGATCGCAGTCCACCAGCAAGGCATGAGTATGGAGTTCACGGGAGATGCTAATTGCCAAGTTAGCCGACACAAACGTCTTCCCTTCACCACTTGTAGCACTGGTTATCATGATTGTTTTTGGAACATCATAGATCTTAAATCGAAGCAGGTAGGTCCTCAGTTTCCTGAACTGTTCAGCCGCGAGGGAACCAGACTGCACTAAAGAGATCATCTTGGAGTCAGAAGAGATTCCCTCTACTTTTTGTGGTTCCCTCGTTATCTCGTGCCTCTCGATCCTTTCCTCTTCGGATTCCTGAGTGACAGGGTCCCTTTCCTTTAATCCTTCTTTCCTCTCTCTCTCTGCTTTTTCTAAGGCTTTATAAATTTTGCTCATCGCTCCTCCTATCATTTTTCATTAAGAAAATGACATCGAAAATTTCATAAGTATATCTTGATAGAACCTTTCAACAACTTTTTTAATAGCTTGCATCCACTCCATAATTTCCCATTTGGCATTCAAAAAGTACCCTTTCCACAAAAGACAGGATGTCCCAAAAATGAAGAGAACTATTATTATCACTGTAAACAAAATGAATCGTTTTGGTTTCTTCTGAAGGTATATCCCATCCAGATGGTTGATCACCTCGCGTACGATACTTTTCCCAATGACCTTCTGATCGGCGGCATATCCTGCTAAAAGAGCATTATCGCAAACAATGTTGATCAATCGGGGAATCCCTTTTGAATATTTGTAAATCACTTTGACAGCCTTAGGAGTGAAAATGTCGGGATCGACTGTCCCTGCCATTCTCATTCTTTTCTTAATGTATTCTCTGGTCTCTTCTTTATTTAAGGGTTGCATATGATAACGTAGGCTTATTCTCTGTTTTAATTGACGAAATTGAGGGCAGTTTAAGATTTCATTAAGTTCAGGTTGGCCCATCAGGACGACCTGGAGGAGTTTGCTTTTGGGGGTCTCTAAATTGGTGAGCAACCGAACCTCCTCAAGCAGTTTCGGGTCGAGGGTGTGCGCTTCGTCGATAATTAAAACTACATTCTCATTCCGGGCATAACAAGACATCAGAAAATTATGGAGAGAGGCGAGGTACTGGCCTTTTGACCTCTTCTGACCTTTTATTCCCAAGTCCTCACAGATATAGTGAAGAAAGTCCGTAGAACCCAGTTTGGGATTGAAGAGGTAAGCGGTTCTGGTATTCCCATCCAATCTGCTCAGAAGCGTTTGAACAAGAGTGGTCTTACCTGTCCCTACTTCACCTGTAATCACGGTAAACCCTTTTCTCTCTCTGACCGCATAGGTGAGATGGGCTAATGCTTCTTTATGATTTTCACTGAGATAGAGAAACTTGGGATCCGGTGTAATCTCGAAAGGTTTCTCTCTCAACCCATAAAATTTTGTATACATAGATTAAGGATTAAGCCGCTTTCTTTTCAATCTTCGGAATATTCGCCAATACTTTAAACCCCAAGGTTGTTTCCAAGTCTTCGGCATCCCTAAAGGAACGGTCTGTTTGTTCTTTAAAAAAGGCCATTCCGAAACCTAACATCGTCCCTAATAAAACACCAAAAAGTAGGTTTCTTGGAATATTGGGGCTAAAGGGTTTTTCAGGAATCCTTGCAGGATCAATCACCTTGAATTGTTCACCCTTTTGACGCCGCTCTAAATTCTCCGCTTGTTGAGACTCCTGATTCTTCCTCAAAAGGGATTGATAAGTCTCTTTGTTATTTTGGTAGTCCCGTGTGAGATTGGCCATAGCCAATTCTCTGACAGGCATATTATCTATTCTTGCCTGATATTCTGCAATCTTGGCCTTTGTTCTTGCTTCTTCGTCCTTCAGTCTCTTAATTTCAAAATCAGTGGCAACCAGTTGACCCTCCATCTCTTTGTAAAAGGGATCCATTCCCACCCCCGCCGTGGTATCTTTCTTCTTTTCCTTTGTCGCTTCAGGGGTGGCTGTAGCCATCGCAGGAGGAGAAATCTCTTTTTCTTTCACTTCTTCGGTTTCTTTCTTACTGGCTTCGCTCTTTTTTTCTAAATCTGCAATTCGTTTTTTTGTGGCCACAATATCAGGGTGTTTTTCTTTATATTTCGTCTCCAATTCGGCCAAATAATTTTTCAATTGATTGAGCCGTCCCTCGTCAGTGTTTGCCAATTTAGGTTTTGGCGATGCCGAGGATGAGGAAGAAGGTGAAACTGTAGAATCTTCTGTTAGCATGGCAACCATGTTTCTCATTTCAGTGAGTTGTTTTTGTATGATCAGTTTGCGATCTTGTGCTGATTTCAGAGCATCGCCAATTGTCTGAAGCTGCTGTTGAAGTCTCCCCAAAATGCTTAAATTGACATCACGTTGGTCTGGAAGTTCGTACATGAACTGCTTTTTAAACTGGGTAATCATTTTTTCTTGTTCTTCAAGCTTTGCCTTTGTAGCATTTAACTCAAGGGCAAGAAATTCCGTCGTCCCCTGGGCCTGTTGCTCACGTAATTTTAAATTTTCTTCAATAAAAAGAGAGGCCAATTTATTGGTAACTATTGTCACAATCCTTGGATCTTTTCCAATGTAAGCAATTGTAAAATAGCTTTCTCTCCCTCTGATTTCTACCCTGATATCTCGCCGCATCAATTCTACAATCTCTTCCATCGCAAGGGGTTTCGCTTCTTCTCGGTAGAGCTTAAATTCAGCGATAATCTGTTCCAATCTCGTTCGACTCATGATTTCTTGGCCAATGGATTGGAGACGGTCTTCAATTCTCGAAGTGACGGTGGGCCTAACATAGTCCACCGGAACTTTTTGCGGGGTGACTAAAATGAGCGTAGAAGCCCGATATTTTTTAGGAGCGGTAAATGAATAGATTGTTGCAGCTGATATTACAATAGCAAATGGTATGATGATATACCAGATCCGCCTCAAGAAAATTTCAATATAATCATGAATATTAAAAGATTTTTCAGTATTGAGCATTGTTTTCACCTCCGAGATTCAATGAAATAGATTAAAAAGTCGCCGTCGCGGTAAATATCGCTCGATATTGACTATAATCTAAATTACTAATATTTGAATGATCCTCAGTATGAGCAAGCTGAAGGGAGAGGGACAACCATCTAAGGAGTTGATAGGAAGCATTCCCACTGATTCCCCAGATCCAATCTTTCTGGCCACTACTATATGTTGGTCTTTCTAAAGAACCGGTTACCCCAACAGACAGTTTCTCCATCAACTGATGGGTGATCGTCCCGTATGTCCTATAGTATTTGGCAAATCCCCGATTCTGGGCTGTAAAGTAATCCTCTGTATAGCCTCCCTGAAATGAGAGCGTATAGGTAGTCCTTTTTGCACTCTTTATGAGACTTAAGTTGAAGGAGGGACCTCTCGTTTCTGAACCTTGCTCAGGAATCTGCCAGAAATAACCCCCTTGGGCCGTACCTGTCAGCGTTGGACTAAATTTATATTCGATACCAAGGCTCGGGTTGTGAACATCGTAATCGACCCCAGGAGACTTAAAATCTTGCTTTTGATAGAAGTATTCTCCAAAGATCGAAGTCATGGGATTAAAACGGTACGTATAGCGAGCCCTGGCTCCATTACCCACCAGATCCGGAGAACGCTCAAACTGCCCAAAAGTAAGGATATATTCTAAATCTATTCCATTTTTAATATCGAACCAGTAGGTGAGTTTTGGATTAATCGTATTTTCCATACTGTCTTCAAATAAACGGTTTTCATTACGATAAATGTTATTCCGATAAAGAACCGAAATGAGACCCTCTTTTGCAAATTGATATTCTATGGATGGTTCGACAACATTTCGGATATAGATCGCATGTTGCCCTCTTTCGGTGGAAAGAAGAAATTGGTTTGGCAGGGCATTGGCAGTAAATACCTGCTCTCTTGCTGCATCAGATCGGATTAAATAATCCCTGACTCGAAAAGTTAGCCTTGGGGCGATTGCATACCAAGCGGTAAGCGACCCCGAGGGACTGAAATAATCGAATTTGTGGTGGTCTGCATAATAGACAAATCCCGCAGCAAAGTCCAAATCAATTCCATAGGTTTTCTCTGATAAAGCAGAAAACTTCAATCCCGCGTTAACAGTGGTAATGAAATCGTCTACTTTGTTCGTATGGGTTAGAAGAATATTGTCGTTATATTCTTCGCTTACGGTGATATAGGGATGAAATTTAGACAATAAATCTCTCATCTCCTCACCATGGATTAAAGAGGTTTCAAATAATAATAGAACCGACACTATTCCCATGATCCAAACCCAATTTCTCCCTTTTTTCATACCCGCCCCCTTTTTATTCATGTTTTTATTCATGGACATAATTCCTTTAAGGCACAATGATCGTATCACCCGACTTCAGGATAATATTTGAATCGAGGTCTTCTCCTTTAACAATTTTCTTATAGTTGATGGTAAATCGTTTTTCCTTTCCACTCTCTTTTCTGATAATGATTATTTTCTTTTGATTGGCCCATTCTGTAAGCCCACCTACCATTGAAATAGCTTGGGCAAGAGAGGTTTCAGTTCGTAGGCGGAGCATACCCGGAGTTTTAACCTGGCCTGAAAAATAGACTTTGAAACTATTAGCTTCCATAACAACAACAGTAACATTGGGATTTTCAATAAATTGATTCAGTCTCTCGGTCAATTTTTCCTTCAATTGGAGAGGGGTAAGGCCCGCCGCCTGAATCTCGTCGACAAGGGGGATGGAGATCATTCCATCCATTCTCACCGAAACCGTTTTGGTTACGGTTTCCTCCCTCCACACATGGATGTAAAGAACATCCTCAGCTCCTATCACGTAACGGTCGCTGTCAGCAGCAATTTCGGCCTGAGCCTCTTTCTTCAAAAGGATCTCTTTATCCGCTTGCGGGTAGGCAATCGAATTAAATATAAGAACAGCCCATACGATGATGATTCCGATATTAAATAACTTTTTCATATGATCTTCCTCCCTGGTTAGGAATTAATAAATCCAGGCTCATCCCCTGGGATATGCTTTAAGAGGGTTCTTCTGCCAATGCCCTTTTAATTAGATCGGTAGTGTCTGTTCCATCAATGGGAAAACAGACCTGATCGATCATGACTTCAACCCCTTTACTTTTAAAGTCATAATACTTGAGAGCGTCTTCAAATCTGGATTTAACATGGTCTCCTGCCTTGACATCCGCGTACGGGAGGAGGACAGCCAGTTTATCTAATTTTAATGAGCCGATGATATCGCTTTCGCGTATCTCCTCCATTAAGAGATTACCCAATATTTGGTGGCAGGCCTGCAAACCTCCTCCATCATCCTCTTTTAAAAATGGCTTGATTTTGAGAAGCATGAGGCATAGAAAATTCTGATAGCGCCGAGCACGTTTCACTTCCAGGTCCAGAAGAAAAAGGAATAAATCTCGATTCAGAACTCTGCCAAAAGCTGCCTCCGTTCCTTTTGGGAACTCCCCCCCTAAGTTCTCCATGCCACTCTCTCCTCAGCAGTCATGTCTGCGCCCAGTGTCCGACAAAATATTTTTTGTTTCTCAACTAATTTCTTCTTCAACCCTTCGACACTCTCTTAGATCATTTAAACGGTATTTCTGAATCTTATACAGCAATGTCTTATAACTCACACAAAGTAATTTAGCCGCCTGTTTTCGGTTCCAATGAGTCTCTTGTAAAGTGCTTTGAATAATCTCCTTCTCCGCAACTTCAGCCGCCCTTTTTCCCATACCTTTCAAGTTTAAAGATTCCTTTCCTGCTGGGAGGCTGGGTGATAAATTTTTATAGGATTCAGGATTCATTCCATCATCCAACCTCTTACTGAAAATGTTTTTAAGAACCGTTTCTTCATCACCCAATAGGATAATCCGTTTAATCATATTTTCCAATTCACGGATGTTTCCGGGCCAAGTATACTCTTTAAAGCCATTGATCACCTTTGATGAAAATGGCGGGACGTCCTTACCGTATTTATTTTTATAAACATTTAAATAATATTGTGAAAGCGGAAGGATTTGCTCTTTACGATCTCGTAAAGGCGGGACCGTGATGTTGATCACATTGATCCTGAAAAATAGATCTTCACGGAAATGCCCTTCCATCATCGTTTTTTCTAAATGATCCTTGGTGGTAGCGATCACACGGGTATCGACCGTCACATCTCCCTCCCCTCCTAAACGAGAAAACATACCGTCTTGGAGGACCTGCAAAAGTTTTGCCTGAATGGAAATGTCCATTTCATCGATATCGTTCAGCAAGATCGTCCCACCATTGGCCAATTCGAACTTCCCGGGTTTTTTAATATAGGCTCCTGTGAAGGCACCTTTTTCAAACCCAAAAAGTTCGCTTTCAAGGAGCCCTTTATGAATGGTTGCACAATTCACCTTAACGAATGGTTTATCCCTCCGTTGAGAATTTAAATGGATGGCCTGAGCCAGTAATCCTTTCCCTGTCCCGCTCTCCCCCTTAATCAATACCGTAATATCAGTCTTGACGATTTCATCAATGATCACTTTGATTTTATTCATCTTAGAACTGTTGGTAAAAATGATTTGAAAAATGTCCTCCATAATAGCCAGAGAATGAGCAATCTACGTGCCAATTAGGGATAATTTATTGTCTATCGATTACCTTATTGAAATTAAATGAATTTTTCTTCCCTCGATTGGATAATATTTTTTTGACCATTTTAAAAAATAGGGAAAAAGTGGTAAATAAATTGGAAAAAGTGGTAAATAAATTTCACTTTACTCCTTTTTTAAAGAAGTGATAACTTGTTTCCCTTTTTTTAAAATTCATTCAAAAAAAATGAAAATCATTCACAAGAAATACAAATTCACTCCACTTTTTTGATCGTTTATCTCCCACGAAGTTCGGAATAGGAGTTACCATTTATGATGATTGAATAAATCGTTTATCGAGGCCGGTTTCTTTAATTTTATAGAGGAGAGCTTTATAGCTAATATTTAATATATGGGCTGCCTTCTTTCGGTTCCAATTGGTCATCTCTAAAGCTTTAAGGATAATTTCAGACTCCGCATTTTTTATAGCCTCCCGGTTAACTTCCTTCAAGGAAGGCCAGATCTTTTTTGCTGGGACCGTTTTCCCCTTTTTTTCTGGGATAGATTCTTTCTTGGTCACAGGAGTCAATTCCTCAATGATCGCCTCCTCGTTCCCCAGGACAACAAGCCGTTGGATCATATTTTCCAATTCGCGAACATTCCCTAACCAATGATACTCGGAAAAAGCCTTTATAATCTTATCGGATAAGGAGTTTACCTTTTTTTGGTATTTCTTACTGAATTTGTCCAAGAAATATTCAACAAATAATGGAATCTCTTCTCTCCTCTCCCTCAATGGGGGAATGGTGATATTGACGACATTCAGCCTGTAATAAAGATCTTCACGGAATTGACCATTTTTGACGGCCTCTTCTATATTTTTATTTGTCGCTACTAACACTCGTACATCTACCCGGATGTCCTTTTTGCCTCCTAATCTCGAAAACTCTCTGTCCTGAAGGACCTGGAGAAGTTTGCCTTGAAGGGAAAGGCTCATCTCTGAAATTTCGTCTAAGAAAATAGTCCCACCATTGGCCAATTCAAATTTTCCTGGTTTCTGGCGATAGGCCCCTGTAAAGGCACCTTTTTCATAGCCAAAAAGCTCGCTCTCCAGAAGTTCTTGAGGGAGAGCAGCACAATTCACCTTAACAAATGGTTTCTCTTGGCGAAAAGAATTGAGGTGAATAGAACGTGCCACCACCTCCTTGCCTACCCCGCTCTCCCCTTGGATCAGCACCGTGACGTCCGTATTAGCTATCTGATCAAGGATTTCTTTAATTCGATGCATCCGGTCACTGGCATATATAAAAATCCCCTCCTCTCGAGTCACTTCACCAATTTCAACAAAAGTGGAGGAGGAAGGGGGAGAGATTGGGACAACTTTTTCTTTAGAAAAAACTTCTTTGGAATCCTTCATCAGCCGGTTTACTTCCTTGATTTCCAAAAAGAAACGAGCAGAAGTCAGAGCAGCCCCAACCTGGTTAGAAATATAGGATAAAGCCAATTTATCCCCTTCATTAAAAGCTCCTTTCTTAGAATGACTGAGGTTGAAGACCCCTACGACCTGGTCTTTTTCTCGTATCGGAAAGCAGATGAGGGAATTGACCTTATTATTTAATCCTGCCACACTTACAAAACGAGGTTCCTTATTAACGTCATTCAGCATTACCGCTTGCCCTTCTTTTAGGACCCATCCTGCAACCCCTTCTCCTGATTTAAATCTTTTCCCATTGCCTGATGGGTCTGGGTAATAGACACTCTTTCTTTCATTCTTCCCCCGGGCTGCGCAGATGGTTAAATAGTCAGAGACAGGGTCTTTTAGCATCAGAGAACAGTTTTCAGCATCCATTTCATCCATCACGGCATCTAAAATTGACTTACAGGTTTCGCCAAAATTAGGAACATTATGCATGGCCCCCTGAACCTTCTGAAAAAGTGTGTAGGCCCTGCTCTTTTTATCAAGCGGGTAGAGAACACCAGGGACAGTATCGAATCTTTTTGATAGCGTGCTTATCTCCATATCTTACTCCAAAAAGTGGCTTTCTTAAATCATCGACTTGTTGTGGACAAACCATCTCCAGATAATGCGATTTCTCGCACATTCCCATTTCTCCTCATTTCTTTCAATTTCTGTTCTAAGCGTTTCTTTTGAAGAAACACTTTTCGCTGTCTTAACCCTTTTTTGAGATGGATGAGAATTTTTTCGCTTGAGATTGGCTTCAGAAAAAAATCATCGATACCGGCACTCATGATTTTCTTATATTCCTTCTCTCCTAAATTTTCATACGTAAGCATCATGACATAGAGTTCTGGAAAACTTTTTTTTAAATCTCGAATGATTTCCGGAGTGTTAGTATGATCAATTCGATATTCGGTAATGAGGCAGGAAATTTCAAATTCTTTAAAATTTTGTAAGGCTCTTTCCATTGTATCCATAGCCAGGACGATATATTTCTCGCTTTCCAATATTGTTTTTAACGTCCATTGGGTATGAAATTCTTTATCCAGTATGAGAATCGTGTCTTTCGCCATCTCCCAAACTATTAAAAAGAACCTGAAGAGTAAATACAGTACAACATGTATTTTTCGAAAAAAGATACCTTATTTTTGACTCGTCGCTTCATGATATGGGTAGAGCAATTTTTATACCAATTCAATCCCATTTTATGTTTGTCTCTAATCGACCAATTTTAAAAGGCTTTTTCTAATAAAAGATCTTGTGAAAAAATTATACCTCAGTTAAAATTGCCCGTTCGGCACAATTATTGGGCCAAAAGGTTCATGATGCTTAAATTACTTAAATAATTTCCAATGGTTTTATGATTGAGCTAAAAGGGATGGATTACGGGATGGGTTTAATGATAGAGATATTCTTTATCTAAATCTTCCAAAACAGCCTTGAGAGATTCAGGAATGGCAAATTGATCTGGATAGGTAAAGGTTTGAAAGGATAGGGTTTGAATGTAGGAATTTAAAACGTCGTCAGATTTAAATTGAGGATGAGTATGAATTAAGTTCAAAAGTCTTTGCATTAAAGCCTTGGATCCGACTTGGTCTGTTTCAGGAAGAATGACCCCAATCTCGCCGTTATTTTTAGCTACCATATCTTCTTCTCTTGTATATTTTCTGACAATTTTTATAAGTTCTCTGTAGAAATTGTCAAAACGATCACCCATTTTTTCTTTGGTTGGAATTTTTACCAATAAAAGAGAAAAAGGATGCTGGTGCCGCTTTGCCCTTTTAAGTTCTTGCCGAAGACATTTCTTA
>Ga0315281_10014964_pt1 | contig 10422 bp, 8 predicted proteins | sample YL17G07_0_MG_FD_204540 | JGI IMG/M metagenome (GOLD analysis project Ga0315281, IMG submission 204540) | Sediment microbial communities from Yellowstone Lake, YNP, Wyoming, USA - YL17G07_0 | ecosystem: Environmental > Aquatic > Freshwater > Lake > Sediment | place: USA: Wyoming | collected...
TTTCAATCTTTGCCGTCAGTTCAGGTTTCTCCACGAAGAAGTCGGTCATCAGCTTTATCATTCCTAGTTCTCGTCCTGAAAGTTCTATCGGGTTCAACATTCATCTTACACTCCTTTTGCGTGAGACTAGTAAAGCCATGTTCAAATATAGAAACCTTATGTACATAATGTACACGCTTGAACAGCCATGTAGCTGACCTAAACATTTTTAACAGCCTCAATCAATCAGAGAGTGGAGAGTTACCATGCGCAAACACGAAGACAGCATGTTCTCAACTGGAATAGAGCCTCTGGACAAGCAGTTGGAAGGAGGGCTCTTTCTCGGCGAAAATGTCGTGTGGGAAGTGGAATCTGCGACGTTTGCGCGTGAATTCCTATACTCTTTTATGAAACAAGGTATAATTGATGGAAACCAAGTAATCTATCTTGACTTCATATATCCACCACAGGCAATCATGCTTCACCTGAAGCCCCTGATCAAGGCGCTGCCGGAAGGCTGGGAAAACAAACTACTCGTCCTAGACTGCTTCACCGAATCTTCAGGCCAAGGCGAACTAGTGTTCATCGATTTCTACGATAAGGCACCATCATGGATCAGAAAAGTGCCCAGCTCAAAGGACCCTGAGCAGTTTCACAGATTCTTTGGAAGAATCGAACGAGAATTCGTCAGCTCTGGCACAAGGCTTGTCTTCAATAGTCTATCATTAATGGAGCATGTCTGGGGAAATGAGGCAGTCAAGGCTTTCTTTAGCCATGTCTGCCCAGCCCTATATGCCTATCAGACACTAGCATACTGGACAATAGCCAAAAACGCACATCCAAAAGAGTTCTGCGCCCTAATCGAGCACATAACTCAGGTTGTCATCGATCTATCCAAGGCGGGCGGAAAAAGGTTTATAGAAGTCAGAAAAGCGGGCGGTCGATACAATTCGGAGACATACGAGCGCCGCGAGTATTCAGTTGAAGGCCTGAAAATCGAATTCTGACAGGAGTACAGTCATAGTTTTTCGATGTTCATGAATGTTCACAACTCCGTCAACCTAAAGCAATACTTAAATGCAAAGGGGAAATACTGATCTAATCCAAAACTTGAAAACGTTGAGGAGAGAGGAAAATGACTGAACGTGTACACAAAAACAGTTCCTACCTAAATGGCAAATCGACAACAGGCACTCAAACACGTGTGAAGGACACAAGCCCGACAAGTGGAATGTGCCCCATCTGCATCCGCGATTGCCCATTCCTGTGCGAAATAAGCCTATCAGCATTCAGAGGAAGAGAAGCACTCTACCCAGAACCTGCGCAATTCGGCTCCAGCACCGCTGGAGCACTAAAGGATTTCGGATTAGATTGGTCGCACTTCAACATACAAGCAGGACTCTTTGAAGCAGAAGGAATTGAACCGGACTCCGACAAGACGATTTTTCCGAACGTCAACATAGAAACCAAAGTTGGAGGAATACCGCTAAAGATCCCAATTCTAAACGGCGCATTCGGCTCAACCGACGTCGCAAGACTGAACTGGGAAGGCCTAGCAGTAGGAGCAGCGATTTCTGGAGCATCGATCATCGTCGGAGAAAACGTCTGCGGCATGGACCAAGAAGCCCAGATAACAAATGGAAAAGTCACAAATTCAAAAGAACTGAAGCGCAGAGTTGACCTATTCAGGAAGTTCTGGGACGGGAAGTACGGAGAAATAGTTGTCCAAACAAACGTTGAAGATCAGAGGCTAGGCGTCGACGTCTATGCTATCTCGAAACTTGAAGTGAATGTCATTGAAAGAAAATGGGGACAAGGAGCAAAAGCCATCGGAGGCGAAGTTCGAGTCAGAGACCTGGAAAAGGCAAAGCTTCTGAAGAAGAGAGGGTACGTGGTAATCCCAGACCCCGAGGACCCAACAGTCCAACAAGCCTTCAAAGAAGGAGTGTTCAAATCTTTCGAGAGACATAGCAGAGTAGGTATACCAAAAGAGAAAGGCTTCGTAGAAGATATCGAATGGTTGAGAAAACAAGGCGCAAAGTATGTAACGCTCAAGACTGGCGCGTACAGACCCTCCGCTGTCGCCTACACGATGAAAATGGCGTCAGAAGCCAAAATTAACTACGTATCCTTCGACGGCGCAGGAGGCGGAACCGGCATGAGCCCAGTACCAATGATGGATGAGATGAGCATTCCAACTGTTTACTTGGAAGCCATAGTTCTAAAATGCGCACAGCTGCTAAAGAAGAAAGGACGCTATGTCCCAGACCTGATCATGGCCGGCGGTTTCATCGAGGAGACATCCATTTTTAAGGCCATTGCAATGAGCAACTTTGGAGACGGCCCGTTCATAAAGGCAGTGTTGATGGGACGATCGCCAATAACCGCAGCCTTCAAAGGAAGCTACTTCAAGCAACTCTCTGAAGAGGGCAAGTTGCCAAAAGCTTTTGCTGACAAGTTCGGTGGTACACCTGAGAAATTCTTCATCGCTGCACCAGAACTGAAACATAAATACGGTGAACGCTTCAAGGAAATACCATGGGAGGCCGTAGGCGTCTACACCTACCTAACTGACCGAGTGGGCGTTGGACTCAAGCAACTCCTGGCTGGCAATAGAAAATGGAAGCTGGAACTAGTTAGCAGGAATGACTTAATGAGCCTTTCTGAAAGAGCTTCGAAAGTCACAGGCATAGCCATGCCCGACGAAGTAGAGAAAGGCGCGATTGAGAAGATTCTAGGCTAACACTCCCACCTTTTCTTTTTTCCAGAGTCCTGCAGTAAGCCTTAAATTACAGCATTTTATCAAGCTGAAAAACACGGCAGGAGATTGCTGTGGCAAAAGCCATATCACCATACGGCATCGCGCTAGAGCAGTTAAGACTTGCAGCGGAAAAACTCAAACTGGACTCTGGAATACATGAAATGCTGAAAGTCCCAAAACGATCACTCACAGTTTCCATCACAATAAGAATGGACAGCGGAGGAATTGGCGTCTTCAATGGTTGCCGTGTGCAGCACATGGACGCAAGGGGGCCATTCAAAGGTGGCATCCGCTATCACCCAAATGTTGACCTAGACGAAGTTACAGCACTGTCAATGTGGATGACTTGGAAATGCGCAGTCGTCGACATTCCCTACGGCGGCGCAAAAGGCGGAATCTGTTGCAACCCTAAGAAGATGTCAAAGGACGAACTGGAGAGAATGACAAGACGATACACAAGCATGATTTTCGATTTCATCGGGCCATACCGTGATGTCCCTGCTCCAGACGTTTACACAGACGCTCAGACGATGGCATGGATAATGGACACGTACAGCCAAATCAAAGGTTACAGTGTTCCCGAATGCGTCACAGGAAAGCCAATCAGTATCGGCGGCTCAGAAGGAAGAGCGGAAGCCACTTCACTAGGCGTTGACATCTGCGCAAGAGAGGCAGCCAAGCAGCTCAACATGAAGCTAAAAGGAGCCACAGTTGCAGTTCAAGGATACGGCAATGTAGGCTGGAACGCTGCCAAAATAGCCCACGACTGGGGCGCCAAAATAACGGCGGTAAGCGACTCAACAGGCGGAATCTACTGCAAAGAAGGGTTAAACCCATACAAAGTGTACGAACACAAGCAAAAAACAGGATCAGTTGTTAACTTCAAGGGAAGCCAAAACATAACCAACCAAGAAGTGCTCGAAACAAAATGTGACATACTTGTACCAGCTGCCCTAGAAAACTCGATAACAAAGGATAATGCTGACAAAATAAGGGCAAAAATCGTTGCTGAGGGCGCAAACGGACCAACTACGCCTGAGGCAGACAAAATACTCTTCGAGAAGAGAATTATCCTAATCCCAGACATCTTGGCCAACGCGGGTGGAGTGACAGCGAGTTATTACGAATGGGTTCAGAATCTTGAACGTGAGCATTGGCCAGTGGAAGAGGTAAACACGAAACTGGAAACCAAGATGGTTAAGGCCTTCAACGACGTCTACGTCGTTTCAAAGAAGGAAAAATGTGAAATGAGAATTGCCGCGTTGATGCTCGGCGTCGGCAGGGTTGCCGAAGCAATAAAGACCCTAGGACTGTGGCCCTAGCAAAAGGAAGCCTTTTTCCCACTTTTTTATTTTTCTTAAAACTCAATGGGCATCTGGAATTTTATTTAGGCATAATCTAGGTTTTTAGACTACGATTCTTATATTTGGTCGCGACAGTTACGTCTGAAGAGGGAGAGAAGGAAATCATGCCACACAAAGTGTCTGCAGAAATCGGCAGTCTAGATTTCAGTTTTGAGCACTCGCCCAAAAAGATTATCGCAAATAGAAACTGCCAAGAAATCAAGCTCGCCGGCCTAAATGTAGGCCCTTATGAAGAGGGAAACGAATATGAACCCTACTATTGGGTGGCTTTAGAACTTGAAAAATCGGGAATTGCCCACTTTCGTGAAGACGAGAGCCTAAGCGTGGCCAAACTCAACAAACTCCAATGGTCCGAACGCGTCCAAACCGTAGGACAGATATCCAAATTGCCTGAAACTTTCTACCCAAGACTCCGAAGATACCTTACAAACCTGAAAGATTCTGCTAAAGCCCCAGAAAAAATGTTGGAAAACGAGAAGGCTAGACAGCTAACACAAGACATCGTGAATTCTAGACTGAGAAAGATTGTCTCAATAGCCTCTGCCCCAGCCCAAACCGAACAAACACTCAGAAATTTAACGGGGGAGGAGAGAATTCTCTACGAGCAACTCTACACGCTCATCAACCAATGGCGGACGCAGATATTGGAATATGAGGAGGCAGAAGAATGAAGGAAGGACTGGAAACCGTTGACCCACAAGAGCAATTCCAAGCGTTTCTGAAAACCGAAAAATACCGCCAAAGAATATCACAAATGGCAGTAGGAGGCAGAACATCAGTAACAATCGATTTTGAAGACCTGTTGGCCTTCGACCAGAGCCTCGCCGAGCAACTCTTGGAAAGACCGGACGAGTACCTGAAACACGCCGACAACGCAGCCTATGATCAGCTGCGGATAGAAGACCCCGAATATGCTGAAAAACTAGAAGCCCAAACTGTCAATGCAAGAGTGGTGAAGCTACTGGAACCTGCGCAGTTGCGCAGGCTTGGCTCGGACCACATTGGAAGGCTTGTGATGGTAGAGGGCATTGTTGTCCGTTCAACACCAGTTAGGCCAATGGTAATGCAGGCAGCGTTCAAATGCAAAAGATGCGGCGAAATCACACCGGTGAACCAGACAGGGCAATTTGTCAAGGCTCCCTTCGCCTGCAGCAATCCTTCTTGCGCCGCAAAAGGACCATTCGACTTTGTACAAGAAGAATCAGCATTCATAGATTCACAGGACCTTCGCCTTCAAGAAAGGCCTGAGGATCTTCCTCCGGGACAGCTTCCTCGCACGTTGAATGCCAAGCTTGTGGGAAGCGAAATAGTTGATGTGGCGAGGCCAGGAGACCACGTTTCGATCGTTGGCGTGGTTCGAGCTTTCGCTCCCGCGCGGCCTGGAGTCGGGAAACTTCGCACCTTCATCCTATTTCAGGACGTCAACTCCATTGAAGTGCTTGGGAAAGAACCTGAAACCTCATTGCCGTCACCGGAAGAAGAGGAGAAAATCCTTGATATTGCAAAGGATCCATGGATACACAGAAAAATAATAAGTTCAATTGCGCCCTCAATCTACGGATACGACCACGTGAAAGAGGCGATAATGTATCTTCTTTTCGGCGGCGTGCAGAAAACTCTTCCGGACATATCGATAAGAGGAGAGATCAACTCGCTCTTGGTAGGAGACCCGGGAACAGCGAAATCTCAACTTCTTCAGTACGTGGCCAGAATCGCGCCACGTGGATTGTACACTTCTGGACGCGGAACAACTGCGGCTGGCTTAACTGCGGCCGTCATAAGGGAGAGAGGCGGAGGAATGACTCTTGAGGCTGGCGCCCTTGTGCTGGCTGACAAGGGAATCGCGTGCATCGACGAAATGGACAAGATGCGCCCTGAAGACCGAGTGGCCATCCACGAGGCTATGGAGCAACACACCGTTTCAGTGGCCAAAGGAGGCATCGTCGCCACGCTGAACGCTAGAACGGCAATACTTGCGGCTTCCAACCCCACCTTAGGAAGGTATGAACCACATCGCACAGTGGCAGAAAACATCTCTCTTCCAGTCACGATACTTTCAAGGTTTGATCTGATCTTCGTATTACGAGACGTCCCAAACAAAGAATCAGACATCAAGATGTCGGCGCACATTCTTGAAATCCACAGAAAGGGACTGAGCCCTGTGGAGCCTCCGATACAAGTTGATCTTCTGCGAAAATACATAAGCTATGCAAAGGGGATCAGGCCAACTCTGACTCCTGAAGCAATACAACGCCTCAACGACTTCTATTTGGCAATGCGATCGGCAAGCGAAGCAGAAGGCTCACCCGTGGCGATAACTGCACGCCAGCTCGAATCTTTGGTCCGTATTGCTGAAGCAAGAACCCGCTCAGCACTCAGGAAAGAGGTTTCAGCCGAAGATGCCGAAGCCGCCATAGCCATAATGAAAAAGTCTCTTGAAGAGGTCGGAATAGACCTGTCTTCATACAAGATGGACATAGATATCATAATGACTGGGAAATCGAAGAGCATGAGAGACAAGCTGCAGGTCATTCTGTCGACTCTGATGGAATTGGAGAGGGAAACGGGCATGGTTGAAAGAGCAGCACTGTTGAATGAGCTGGAAGAGAAATACAAAGTTTCAAGAGGCGAGGCAGAACGCCTGATCGGACAGTTGTTACGTGAGGGAACGATCTACGAACCCAGAGAAGGGTATCTGAAGAAGACATAAGCGTGGCAGAAGGATCGGATTTCATCACTCTGAAATAGCACGACGCTGACGACGAAATTAGATAGGTCTTAGCCTATGCTGGCAGTTGAAGCGTCGACGTGAGCCCAATCGGGTAGGCTATCATGGCGCGCGCTCGATCTAAAAACACTACGCGCTCGCATTCTGAATTCCCACGTCCTTGCCTGATCCAAAAAAGACACGTAGGTTACGAGGTAGATTGTCTAGGGAATCGGGGTCTGCAAGGTCAAGATTCTTCAGTTTTTCCAAGGTTGTACTGGGTAGGTGATCAAGGAGTCGTCCTCTAAGAAGAAGCTCAGTCTCTTCTTGCGAGAATTCCTCTTTTTCCACAATCCAATTCAGGAAATGCCTATCTTCGGGGCAGACTCTCTGACAGTGAAGACAGCCGTACAAGCAATCGTGCCAAGATGGGTCGATCCAAGTTGGAAATGGAACATCACCCTTCCTCTCATTGCGAAATGCAATGCATCGTTCAGCATGAAGCAGAAAGCGGTCCGATGAGATTGCGCCAGTCGGGCAAGATAGACGGCAGGCTTGACAGTTTTCACACTGTTTCATCATTCGCGCTTCTCGCCATGTGTCCTCTCGGCAGGGGATGCCGGAGTAAACGGCTACGAGCTGGAAGAAGCTTCCCATACCTGAGACATAGGTAATGTTGTTCCTTCCATATTCAGCCAGTCCGCTTCGAACGGCCAGTAGCTTCAGAGGCAATGCAGTTCGAGCTATGTTGTATCCTTTTTCCTTAAAGATTCCGGTCAAAAACTCTGCAACGCGATTCGTTGTTTGTTGATAGGCTACGTATGTTGGCGGAAGGATGAGCGCCTTTCTTTCGCCTTCAAATGTGAAAGTGGCTTGAGCTTGTGGGCGAGGAACAGCAACTACGGTTATGGATTTGGCCTCCGGCAGGCTTTCAGAAGCTTTGAAATCATAGAAAGCAAGGCGCAACCGATAAAACTCCTCGTCGAATAGTCCTTGATTGAAACGTTCTTCGATTTCTTTCTGCAATTCAGGAAGGTGTTGGATAGATACGACGCGTCCTTGATAGCCATGTTCTGCCAAGTGGAGTAACAGTTCCTTAGTGTACGCATCCGCAGGTGCGCTTCCTTTTTTTGCGCGCATCGTCTTAACCACCTTAATGGATCTACGTAGGTTAGACATCAACGTCAGATATAAACTTATAGCCAGCGACGACATAATTAGGTGGTTAGAAGAGACATGTCAGAACCAGATCCGTGTAGCCTGAAACTGATAGGCGGATGGCTATGCCTCGATTTTATCAACACAGTAGACTGCCGAAACAGTGACCATTCACTCGAGGTTCTCTCCACATACCCAAATCTCGTTTCATGGAGCCAACATGCCAACATCCTAACCAAGGATGAAGCCAGAGACCTGCTCCGAGAAGCAGCTCTTCACCCTGCAGACGCGAAAATGATTCTGGAAAGGGCTATCACGATGAGAGAAGCGCTTTATCGGATTTTTTCCGCGATTGCCAACCATCGTTCGCCAGCCGCTATCGACATAGGCGCACTGAACGCGGAAATGTCTATAGCGATGGCGCACGTGCGCCTCAGGTCTGCAGATGCCACAAACCCTTGGACGTATGCTTTTGAAGACAGGAAACTCGACCGGATGCTTTGGTCGGTCATTCATTCAGCAGCGGAGCTGCTGACCTCCGATAAGCTGGACAGAATCTGCGAGTGCCAGGGAGAGAACTGTGGCTGGTTGTTCATGGATATGAGTCGGAATCGCAGTCGCAGGTGGTGCGACATGAAAGACTGTGGTAATCGAGCGAAGGCTCGACGACATTATCAAATGACGCGTTGCAAACGCTCTCGATAGACCGTTTATGAGCATTAGCTCCTGGAGGATTCCTCCGATAAGCTGGGAGTAGCGAAAGAGGAATAAGAAAATCAATACTGCCTTCCTTAGCTATGTCGAGTACAAGGGTCCGTTCTTTCACGGGATCTAGCTTCGCAATTGAATTCCTAGATAGGAGAGCAATTACTCTGAACGTCTGGTTCCTGATTGCCTTAGTTGTATCACGAGGATAGGATTCACCTCCTAACAATTTCAGACGGTCGTACCAAACCTCGTACCCTTCCGAAGCCAGTTCCAAAGCTAGCCAATCAGCAAAAACCCAATCCTCAGACGCGTAACTAATTAAAAGGTGCTCTCGAGGTGGTCCCTCATTTGATTCAAGGGGTTTCACTCTATTGTCCGAATACCCTGAACGAACGGAACTTCATAATGCTTTTTGAGGCATGGCGCGCACTCATACCCCTTCTGACGACGACTAAAGCACGCGTTATAAGAAAGGACTGGAAAGGCAGCCCTTTTCCCAGGAAGGGCAACACTAGGAATAGTCATAACGATGTTGAGCTTGCGACACGCCATGTTCTTCCAAAGAAGAAAACAACATAGGGAAACGACACGCAGTGACGCTCCTGCGCCATTCCCGAGCCCCTAGATCAACTGAAACATGTGAACCTTCAACATCGCCACCCACATCCAACTACTCCCGAATAGTTGCAACTAACGCTGCAGGAATGATGGTGACTAAAGTACAGGTCCAAGCAAACATAGCCCAGCCAACCATCCGAACATGGCAAACAACAGAAACCAAAAACACAAACACCCATACTAACGCGCGATATGACCAACAACATGATTTATTTCACAGAAGCGCTAAGAAGGCTTAGGGATTCAATGGTTAGCAGTGATGACGAATGAAAGCTGTGATGGTCGTTGTTGGCACTCGCCCTGAAATCATAAAAATGGCACCAATCATAGACGCCCTGCAAAAACGTAGAGTTCCGCACATCTTCGTGAATTGCGGTCAGCATTATGATTACAACATGTCCAGACAGTTCATTGACGACTTGGGGCTTCCGCCGCCAGATCATGAATATAGATTAAGAGCGTATTCACAAGGGGAGCAAACCGCACGCATACTAACGCAAATGGAACAATTGATGAAGGACGCACGCCCGTCACTCGTTTTGGTCGAAGGAGACACAAACGGCGTTCTGGCGACATCACTGGCAGCGGTCAAGCTTGGAATCAGCGTCGGCCACGTTGAAGCTGGACTGAGAAGCTTTGATCTCCGCATGCCCGAGGAACATAACAGACGCCTGACGGATCACCTATCTGAGTACTTATTTGCACCAACCGAAACAGCGGCAAGCAACTTGAAGAGAGAAAGCGTCTGGGGAAAAATCTACGTGACAGGCAACACCATCATTGACGCTGTGACTCAACACCTTCCAATAGCAGAAGAAAAATCAAGAATATTGGAAGCCGTTAAATTCGAAAGATTCGCTTTGGCAACGGCACACAGAACAGAAAACGTGGACAATTTGAAAATCCTTGAATCCTTTATTGAAACCTTTGCGGATGCCCCGATACCAGTCATATATCCTATGCACCCTCGAACGAAAAAGAGACTAAGACAGAACAAGATCTATGATAGAATCAAAAAACTTGGAAACATTCAGGTTCTGCCACCACTCGGCTACTTGGACTTTTTGGTTCTTATGAAAAAGTGTGAGATAATAGTGACAGATTCCGGAGGCATTCAAGAAGAAGCT
>Ga0315281_10014965_pt1 | contig 10422 bp, 5 predicted proteins | sample YL17G07_0_MG_FD_204540 | JGI IMG/M metagenome (GOLD analysis project Ga0315281, IMG submission 204540) | Sediment microbial communities from Yellowstone Lake, YNP, Wyoming, USA - YL17G07_0 | ecosystem: Environmental > Aquatic > Freshwater > Lake > Sediment | place: USA: Wyoming | collected...
CGAACACCAGGAAATCGGCCTGACCTTCGTCTTTGGGTCGACGAATTTCTGCCTGAATCCCCCTCGCGGGGGACGCAAGGGCGACGCCGACCTCAACCAGATCAAGGTCCCCGAGAACATGGCCGGTTTCATCGGCGCCGACCCGACGAAGACGTACACCATCGCCGAGATCATGGAGATGGTCAAGCCGCTCGTCCCGGAAGGCATGCAGGTCACCGAGTCCATGATCGCAAGCTTCCTCGGACTCGGCGCGGTCGTCAACCCGCTCCCCGAGGACCTCAAGTTCTACAAGGAGCTCTCCGACAAGTATAAGGAGTTCCTCAAGAAGGCCAAGCTCGACGACAAGCGTCTCGAACCCTCCCAGGATAAAGACGGTTCCTTCGAGCTCTATTCCTATTACCAGCTGGGACTGCCTTCCTTCAGCCTGGATTTCTGGACCCTTCCGGAGGTCAAAGAGGAGAAGAAGGAGGCCGACATCACGCCCGACAAGCTCGAAAAGATGACGAGCGACGAGTTCATCGCCCTTGGCGAGGAGAAAGTCGACGCCTTCCTGAAGTCGGCCGGCGCGCCGCCCCAGTTCAAAGCGAAACAGCTCTTTGAGGGCCTCAAGGCCGGCCAGATGACCACCAAGCAAATGGCCGAGATGATGCGCCAGATGCCCAAGCCGCCGAGCGAGGAAGGGATCGATCCGAAGGAGAAGGCCCTCCTCGCTTGGAGCGACAAGGAGCTCGGCGCCAAGGGATTCGTTGCCTGGAAGGCCTATAAGCACCCGACACTCGGCGACGTCGAAATCGGCGGCGCCGTGCCGTTCACCGACACCACGCCGCCGGCCGCGAAGATCGAGCCTCTGCTCAAGGGCCAGGTGCCCTGGACGTTCGAGATCGCGGCCAAGATGGCCCGGGTCAAGATCGGCAAGACCGAGGTCAAGTCCCTCGGCGGCGGTGTTTATGCCATCGAGGCCTGGGTCGAAAATTCCGGCTACTTGCCTTATCCGACCGCCATGGGCCGCCGGAACACCCGGATCATCCCGGCCATCGTCACCCTGGAAGGGAAGGATTTCACCATCGTGGAGGGTAAGAAACGGAGCCTGGTCGCCGCGATCGACGGAAACAGCGCCCAAGCCGTTCGCTGGCTTGTCCACGCCGAGAAACCAGTCAAGGTCGAAGTCAAAGCATCCACCCGGATTGCCTGGACCGACTCCAAGACCATCGACCTGGGAGGTGCGAAATGAAAAAGATCCTATTCTTATCCGTGATCCTGATCCTGGCGGCATCGATCCCGGCCCAGAACCAGACCGCAAAAATCACCCTTCCCCTGCGGTTCGATCATTATTACCCACTGGAGCAGGTCTACGAGGCCGTCCAGGCGATCAACAAGGCCTACCCTGATCTAACCAAGGTCGAGGAGGTCGGCAAGAGCGAGGAAGGCCGGCCCCTCTACGCCGTGACGGTCAACAATCCGAAGACGGGACCTGCGCTCGCGAAACCCGGGATCTATGTCGACGGCAACATCCACGGCAATGAGATCCAGGGCGGGGAGATCTGCCTCTACCTTCTCGACTATCTCCTCGGCAACTACGGGAAGAACAAGGACGTCACGGAGCTCGTCGACAAAAACGTCTTTTATGTGATCCCCGTTGTCAACACAGACGGCCGCTGGCACTTTTTCCATGACGCCAACACCCCGAGCTCCAACCGGAGCCTGCGCATTCCGAAAGACGACGACCATGACGGCCTGGTGGATGAGGACTTTCCCGACGACCTCGACGGTGACGGCAACATCTGCATGATGCGGAAGAAGGACCCCTACGGCATGTACAAGACCGACCCCGAGGACCCGCGGCTCATGGTCCCGGTGAAGCCGGGCGAGAAGGGCGAATGGACGATCCTCGGCGAAGAAGGGATCGACAACGACGGCGACGGCCTGATCAACGAAGACGCCGAGGGATATGTCGACCCGAACCGGCAGTGGGGCTTAGACTGGGCCCCGGACTACGTCCAGAGCGGCTCAGGCTCCTATCCGTTCGAAGCGGTCGGGCTGAAGGCGCTGGCCCTATGGACCCAGACCAAGACCAACATCTGCATCGGCTGGACGTTCCATAACTTCGGTGGCATGTACCTCCGCGGCCCGAGCCGCAAGGGCCTCGGCGAGTATCCTCAGCAGGACGTCGCGGTCTATGACTATATCGGCAAGCAGGCCGAACGTATCACGCCCGGCTACAAATATATGATCAGTTGGAGAGATCTTTACACAACCTACGGCGATTCTCTCGAATGGCTGTGCCAGACGGTTGGGGCCTACGGCTATTGCGGCGAGGTCTTCCAGTCGCAGAGCGAGACGTTCAAGGGGCTGGGCGAGAAGAAGGCCGAGCCGCCGGCCGCGGGGGGCGAGGAAGGGGCGAGGGGTTTCCTGTTCGGCGATATGACGGATCGGGAACGGCTCAAATACAGCGATAACCTGACCCAAGGTGAGCTCTACAAACCCTGGAAACCCTTCAAGCATCCGACTTACGGGGACATCGAAATCGGCGGCTGGGTCAAGATGAGCAGCCGTCTGAGCGCGCCCTTCATGCTCGCGGACCTCGTCCACCGGAATGCCATGGCCGTCCTTTTCTCGGCCAAACACGTGCCGCAGGTCAGCCTGGAGGTGACGGAAGTCAAGAAACTCGGGAGCGACCTCTATCGCGTGCGGACAAGGCTGGCCAACGGCAAGGCCATGCCGACGATGACTTACCAGGCCCAGAAAACCCGGCTTTATCCCAAGGACACGCTCCGGGTATCGGGCGCCGGCGCAAAGGTCGTGGCCGGCGGCATCCTCATGGATCCCGATACCGACCGTGTGAGCTATAAAAAGTACCGGCCCGAACTCCAGTTCCTCGTCGTCCCTGGTTTCGGCAAGACGGAGTATCAGTTCCTGGTCCAGGGCAAGGGCGAGATCACCGTGCGCTATGAATCCCGGCACGCCGGGACGCTGGAGAAGAAGGTCAAGCTGGAGTAGGGGCGATAGGCGAGCCATTCCGAAAGTTCCTAGGGGGACACAATACCGTGTCCCCCTTTTTTTCCCTTTATGAGGAGGGATTTCATGCCTGGCAAAACCCAAATCGTGTCGGCTCTGCTCTTCTTTTTGGCTTCCGCGGCGCTGCCCGCAGGTCCCCTCCGGATCCAGGAGCCGCAACGCAGGTCTGTGGCCCTTGAGAACCTGACCTGGCCGGAAGCCGAAAAGGCGTTGCAGAATTACACGGTTGTCCTTTTGGCCGTCGGGGCCCGGACCAAGGAGCACGGGCCGCACCTGCCTCTCAAGACGGACTACGTCATGGCGGAATACCTGAAAGACAGAGTCGCCCAGGAAGTCCCCGTGGCCTGGCTGCCGACTTTAGAGTATGCCTACTATCCCTCTTTTCTGGAGTATCCCGGCTCGGTGTCCATCGGGGCGGAGACTTTCAGAAACACGGTCATGGACATCTGCCGTTCGCTGGCGCGTCACGGCATCCGCAAGTTCTACGTCCTGAACACCGGCATTTCGACGCTGCCGCCGCTCCGGGCGGCGTCCGAGGAGCTGGCGAAAGCGGGCCTGACGATGTGGTACCTGAATCTCCTCGAAACGGACAAGAAACTTCCCCAGGGCCTCCTCAAACAGGAAGGCGGGACGCACGCCGACGAGGCCGAAACATCCATGATGCTCTATATCGCCCCCGAACTCGTGGACATGTCCAAGGCGGTCAAGGACTATGACGCCCGGCCGGGCCGCAAGGGTCTGACGCGCGATCCGAAGGGGCAGGGCGCGTATAGTCCCTCAGGCATCTGGGGCGACCCGACGCTCGCCACGAGGGACAAGGGCCGGGTCATCGTCGAGGCAACTGTCGAAGAGATCGTCCGGCAAGTCCGGGAGCTCCTGGCCCTCAGGACCAGGGGACCGTCAGCCGCGTCTTGAGGCGTGCGGCACGATTCGGGGGATGCGATCGAGGCTCGTCCGTCAGAATGAGGATTATCGGGGGCCCCGCCTTCCGCCGCGAGGCGGGCCGTGATAAAATATATCCATGGCCGCGGGAAACGCCACATTGAAACGCGGAGCCGGTCTGACGCTCTTGCTCATCCTGGCCCTGTCGGCCTGTGCCAAGCCCGTCTCCGGCGGGCGGCCGAATCTTCTCCTGATAACCATCGATACCCTGCGACCGGACCGGCTCAGCTGCTACAGCCCGCGCTACGTTCAAACGCCGAACATCGACCGGATGGCGGCCGGCGGTGTTATCTTCACCAGGGCCTTCGCCCACACGCCGATGACGCTCCCCTCGCACGCCAACATTCTCCTGGGGACAACCCCGCTTCAGCACGGGGTCCATGACAACGGCATATTCAGGGTCCCGGAAAACCTGCCCAATCTGGCCACGCACCTGAAGCAATCGGGATACGCGACCGGCGCCGTCGTCGGCGCTTTTCCCCTGGATTCCCGCTTCGGACTCAACCGCGGCTTCGATTCCTATGACGACCACTACGGCACCGGACCGTTCATCGAATATCAATTCATCGAGCGGAAGGCCGATGCCGTAGTCGATAATGCCCTGGCCTGGCTGAAGGAGACGCCCGGCCCGTGGTTCCTGTGGGTCCACCTCTTCGACCCCCACCAGCCCTACGAGCCGCCGGAACCGTTCGCGACCAAGTTCCGGGACGACCCCTACAGCGGCGAAGCGGCCTACGTCGATACGGCTTTGGCCAGGCTCTTCGGCTATCTGCGGGACTCGGGAAATGCGGACTCGACCGTCGTCGTCCTCACCGGAGACCACGGGCAGTCCCTGGGCGAGCACGGGGAAACGACCCACGGCTATTTTGCCTACAATTCCTCGCTTTGGGTGCCCTTGATCATCGCCGGCCCGGGGGTCAAGCCGGGGCGCGTGGACCAGAATGTCTGCCACATCGACATCTTCCCCACGGTCTGCGACCTGATGGGCCTCCCGAAACCTGCCTATCTCCGGGGACAGTCGCTCGTTCCGGCCATCCGGGGGAAGGAACTCTCCGCCCGTCCGATCTATTTCGAATCTCTCGATCCCTACTATCGGGACGGCTGGGCTCCGCTCCGGGGATTCATCGAGGCCCAGAGGAAATTCATCGACCAGCCGATCCCCGAACTCTACGATCTCAGCGCCGACTTCGGCGAATCGAAAAACCTGGCTGGGCGCGACGTCGAACGGGACCGGGCCGAACTGGCGCGGATCGTCAAGGCCGGGACCGCGGCGGGAACGTCCGCGGCGGCGAAACCCCGGCTCGACGCCGACGCTCAGCGGAAACTGCAGAGCCTGGGCTACGTGGGCGGCTATCAGCCCCCGACGAAGCAGAGCTTCGGACCCCAGGACGATCTGAAGACCCTGTTGCCCTTCAACGCGAAGTTCGAGGAAGCCCAGGGCCTTTATGGCCGCGGCGAGACGGCCCGGAGCATCCAGCTGCTCCGCGACATCATCCGCGACCGGCCCGATTTCGCCGAGCCGTACGCCTTCCTGATGACGATCTACGAGAAGCAGGAGTCGCCGGCCGAGGCGGAGGCCGTGCTCAGGAAGGGCGTGACGGACAATCCGCGCAATTACAAGCTGGCCATCCAGCACGGCAGCGTCCTGGCCGAACTGGGCCGCAACGACGAGGCCATCGGAGTCCTCACGAAGGCCGCCGGGATCATCGACTGGGACCCCGAGCTCTGGAACTATCTCGGTGTGGCCTATCTGAACAAAGGCGACCTGGAGCAAGCCAAAGCGGCCTACGAGCGGGCCCACTCCCTTGATCCCAAGTACGCCCCCGTCCTCTGCAACCTCGGCACGGTCCACTGGGCCCTGGCCAGAAAGAACAAGGACCAGGCCGCTCTCGACAAAGCCATGGATTATTTCAAGCGGGCCATCGATTCCGACCCGAAATACGCCGCTGCCTACAACGGCCTGGGCGCGGTTTACCGAGTGACCGGAGACATTGATGCCGCCATCTCCTGTTGGAGTCAGGCTGTAAATTTTGAACCCGGCCATAAGTTCGCCCTTTACAACCTGGGGGTCGCCTACCTTGATAAAGGGGACAAGGCCAACGCCCTGACTTATCTAAGGCGATACAAGGAACGTTTTTACTCGCGCTTGTCAGCTTCGGAAAAAGCCGGGCTCGACGCGGACCTCCAGAAGTGCCGGAAAACACCGTAGCGTTAGAGGGACAGAGGATTGTGTCCCCCTATGAGAGAATCGTCTTCTTTTTTTCCAGGTAGTACAGATAGTTAGCGTAGGTGACGTCGGGCGGGACGCGGTGGTCGACGCACGGCAAGTAGCCGCCCCCCTCGACGAGCGGGTGGAGCTGTTCGAGCTCGCGGTCGATGGCGTCGCGGCCCGCGATGAGCGCCAGTTTGTTGACCCCGCCGAGGAGCAGCACGTCCTTTCCGTATTCCTCGCGCAGCCGCCGCGGGTCGGTGTGGGCCGCTTCGATCGGGAACATGCAGTTGATGCCGCCCCTGAGCCACCCCGGCACGAGCTCGTAGATCCGGCCGTCGCAGTCGAGAACGTTGACGTCGACCCCGCGGGCCCTGAGGGCGTCCGTGATCCGCTTGTAGCGCGGGACCATGAGCTCTTCGAAAAGCTTGGGCGACATGAGCGGGCCATGGTTGTAGCACATGTCCTCCCACCACCAGGCGACGTCGACCCCGCCCGCCGGGATGTCCCGCTCGATGAAGTCGAGGTCCATTAGGGTCAGGTGCTCCATCATGTCCTCGACCCAGTCCCGGTCGGTCATGAGGGCGATGGACAGGTTTTCGAGTCCCATCCAGTCCCGGAGCCAACCGTAGAGCGAGCCGCAGTGGAAGAGGATGGGCATCCCTGCGGCGTGGGCGCGCTCGACGGCCGCCCGGACGTCGCCGACCCGGCCGACGCGACGCGGGTCGAGCCGCTCGTCCCGCAGTTTTTTCCAGTCGGCCCTGGTCTCGACGGCGAAGCGGAGGAACTTGGGCATGGACGAGTCATAGTCGAGCATCTCGGTGAGTGCGCCGTCCTTTGTCTGGACGAGCCGGCGCTCCCCCTTCTGCTCGAGCGTCTTCTCCTCGAACGCCGGATAAAGCCCCCTCTGGACGGGCACCTCGGGCATGATGGAAATCCCCTCCAGCCCCAGGTGCCGCTCGACGTCCTCGTTCGTCCGGCAATCGCCGGGAAGTCCCTGCTCATGCCAGACGGCGATCGTCTTGTCCCAGTAGCCGAACTCCATGTCGGGGACACGGTCCGGTTTCTCCCAGCGGAAAACTTTGTTGAACCGTTCTCGAATGGTCATGGTGACGGCCCTTATCTTATCAAAAAACGTTTTCCATGGCCAAGTCCGCGACTAAATGGGGAGGGGAGGGCCGATATGCCGCAGGCGGCGTTTTTGCCGTTGAAACCCTCGGGGCCCTGTATTAGTATAAGGGTAACATTGAAGGAGGTGCCTCCGATGGCCGCAAGGAAATCTCTGCTCGGTGTCCTCTTGATCATGTCCCTCGCCGCGCTCGGGCTGGTCCGATGCTCCGGAAAGGGCCCTAGCCCTGACGTCGTCATCGATAAGAGCGGGTCCTGGCATGACCTGGCCGCGGCCAAGGAGCTGCGGCGCTACTTCTATCTCCGCACCGGCGGCCTTCCGACAATGAACAGGTTTACCTCGCTTTCCCAGATCCGCCGGGACAGCATCGTCGTCGCCCTCAAAGGGTCCTCCCTCCTCGACGGCCTGGCCGACGCCGACGCCCTTCAGAAAATTTCCGGTTTGGGGGCCCAGGACTACCTTCTCAAGACGGTCACCTTTCTCTCCCGGAAGATCGTCCTCGTCGTCGGAGGAAGCGGACCGGCGCTCCTCTACGGCGCCTATCAGCTGGCCGAAAAGCTGGGCATCCGGTTTTATCTCGAGGGCGACGTCGTCCCCGACAAGAAGCTTACCGGAGTCAACCTCGACCTCGACGAAACCGGACGGCCCCTTTTCCCTATCCGCGGCATCCAGCCCTTCCACGATTTCCCCGAGGGACCGGATTGGTGGACACTCGAGAACTACAAGGCCATCCTGGGGCAGCTCCCCAAGCTCCGGATGAACTTCTTCGGCCTCCACACCTATCCCGAGAAGAACCCCAACGCCGAACCCACGGTCTGGATCGGGCAGGCCGCTGACGCGGCCGACGACGGCAAGGTCAACTTCAGCTACCCCGCGAGCTATCAGAACACCCTGCGCGGGAATTGGGGATACGAAGCGAAAAAAACCGCCGACTTCCATTTCGGCGCGAGCCTGCTCTTCGACCGGGACGATTACGGGAACGACATCATGGAAGGTCTATGCCCCGAACCGAAAACCCCCCAGGACATGAACGAGGTCTTCGACCGGGCCGCGGCCGTCTTCAAGAGTGCTTTCAGCCTGGCCCGCAAGCTCGGGGTCAAGACCTGCGTCGGAACGGAGACCGCCCTGAAAGTGCCCGACCTCGTCCAAAGGCGCCTCATGGCCGCCAAGAAGAACCCCCAGGACCCGGCCGTCGTGAAAGACCTCTACAAAGGCATCTTCACACGTATCGCCAAGGCCTACCCCGTCGATTATTATTGGCTCTGGACCTCGGAAAACTGGACCTGGAGGGACGCCTTGCCCGACGAGATCAAGGCCGTGACTTCCGACCTCGATGCCGCGGCCCAGGCCTGGCGGGAGGTCATGCCCCCCTTCAGCCTGGCGACCTGCGGTTGGGTGCTCGGGCCGCCGTCCAACCGAACCCTATTCGACCAGATCCTCCCCAAGGACGTGGCCATGAGCTGCATCAACCGGGAAGTCGGCAAGGCCCCTATAGACCCCGGCTTCTCGAGGATTTCCGGCCGCTCGAAATGGGCCATCCCCTGGCTCGAGGACGATCCCTCGCTGACCTCGCCTCAGCTTTGGGTCGGGAGGATGAGGCGCGACGCCGCCGACGCGCTTCGCTACGGCTGCGACGGGCTCCTCGGCATCCATTGGAGGACGCGGATCCTCTCGGCCAACGTCTCCGCTCTCGCCCGGGCGGCTTGGGACCAGGGCTGGAACACGCTGCCCAGGAACGTCAGCGACGACGTGGGGCCCATCACCGGACAGTACGTGAGTTTCAAAGACCAGAAGATCGTCGGGGCCCTGGAGAACGAGTGGATCGTCTACCGGGACGTCCGCGACCGCGTTTTCGCCTATTACATCCCCGTTCCGAACGGCCGCTACACGGTGACCCTGAAGTTCGTCGAGGGCCAGATGGACAAGCCCCAGCAGCGCGTCTTCGACGTCCTCCTCCAGGGCCGGAAAGTCGTCGACGGCCTGGACATTTTCGGCCGGGTCGGAAAATTCCAGGCCCTGGACTTCACCTTCAAGAACATCGAAGTGACGGCCGGACGGCTGGCCATCGACTTCGCCGACCGCATCAACTACCCCTGCATCGCCGCGATCGCCATCGAAGGACAGGACGTCAAGCGGAAGATCAACTGCGGAGGGCCGGCCGTCAGGGATTATGACGCCGACTGGCCTGAAACGGACCGCTTCATGGCCTCCCTCGACTTCTACCGCGATTGGGCGGCCAATCAGTTCGGTCCGTCCGTGGCCGAGGATGCCGCGGCGATCTTTGCCAAGATCGACGGCCGGCATCCCGTGCCCGTGAACTGGATCGGCGGGCCGGGAAATGTCGTGCCCGACATCCGGCCCTGGGACGAGGTCAGGACATGGTACGGCTTTGTCGACGGCATGAAGGCCCTCGAGCCGAAGATCGAGGGCAAGGGTTGCCAGGAGCGCTTCGGCTACTGGCTGGCGAATTTCGAGTACATGCGGGAGGTCGCCCACTTCGACTGCCTGCTCGGGCAGTACAACCAGGCCATGGAGAAGGTCAAGGCGGAGAAGGAGCCGCAGGCCAAGGCGGATTTGGCGAAATTGAATGTCGTTCCCATTCGCGTCGAAATGTCCCGTTCTCTCAAATTGATCTTCGACGCCCTGCTGGCGTCCGTGAGCACCACGGGCGAGCTCGGGACGATCGCCAACTGGGAGCAGCATCTTCTCCCCGGCGCGTGGGACAGGCCGGGGGCCGAGCTCCAGAAGATCCTCGGGGCCGACGTCCGGGACGAGGCCTTTCTGTCCAAGGTTTACCTTGGATCGCCGCGGATCATCGTTCCCGCTCTCCGGGGGAGCCTCGACGAAGGGGAAGAACTCACCTTGAAGGTCATCGTGATGTCGAAGCAGCAGCCGGCCTCGGCCGAGCTTTTCTGGCGCCCGATCGGTAAAGGCAAATTCACCGCGGTGCCGCTCCAAAAAATGTCCCGGGGGGTCTATACCGTCGCGGTTCCGAATGGAAATTCAGACGTCGAATATTATATCCATGTCTCGGCCGACGGACAGGAGGTGGTCTTCCCGGCGACCGCCCCGGAGCTGAACCAGACCGTCATCGTTTATTGATAGGGGGACACAATACCCTGTCCCT
>Ga0315281_10014967_pt1 | contig 10421 bp, 13 predicted proteins | sample YL17G07_0_MG_FD_204540 | JGI IMG/M metagenome (GOLD analysis project Ga0315281, IMG submission 204540) | Sediment microbial communities from Yellowstone Lake, YNP, Wyoming, USA - YL17G07_0 | ecosystem: Environmental > Aquatic > Freshwater > Lake > Sediment | place: USA: Wyoming | collected...
GTCTTCCGCTCCAGTGGCGACGTAGCCAAGTGGCAAGGCGGGGGTCTGCAAAACCCCTATTCACCGGTTCGAATCCGGTCGTCGCCTCCACTCAACAGCTAACGGACGCCTGCTGGCTGGGCTCTCCTAGGTCCTTGGGGCTGTATTCAGTACGTTTATTACACCCCATAATAGTCAAAGATGTCTTCATCACTTACCCATCTCTTGCGCCTTGTGCGCCGTGCTCGAATGTCAGCAAACAAAGGAACGTAGGTTGCGAGCAGGAAGATTACAAGAATAGCCACTAGAAGAGCAGGCCCGTAGCTCGACGGTTTGAGTTGGACTTGTGCAAGCGTCACGCCAGCAAGAATGCCCCCAAATGCCCAGCCTATAAACTTCATTGATGTGATGATTCTTCTTAGAAGGTCTGCATTCATGGATTTTGCCCCCTTTTTATCGTAGGTTACTTGCGACATTCTATAGCGATATGTATAATGGCGCAAGCAACAAGAAGTATGTAAGGATAGGCTAGTAGCCAAGACTCTTGATGGCAAGAAGATTGTATCCGTTCGACCTCACACCCGAAAGAAACCAAGCGGAAAATACAAGATTGTGAAGGTGCCTGGCCATCGCAGGTCTACTCCGCAACGGAGTAGGAGCTAGGTAAGAATTGAGGAGGTCCCTCGATGAAGGATAGATTACTTTGCATTGTCCGCGTGGCTTTGTCTTTACTTATACTCACTGTGCTCGTCTCAGGATGTACACAGTCTTCTCAAAGCTCGAAATACCCAACGCCAACACGCAAACCAACTACTCAAACCGTGTACAGCACATGGACGATAACGCTGAATGGCTACCGATGGAATAGTAATAATGTGGTAACCATCGACTTAACCATCAAGAACGTAGGGACCGCCAAGAATTATTTCACGTACATTTGTGGATATAACACACCAGTAGTGATTGACTCGGCAGGTAACTGGGGAGAAATGCTTCCTGATTCCGCTTATGCTTACGACAGGCTCTTTAGCAGTTGGGTTGACAACTATTGGCCTGGAGACACAAGGCGCGAGAGTATAAGCTTCCAGATGGGGCTGTTGTCTTCCAATGTAGGACTTTATTATTACATGCCTGGGAGCTTGCAGGAAGGTCGTCAGGCCGTATGGCTTAGGCTGTTTGACCTGCCACGGTGAGGACGGGTAACAGCTAACGGAACAGCTAACGCTCTCAGCGCCTCGAAGCTGGTCTTCACGGCTCTCAGCGGTGGATTCTAGCTTTAGGGATGCCAGTCTGCGAGTGGGAGGCGCGGTACTGCAAAATACCTATTCACCGGTTCGAATCCGGTCGTCGCCTCCATTTTTTCCACCAACTCAGAAGCCTCCTCCACAACCTCACCTCGACATGCCCACATATTCGCTGTACTCCACCAGACGAGAAAGTGCTCTAGCTCCTCGCTCCGGCGTGGGGTACGGGACAAGATAGTTCTGTTCCAGCCATTTGTAGACTTCTCCCTGTTTAACGATATCGATGCCCATGGCACAGAAAATTATGGGCTTGCCGTACTTGCCCCTCATCTCCTTCATTCTTTCCAGTTGCTTCAGCTCGCTAGCCTCCGCCAGCTTCTTCATCTCTTCTACGTTGGTCATCCACGGCGCATTTCTGGAATACCAATCGAGGAATCTGCGAGTCGCTGCCGGAGAGCCCAGCACCAGTATGGCGTCTATATTCTCATCCTCAATCAACGGCCAGAGACAGTTATAGTTGAAGCGATCCCCACCCATATCAATGGGGTTCCCATGAGACCACCGACGCGATAGAACGGAATTCAGCTTCTCTATAGTTGCAGGTGAAAGAGGTGCCAGTTCCATGCCCTGCCTTACCACAGAGTCTGCGGCCATCACGGCCATACCTCCGCCTATCGATAACACCCCTACCCGCCTCCCTCGAGGCAGTGGCTGGCCCAACAGAACCTGAGCCACATCTATCAACTCGCCAATCTCCTCCACCCTGATCACCCCGGCCTGCTGGAACGCCGCATCGCTGATTACGTCAGAACCCGCCAGGGCAGCGGTGTGTGATCGCGCTGCCAAAGCGCCAGCCTGCGTTCGCCCTGCCTTCACTACGACAATAGGCTTCTTCTTCGTAATCTCCTTTGCTAACTCGAAGAAGCGCTGGCCCTCTCGGAGGCCCTCGATATAGCCCAGAATAACCCTTGTCTCATCATCCTGCGCCATATATTCCAGATAGTCCTCGTAGTGCAAGTCCGCCTCGTTACCGCTGCTGACATACTTACTGAATCCCAGACCCCTTTCTATACCCACTGTGATGATTGACTGCCCCGAGTTTCCACTTTGAGATATGAGCGCGACAGGTCCTCTTCTCAATGGTGGCAGAAAGATGACAGTATTGAAATCGGAGGAAGTATCGAAGAATCCCATGCAGTTCGGCCCCACGAACCGTATCCCGCCGCGCCGGGCGACCTCGACCAACTGGCTCTGGACTTTTGCCCCTTCTTCGCCGCTCTCGGCAAGGCCGCCCGAGATAACCACAGCGGATTTGACCCCTTTCCGAATGCACTCCTCCATAGTTGCCGGGACATCCTGGAACGGCACCGTAATAATCGCCAAATCTACGGGAGCAGGCACTTCCAGTATGCTCGGATAAGCCTTCAACCCCAGCACTTCGGCTTCATGTTTATTGACAGCATATATCTCCCTGCCCTTCTCGCTTAACAGGAGGGTCAGGATATTAAAGCCCCACTTGCCCAGCGTACTGGATGCGCCGATCAAGGCCACCGAACGAGGCTTGAACAAGTTATCCAACTGCTCTTTGAGTGTCATTTCGCCCCATCCTGAGTAGAACTCCTCGACATCTATACTTCTATCTCTTCGTCTATTTTCAGAACTTTGACTTTAAATCCGGCTTTCTCTGCTTTTGCAGCGAACTCACTGGGGTCAGCTTGGATTTGCGGCAAAGTGTTGTAATGCATAGGTATTGCCAATTCAGGCTTAATTATCTTTAGAGCTTCCACTGCCTCATCAATATTCATGGTGAAATAACCCCCTATAGGGACGAAAAACACATCTATTTTACCAAGCTGCGTTACCCCCTTCAAAAAGGTGTCGCCCGGATGATATAACCTCTTGCCCTCTACCTCGAACACAAACCCAGTCGCGTATTTGCTATGAGAATGATTTGAGGCAACCATCTCTATTCTAATCCCCTGGACTGTTCTTTTTTCTCCGATCATCATCTCCTGAGATTTTGGCGTTTTGAAGCCTCTGGGGCAAACCACGGGAGAATCGAATCGTGATACGTCTGTATGATCCATGTGTTCGTGCGTAACCAGGATTAAATCTGGTTTACCTTTATACTCCGGAGCGAGGGGATTGTTTGAGAAAAAGGGGTCTATGAGAATGGTCGTGTCATTTCTTATCTCGAAACATGCATGACTCAGCCATCTGATTTTCATATTTCACCCCCGAATCAAATTCAAGCCTAAAAGTCTGATCACAATAGAAAAATCTACCAGCTATTCCTTCTCTGGCACATTCTCTTGCTGAGGTCTCCGCATACAATTTTGTTCTCATGCCGTTGAGCCCATCCTCTCACAAATTTGTATGCTCTACCTTACAATGTTCGGATATAAGCGTGCTGCTATTGTAACTAATACCGCTGTCGTGAGCACCAGGACGCCGAAGTCAAGTCCTAACCCATATTCACTTACCCCATGAGTCAACATCAATCCCCGTAGCGCATCTACCTGGTAGGTCAGCGGGTTTCCATGTGCGATTACTTGCAGCCAGCGAGGCATCACCGAGATCGGGTAGATTGCGCTGCTGGCGAAGAAGAGCGGCATCGTCAAAACCTGGCCGATGCCCATGAAACGTTCGCGTGTCTTAACCAGGAACGCCACAATCATCGAAAGCGAGGTGAAAGCAGTGGCTCCCAAAAGAACGGCAGCCAGTACGCCTAATAAAGCCAACGGGTTCCAGTCAATCTGCACCCTGAGAATTACCGCAAGGATAAATATAAGCACCGCTTGCGGCAAGCCGCGCACACCCCCTGACAGCGCTTTGCCCAATGCCAGGGCGCCGCGCGATGTGGGACTGACCAAGAACTTGTGAACTATGCCTAAATCCCGCTCCCAGATCAGAGCTATGCCGCTGAAAATGGCGATGAACAGCGTGCTCTGGGCCAGGACGCCCGGAGTCAGGAAGTCTATATAGCGTAGATTCCCCGTCGGTATGGCTCTAATGTGGGTGAACACCTCGCCGAATACCAGAAGCCAGATAACCGGTTGCACGGCGCGCATAATCAGCTCAGTCGGGTCATGGCGTATTTTGCGCACCTCAAATTCGGACATGGCTAACGTCTTGTCCACGAACCCGCCAATAACAGATAAAGGGTTTCTAGGCTTGGGCAGAGCTGACTCAACCGAGCCGCTGGGCCGTCCGCCTTGTCCTGGAGACGTCACGATAGCTTCCTCCCGATTCCAGTTCGCTCCCTGTATAATGGATAAACACATCCTCAAGTGTTGCACCTTCTCGCCCTATGGACGCCTTAAGGTCGTCCGGCCTGCCCAGTGCAACCACCTTGCCCCGATGCATGATCGCCACTCGGTCACACATACTGTCGGCTTCCTCCATAAGATGTGTAGTCATCAGTATGGTTGTCCCGTACTCGCTACGCAATTGCTCGACATGTTCCCAGACCGCCTTGCGCGCCAGCGGGTCCAGACCCACCGTTGGCTCGTCTAAGAACAGCACCGGAGGCCGGTGCAGTATTGACTGAGCGATCTCCAGACGCCGCACCATGCCGCCGGAGTACGTGCGCACGAGCCTGTCCGCATCCTCTTCTATGCCCATAAACTTAAGAGCATTGCGTATCCGCGTTTTCCTCTCACGGCGCGGTATATCGTAGAGCCTGGCGAAGATCAGCAGGTTCTCGTAGCCGGTAAGCGTGCCTTCAGTGGAGAGCATCTGCGGTACGTAACCAATTACTCGACGCACCTCGCTGGAACGGCGGCGAATGCTGTATCCTGCTATACTGGCGTCGCCCGAAGTAGGCGGGAGCAACGTGATTAGCATCTTAATCGCCGTGGTCTTGCCGGCCCCGTTTGGGCCCAGTAATCCGAACGTCTCTCCGGCCTCCACCGAAATAGTCATTGCGTCCACAGCAGTCAGCTCTCCAAATCGACGTGTGAGCGCATTGGTTTCTATGATTGGCATCGCCTTACCCGCCTCCCTTGTCTGAGGGCGCCGTCTCCGGCGCGAAGACCTGGCCTAACATCTTCAATGCTTCTACGACCCCGGCTTGTTGCTCAGGCAGAAGTACCGACAGCGCTTCAGCCAGGCGTGCCTCAGTGATTCGACGAGTTCGCCTCAACTCAGCCAACCCATGCGCGCTCAGCCTCAGGCTCATGTACCGGCGGTCATGAGCCAGCGCTCGGCGGATGACCAGTTTCCTGGCCACTAAGGCATCGACAGTCTTCGACATAGATGGCAACTTCAGCCCGATGTGTTCCGCCACCTCCGACAGCGAGACCCCCTCGTTTCGATAGAGATATATAAGCGTTCGCAACTCAGGCACTGAAAGGCCCGGCGCGCGGTGGCTGCGCATCTCCATGCGGATACGCTGCATCACACGGGGAACTACCTCCATCAAAAGCGCAGCACCCTCAAGCTCGGAGGACGAAATAGTTTCCTTTTTAAACTGTTTCATAAGTAAAGTATATAACTATCTGCACAGAAAAATCAATAAAATAGGCCTGGAAAAAGTTAAAAATTTGTAACATTTCACAAGGTGACGACCCCAATGCGGTAGACAGCCCTGTAGGACGGTGCAGTCAGTCTTTACACTAGGCGCTGAGTCTGAAAGGCGGGTAACGATCGGTGGCTAACAGAAAAGCGTATGCCACCACCCTTAAAGCCCATCTGAACACACCTTCCACAAAATCGAACAGGGCTTTCGGATAGCGGCCTGTAAACAGAATGGCGAACCAGGCGATTATCACCGCCACGAGGGCAGCGATAGCGAGGAGCAAGAGTACAATGTAGTGGGGAATAGCCAGCAACCATTTTACCAGCGGCAGCCAGCGGTGGAGCTCCTCTTCAGCTTTGGGATATGGGATTTCGATATGATAGAGCCGCTCGTCGTCGGTGGAAGGGTACTCATCCCTTAATAGCGCCAGATAAGCCCAAACGCGGGTGCCAAACTTAGTTAAGGCCAGATTCCAGTCGAACCACCACCTGGGATATTTTTGCAGGAACAGGAGCATCAGCACCGTCGGGATAAAGACCAATCCACCCGTTGCGATTCGGAACATGCCGCCGGCGATTAAACCAAGGATGATGAGAATGGGAATAGCCGTCAGCAGCCTCAAAAATGTAGTTATCCGGTTCATCTTCTTGTCCGGATAATCTATGGACAGGTTAATTGGATATGGTTTTGTAACTTCTGCCACAATAAGACCTCCGCAAGGAATTTTCGCCGCTCTCTTGGTTGAGCGCAAATAATCTCCCGCAATTGTACCACAGAAAGCGACTTCCTAGTAGAATAAGGACATATTCCTAGCGCACATATTGACATCGATTGCTTCTAATTGTATCTTGATATGGCGATGGCACAGAATGTTAAATGCCCCCGATGCGGAAGGTCTACTCTCGATGCGACCTACTGCCAGTACTGTGGTAAGGCTTTGCATTCCTGCCCAGCCTGCGGTGCCAGGATATCCACTCACTCTCTATTCTGCCCGGAGTGCGGAGCACCGATATCTAAGGAGCAAAGAGAGGCCATAGCTGTAGAACGCACCTCTCCGGCCTGGTGGCTACTGCCTTTGTTATTAGGATTCTTCCTTCTCGCCTGGGTAGGTGGCATAATAGCGTGGTCACTTCTCAGATACAGAGACCAGACCAAGGCCACAGGTCTGCTTTGGTTTGGCATAACATTGACTGTAATAGAGATCGTCGTCGTCGTGGTATTAAGAGCGACACAGCAGTAAGCACACTGCTCTAAATTGTTCTCAACGAGCCAGCCATAGCCTTGAAAACGCCGAGGTGGCGGAACCGGCAGACGCGACGGACTTAAAATCCGTTGGGCTTTGGCCCTTGCGGGTTCAAATCCCGCCCTCGGCACCAAGAAATAAGGGATTTAACGGGCTAATAATCCCTTACAGACCAGGAGAAAAAGAAGAACTTTGAGGACTTACGCCAAGAGCAGCACCAGGACAGCGCCAGCGCTTACGCCGGCCCAGGGAAACACCAGAAGGCCGATAATCAAGCTGGGCATCCAAGACCACAAATTCAGGCCCAAGTTTCTCTCTCCAATGAGGCCACCCCTCACCATCAAAGTATTCCTCACCTTCAATCACTCCCAACTCATCCCGAACAACAGCACGAAGCACAACACCTTCAGAAACATATCGAACGAAACGAGCTACAAGCTCCGTTTTCTCCCACTTCTCCTCCACCACTTTTTCACTCTCAAGCCCAACACTCTTCATGGTCAAACCCCGTCTCCCATCAGATAGAATTCCAAACCACCGGATACGCTTAAAATGGGCCGGAATAGCACGAAGCCGAGTAGCGAGAACAGCCACTTGAACAGCACCAAGAAAAAGCAATTTACCACGACTTCGACCACAACGATAGCGAACTTCACCATCCTGAACACCATCCCAGCCAGCCCACAAATCAGCCAACGGATGCCGATACAGATAATGAAGATTGTGGTTGAGCTTCCCTCGTGACTCCAAGTACCCATAATTGAAATTGCCCTCCTCCTCTGACAGCCCAAAAGCTTTATTCGTCATAAATGTCCAACTCTGACGCATACCCTCAAGCTTGCCTTTATCAATCCACTTCGGCAACGCTTTCCAGGCCCCCTCCTGAAAAACCGCAGGAAGAATAAAACAATGAATATGGTAATGCGCCTCCGAAGGGTCACTTTCCCCCGAATATTGCAGACTCATGACCCCCCCCGACCCTTTCCCAAACCAACGAGTTACAAATTTACGAGATACCTCAAAAAGCTTATCCACCATCGCTCTCCACCCCCGCTCAGAAGCAAGGAGAAGCTCCTTCACAATTTTGCCAATACTGATGTATATCCACATATAAAATTTTAGCCCCAGAAGTCTCACTTCCTTCTGGGGCTAAAATATCTCGTTCTCCACTAAGCCAGAAATGCCGGCTTCTGTAGCCTAGCATTTAGTATCGTTCAGATACTTGTGCTCAAAATATAACTTCAAATCAAAGTAGCTTTCCACTATTTCTTTATAATCGCTTGGCCTGGGCTTGCCATTTGGCGTGTTCTCAAGTATTTTGTTTATCAAAGGTATTGTCAGTATACCCACGACAGTATCTATTGTTTGCTGCGACATCACCATTCTCCACACCTCCTCGCTTCTAAAAAGTTGGTGTAAGATTACTTCACTTTAGATTGTGCAATTACGGAGAGGAAATGGCAATCCCGCTTAATCACTATCTCCTCGCTTACTTTAGTAAGCCCTTATGGAAAGCCGAAAGTACCTCTGAATTATGATTTATGATTGTGGTACTCCAACAACGTATCAAATAAGTTCCCAAATCCTTGCCATAAAGATTCGGCTCGGCAACCCGAAAAGGCAAAAATAAATATAAGTATTCCCCAAAATGTGATAACTTCTTAACCTTTCCCCCCTCGCTTTTATAACTTCTTTATCCCCAGGTGCTTATCATAGCGCTGGATAATGCCTTAATTGACATACAGAGACCTGTCCCGTTATCTTAGTATGCGGCAAGACTAACGACGAGCTAGTTCCGGGGAGTTAATTAGCGAGCTTAGACAGAGAGCCAAAAAGGAAGGAGAATATGCCATGTGGAAGTGCACCAACTGCCATCACGTAGAATTCACCAAAGACAGACCCTTACACTGCCCCGTATGCGGCGCGGGTGCTGAGAAGCTCGCCTCCCATGAGGTCCCGGGCATAAAGGGAACGAAGACATTGGAAAACCTGAAGGCTGGCTTCGTCGCCGAGTCCCAGGCTCATCAAAGAAACCTTGCTTTCGCTCTTAAAGCCGAGCAGGAAGACTTTCCCCAGATGGCCAGGCTTTTCCGAGCCATAGCCGAAGCAGAGGGAATCCACGCCTTCAACCATCTGCGCCTCCTGGGCGGGGTATCAGACACTCAGGAGAACCTCGAGTCTGCATTCGAGAGAGAAAACCTGGCGAGCAAGACCTATCCCCAATTCATCAGGGAGGCCAATGAGGAGGAGAATACAAGCATAGCGAAAATCTTTAGCTATTCCCGAGATGTGGAAGCAGGCCATGCCAAGCTTTACAAGAAGGCTTTGGAGCACATGGTACAGGAAGCAGACACCAAATACTATGTTTGTGGCGTCTGCGGCTATGTCTCAGACGGCGACCTTCCCGACCAATGCCCGATATGCGGCGCTCCCAAGGAAAAGTTCAGAAGCATAGCCTAGCATTCAGAAAGTGTTGAACTGAGGAGGCTAAAATGGCAGACAGCGAGAAACAAACAGCCGCTGAGAAGCTTGTAGGGAAGGTAATGAGGCTGGCTGATCTGGTGGATTACCAGGACAGCGCTGTGGTGAGCAGGGAGATCGTAAACAAGAAGACAGGAACCGTGACGCTTTTTGCCTTCGACGAAGGACAAGGGCTGAGCGAACATACAGCCCCTTTTGACGCCCTGGTACAACTTCTCGATGGCAAAGCCGATATCACTATATCAGGCAAGACTCTGCGCCTGAAAAAAGGGGAAATGGTCATAATGCCAGCCAATCAACCACACGCGTTGAAGGCAGTAGAAAGATTCAAGATGGTCTTGACCATGATAAGGTCTTGATATCCAAAGCGCTAAGAATGGCCTAGTATATAAAGTATGCGGCATGGCAAGGAGGGTTTCGAAGCTAATCCCTAGCTGAACCAAGATTAGGGTCAATTGACAAGAGCCCCAGCCGATGTTTAAAATTATCAGCGGAAGGGAGATTTAGCTAAATACATGGCTGAAGAGCAAAAATTTGGCCTCGATGAGGCTGTAACTATGTATCTTGCCACTCTGCCGCCAGAGCAAAGGCAGGAAAGCCAACAGGAGTTAAACAGGTTCGTTCGGTGGTATGGCGGAGATCGCCTGATGAGCGAACTCGGGGCCCGAGAGATTGGAGAATACGGCGAGAGCGTAAGTAAACGCATCAGTTCCTCAGTAACAGACCCCGCCAAGAAAATCGAGCCGGTTAGAAATTTCCTCACTTTCGCCAAGAAGAGAAAACTGACCGAGATAAACCTCGCCCCCAATCTTAGAGTCAGCAAGACCAAAAAGGGACTGGCGATGAAGCGCAGCCACAACGAGCCTGCCCAAGTTCATCTCACCTCGGAGGGCCATGCTGCCATGAAATCGGAGCTGGAGACGCTCAAAGACGAACGACCCCGCGTTGTCGAGCA
>Ga0315281_10014968_pt1 | contig 10421 bp, 17 predicted proteins | sample YL17G07_0_MG_FD_204540 | JGI IMG/M metagenome (GOLD analysis project Ga0315281, IMG submission 204540) | Sediment microbial communities from Yellowstone Lake, YNP, Wyoming, USA - YL17G07_0 | ecosystem: Environmental > Aquatic > Freshwater > Lake > Sediment | place: USA: Wyoming | collected...
AGCAAGCACGCTGAACCTGATGGGCACAGGGCGATCAACATGCAGATCCGCGAGCTTCTGAATCGCCTGCATGTCATTATCGGGAACAGCGCGATTCGGGCCGTAATCGAAGAAGAGTGTAATCTCCCGTTCGAGATTTTTGATGTTCTCTTCGGCCCGTTTTAACTTTGCGCGGATTCCATCTAAGGGGTGAGCCATAACGGAAGAAAGACCGCACGCTTAGAGAGTCTCTGGAACTGTGTGCAACGCTTCACCGTCAAACGCAGCGATCATCCAACTGACGCGGGCTTCCACAACCGCCTGTTTCAGCCGTGCGATTTCGCGTCCGGTTACGCCAGCGTTGCCGCCCTTCAGTTGAATGAGGCGAATGTCAATCAGATCCGCTTTGTGATCCGCTTTGCGAGGACCGAGGCGGAACGCTACCGCGTCTATGATCCCAGTTCGCGGCGCGCCGGTTGGACCCTCGAAGAAAGCGACGCGCCAGCCACGCTCTTCGCAATATGCGGCAAGGGCGGCCTTGCTCGCGGCCTCAGACGCTCTCGCTTTCGCAAAAGCGCTCATGGTGCGCCTAGTCTTCCACGCTTGCAGCGCCGCCTTGCTTCGGTTTGCCATAGGCGGTATTGTACTAGGGGTCGCATGAATCCAGCACCACAGCCCGAACTACCGCCCGGAAGTGAGTTCCAGCGGTTTGACAGTCTGTTCCGCAAGGTCATCGCCGTGCCAAAGGCGGCTGTTGCCAAGGCGGAATCGAAGCGCAAGAAACGCAGCAGTAAGAAGCGCGCCTGACCCGGCCCGTCACGCCCCACCAGCATACCGCCTTGAGGTGGAGTTGTCAGCTATATTATTGCCTAAGGGAGTCAAGTATATAGGTCCCTAATCAATCAGCCGCCGTTTGCCGATAGAAGAACTAAATGAGACTGCTAGCCCTGGCCGTCCTCGCGCTCTGCCTGCTGCCGGCCGCCGGGCTGGTGGGGCGGCCGGTGAGGAGCAAGAAAGTGCTGTCCGCGTTTCAGCGCCTGCATCCCTGCCCATCAACTGGGAAGACTGCGGGCCCCTGTCCTGGCTACGTCAAGGACCACATCGTGCCGCTGGCCTGCGGTGGCCCCGATACCGTCTGCAACCTGCAATGGCAGACGGTGGCCGCCGCCAAAGCAAAAGACCGGGCGGAGCGAGCCGGCTGCCGCTAGATCAAGAAAAACAGAAGGAGGCAATTCCTATGTCCGATACCCCTGGTGCGGCCCCCGTTGGTGGGTCTGGGCCGCTGTTTGACGCCAACCGTCCTATAGGCGTGCGGATTCCCGGCGGAAAAACCGTGGAAGTCGTTCGCTTTCCCACCGATGTCGAGTGGGCCGACCGCCAGCGCCAACTCAAGGTGCTGGTGAAGCAACTCGGCCGCGGCAAGTCCAAGATGCCCAATCCAGATTCCAGCGACGTGGACCTGGCGTTGCTGGGAAAGATCCGCGATCCCTCCGACAGCGCTCCGGTGGACGGCTACGAGGCGATCATGGTGATTGAACAATTGGGCAAGGCTGAGGTAGATGATATTCAACGCGCGGCCGCCGGGACCTATCGCGTCACTCTCCGCGTGCCCGGCATGGTCACCTACCACGTCCTGCGGATGCCTACCGCAAAGGAAATATTCCAGCACGAGCGCGGGGTGATGGACGTAACTTGGCTGCCATATTCCTGCAAAGAGATCATCGTGAGCATGGAGGTCGGCGGCGAACTGTACGCCAAGCTGCGGGAGTCCGTGGAAGGTTATGCGGCTGCCGTGCCGCTGAATCACCAGGCCGTCGTGGTGCAGGCGATTATCACCGCCGTGCGCGAAGAACTGGAGCCGGAGCGTGTCCCGGACCCTCAGAAGGGGCCGCCGGCACCCCCAGCGCCGCCGCCTGGCCCGAACAGCCCACCCTCGGCTTCCTGATCCGCGCCAGCCTCCGCCGCAAGACCCTTTGCGACGGCCCTAAGATGTGCCCGGGCGCGCCAGACAACGCCACCCGCTGTGATCATTGCCCGCTGGACCGCCTGCAGGAGGCCGAAACCTCGCCGGAAGGCCTGTTGCTCAAACGGGCCCTGGACCTGCGTGCGGCGCTGAAGTTGGGCTTCCGCGTAGGCCTGGACGAAGTGCCCGCCGATGAATTCTACGCCCTGACCCTGCTCGAGGATGAGCAGGCCAGGTACGAAGAAGAACAAGCCGCGCAGCGCTGACCGCGCCGCGCAAAACTTATGGAAACCCGCCGCTCCATCTTCGCATCCATCGCGTACCTTGCGGGGCTTGGCGCTATGGCGTCGGTCAATCCGCCGCCGAAACGCATCTCCCTGGAGTTGACCGAGCAAGAGGCGCGGGATGCCTATGCCGCTCTCACCGGCGAGAGCGATAGGCTTCGGGAACTCGCCGCCAAGGATGAACTGCCGCAAGCCAAGGCCCGCGCCGAGCGCTACTTCAAACTGGCGGATCGCATCATGGGAAAGTTGGGAGGATAGCATGACACCTCGAATGTGGTTCCACGGCCTGGTGGCCGCGTTCATCGGCGGCGCTGCCAGCGTAATCAGCAGCGGATTCGCGCTGATGGTGATGAAGCCGGATACGTTCAACCTTGGCCCCGCTCTGTGGATCACGGTGAAGACGGTCGCCGTTCTGGGGGTTTTCGCGGGAATCCAGACCGCCGCCGCCTACCTGAAGCAGTCCCCTCTATGGGATAAGACCACCGACCGCCGCGCGGTGGCCCAGCCGCCCAGCCCCGCCCCCACCGTCTGATAAAAAGGAGAGAAAATCATGGCCAATCACCGCACCCGCGCCGGCTATGCCGGCGCTTTGTTCGTTCTCTTGCTGGCGTTGCGGGCCGTCGCTCAGGCCCCGGACCCAGTTCCCTACGACCCGCAGTTTGCCCCGGCTTACATCTTTGCCGGGCCGGGACACAGCGACACGATCCCCGTCTTCGCTTCCGCCGGGTACGCCAAAAAGACCGGAGAATTCAACGTCGCCGGTCCCAACAAATTTCCAATCTACACCTACGGGGAAGTCCGCGCCTATCGGCAGGAGGGCAAGCAGATCACCGATTTTCTCGGCGGCGTGCTGCTTCCCTTTTACGCCAAACGGCTGGCGGGGTTCGACATCAAACTGGCGATCGGAGGAAATGCCGGCGTCAGCACTTCCGCCGCCAACATCGGTTATTCGCTGGGCGCCAAGGTGGTGGCCGACGTCACCCGCGCGGCCTGGAAAACCCGCGGCTTCTACGTGGCCGCGAATCCCACGCGCTCTAGCATCGGCGGCGTCCACGCCAGTGAAGCCAGCGCAGGAGTGCGGATATCTTTCGCCGGATTCTAACCGCGCTGGGCCTGCTGGGCCTGGTGCTGCTGGCGGGCTGCCGCGCTAGTGGCCCGCCGGCAGCCCCGGCGCCGGCGGTTAACGCGGCACCCGTGGACGTGGCCCGGATCGTCTTCGGGACGAATCCCGCCTACAACGTCGGGCCAGCCTGGATCTATGACGCCCCGCTGGGCTTGCTCACCGGCGAACTGGTGCGGGTGGCCTATAGCCTCGCCGCGCTCATAGAAACCCACAGCGTCTACGGCTTGGGGACGGATTGCATCCATCTGCGGCGCGAGGAAAGCCGGGACCGCCCGCCCACGCGCCTGCTGGCGGTGCAGACCTATCTCGACGCGCCCTGCTGGGCTCCGCTGACGATTCTGCCCGGGCAGAGTCTGCCCACCCGCATTCCCGCTTCGCGCTGGTACTGGAACAATGCCGAGGGCGCGCAAGGCTCGGGCGTGTTCGACGATTCCACGCTGGTTTCGCTCAGCGACGACGGCCGCGTGCTGACCCTCCTGGAATGGTACCGGGATCCCGACTGGGCCGGGACGGTCCCCGATTATTGCATGCTTTCGACCTTCGACGCGATCGCCGGCGGGATGCGCAAGTTGGAGCCGGGCAACTGCAAGGATCTAAAGCGATGAGGATGCGCCCGCCCCAGAGTCCCGCCGAGCGCCAGGCCCGGGCTTTCCTGATTCCCATGGAGCGCAGCAGGCAGATTCAAGCGGTGTGGTGCGCGGAGATCAGCAGGATTCGCCGTATGACCGCGCGGCATTTCATCACACGTCCGGGGACGAGGACGAAGGCGCAGGAGCGGGAACGGCTGGCGCTGTAGAAGGATTGGAAATCGTGATTTTCACGCGATAGGTCGGGAGGTCAACGCTTCCGAAGTCGTAGAGGGCCACCAGCACGCGGCCATCATGGGAGCCGCGTAGCGTCCCAATGTTGTCATAGATCCGGTCGCGGGCCAAGCGGGGATGCAGGCTCTCCGAGCCATCCGGGTGAATCAGGCGTAAGTTGGGGATTCCGGCGAAGCGCTTGGCCTCGGCGTCAAGTTCAGCTTGGCATCGTTGATCAAAGGTCATAGGCGGTCACCTCGGCTCGAAGCTAAAGTCGCAGGTGGACTCGGTGCATACGAGCAATGGCCCGCCCAACTCATCATCGCGGAGGGAACCATTCCCGCACTTGGGGCAAAGATCAGTTCGAGTGAGAACGGGACTGCCATCCTCCCAACTTTCCCATGATGCGATCCGCCAGGGTCTGACCCGCATCAGCATCACGGTTTCATCGTCGAACTCCAGATCGAGGTAACCTGCGTCCGGTTCCAGGGCTGCTGCCGTGCTCAAGGCGGTGCGGACATTCTGGCTGCTGGGAAAACCGGCTGATTCAATGCCTACGACCCTCCAAAGCCGATTGTCCGGCGACGCGAAGATTGCGTTGAGCCTGACGACACTTAAGTCGGTTCGCATGTGCATATGGTCACCCCGCGAGCCAGCCGCGCAGCAACTCGAGCCGGAAGGTCAGCCCCTCCAGGAAAAAATCGCTGAGCAGAAATAGGCCCAGCCCGGCGGTGGCCATGATCGCCAGGCCTATCTTGAAGATGCGGGCGCCCGCGCGCAGGGCGACCTGATCGTGGATCTGCATCCGCAGCACTTCCTCCTCCACGATCCGCTGCCGTTCGGTTTCAGTGAGCATTTCAGGCCAGCTTTCTGAGCATTCCCGGTTTCTTCATGACGAGGACCACTAGTCGCGGGATGGGATGCCGCTCATTCTCCCAGCGCGCCACGGTGTTGCGTGCCACACCGAGCAGCCGTCCCGTCTCTTCTTGCGTGAGGCCGAGTCGGAGGCGTAGTCGTTTGAATTCTTCAGGTATCATCTCGGAACAGATGATACACCCTGTATCCTAACTGTCAAGGAGATAATGGTGAATCCTAACCGTCTTGAGCTCGTGGTCGATGTTTCGACTGAAAAGGGCAACGCCCAGCTCCGGGGGATGAACCAGAACTTCGCCACCCTGGGGACGACAATCGCCGCTAGTTCCACGGCGGGGTCGCGCAGCATCGACGGATTGACCACGCGGATTGCCGCCGGCGCCGCGGCTGGGTCGCTGCTGGCCGAAGCCATCGGAGAAATCGCCGCCCGCAGCAAGGAGTGGGTGACCGAGGCGGTCCGCCAGGCGGCCCAGGTCGAGCGCCTGACCAAAGGCACCGAATTTCTGGCCAAGTCCCGCGACATTGACGCCGAAGCTGCGGCCCGCTGGACCGAGCAGATCAAGAAATCCAGCTTCACCGCCGTGGAAGCCGCGGCCCTGGTGAATAAAGCGCTGGTGGTGGGCATGGACCCCGCCAAAACTGGCGTCCTGGCCCAGTACGCCAAGAACGTGTCCACGGCCTTCGGAGGCACCAAAGGCACGCCGGCGGAGATTGCCGACCAGTTGATGATGGCCATTGAAACCGGGCAGACCCGCGGCCTGCGCAAGCTGATCCCCGGGCTTCTGGACCTGGCCAAGGTCACCGAACTGGCTGAACTGAAGGCCAAGCTGCATGGCAAAACATTGAGTGAAAACGAGGCGGTAATGGTCCGTCAGGACGCCCTGATCAAGGCGTTGGCGTCCACGGAGGGTATTCAGGCGACCACCGCCGGCACGCTGGCGGAAAAGGAATTGCGCCTGCGGCTGGAGCTCGAGGAGATGGCCATCGCCATCGGTCAGCGCTTTATCCCCGCCTGGACCCGCACCGTGGACCTGCTGACCCGCGCCACCGAATCGGTGAAAGGACACGCCGACGCCTGGGCAGAGGTGCTCAAGGTGGTACTGCTGGCCGGCGGAGCCGTGAGCACTTATGCCGGCGTGAGTGTGGCCCGGCGGTTTTTGGGAAGCGCGGCGGAAGGGGCGGTCGCTGGAGTTGCGGCCGGAGCGGGAGCGGCGGCCCGCCCTCTGATTTTCACCGCCAGCGGCGAAGCCTGGAGCAGCGCCGCCGCCGCTGGAGCAAGCGGCGGAATTGCCGGCGCCATGACCACGGCGCTGAATTTCCTGAAAGGTCCGGCAGGCATCGCCGCCATCGGCGCGATTATCGTAGCCGCCGCGGCCTATATCTCCAATTTCTTCGCAAACCGCGCCCAGGAGGCCGCTGCCGCGGAGACCGGCTACGTGCACAGCATCAACGCCGCGCGGGCCCTGGCTGGACGCCCTGGCGGCGTGCTGGGTCTGCGCGTGAGCGGCGGCAGGCCAGCGTCGGGCGCCGACATTAATGGCCAGATTGCCGCCGCTCACGCGGCCCTGGAAGCGCGCGGTCAGAACGCCCAGGTCCTGGAACGCTCCGAGCAGATGCGTGTCGCCGCGCAGGCCGCCGCCAGTCAAGGCGAAGAAAAGATCGGCGCGGAGATGGCCAAAGAGGTGATTGAGCTGGAGCGGATCGTCAAGGGCCGCCGGCTGTCCGCCGCGGTGATGGAAAACGTGGAAACCACCATGCTCATGCGCGTGGTGGCCATGGAAGAAAAGCGCGACGCCGACCGCAAGGCCCGAGAGACGGAACTATTCCGCCAGCGGATCCAGAACGAAGCCGAGTATGCCCGCAGCGCCGAGCAGATGACCGGGCAACTGCTGGAATTTGAGGAGCAGCGCGCCGGCGTGGCCCGCGATGCCCGGCTGCGGGGCTTGGAAGCTGAGAACGCCCAGACCCTACCCCAGAAGATCGCTTTCGAATCGCGAAAGGCGGACATCGAAGAGGAGTACCTGGACCGGATCAATGGGATCAAGCAGCGTCTGTTCGACCTGGAGACCAGCCGGCAACTGGCCGAAGAACAGCTTCGGATGCAGACGCTGCATTTCCAGACCGACGAAATCGACCGCCGGATCAACGACCTGGCTCAGCTCCGGGACCAGCTCCGCCAGAACATTCAGGAACAGACCGACGCCTCGGTGGCCGCGGCGCAGGGCAACGCTCAGCAGCGCCAGGTCCAGCTCGTGATAGACCGCAGCCGCCAGCTATTCGATTCCTTGAAGCAGCAGGCCGGCGGAGTGTTCGACGCCCTGCTGACCCGCGGGTCCAACGTCTTTGTGGCCCTGGGCAACGTGTTCAAGACCGCGATCCTGACGGCCATCAAGGACGTGGTGACCTCGCGCATCGCTGGGGCGCTGGTGCAGATGCTCACCGGGCAGCGCGTCAGCTTCGCCGGCGGAGCGGGGACCGGACTTGGCGGGACGCCGGTATTTGGCGCGGCGGGCGCGGCGGCCGGAGCCGCAGGTCTGTGGGGCGGCGTGGATTGGCTCGGCGGCGGCGGACAAGGCATCGGCCTGGGGGCGGGCGGATCCAGCGGTCCCTGGAGCGAACGGATCCCGGGCTTCGGCGGCGGCGCTGGTGGCGGGAGCGCGGCCAGTGGCGCGTCGCGCTTCGGCGGCCTCGGCTCGCTGATCGGCCTGAACAACATCGGCCTATTCGGCGGCGGAGCTTCGGGAACTGCCGGCGCTCTGCTCAGTTCGCCGCTCGCCATGCTGGGCGGCATGTGGTTGATGAAATCCGGCTGGGGTGGGCGAGGCCAGGGCGGTTGGGCTGGCGCGGGTGCCGTGGCGAAGGATACAGCCGGCGGCTTCCTTACCGGCGCCAGCATCGGCATGCAGATCGGCGGACCCATGGGTGCGGCGTGGGGCGCGGCCATCGGAACGGCGGTGGGCCTGGGCATGGGGCTGATCGGGCTGTTTGTGCACACCGCCTCGCAAAAAGTCCGCGAGAAAATCAAGAGCCGCTACGGGGTGGACATCAGCGACAAGGGCATCCTGGCCCAAATCGTGCAGATGGCCCAGCAGAACTTCGGCGGCAACCTGGACGTGGCCATCTCCTCGGCGCCGGTCCGCGACCTGGTGCAGCTCTACGCCATGACCACGGGCCAGACGGTGCGCGGCATGCCTTCCGCAATGCAGTCCCTGGCGCTGGCCCAAAGCGGCGGGGTGCTCTCGCAGGTCCCGAACTTCAGCAACGGAATGCCGGTCTCCGGCCTGGGTGGAGGATTCCCCACGCTGGGCAGCCCGGCGCCGGCGCTCAGCCATGTGTCGCTGACGCTTGATCCCCGCTCGAGCGCCGCGTTTCTGCAGGGGCAGACCGTGCGGGCGCTCGCCCAGCATCCGCGCGCGGTGCAATCGGCGTCGCTGGCCGCCAACCGCGGCAACGCCGGCCGGCGTGAATTGACGGCGCTGCAACTCAGTCCGGGCACGGTGGTATAGGAAAGGGACCCGATGAAACTGGGAATCGCTTTTGCAGTCCTGACGGTGGCGCAGGCGATCCCGGCCGGCGACCTGGAGTTTTTGAAGCCCGCCAGCGCTATCGGTCTGGCCGGAGTGATTTTCTATTTCTACCGGCAAGACCGGCAGACCTCGGAGGCCCGCTACGAAAAGCTGGCGCTCCAATTCCAGATTACCCTGGACAAAGCGCTGGCCCGCGTCTGCCCGCTGACGCGGAAGGAACAGGAATGCCAGGATCCGTAGCCAACGCGGCGCCGTCCACGGTGATGCCGGCGACGCTCAGCCGCGGCTTTACCCGCATTCGGGAGTATCCCGTCCTGGAGAACAATTACAAGGGCGGGGAAAGCCAGCGGGCCAAGCTGGCGGATACCAGCCGCAGCGGCTGGCGGCTTTCCAAGCGCTTGGCGCCCACGGCCCTGGCCACGCTGCGGAGTTTCTACGAGGCCCGCCACGGCGGGCATCAGCCGTTCTACTTCTACGACCCCTGGGAGACCGACCCGCTGTTTAGCTGGGATCCCACCGGCGTGGACACCGTCGGGCGCTATACGGTGCGCTTCGAAGGGGGATGGGAGCAGGCCGTGACCCCCGGCCGCGTGGATGTGCCGTCGCTGCAATTGGTGGAGCTGGCGTAGGAACGGACTTTAACCACGGATTACGCGGATTACGCGGATGAAACCCTACTACCAGGACGACCGCGCAGGCATCACCATCTACCACGGCGATTGCCGGGAGATCCTGCCGACGCTCGCGCCGGGGTCCGTGGATCTGGTGCTCACCGATCCGCCGTATGGGCACAACAACAACAATGGCGATTTGATCCACAGGCGGGAAGAGGCGCTAGGCTTGGTGAAGGCTGGAACTCACCAGCCCGGCGAAGCACGCCCCATCGCCAACGATGGCCCGGAAGCCAACGCCCTGGTGCGTTGGGCATTCATAGAGTTCAATCGCGTGCTGAAGGCGGGCTGCTGCTGCTGCTGCTGCTGCTGCTGCTCCGGCGGCGGCCCAGACCCTCAATTTGCGCGGTGGTCGCTGTGGATGGATGAAGCCATCGGCTTCAAACAGGCGGTCGTGTGGGACAAGGGCGGCCTGGGAATGGGCTGGCACTACCGGCGCAACTACGAGCTGATACTGGTGGCCGAGAAGCCCGGCGCGGCCTGCCAGTGGTATGGCGGATCCAGCCAGGCAAATGTCATCCGTATTCCTGGCATCAAGCCAGCCGAGGACGATCACCCAACGCCGAAGCCCCTGGAGTTGATGGCCCTTTTCGCGAGCCTGCACAGCGCCGAGGGTGATTTGATCCTCGATCCGTTCATGGGCAGCGGCACCACGCTCGTAGCGGCGAAGCAGCTTGGGCGCCGGGCCATCGGCATCGAGATCACGGAGCGCTACTGCGAAATTGCCGTCAAGCGGCTGGCGCAGGACATGCTGCCGCTGGAGCCGCCCGCCAAAGAGCCGGTGAGCGACGCCTACCTGTTCGACATGGGCGCGACGGATAAGTTGGCTGATGCGGTGGCGGCCGTTGAGCCAGAAGCGTAAGAGGACCAAAACCATGCACATTGAAATTCAGTTAGGCCTATCAAAGGGACAATCCGTGATCCTGATCGACGGACAGAAGGTCACGCCTGCTAGGAATGTCCTACTTCAGACCCTGCGGGCCGGGCTGCCTAAGTCTCGAAACTTACGAAACGTGCCCGTAATTGAAACCATTGCTCGAAGCGCCGTCCTGAAAGCCTCGGAGCGTTAAAGAGGCTTCGCGTAAAACATTCCAGATGATACGGATATAAGGCTTCGGCTTCTACACCTGGCGTCAGCACACTTTCTAGATCGCCTGGGAGAATCGTGAAGCCGCTGTCCCCTTCCTTTATCGGAACCAGG
>Ga0315281_10014969_pt1 | contig 10420 bp, 8 predicted proteins | sample YL17G07_0_MG_FD_204540 | JGI IMG/M metagenome (GOLD analysis project Ga0315281, IMG submission 204540) | Sediment microbial communities from Yellowstone Lake, YNP, Wyoming, USA - YL17G07_0 | ecosystem: Environmental > Aquatic > Freshwater > Lake > Sediment | place: USA: Wyoming | collected...
ACCCCAGCCGGCCGGCGAAGGGCGCGAGCGCCTTGCGGAGCGTCGGCTGGACGACCAGCCCGTTCCGTTCGGCCGAGAGCTTCTGGCGCTTCTGCGTATCGGTGAGCTTCTCGGTCGGCGCGATGTCCTGGATCAGCTCCACGCCGCGGCGCATCAGGTTCAGGCCCTTGTCCCGGCCGCGATAGAGCCTGGTGACGTGGAAGCGGTCGGCGGGCCAGCAGCGGTCCCAGAACGGACAGCTGCGCGGGTCGGAGCAGTGGCTTCCGATGGCGACGGACGGCAGGGAGCCGCGGATCGCGGCCAGCTGTTCGGCGATGAAGCGCGGGATCTCGGGGAGGAGCGCCTCGACGCGCGCGGTGACGTCCTCGCGCACGAACAGGTCGCCCACGTCCGGGTGCCGGTACGCCTTGTTGAGGTGCATGATCTCGACGCGGCGCACGTCCACGCCGGCGCGCCGCAGCACGTGCGTCTGCACGGCCGCGTCGGGGATGTGCTCGTCCTTCAGCTCGGTGGAGGACTTCACTTCGATGAGGGTGAAGCCGTCGCCATCGCGCCGCAGCACATCCACGGCGACGAAGACCTCGTCCTCGCGGAACGACGCCTCGAAGATCACCGGTGCGCCGGCGTCGAGCGCCGCGCGCGTGCGCGGAATGCGATCGGGGTCGTGGTGCGGCAGGTCGATGAGGGTGCCGCCGGGAAAGAGCGTGCGGGCCTCCACGCCGACGAGCGTCCCCTGGTCGAAGATGTCCTGCAGCCCGGCGTCGGGCTGCAGCTCCTCGGCGTCGCTCTCGTGGACCTTCCACCACAGGTACTTGTGGCACTGGAAGCCGGACATGAACCGGGACTTCGAGAGGCGGGGCGCGTGCGACGATGTCGTCATGCGTGGAAGGTGGGCCGGTGGTGTGAGCGCCGCAATGCACCCGGGGTAGCTGCGGGCCGCAGAAACCGCCGTCTGCATTCTCCTACTGTCTTCTATCCACTATCGTCTATCATTCTTCCCTTCATGAAGGCCATCCGCGTCCACACCCCGGGCGGACCCGAGGCGCTGCGCCTCGAGGACGTCCCCGTCCCCGAGCCGGGGCCGGGCCAGGTGCTGCTGCGCCTCGAGGCCGCGGGCGTCAACTTCATCGACACCTACCACCGGTCCGGCTTCTATCCGCTGCCGCTCCCGTTCACTCCCGGCAGTGAAGGGGCGGGTGTGGTCGAACGCACCGGTCCCGGGGTGACGGAGTTCCGGCCCGGGGACCGCGCGGCGTGGGCGGCGGGCGCGCTCGGGGCCTACGCCGATCTCGCCGCCGTGAGCGAGGCGCGCCTCGTACCGGTCCCCGACGGCGTGGCGGCGCGCGATGCGGCGGCGGCGCTGCTGCAGGGCATGACGGCCCACTACCTCACGACGGCGGTCCATCGGCTCGTCCCCGGCGATACCTGCCTCGTCCATGCGGCGGCCGGCGGCGTGGGACTGCTGCTGTGCCAGGTCGCGAAACGGCGCGGCGCTCGGGTGATCGGCACGGTGTCCACCGACGACAAGGCGCGTCTGGCGCGCGGGGCGGGGGCCGACGAGATCGTGTACTACACCCGGCAGGACGTGGCGGCGGAAGTGCGCCGACTCACGGGCGCTCGCGGAGTGGATGTCGTCTACGACGGGGTCGGACGCGACACGTGGGACGGGAGTCTGGCCTCGCTGCGTCCGCGCGGGATGATGGCGCTCTACGGACAGTCGAGCGGTCCGGTCACCGGCATCGATCCCCTGATCCTGATGCAGCGCCACTCGCTCTTCCTGACGCGCTGCAACCTGGCGGACTACACCGCCACCCGCGAGGAGCTGCTGTTGCGCGCGGGCGAGGTGCTCGGCTGGGTGCGGGACGGGGAGCTGCGGGTGCGGATCCACCGCGAGTATCCGCTCGCGGCCGCCGCCGAAGCCCACCGCGACCTCGAGAGCCGCGGCACGGCCGGGAAGTTGCTCCTCACATTACCCGGCTGAATCGGTCGAGGAACTCCCGATCGGACGGGGTGAGCGCGCCCGCGCCGCCCGCGGCGACCTTGGCCATCACGCGATCGTACTCCTCGCGATTGACCGGATGCAGCGTCTCGGGCTTGATCGCCTTCCAGCGTTCGAGATCGCCGCCGAACGAGCGCGGCGATGTCACGGCGGCGGCCAGCTTCCTCTTCCACATTGCGCTGCCGGTGTGGCTCTCCATCCACCGGAGGTAGCCCCACGCGCCGATGAACCCGCCCAGGTGGGCGAAGTGCGCGATGCCGCCCCCCTGGCTGGCGGTGCTGGCCCCGTACAGCGACGTGAGGGTGAAGAGGACGACGAGCCAGCGCGCCTCGAGCCCGAGGATGCCCCACAGCAGGATCTGCTGGCGCGGCCAGAACCACGCGAACGCGAGCATCACGCCGTACACCGCGCCCGACGCGCCGACGATCGGCACGTTCGGGGTGGCGATCGAGAGCAGCGCGCCCGTGAGGCCCGCGACGGCATAGAGCTGGAGGAACCGGCGGCCACCGAGCCGCGTCTCGACCGGCGGGCCGAAGACCCACAGCCCCAGCATGTTGAAGAAGATGTGCTGGATGCTGCCGTGCAGGAACATGTAGGTGACGGCGGTCCACGGGTGCTCGACGATGTGCGCCGGGACCAGCGCGAGCTCCCCGGTGATCCGCGGCTGCGCGATCTGGAAGAAGAAGACCACCACGTTCGCCGTGACGAGGCGAAATACCCAGGGCGTCATTCAGGAAGCCTAGCCCGTGCGCGGCCGGCGCGGTAGTTTATCAGACTGTATGACGACTCCTTCGGCAGCTCCGCCCTCCCGTGAATCGCGAGACTCCGTCGTTATCCGCTTCGCCGGCGACTCCGGCGACGGCATGCAGGTGACCGGGTCGCAGTTCACGGTTGAAACAGCCCTCGCCGGCAACGACCTGTCCACCTTCCCCGATTTTCCGGCCGAGATCCGGGCGCCGGCGGGGACCACCTTCGGCGTCTCGGCATTCCAGATCCACTTCGGCTCGGGCGACGTGCTGACGATCGGCGACGATCTCGACGTGCTCGTCGCCATGAACCCCGCGGCGTTGATGACGAACGTCAAGGATCTGCGCCCGGGGGGCCTGGTGGTGGTGGACACCGGCGCCTTCAGCGAGCGCAACCTCGCCAAGGCGGGCTACACGTCCAATCCGCTCGAGGGCGACACGCTGGCGCAGTACCAGGTGCTGCGACTCGACATCACGAAGCACACGGTGGAGGCGGTGAAGCCCTTCGGTCTCGGCCAGAAGGACGGCCTGCGCTGCCGCAACATGTGGGCGCTCGGGCTGATGCTGTGGATGTACGACCGCGAGCGCCATGCCACGGTGGACTCCCTCACGAAGAAGTTCGCCAAGCGGCCGGAGATCGCGAACGCGAACATCGCGGCGATGAACGCCGGGCATGCGTTCGGCGAGACGGCCGAGCTGTCGCGCGAGGTCCATTCGTACACGGTGCCGAAGGCGCCGGCGAGGCCGGGGACCTACCGCACCGTGAGCGGCACGGAGGCGCTCGCCTTCGGCCTCGTCGCGGGGCTGAAGGCCGCCGCGATCAACCGGATGGTCTTCTCCGGCTACCCGATTACCCCGGCCTCCGCGCTCCTGCACCACATGGCGGGGCTGAAGCCGTACGGCGTCCTCACGTTCCAGGCGGAGGACGAGATCGCGGCCATCTGCGCGGCGATCGGCGCGTCGTGGACCGGCGCGCTCGGGGTCACGAGCAGCTCGGGCCCCGGCGTCGCCCTCAAGTCCGAGGCGCTCGGGCTGGCGATCGCCGCCGAGCTGCCGCTGGTGCTCGTGAACGTGCAGCGCGCCGGGCCCTCGACCGGCCTGCCGACCAAGACCGAGCAGTCCGACCTGTTCCAGGCGGTCTACGGTCGCAACGCGGACGCGCCGCTGCCGGTCCTCGCGGCGGCGACGCCGGCCGACTGCTTCGACGTCGCGCTCGAGGCGGTGCGCCTGGCCGTCACCTACATGACGCCGGTGATCGTGCTCGCCGACGGGTTCCTGGTGAATGCCGCGGAGCCGTGGCTGCTGCCGGACGCGAACGCGCTGCCGAAGTTCCCGGTGACGTTCCACACCGATCCGGAGGGCTTCCATCCGTTCCTGCGCGACCCGAAGACGCTGGCGCGGGTGTGGGCGAAGCCCGGCACGCCGGGCCTCGAGCACCGGGTCGGCGGGATCGAGCGCAGCTACGACTCGGGGCACATCTCCTACGACCCCGACAACCACCACAAGATGACCACGATCCGCGCGGCCAAGGTCGCGGGGATCGCGAACGACATCCCGCTGCAGCGGATGACCCTGGGGGCCCCCAGCGGCAAGCTCGTGCTCGTCGGCTGGGGCTCGACCTACGGCCCGGTCCAGCAGGCGGTGCGGCTCGCACGCGCCGAGGGACTCGACGTCTCGCACATCCACCTGCGCCACCTCAACCCGTTCCCGCGGAACCTGGGCGACCTGCTCAAGGGATTCGAGAAGGTGGTGGTGCCGGAGATGAACAACGGCCAGCTCGTGCACATCCTCCGCAGCACCTACCTGGTGCCGGCCGAGGGGCTGGACAAGGTGAACGGCAAGCCGTTCAAGAGCGGCGAGGTCCTGCAGGCGATCCGCTCGTACCTGGAGGAGAGATGACCAGCGCGCTCACCGCGAAGGACTTCGCCTCCGACCAGGAGGTCCGCTGGTGCCCGGGGTGCGGCGACTACGCCATCCTCAAGGCCGTGCACAAGACCCTGGCCGACCTCGGGGTCACGCGCGAGAAGACGGTGTTCGTCTCCGGGATCGGCTGCAGCTCGCGCTTCCCGTACTACATGAGCACCTACGGCTTCCACTCGATCCACGGCCGCGCGCCGGCCATCGCGACGGGTGTGAAGCTGACCAACCCCGAGCTGGACGTCTGGGTGATCACGGGCGACGGCGATGCGCTCTCGATCGGCGGCAACCACACGCTGCACGTGTTGCGGCGCAACGTGGACCTCAACATCATCCTGTTCAACAACGAGATCTACGGGCTCACCAAGGGCCAGTACTCGCCGACCTCGCGCAAGGGCACGCGGTCGCCCTCGACGCCGCTGGGCTCCATCGACACTCCGGTCAGCGCGTCGAACTTCGCGCTCGGCGCCGGCGCGCGGTTCGTCGGCCGGTCCATCGACACGGCGACGCCGCACCTCGTCGGCGTCCTCCGGCGCGCCCACGACCACAAGGGGGCGTCGTTCGTCGAGGTGTTCCAGAACTGCGTCGTTTTCAACGACGGGGTGTTCGACAACTTCACGACCAAGGACGTCGCGGCGGACAACCAGTTGCACCTGGAGCACGGCCTGCCGCTGCTGTTTGGCAAGGACCGCCAGCGGGGACTGCGCCTCAGGCCCGGCAAGCTGGAGCTCGAGGTGGTGACGCTGGGCCAGAACGGCATCGGCCTCGACGACATCCTGGTGCACGACGAGAAGAACCTCGTCATGGCGCAGATGCTGGCGGGGCTCGAGCCCCCCGGCTTCCCGGTCGCGCTCGGCGTCCTGTACTGCAACCCGGCCTCCAGCTACGACCACGACGTGCACGTGCAGATCGCCGAGGCCGGTCCGCCGAAGCACGACATCAACGCGCTGCTGCGCTCGGGCCGCACGTGGAAGGTCGAGTAAGGGCCGCGCGCGCTCACGGCGTCCCCCGCATCCTGTCCGGCGCCGCCACCGCGGCGCCGGATTTCGCTCTGGGCCTGGCCTGCCTGGCCGGCGTCTTGGCCCCCGGGCTGCTCCCCGAGGGACTGCGCTGGCGCCTGCCACGCAGCGTGCTCATCGAGTTCACCGCGATCCACTGCTCGGGGTTCCTGCTCGTCGCGTGGATGGGCGGGTGGGGCGCCGCGAAGCGCACCGCGTACGTCGCGGTGCTGGCCGCGGGCTACAGTCTGGTGCTGGGAGCGGTCGCGCTGGTCCTGCACGACCCGTGGCCGGTGGCGATCTTCTGGGCCCTGATGGGGAACCGCGTGACGGGCGTGGTGTTCGGCCGTCCGCCCGACGAGCGGCGGTTCCAGGCGATCGGCATCACGTGGGCCGGCACGACCACCCTCTACGTGCTGGCGCTGTGCGCCGGCGTCCTGGTCGGGGACGGCTTCTCGGCGCGGGGCTTCCTGCTGACCGGCTTCGGGTACTACACCGCGGTCGGTCTCTCCGAGCTCAGCGAGTGGGGCTGGGCGTGGCGGTGGCAGGGAGTGCGGCGGGAGCCATCTCGCTGAGACGGTGCACGTCCACCTGGATCATGCCGTCCGCGCCGGTGCGGTCGATGATGTTCACGAACTTCGCGCCCCAGGCGATCTCGTCCCACTTGTAGCTCGACCGGACGTGCACCGTCTGGCCCGTCGTGTCGTCCCACGCCGTCAGGCGGATCACGAACTCCGCGTCGGTCTCGCGCAGCGCCGCTTCGTCCATGTCCCGCATCGGGCTTGACCCGTCGATCGGGTGCACCACCGTCCACGACAGGGGAAAGAAGGTCACCGAGGGCCGCTCGAGGGCGAGCGCCGCGAAGGCGCGCTCGTTCGCGCCGGTCCCGAGCGGACGGTAGGCGATCGCGACCTCGGCCCGCACGTCGAACAGCTCGCTGTCGCGGATATTGGCGACCCGGAACATGAAGCCGGCGCCGTCCCGGTAGGGGGCGACCACCGCCTTGTCGCTGAAGCGGATCGCGGGGCGCGGGCGCGAGAAGCGGGCAAACGCGATGCCGGTGATCAGGGCGAAGGTGACCAGGCCGACGACGGACTCGAGCGCGACGATGGCGTTCGCCGCGATGCCGATCGGCGCGATGCGGCCGTACCCGATGGTCGCGAGCGTCTGGACGCTGAAGAAGAACGCGCGCAGGAAGTGGCCCCACATGCCGCCACCATAGTCGTTGGGCCCCTCGAGCGCGCCGGGACCGCACGCGATGTAGGCGACGGCGAAGACCGCGTTGGTGGCGATGTACCAGTAGGCGACGTGCGAGAGGAACCGCGGCCAGGAGATGTCGAGCACGTAGCGGTAGACGGACCGCGACTCGGCCACGCCGAGCCCGACCCGCCGCACGTTGAACGTCCCGTCGCGGTTGAGGAAGCGCCGCCGCAGGGCGCCGGCGACCAGGGCGCCGAAGCCGAGGTCCTGCGGGGGCCGGACCGGCGGGGAGGTGTCGGGGGCGCTCATGCTAACCCCAACACTAACGACGCCTCAGCTGGTCCGCGACGCCGCGTGGAACTGCTCGGCCTCGGTGGAGCCCTTCATCGCGAGCGAGCTGGCCTTGCCGCTCGTCACGATCTCGGTGATCTCGTCGAAGTAGCCGACGCCCACGTACTCCTGGTGGCGCACCGCCTCGTATCCGTCCGGCTCGGCGGCGAACTCGCGCTGCTGCAGCTCGGAGTAGGCGGCCATCCCGCGGTCGCGGTAGCCGAGCGCCAGCTCGAACATCGCGTAGTTCAGCGAGTGGAACGCGGACAGGGTCACGAACTGGAACTTGTAGCCCATCTGACCCAGCTCGCGCTGGAAGGTCCCGATCTCGCTGTCCTTGAGATTCAGCTTCCAGTTGAAGGACGGCGAGCAGTTATACGCCAGCATCTTGCCGGGGAACTTCGCGTGGATCGCCTCGGCGAAGCGCTGGGCCTCCTGCATGTCCGGCTTGCCCGTCTCGAACCACAGCAGGTCGGCGTACGGGGCGTAGGCCAGCGCGCGCGCGATCGCCTGCTCGATGCCGGCCCGCACGCTGATGAAGCCCTCGTGCGTCCGCTCGCCTACGATGAACCCGCGGTCGTAGGGATCGATGTCGTTGGCGAGGATCGTGGCCGAGAGGGCGTCGGTGCGCGCGATCAGGACGGAGTCCACGCCGCAGACATCGGCCGCCAGCCGCGCCGCGACCAGCTTCGTGACGAACTCGCTCGTCGGCACCAGGACCTTGCCGCCCAGGTGACCGCACTTCTTCAGGGAGGCGAGCTGGTCCTCGTAGTGCACGCCGGCCGCGCCGCGGTGGATCATGTGCTTCATCAGCTCGTAGGCGTTGAGCAGGCCGCCGAACCCGGCTTCCGCGTCCGCCACCAGCGGCACGAGCCAGTCGGTAGCGTTCTGGCCGCGCATGTGGTCGATCTCGTCGGCGCGGAGCAGCGCGTTGTTGAGCCGCTCGAGGAGCGTCGGCACGCTGTCGGCGGGGTAGAGGGACTGGTCGGGGTAGGTCTCCCGCGCCGAGTTCATGTCGCCCGCGACCTGCCAGCCGCTGACGTAGATCGCCTTGAGGCCCGCCTTCACCTGCTGCACCGCCTGGCCGCCCGTGATGGCCGACAGCGTGTGCACGTAGGGCTCGCTGTGCAGCAAGTGCCACAGCTTCGCGGCCCCGAGCCGGGCGAGCGTGTGATCCACCTGCACCGTGCCCCGCAGCCGCCAGACGTCGTCCGGCTTGTAGGGGCGCACGATGCCCTTCCACCGCGGCTCCTGCCAGTGTCGCGCCAGGTCCGTCACGAAGGTGTTCCGGTCCATCACGCCCTCCCGGTCGGCGTGCTTCAGTCGATGTGGTCGTAGGCGACAAGGGTGAGGAACTCCGCGAACGTCTCCCCCGTCATCATCCGTTCGAACAGCTGCGCGGCCAGTGCGAACCGGCCGCGGTCGTACCGAGCGGCGCCCAGACGTTCCCCGAGCCGCGCGAGCTCGTCGGCGCTCAGGTCCGCGACCAGCCGGCGATCCACCGGCCGGCCGTCGTCGAGCCGCGCACCGTGGTGCAGCCACTGCCAGACCTGGGTGCGCGAGATCTCGGCCGTGGCGGCGTCCTCCATCAGGTTGTAGATGGGCACGCACCCGTTGCCCGACAGCCAGGACTCGAGGTACTGGATCCCGACGTCGATATTGGTGCGCAGCCCCTGCTCCGTGATTGTGCCCGCCGGGACCTGGAGCAGGTCGGCGGCGCCCACGTGCACGTCGTCCCGGCGGTTCGCGATCTGGTTCGGCGAGTGCATGTGCTCGTCGAAGATCGCCTTCGCCACCGGCACGAGCCCCGGGTGCGCGACCCAGGTGCCGTCGTGCCCCGCGTGCACCTCGCGAAGCTTGTCGGCCCGCACCCGCTCCAGCGCGGCGTCGTTCGCGGCCGGGTCCCCCTTGATGGGGATCTGCGCCGCCATCCCGCCCATCGCGTGGATCCCGCGGCGGTGACAGGTGTGGATCAGCAGCCGCACGTAGGCCGCCAGGAACGCCTTGTCCATCGTGACCTGCGCGCGGTCGGGCAGCAGGAACTCGGCGCGCGAGCGGAACGTCTTGATGAACGAGAAGATGTAGTCCCAGCGCCCGCAGTTGAGGCCCGCCGAATGGTCCTTCAGCTCCCACAGGATCTCGTCCATCTCGAACGCGGCGTGGATGGTCTCGACGAGCACGGTCGCGCGGATCGTCCCGCGCGGCAGCCCCACCGCATCCTGCGCGAGGTCGAAGACGTCGTTCCAGAGCCGCGCCTCGAGATGGCTCTGCAGCTTGGGCAGGTAGAAATACGGCCCCGCGCCGCGGGCGACCTGCTCCGTCGCGTTGTGCCAGAAGAACAGGCCGAAGTCGAACAGCGCACCGCTCATCGGCCGGCCGTCCACCACGACGTGCTTCTCCAGCAGGTGCCAGCCGCGCGGTCGCACGAACAGCACGGCCGTGCGCTCGTCCAGCGCGTAGTGCTTCCCCTCCGGGCTGTCGAAGGCGATCGTGCGCCGGACGGCGTCCCGGAGATTGACGTGGCCGTCGAGATTGTTCGTCCACGTCGGCGCGTTGGCGTCCTCGAAGTCGGCCATGAAGACGCTGGCACCCGAGTTCAGGGCGTTGATGACCATCTTCCGCTCGACGGGGCCGGTGATCTCGACGCGGCGGTCGAGCAGGTCACGCGGGATGGAGGCCGCGGTCCAGTCGCGCTCGCGCACGTCCCGCGTCTCGGTCAGGAAATCGGGAAGGAGGCCGGCGTCGATCTGCTTCTGGCGGCGCGCGCGCGCCTCCAGCAGGTCACGCCGCCGGCCGTCGAAGGCGCGGTGCAGGGTGGCCAGAAACGCGAGGGCGTCGGACGTGAGGATGTCCGCGTGCGCGCCCCTCGCGGGCCCGCGCAGCTCGACACCCTTCAACTGTTGTGCGGTCACGGAAGCTCCAGAGAGTCCGGCACTGCAACCCGTCGCAAGAAACAAACCGCACTGCCCGCTGCTTGGCTACTGCGTGAGCGACCGATGTCTGTTGCACGGTCGCCACACGAATGCGGTGCACGGGGTGTCGGAGATCCGGTGAGGGGTGTCCCCGGCGCCGGTCACACTCCCGCCCGTCCGCCGTTCACCGGTAGCTCATCGCCGGCAGGCCCATCTGCTTGCGCAGCAGTGCCAGCTGCCCGACGTGATAGGCGTCGTGCTGCATCAGGAACGCGAGCGCGCCGAGCACGCTGGGATCGTCGCCCGGGAACTTCTGGT
>Ga0315281_10014970_pt1 | contig 10420 bp, 9 predicted proteins | sample YL17G07_0_MG_FD_204540 | JGI IMG/M metagenome (GOLD analysis project Ga0315281, IMG submission 204540) | Sediment microbial communities from Yellowstone Lake, YNP, Wyoming, USA - YL17G07_0 | ecosystem: Environmental > Aquatic > Freshwater > Lake > Sediment | place: USA: Wyoming | collected...
CTCATCTAATCGCCAAAAAATACCTACTGCACCTTCTTCGCCGCAGCCTTCAAATCATCCAAGGTCAAAACTTTTCCACTCTCACCGTTCACTTTCTCTGCCCACTTCGTGGTCTTTTTTATATAATCAGTTATAGCGCCCGCGCCCTCTATTATTCCAACGCTGTCAACGTCGTCTGATAAGTGCCCGCAGAGTTTAACCTCATCAAAGTGCCTCTCCAGCATTTTTTTCCATGTAGATATTCCTGCTATATCCGGACCGAACGCAGGGTGGCGACCAAATATAACCTTTTCTGGCGCGTCCAACTCTTTCAGTTTCTCTACGTGTGCATCCACAACTTTAAGCGTCCCCTCGTCGGGCCATGGCGCCCAGTAGGGAATGTATCTCGAAATTTTCGCTGCTGTAGGCGAGAATGTCCAGAAAGTGTCGAGCATGAATCCTCTTGACCTTTCATTTTTCTCATTCCACAGGTAAGAAGCCAGTAGAGAGCAGTCGCACGGATGCTTGAAATCGAAAGACATGAAGTTGTATCCGTTCTCTTCGCAGAACCTTTTTGCATCTTCTTCTATTCCCATGTTCGTGCCCCACTCGGATTCCTCCTTTGTTTCAGTTTCGAGCTGCATTCCCCAGCCCCCGTGGTGCTTTTCGCCAACGCGCTCGAGCCACCGGTCAATCCTGTCGGAGCCGTTTGCGTATTCCTCGTAACCTATATCCCCATAACCGCCCAACTGGAACCAGATTTTATCCGCAAGTTTATACCACTTCCACGGGTATGAACAGCGCAGGAAAACGAGCGTCCCGCCTTTTTTCAGGCGCGCTTCTATGAAGGACTTATAAACGCCGAGCAACTTCGTGAACTTCATCCTTATAATTAAAAAGTTGCTCACGAACGGTCTGTCGTGTATCGGGTCCTGGTGAATCACAACCTCTATGCCGTCGTTGTTTTTCACCACTGTTTTCGCGTGCTTTACAGTTTCGTCTGCGTATCTCTGCATGTCGTCCGGGTCCATCCTCTGCAGTTTCACGACCATCGTGTGCACCGGCAGCAATGGCGCGTGCATGGCGCCACAAAAGTTTGCAGATGCGCCTGAGCCAGAACCTATAACTAGGAAATCGAATTTTTCATTTCCGAGCGCGTCATAAACGCCGAGGACTCTCGACATGAGTTTTTCAACGTTCGCTTTTGCAACAGACGACTTCCTCAGCAGGACGAATGGACTGGGCTTTATGTAACTCGCTGGATATCTGTGAATCGTTGCCCTGGCTCTCACGAGAGACGCTGCTGCCGCAGTCGCGAAGAAACATGAACTCTCAAACGGAAGAGTCGGATAGAGATTTTTCATAACAAACCGTCTGTGTGTTTATTGTTAAAAATTTTCGCAGAACTGCACTAAAGGAACTCTGACCTCTGTAGCCTGAGCAAATCCTCCGTATTCAACTTTACGCCCTGCTTGAACTGCTCGAAAATCTTCTCTGCATCACTCTTTGCGCTGTCCATCGCTACTTTCGTGTCCTTCCTCTTGAGAGTGAGTATAACCTTGTCGAAGTCCCTTACATCCTTGAGCGTTTTTACGAGTTTCTTATGGACTTCGTCTGCCTTCTCTTGTGCCTCTACAAAATTCTTGTGCGCATCGTCCGCCTCCGCCCTTATTTTGTCCACTTCCTCGTACGTCGAGAGCATCTTGTTGTGGCACTCCTGTGCCAGCCTTGCGAGTTTTGCAGACCTCTCCCTGTATTTTGTAGTCTGCTCCTTGAAGTGTGATGCGCGCTCGAGCAATTTTTTAAGTTCCGCATGCCGCTCGAGTTCTTCCTCTTTTCTCTTAAGTTCCCTGCGGAGCATTGATATCCGCCCGACAATTTTTTTCTCCTTGTCCGATGATAGCACCTGCGTCTGCTGTGCGAATTCCAGTTTTTCAATCTCTTCTTTCAGTTTGTTCAGGGAAATCCCTACGCTGAGGTTGTTCTTCCTGCGCAGTTCCTCGATTTTTGCATAAAATTCGCCAACTTTTTTCTCGTTCTCCCCCCTCTTTGCCTTATTTTTTGAAACCGCTACGTTGTACTTCTCCCTCCGCTCTTTGTGTTTCTGCGCAGCCTCCAGCATCTCCTTGACTTTTGCGTTCAGTCCATCCCTCTTCTTGCTCCATTCCGATGCCTCGCTCTTCAGTGCATCCCTCTTTGCCCTTAGTTCATCAGCATCTTTCGTTAATTCTGCTTTCTTCCTCTCGAAGTCTTCGAGCATTTCCATTTTTTATCGAACGACTCCTCAGCCCTATTTTCTCTTCTTTTGCAACCCCTCTTAAAACTTCCCCTTCATGCGGGCATTAACAACCCCTCCCGCGTTCATATTTTTGTACAGACATGCCCACATCTGGCACTTATTTTCGTAGTGACCCGCCCACAACAGGTTGGACCGCTGCGCTTTTCTGGTATTTATAATCTATAATTAGTTTGTATCCCAAGCGTATGCCCCGCCGGGGCGGTAAAACAGGTCATCAAAACTGTAGCAGACGCTCTGGTATCCCTTTTTGAACTCTATGATATCCTTTCCGACCTTTTCAGGTCTCTCCCCATCCAAAATGATTCTCTTTAAAAAGTTTGCAACCTCAGTCATCTCTGATTTTTTCATCCCTATCCTGGTAAGTTCCTGCACGCCAAGCCTCAGACCGGACGGATTTGCTGCGTTGTCTGCATTATCCCACGGGAGCAGATTTTTGTTTGCGATTATATTCGCCCTTTCGAGTCTCTCGGCGACTTCGGAACCCCCGCCATTTCCTGAGACATTCATGACTACCTGATGCGACTCTGTAAATCCCTTTTTCTCGCACAGCACGTCAAACCCGAGTTCATACAACTCCTGGGCAAGCGATTTTGCGTTTTGGACAATCTGCGCAGCGTATTTCTTCCCGAATTCGAGCATCTCGAGCATGCAAATAGCGAGTGCTGCTATGTGGTGCAGGTGGTGGTTCGAGACAGTGCCGGGATATACCGCATAGTCCACCTTCTCTGCGATGTCTTTTTTGCAAAGAATTATGCCGCCCTGCGGTCCTGGAAAAGTTTTGTGCGTTGAACCCGTGACTGCGTCTGCACCCTCTCTGAGCGGGTCCTGGAACCTGCCGCCTGCAATCAGACCCAGGACGTGCGCCCCGTCGTAGACTATTTTCGCGCCGACTTCGTCGCAGACCTCCCTTGCCTCCAGTACCGGATGTGGAAAAAGGAACAGCGAGGCTCCGAATACGACCACTTTCGGTTTGACGCTCTTTATTTTTTTCACCATGGCGTCTGCGTCTATGTTCATTTCCTCGAAATCGAAAGGATGTGACTCAACTTCCAGGCCCCTTATCCCGAGAGTGGAGTACTTGGCGTGGCTTATATGGCCGCCTTTTGGAACTGTAAGAGAAATAATCCTGTCGCCGGGTTCCGTGAGAGCGAGAAACGCCGCAAGGTTCGCATTCATGCCAGATATCGGTTGCACGTTCACGTGCTCCGCTCTGAACAATTTCTTCGCGCTTTTTATCGCACTTTCTTCTATAACGTCGATGAATTCACAGCCCTGGTAAAACCTCCCGCCGACGCTCCCCTCTGCATACCTGTGCGATAAATCCGTACTCAGAAATGCGCGCACAGTCCTGCTGGTCACGTTTTCGCTTGCTATCATCGGCAGCGAGTCTGCAAAAAGTTTCTGGTGGCTGCGCACGGCATTGACGACTGTCCGCATCTCCGCGTTCATTTTAGCCTGCGAAGCCGATGACTTTCCTGACCTGTTCTTCATTTAACATCCGATAGAAACTTACTGATTTATAAGACTATCGCAGTTCATTAAATAAAGGAATGTACCGAGAAAAAGTTGGATCAGAACACCACCACCCCTTTCGTCATCTCCCCCTTTTCCATAGCCTCTAATGCTGTGTTTATCTGTTCGAGCGAAAACCTGTGCGTTATTATTTTATCCACTGGAAGTTGCCCGTTCATGTACATATCCACGTACTTCGGAATGTCAACCGCAGGATTTATCGAACCGCCCAGCGTTCCTGCAAGTTTCCTTTCCGCGAGGAGCAGAGTCGCATTAACGCTTATCTTGCTTCCAACAGGGGCAGCTCCCACGACTACAGCCATGCCGCCGGGCGCGGTCGAGTCAAAAGCAGTTTCCATAACTTTCGTGCTTCCGACGCACTCGAAAGCGAAATCAACCCCACCTCCTGTGAGTTTCTGTATGCCAACAGCAGGATTTTGCGATGATGCGTTCAGAACGTCGGTCGCGCCGAGTTGTTTTGCTGTCTCAAGTTTTTTATCGAGCAAATCCACTGCAATGATTTTGCTTGCGCCGGAGATTTTTGACGCCATGAGCGCGCTAAGGCCAACGCCACCGCAGCCGAATACCGCAACGGAACTTCCTGGAGCCACTCTTGCGGTGTTAAAAACAGCGCTTACGCCCGTAGAGACTCCGCAGCCGAATACCGCAACTTTATCGAGCGGCGCGTCTTTCCTTATCCTGATTGCCGCGGACTTGTGGACTATGCAGTACTCAGCAAACGATGACTGTGCAAAAAAGTGATTAAGACTCTTTCCATCTTTATTTTTCAGACGCTTCGTTCCGTCGAGCATCATTCCCAAGAACCACGTCGATTGACCTCTTGGGCATACGGTAGGTCTGCCAGTTTGGCAGTATCTGCACTCCCCGCACGCAGGGCAGAAAGTCGTGATGACGTGCTCGCCCTCTTTCGAATTTTTGACGCCTGCGCCGACTTTATCAATGACTCCGGCGCCCTCGTGACCGAGGACTATGGGCGTGGGCACAGGAATATCGCCCTTTATTGCATGCAAATCCGTATGGCAGAGCGCGGTTGCCACCATTTTCACTCTGACTTCATTTTCCTTTGGTTCTGGGATTTCGATGTCTTCTATGACGAGTGGGGTTTTTGGTTTATAGAGAATTGCGGCTTTCATATCACACCAACCCTTTATCTCTTGCCTCCAGCACATAATCCGGCGGATTCCACCACACCTTAATTCCCAAATCTTCCGCAATCACAGACGCCGCATTGTACCCAGGCGCCGCAGTTATCATACCGCCCGGATAAACAGACGCACCGCAGAGATAGAGCCCGCTGACAGGAGTTTTGTATCGAGAGCACAGGTCATTGGGTCGCAGGTATCCCATCTGTAGCGAGTTGTACGCTCCCTGCTTTATCGAGCCGTGAACCATGTCCGTGAGTTTTCGCTCTACGTCGAGAGGCGTATAGACGTATCTGCGGAACGGTTTTATGTTTGGCGCATACTCTTTCCACTTTTCTATGCACCTGTCTGCATATTCTTCTTTTATTTTATCCCAGTCCCCGTTTATTTTGTAAGGGGCGCTGCTCTCCCACCTGCCAACATGGTATCCCTTCGGCGCCTGAGAAGCGTCAAACATTGTTGTGCATGTTGCATGACCTGCTGCGCCCGGAACTTTTCCAGAATAAATTTCCTTCCAGTGCGACTTCAACTCTGCAAGATTTTCGTATCCTAAAATGCAGAGCATCGCTTTATTGACCACCTCGGAATTTTTGCACTTGTAAATCGGCGGTTCACGAAGAGAGAGATGCACACTGAAAAGACTGCTCTCCTCCCACTTCCAGCTTTTTATCGTTGCAGCGAAGTCCTTTTCGAGATTGTCCTCACCGACAAATTTCAGGAAAGTTTGATGAATGTCAACACTGCTTGCAATTGCTTTTGATGCAAACTTCCGCCCGTCACTGAGTTCCACCCCGCACGCTGCGCCATCTTTCATCGTTATTTTCCTAATCTCTGCATTTTCGAGCATCTCTGCCCCATACCTTATCACAACCTTGGTTAGCGCAGAGGACACGCGGTGAGAGCCTCCGACGCACAGGGCGCAGTTCAGCATCCTATAAATGTAAAGAGGAATCAGGTAGCCAACTCCGCCGACATCGTACGGAATGCCCCACATGCAGGCAAGGAAGAGAAGCGCGGTTTTCACTTCTTCACTCTCGAAACCGTAACTCTCTATTATATCAATTGGGCTCAACTCCGAAAGTTCAGACAGCCTCCGCCCCACATCGCTCTTGCTCAGCGCCATCACGTGCTCCACAGCAGGTACAGGAGGAACGTACGTGGCTGGAACTATAATCTCGTCGCAGAGTTGCCTGAACTCGCGGTACATCCTGCGGAATGCATCTGCGTCTTTCTTCGAGAACTCCTCTATGGATTTGGCGGTCTTTTCGATATCCCTGTAGAAAACAAGCGCCCTTGGGGTCGACCCCAACTTGAGGGGCATCGCAACCTGGACTTCCGGATACGTGTACATGAGCCCTAACTTCTCAAGTTCAAAATCACCGTACGGCGGCATTATGTCCGCCATCATGTGGTAGGTTGCATGCAGATTGTATCTGAATCCTCCGAAGTCCTCTGTGAGTAGTCCTCCTCCTGCTTCGTGCCTCCTTTCGAGCAGAAGAACTTTTGCCCCTGCCTTTGCGAGATATGCTGCGCAAGTCAGTCCGTTAGGGCCTGCACCTATCACTATAACATCATATTCCGTCATGTCACCACTTCCTTGCCCCCTTTGCGACTCTCCGTATGTTCTTCAGCCACCAGTTTAACGGCTTATGGTTCCACCACGGCTGGTTTCTTATGCCCAGGTCCTCTGCTACAGTCGAGGCTGCAAGATATCCAGCGCCTAAGAAGGTGGTGCCCCAGGGCCACATCGAGTTGCTTATATAGAGTTTCTTTATCGGCGTCCTCGGGGCGAAAACGATTCTACCCTGCGCATCGAGCATCGGAGGTCTCGTGAACAGTTGCTCAGGACATACAGAGCCACCGCACCAGTTTCCTTTTATGGCACTCGGATTCCTGCGGAAAATATCGAGAGGCGTATGGGCATAAGTTGCAAGGACAGACGGTTTAAAGTTTGGTGCATATCCATTCCACTGCTCTGCTATTTTTGCGACCAGGTCTTCTTTTATCTCATCCCACTTTTCCGGACCGCCCAATCGCCTCAGGTTGTAAGGAGCATCGAGCCATGCGAGGGCTGTGTGCTTTCCGTTCGGGGCCTGAGAAGGGTCGGCAAGCGTTGGAACGAAGAAATTTACCATAATCTTCTCGTGCAGTCTCCCGCTCGAATAACTCGATGCGAACTCTTCAACGTCTTTCATATTATCCGGTCCAAAGTATCCCATGAATGCGTTCTGGAGCCCGGGTTCCCACGACGATGCCTTCCATTTTGGGGCTTTGTCCAGCGCATAGTGAGCACCGAATATTATGTGCTCGTCGTACCTGAAGAACTTGGTAATTCTCGCTGTAAAAGGCTCAAGGTGTTCCTCCCCGACCAGCTGCAGAAAAGTTGGAACCGCAGTGAGGTCGCTTACGACTGCGCGCTTCGCCATTATCTTTTTTTCCGGATACGACGCATCTTTGCTCAGGATTACACCTTTTGCCTCGCCATTCTCCACTATTATCTTTTCTACTTCGCAACTCTGCAAAATCATCCCGCCGTGGTGAATAAGGCATCTTGCGAGAGCATGCGGGAGCATGTGCGAGCCGCCTTTCAGTTGGGTCGCAGCCCAGACCGGTCCAAGACTCATGACCATGAGCGCTCCCAGAGAACCTATTGTCCTGTGCCATGGACACAGAGCGCCAATCCACTGAAGCGATGCCAGCATCGTCTTTATGTGCTCACTCTCGAAAACAAGGTCGAGAATCTCAAATCCGTTCATCTCGATGAAGTCCGGAGGCACGGCTTTGCATTTTTGCAAAATTTCGAGCATCTTGTCTATGCTCTGGGGCGAGATTTGTTTGTAAGCCATGTTCTCTATCATTTCCATCGCATGCGGTGCAAGGTCTGCTGCAAACTGCACGAATGTGTCCGCATCTTTCTTTGAAAATTTAGCCCAGTTGGCGTAGGTCTTGCTTGGGTCCCAGGTGTGAAGCAGCGTGCATTTCCCATCAGGAAACGGCATACCGTACGCATATTCAGTGACCGCAAACTCCAGCCCGAATTTCTCAAGTTCCAGATCCTCGACGCACGGACTTGTTGCGGTTATAATCCATACCGCATGCAGATTATGCCTGAAACCGGGTATCGTGACTTCTTCGGTGCTGCAGTGCGTTCCAACCTCGTCTCTTCTCTCCAGAACCAGAACTTTTGCTCCGGACTTTGCGAGATAGGCCGCACACGTGAGCCCGTTCACGCCTCCGCCTACAACTATAACGTCAAACTCACTCATTTTTTTCCTCCTTCTGTTCCTCCTCTTTCTTCCTAAAGGGTTTCTTGAAAACACCGGAAATGTATCCAAATGCAAACTTTATTGACGGTTTCTTCATTGCAATCCTCACGATGTTCGACACGTCCCTGTCGTCCATCTTTATCCAGAAATCCCAGTTCACAGGGGGTCCTATTTTCCCCCTGAGCACAAGTTTATCTCTCTCTACGCTCGGTGTTGTTGCACCGATGTCCATATCGAGTGTCATTTTTCCGAGACCTTTTGACCAGATTTTCATGTTAACTGAGATATCTCTCGATATATCGCTTTATATACACTGGCATTGACCAGGGCTTTTGAATAGTCAAGTCGTCTGCTATCGCATTCGCCGCGATGTATCCTGCGCCTCCAACAATTACCACATCAAATTTTGCCATAATTAGCAAAATATTATATATTAAATAAATTTTGCCTTTTTTGTTTTATTATTCGGATTGTGCCTGTTCGGTAACTTTCTTTTTGCTGAAGAACCCCATCGCCTTTATCCAGCACCGCCCTGAAAGACCCTGATACGCCGATGCGATGCCGACGGCGAAGAGAGCAAGCCGAATCAGATAATCCAGAACCACGATGCCCGTGATGCTGAAAGGAATGAGCGAGAGCAGAACTGCAGAAGCACCCAGAGCGAGTCTTACAGACCTCCCGAACGCTCCAATGTTGCGCTCATAAGGCAGTCCACCGCTTGCGAGTGCGAGGAAATATTTTATTGCAAAAACGAAAGAAGTCCTGCGCATCGCAACTTTCATGAAACCCGGGACATCCTCTCTGTTTATTCTTATCCAGAATTCCCAGTTCACCGGCGGGCCCACTTTTCCCTTTAAAACGAGTTCTTCCTCCTCGTTAACGACGTTACACGACCCCAAATCGAACTCCAGCGTCATCTTCCCGAGACCTCTCGACCAGATTTTCATTTCCCCTCCTGTAGTTCTCGATGGGAAGCCGAAGGTTCCGAAGGAACCAAGGATTTCGTACGAAGTACGAAACCATCGAGGTTGGGGCACACCCCATCCAGCGATTGCGAAATCAAATCTACAATATCGAGAACTTCAATTCCTATATTTTTTTGCTTGCCGACGATGTTAAAACTCATCTCGCAGAATGGACAGCAGGAAACCACTGCATCAGCGCCGCTCTTTTTTGCATCCATCAGGCGCTTTTCCGCGAGCGCATTCGCCAGTTCAGGGAAAGCCGCTCGGACACCTCCGCCTGCGCCACAGCATACGGCATCTGCCCTGTTTTCTTCCATCTCTACCAGTTTTACACCAGGAATCATTTTTAAAAGTTCTCTCGGCTCTTCGTATATTCCGCACCTTCGCCCGAGATGGCACGGGTCGTGATATGTGACCGTTTTGTCGATTGGTTTCAACGCTGGTTTTCGCTCCTTCAGAATTTCGTAAAGAAAGACGCTTATGTGCTTTGGCTTGAAGTTCATCCTTGACCCGTGCTTCTTCGCAATCTCTGCCCAGTCTTTCGATATCGTGAGGAAACATCCGGCACAAGAGGTCACAAGAGTGCGGATACCGACACGGTTTATCGCATCTATGTTCTGGAGTATAAGTTTCTCTGCAATCTCCCGCTGACCTGTACGCAGCAGGGGAGAACTGCAACAGTCCGCATTGAGATAAACAAATTTTATTCCGAGCGCATCCACGATTTTCACGGAGTTTGCCGAAAGGTTCTGCATTCTGTAATCCGCGGTGCACCCTGCAAAGTAGCCAACGTCGCTTTTTTCCTGCCGAACGGCACCTCCCGGGCTACGCTTCTCCTTTGGCTCACCGTACGGATTTTGCGTCTGTGCAACGTTCTTTGCCAGTGCTGCGTGTTTTTCAAGCGCAAGACCATTTGCAACAAAACCCGCGCGTATCTTCTCGCCGAGTTCCACAAGCGGTAGGTCGGTCTGGCAGACATCCGCGCATCTGCCGCAGGTCGTGCAAAGGAAAAATTTGTCCGCACGCATCAGCTCCATTTTGTTATCTTCGAAATACTTTTTTAGATAGAACATTCTCCCGCGCTGCGTGCTGCTTTCCTCGAAACATTCTCCAAAAACAGGGCAGAAAGAAGTGCAGTATCCGCACTGCGCACATGAGTATATATCCCACGCATCGCCTTTATCCAGCAACAGGTTGGAAATTTTTCTTGACGTCCTGTAAAGTTCTTTTCCATCC
>Ga0315281_10014971_pt1 | contig 10419 bp, 7 predicted proteins | sample YL17G07_0_MG_FD_204540 | JGI IMG/M metagenome (GOLD analysis project Ga0315281, IMG submission 204540) | Sediment microbial communities from Yellowstone Lake, YNP, Wyoming, USA - YL17G07_0 | ecosystem: Environmental > Aquatic > Freshwater > Lake > Sediment | place: USA: Wyoming | collected...
GTCCTCCAGGTCCTGATCGAGAAGACCCTCGCTCCGGCGGCGGCCCCCGTTTATCAGACCTTCGCCAAGGTCATGACGTGGGCGGACAAGTTCCGGACGCTCAAGATCCGGACCAACGCCGACCAGCCCGATCAGTCGGCCAACGCGGTCGCGTTCGGGGCGGAAGGCATCGGCCTCTGCCGGACCGAACACATGTTCTTCGGCGAGGGGAAGATCGGCCCGATGCGGGAGATGATCCTGGCCGACACGCTCGAGCAGCGCCGGGCCGCCCTGGCCAAGCTCCTGCCCCTCCAGCGCAAGGATTTCGCCGGCATCTTCGAGGTCATGGCCGGCCGGCCGGTGACCATCCGGACGATCGACCCGCCCCTCCACGAATTTCTGCCGCATGAAGAAAAGGGCCAGCGCGCGGTCGCGGCCGACATGGGCATCACGTACGAGAAGGTCAAGGAGCGCGTCGAATCGCTCCATGAGTTCAATCCCATGCTCGGTTTCCGCGGCTGCCGGCTCGGCATCATCTATCCCGAGATCACCGAGATGCAGGCCCGGGCCATCTTCGAAGCGGCCGCGGCCACCAAAAAGAAGGGCATCGACGTCGAGCCGGAAGTCATGATTCCGCTCGTCGGCCACGTCAAGGAGCTCGCGGACCAGGAGCGGCTCGTCCGCCAGGTCGCCGAAGCGGTCATGAAGGAGCAGGGCGTCCGGTTCAAGTACCTGGTCGGGACGATGATCGAAATTCCGCGCGGGGCCATCACGGCCGACGAGATCGCGACCATCGCCGAATTTTTCAGCTTCGGGACGAACGACCTGACCCAGACGACACTCGGCGTCAGCCGCGACGATGCCGCGCGATTCCTCGTCCCCTACGTCGAAAAGGAAATTTACTCCAAGGACCCGTTCGAAGTCATCGACCGGGACGGCGTGGGCCAGCTCATGCGGATGGGCGTGGAGAGGGGGCGCCGGACGCGGCCGACGCTCAAGATCGGCATCTGCGGCGAGCACGGCGGCGAGCCGTCCTCGGTCGAATTCTGCCACATCATCGGCCTGAATTACGTCAGCTGTTCCCCGTTCCGCGTGCCCATCGCCCGGCTGGCCGCGGCGCGGGCGGCCTTGCTGAATCCGCCCCAGCCGCCGGCGAAGAAGCACGCTTCGCCCCATAAATCCTCGAAGGCGAAGAAAACCTCCCGCAGGCGCCGATAAAGCGGATCTCCGCCCGGGGGCGGCCGAGGCCGAAACGGAGAAACAGGACCGTCCCTAGGCCGGCCCCGGGGCCGGAAGCGCTCACATAGTCCAGGGGCGGCGCATGGCCCGGTCCAGCCTTTTCGACGCCTCCCTATCGCCGAGAATCCGCTCCTTTCCGGGGTCCCAGCGGACCGGCCGGCCGAGGCGGATGGCGATATCCGACATGTGGCTGATGGTGTCGGACCGGATGGCCGACTCGAGCGGATTGATCGTCGGCCGCCGCGATCTCATGCTTTCGACGAAATTCCGGCCCTGGCTCGAGCTCCTGATGACGGGCGTCTCGTCGTCCCGGATGCGGGCCGTCTGGAGCTCCTTGGGGCTGGCATAGAGGGCCCCGCGGCTGACGCTGATCCAGCCGCCCTCCCCCCAGAACGTCGTGCCGTGGTCCATGAAGGGCCGCTTTCTGGGGTCGTCCATCAGGCCCTCGACGCCCCTGGCCACCCGGTCGCACATGAAACGCATCGTCACGCCGTTCGCGTAGCGGCATTGGACATCCCAATTGTCGACGGTGTCGAACAGCCCGCCGCGGGGGATTTCGCCCTTTCCTTCATAATAGACCGGGCTCGTGTGATCCATATCGAGCCCCCATTGGGCGATGTCCAGGGGATGCGCCCCCCAGCCGGCGATGAAGCCCAGGGCGTAATCGTAGATGTGGTACGAGCCCCACTCCGTGCAGCGGGACTTCGTGTACGGCTTCACGGGCGCCGGACCGATCCACATATCATAGTCGAGGTCGGCCGGGACAGGCGCCGGCCCGGTGTCCTTGAAATGCTCGTCGAAGACCTGGGCATACCAGTCGGGCGACCTCATGCCTGAGCACCAGGCGTCGATGTGCTTGATCTTCCCGATGTAGCCGTTACGGACGAGTTCCACGGCCCTCGTGAACTCGCCCGAGGAGCGCTGCTGCGTCCCGTACTGAAAGATCACCCTGTTCGCGGTGACCGCTTGGCGCAGCTTCCAGGCCCAGGCCATGGCCACGCCGAGTGGCTTTTCGACATACATGTCTTTTTTGGCCTTGGCGGCGTGAAAGGCCAGAGGAACATGCCAATGGTCCGGCGTGCTGATGATCACGCCGTCGACGTCCTTGCGGGCCAGGACCTCCCGCCAGTGGGCCATGGGGCTGCAGACCTTCCCCCCATAGTATTCATTGACCTTGGCGGCGAAAGCCTCCCGCCTTCCCGCGAAGCAATCGCACACGGCCACGAGACGCACGTCCTCCTGGGTCGCCACGAAATCCTGCCAGACGTTGCTCGAGCCCCGGCTTCCGACGCCGATCGCGGCCAGGTTGACCCGGTTCCCCGGCGCGTTCCGGCCGAAAACAGTCGAGGGAACGATGGCCGGCGCGGCCACGAGAGTCGCGGCGGACTTCATGAAGTCGCGGCGAGTCATGCTTCGCTTGGTCATGGTGTCTGCTCCTTATCCACGTCAGCGCGATTCCCGGGAAAACCGCTCGTATTCCCGCCGCAGCCTCGCGGCGTCCCATCGCCCGGGGTGGACCAGGACGCGGTAACGCAGTGTGATCGTCCCGCCGGGCGGAAGGGTCAGCGGGCCGTAACAGATTACGGCCGGCGTGAAGAAGCTCATCTCCGCCGAGCGGATGACGTACCAGGGCGTCGGGGACCCGGGATTACGCGGGTGGTCGATGATGGCGACGCCCGCCGTGCAGCCGTCCAGGAGACCGGAATAATCGAGCGCCGCGTGCCTGCCCCGGTAGCGGTCGTCCGGCATGTCAGTGAGCGGGCCGTCACTGGTCACCGCCTCCCGGCTGGAAATGCTTCCGGCCAGGCGGAGGGACAGTCCGGAGTATCCGCCCCACACCTGGCCGTCCCGTTCGCCGGGGAGAGGGGTGCGGTCCAGGACGACGGCCCGGACGGCCGTGAAAACCCCGGTCCAGTCGATCGCATAGACTCCGTCAGTATCCGGGGCCCCCACGTCGATGGTCCTCTTTTCCGCAAGGACCGGAATGTCCTCCCCGGCCGGACGATACGCCGCGTCCAGGCGGATGCGTGCCGTATGGCGTTCCGTGACCGTGACCTTGACGTCCTTCCAGGAGGTCCGTCCCGCCGGCCGGCCGGTTTTCGGGTCCGTCTCCCAGTAGTTGACGTTGTTGATGAATTTCCAGCTGAACCAGAGGCCGTGATGCCAGACATGATCGGGGGGGCGGTCCCAAGTCAGCGGCCGACCCTCGACGGTGCTCAAAGGATGAAAGTAGGGGACGTCGAGGTCCGGGCCGTAACGGAACCGCCACAGCGGACCGGCCGGCCCGACGAGGGCCAGGGACGCGCCGTCCTCCTTCTCCCACCGCCAGATTTTCGCGGCGGCGCCCGCCGTCTCCTCGACGCCGCCCGTGGCCGCCCATTCGACGCCCCGGCGGAGCAGCGCCTGAAATCCCGGGTTATCCATGGCTTCGGCGTCGTGGCCGAGGAGGAGGGTGAAACTCCTCCCTTCCCCGAAGCGTCCGGCGAGGGCCGTCGGCTCCCAATCGCCCGTTCCCTCTTTGTCTGGCGCCGAAAACGACGAAGCTAGCACCATGGCGCTGTCCGATAGGGCGGGTTTATTCCACAGTTCGTCATAAATCGTGAACGGCTTCAATCCCGCGGTGACCGGGTGGGAGGCGTTCTCGACGCGGACCGGAAATTCGTGCCGGGGACCGTGGACCGTCTGGTTCTTTTTCCACGTGGCCAGTGTCAGGTCGCCGTATTCCTTCCAGTCCGCGAACGACGCGCTCCCGGCGTGGACGACGACGTGGCCCTTCCCGCGCCTCACGAAGTCGAGGTAAGCGCGTTTGGTCTCCTCGGGCCAGGCCTCTTTTTCCGGGTCCCGGCCGAAGGCGTTCCAATTGCTCAGGATGACGTCATACGGCGCCAGCGTCCGCGCCGTCAGCCGGCCGGGCGCCTCGTTGATGTCGACCTGGAAACGTCCGGCACCTTCGAGGATGGCCTTGAGCTTCGGGGTCGTGGATTTCCAGTCGTGGTTGTTTTGTCCGCTGAGGAGGAGAACGCGTATCGGGGCCCGGGATGTCGCCCGGCCTGAAACCGGCCCCGGCATCCCCGCCAGCAACAGGAGCGCCATGACCGCGGCCGGTTTCGACGATCGACCCATGCCCGTCCTTTCCCCGTCATCTTAGCGCAGTTCCGGGGCTTTTCCAAGACCGCCGGTCCCCGGTCATTTCATGTTTACCCCGGCGCCGATTTTTGGTATGGTTACGTTTTCATGGGCGATGTCATCGATCTCCTCAAGGCCCTCTTCGGGAAGAGGTTCCCGTTCAAGCTCGTCTACAGCAACGAGTATTGGATGTTCGACACCGGGAAGCACGTCTTCCCCCTCCAGAAGTACCGTCTCGTTTACGAAAACCTGCTGTCCATGGGCGCCCGCAAGGACGACTTTCTCCGGCCCCGGCCCGCCACGGACGAGGACATCCTGCTCGTTCACGCGGCCGCGTATCTCGGTCACCTGAAGTCCGGCACGCTGAGCCCCGAGGAAATCCGGGCTCTGGAACTGCGTTTTTCGCCCGACCTCGTCCGGTTCGCGCTCCTCTCGGTCGGTGGGACCGTCCTGGCCGCGCGCCGGGCCCTCGACGAGGGGTTGGCCCTCCACATCGGGGGCGGGTTTCACCACGCTTTCCGCGACCACGGCGAAGGCTTCTGCGTCCTGAACGACGTGGCCGTGGCCGCCGAAAAGATGATCACGGAGAAAAAAGTCCGGAACGTGATGATCGTCGACGCCGACCTTCATCAGGGCAACGGGACCGCCGCCATCTTCGCCGGGCGGGAGGACGTTTTCACGTTCTCCATCCACCAGACGGACATCTACCCGACCGTCAAGCCGCCCGGGACCCTCGACGTCGGGCTGACCTCCGGCGCCGGCGACGAAAAATACCTGCCCGAGCTCAAAAAGCATATCCCGGGGATCTACAAGGACTACCGGCCCGGACTCGTCATCTACCTGGCAGGGGCGGACCCCTACGAGAAAGACCAGCTGGGGGGACTGCGGCTGACCAAGGGGGGACTCAGGGAGAGAGACAGGATTGTGATCGAAAATGCGCGGCGGCTTCGGATCCCTGTCGCCGTGGTCCTGGCCGGCGGTTACGCCTCAGAGATCGAAGACACGGTGACGATCCACCTCAACACGATCCGGGTCTCCCAGCACGTCCAGCGCGTCTTTGCCTGAGCGTCCTCAGTCCTGCATGAAGACGTGGGCGAAGACCTTGGCGTCCCCCACCATGTTGTCGATGACGGAGTACTCGTTCGGCTGGTGGGCCGTGTCGTCGAGCCGGGACCAGCAGGCCGCGTTGAATCCCGCGCGGCGGAACAGGGCCGCGACGGTGCCCCCGCCGATGCCCATGGCCCGGGCCTCCTTCCGGTAGACGGATTTGATGGCCTTCCGGAGGGCCTTGACCACGGGGGCCTGGGCCGGTGTCGGCGGGGCGGCCGGCGCCTTCTGCTCGACGCCGATCTCGATCCGGACCCGGAATTTTCTTTCGATATCGGCGGCGATCGTCTTGATGCGCTTCTCCACGTCCGCGACCTTGTATTTCGGCAGGATCCGGCAGTCCATGTAAAAAACATCCTCGCCGGGGATCGTGTTGATGTTCGGAACGTTGGCTTCCTTCTTGGTCGGCTCGAAGGTCGAGAGCGGGGGGGCGAAAAGTTTTTCCCGCTCGGGGAAGAAATCGTAAAGCCTGGTCAGCGACGTGATCAGGTAGCTGGCCGCCTTGAAGCTGTTGACGCCCCGTTCGGGCGTCGAGCCGTGGGCCTGCTTCCCGAGGGTCTTGAACTTGAGCCAGAGGATGCTCTTTTCGGCGACCTCGATCATCGTCCCGTTCTCGTTGCCCGCGTCCGGGACGACGATCAGGTCCTGCTTGCGGAACACTTTGTGTTTCTCGAGCACGTAGCCGATCCCCTTGCCGCTCCCGGTTTCCTCGTCGGCGACGAGGGCCACCGCGATATCGCAGGCGGGCAGAAGTCCTTCCGCCTGGAACGCCTTGACCGCGAACAGCGAGGCGACCATGTCCTGCTGATTGTCCTCCACGCCGCGGCCGTAAACGCGGCCCTTCGCCACCCAAGCCTTAAAGGGATTCCCGCTCCACAGGGAGAGCTCCCCGGGCGGGACGACGTCCATGTGGGTCATCACCCAGACCGTCCGGGCCGAGCTTTTCCCCTTGTGATAGGCCAGGATGTTGGGGCGGTAGCCGGCCGGCGCGTCCAGGTCGGGCGCCTTGATCATCGTAATGTCCTTGAACCCGCTCTGCTTGAGAATGCCCGCCAGGAATTCGGCCTTCCTGGCCTCGCCCTCGCCGCCGCTCGCGGGAGCGATGGCCGGGATTCCCGTCAGACGGACTTGGAGGTCGACCATCTGGTCACGGAACTGCTCGATTCTCCTGGCGATTCTGTCGTAGGATTCTGGATTCGGCATGAGAACTCTCCTGGCATCCACGGTTAGTGGCGAATATTAACACGCCTCGGGAAAAAAGCAAGAGACAGGCAGCCTCGGGTGCAACCGGCGATCAAACGGCGGCGGCTTTTTCCTTCCGGAAAAACCTCACCATTCCCCTGACAACGTAGTGAATTCCGGAGAGGCCCGTGAGTCCCGCCGTAAGAATGTAGACCCAGCGCATATAGGCCGGGGACGATCCGAGCCCGTTGTACAGGAGGAGCAGGAGGAGCGTCACGATTTCGAGGATCGTACTGGCCTTGCCGGGAAGCGTCGGCGTGAACACGGTCCTCCCCCTGATCCACATGTAGATCAGCGCTCCCAGGGCGATGACGACGTCCCGGCCCACGCACGTCAGGGTCAGCCAGAGAGGCAGGACGTTCGGCCCGCTCCACTTCGGGACGGTGAGGACGACGAAGGCCGCCGTGATGAGGATCTTGTCGCCCATCGGGTCCAGCCAGAGACCGAGGTTCGTCTTGAGCCGGAGCACGCGGGCCGTCAGGCCGTCGAGGGCGTCCGTCGCTCCGGCCAGGAGGAAGACGGCAAAAGCCAGCCAGGGTTTCCGCTGGACCGCGGCCCAGACGAAAACCGGAGTGAGCAGGATCCTCGACAGCGAAAGCATGTTCGGCAGCGTGAAGATCTTGGAACTGCGCTCTTCGGGCATCCCGGTTCCCTCCCGGTTCACGGCGTCCTCCGAATCTATCGTTTCCGCGTTCACTTCGCAAGCCCCAGCACGATATCCAGGATCCGGATGGCTTCCCGGCCCGGCACGGTCCGTTCCGGCTCGAACATCCGCCGCGGTGTCAGGTCCATCACCTGGTACGAGACCACAGCGACGATGGGCTGGAAATAGAAGCTGTCCGGAGAGACGTCGGCGATCTGGATTTTCCGCGAGTCCAGGAGGGGGACGAGCCTGGCGCCCCTCCGCTTCAGGAAATCGATGAGCCGGGCCAGGGACTCCGCCAGGTCTGCCCGGTTGATGATCCTCCGGGGCTGAAAGGTATGGTTGTCGTATGCGGTCATGATATTCTGGGAGGCGACCTTGATGATCAGTTTCTGGGCCCAGGACGTGGAGATGTCCACGAGGATCTGCGTCTGGCGCTCCGGCACGTCGAGAAAATCCTTGAACTTGACCGCGATCAGGGCGGCCAGGTCCTCCCGGGCGATGGCCTCCTGGGACGGGATGAGGCCATATTGGCTGGGCAGCTCGAAGACCCCGAGCTTGTTCTTGAGCTCCTCGATCCGTCCGGAGACGGTCTTGTCCTGGGGTTCGAGCTCGGACAGCTTCTCGTACGCGTCCAGGCTGCGGCCGAGTTCCTGGTTCTTATAGTAATTTTCGGCCAGGGCGCGGAGGGCTTTCCTCACCTGCTCCCTGTTCCCCGTGTTCTTTTCAAGGAAGGAGCTAAAGTGGAGGAGCGCTTTCCCCGTGTTATTTTCGTCAAGATAGATCGTTCCCAGAAGGTAATTTGCTTCCGCGGAGGCCGGGTCGTAGAAGAGGACCTTGAGCAGGGCCGCCTTGGCCTCCTCGGTTTTGCCGGCCGCCTTGGCGTTTGCGGCTTCGTCGAAGAGAGACTTCGTCATCTCGCTCTGCAGGGCTTCAAACCGCGGCCTGGCCCAGCGGTTCTCAGGGTCACGTTTCAGGATCTCGCGGTACTGGGCGAAGGCCTGCTCTTTTTGACCCTGCGTCTCGTAGATCTGGACCAGTCCGACGTTGGCCGTGGTCAGGTCCGGATAGTGCTCCAGGGAATCCTTGAAATAGGCCTCGGCGGAAGCCAGGTCGGAAAGGGACAGCGCCACGTAACCCAGACCGGCCCGATAAACCGGATTTTCCTGGCCGAGTTTGAGGAGGGTTTTCCGGGCCTCCTCCGCCCGGCCTTGTTTCAGGTTCGTCCACGCGTCGTCGGCGGCGATCCTCTGGTCCAGGGTCAGACGGCCGGCCACCGACGGGGGGATGCTCTCGATATAAAACGAGGGCGGGGCCGGGGCGAACGTTACGCAGGCCCAGCTCCCCAGGAGAATGAGGCCCGTGACGATGGCTTTTTTCACCAGGAGTCTCCTTGTTCGAGGTAAGGCAGGAAATTGACGATGACCGCCGGGTCCGCCATGACCTTGAATTCCAGGAAGCGCTCGTTCTCCCGCTTTTTCAGGATGATAGCGCGGCGCGGGAGGGAATGCGTGATCTCCGGCCGGTCCCTTGGGATCCGAAGGTAATAGAGCGTCTGATCGTGGAAGAGGAGCTCGCGGAGTTTCGCCAGAAGGTCGTCGACGCCCTGCCCGGTTTTCGCGGAGATGGCCACCGTGCGGGAGTGCGGGTCGGCGTTCCTGCCGAGCAGCAGCTCCCGTTCCGGTCCGGCCAGGAGGTCGATCTTGTTGAGGATCTTCACCACGGGCACGGCGCCCGCGCCGATGTCCTTCAGAATGGATTCCACGGCGCCGAGGTGGCTCTCGGAATAGGGCGAAGACACGTCGATGATGTGGCAGACGGCGTCGGACTCGCGGACCTCCTCGAGCGTCGCCCGGAACGACGTCACGAGCTGGACGGGAAGCCTCTTGATGAAGCCGACGGTGTCGGACAGAAAGAAATGGAGGCCGTCGGGATAGGATACCCGCCGGAGCAGGGGGTCGAGTGTTGAAAAGAGGTTGGCCGAGGTGTATCGCTGCTCTTCGGTCAGGAGGTTGAAAAGGGTGGATTTCCCGGCGCTCGTGTAGCCGACCAGGGACACCGTGGGAACCGGACTCCTGCGCCGGCTCTCCCGCTGGTTCGCGCGCCTCTTTTCGAGCCCGGCGATGTCCCTCTTGATTTTCGTGATGCGGTCGGTGATCCTCCGCCGGTCCTCCTCGAGCTTTTTTTCGCCGGGCCCGCGGGTGCCGATCCCGGCGCCCTGCTGGGTCAGGCCGAGCCCCCGGCCCCGCAGGCGGGGCAGAAGATAGTTGAGCTGGGCCAGCTCGACCTGGAGCTTGCCCTCGTTCGTCCGGGCCCGCTGGGCGAAGATGTCCAGGATGAGCTGGGTCCGGTCGATGATCTTGGCCTTGATCCGGTCCTCGAGATTGCGCTGCTGGCCGGCCGAGAGGTTATGGTCGAAGATGACGAGTTCGGCCTTCACCTCGCCCCGCCGCCGGGCGATCTCCGCCGCCTTGCCCTCGCCGACGAAATATCTCGGGCTGACCCGGGGCCGGGACTGGTACACCTCCTCCACGACCTCGGCGCCGGCCGCGGCGGCCAGGCCGGCGAGCTCCCGCATAGACTCCTCCGCCTCTTCCCTTTCCTTCCTGGTCGTGGCGACGTTGATGAGAAGCGCTTTTTCCACGGTCCCTATTTTAAACGGTTTTGGACATAATCCTCAAGACCCGCGCAGTCGTCGGGCGAAAACCAGGTCACGCCGGCCATCTTCCTGAACCAGGTCGTCTGCCGCTTGGCGTAGTGACGCGTGTCGACTTTGGTCAGGGCCTTGGCCTCCGCGACCGGGATTTCGCCCCGCAGGCAGGCGAGAACGTGACGGTAGCCGAGGGCGCGGAATGGCGGCGCGTCTTCCGGGACCCCCCGGGCGAGCAATCCCCGGACCTCCTCCAGGAGCCCTCGGTCGAACATCCGGTCGACCCGCTCCTCGATGCGCCGGTACAAGGCGTCGCGCCCAAGCTCGAGACCGACTTTGACGACGTTGAACGCGCCGGTCGGGGATTTCGTCGCCAGGAAATGCTCGGAGAGCGGCCGGCCCGTGAGCCGGTAGACTTCCAGGGCGCGGATGA
>Ga0315281_10014972_pt1 | contig 10419 bp, 7 predicted proteins | sample YL17G07_0_MG_FD_204540 | JGI IMG/M metagenome (GOLD analysis project Ga0315281, IMG submission 204540) | Sediment microbial communities from Yellowstone Lake, YNP, Wyoming, USA - YL17G07_0 | ecosystem: Environmental > Aquatic > Freshwater > Lake > Sediment | place: USA: Wyoming | collected...
GATCCCCGTATCGCGCCGTCGTGACAATAGGGTAACTGCCGGCGCGTTCGGGGAACGCGCCCTACGACTTCCTTAGATTGTTATTAATTGGAGTACCCGCTCTTGCGGGTACACAGTACAGATTATCTTAGCGGCATTGACTTTAAAGGATGAATGACTGTTCCGGGTTAACCCGGAACGTCGTTAACAGGGGTTATAATGAAAGCATTGATATTGATCGGCGGAATGGGGACCCGGCTCAGGCCGTTGACCTGCCATACGCCAAAGCCGCTTTTGCCGATTGTCAATAAGCCGTTCCTTGAGTACCAGTTCGAACTTTTGCGCCGGCATGGCGTTCGGGAAATCATTCTTTGCGTCGCGTATCTTTCACATGAGTTTGAAAATCATTTCGGGACAGGGAATAAATGGGGCCTGAAATTGCGTTACGTTCACGAAAAAGAGCCGTTGGGGACAGGCGGGGCAATTCGCAACGCGGCGCGATATATTGATGAACCAACGCTTATCTTTAACGGTGATATCCTGACGGATATCGACTTGACGGGGATGCTGAAGTATCACAAACAGAAAAATGCCTTTATCACTATCGCGCTGACACGGGTAAAAGATCCTACAATTTATGGCCTGGTTGAAACAAGCAAGAACGGTAAAATCGAAAGATTTCTTGAAAAACCATCATGGGATGAGGTGACCTGCAATACGATTAATGCCGGCATGTATCTCTTTGAACCGGATGTTATGAAGTTCATACCCGAGAACATTAATTTTTCCCTGGAACGCGGTCTTTTTCCGAACCTGCTTGTTCAGGGCTTTGATCTGTTCGGCTACGCTTTTAACGGTTACTGGCTTGATATCGGCACCGTTGAAAAGTATATGCAGGCTCACGGCGATCTTATTACCGGTTGCGTGAAATATAAGTTGCCGGGACGCCGGCACAATAGCGGTTTATGGGGTGGCAAGAATTTATCATGCGGCAAAAATACGGTTATTAATGACAAGTTGGTCTGCGGTGACAATGTTCAGATTGCGGAGTTCGTCCAATTCCAGGGGAACGTGTGCCTGGGCAGTAACGTTACGATCGGGAAAGGAAGCTCTCTTGTGGATTCCGTTGTGCTTGACGGAACACGGATCGATGAGGGGGTTCGCATAGAGAATGCTATCATCGGCAAGAACTGTCATATCGAGGCAAACGCATCGTTGGGACAGGGGACGGCCCTGGGCAACGGCACCATCGTCAGGAAATATTCAAAATTGTAATACTGTTTTGAATTTGATAGAATCGGTGGTCTTCTTGGGCGTCTGTCGATTGTATCAGAGCGAATGAGGGGGGGAGTGTTAAAATGAAAGCTTTTGTGATGGCCGCAGGCGCAGGGACACGGCTCAGGCCATTGACGTTTGCCATACCGAAGCCGATGGTGCCGGTAGTCAATAAGCCGGTACTTGAACATACCATTGAAAATCTTCGGCGCCACGGGATTTGTCAGATAGTGATGAACCTCCATCACCATCCGCACATGATCCGCGAGCATTTTGGCAGCGGCGAGCGCCAGGGGATGAAGATACTTTATTCCCATGAAAAAGAACTGCTCGGCACGGCGGGCGGCGTCAAGAAGATGGAGAAGTTCTTTGACTCGACGTTCGTGATAATGTCCGGCGACGGGCTAACCGATATCGACCTGACGAAGGCAGTTAAATATCATAAACAGAAAAAAGCGCTGGGGACGATGGTGTTGAAGCCGGTCGACACGAAGTTCGAGTACGGTGTGACGTTGACCGACAAGAACGGCAGGATTAAGAAGTTTATTGAAAAACCTAAATGGAGCGATGTGTTCGCCAATACCGTCAATACCGGTATTTATATTTTTGAACCGGAAATATTTAAATATATTCCTGAAAATTCATTCTATGATTTCGGCCTGCAGCTGTGGCCCAAACTCCTTGAAAACAAAAAGTTGATTTATGGCTACGTGATGCAGGAGTATTGGACGGACGTCGGCAATTTGACCGAATACCGGCGCGGCGTGCACGATGCGCTTGACGGGAAGGTGCGCATCACTATCCCGGGGGAGCAGGTACGGTCGGGCATCTGGGTCGGCAAAGGGACAAAGATCGAAAGGGGCGCCGATTTGCGGGCGCCTTGCGTCATCGGGTGCGGCTGTTTCATCGGGGAAAAAGCAATTATTGACGAATGCACGACGATCGGCGATAATTGCAGGATCGGGCAGGGAGCGGTATTGAAGAATTCCATACTTTGGGGAAAAGTTGAAGTGGCTAAAAACGTTCATCTGGATGGCTGTATTATCGGACACGGGGCCAGGGTTTCGGAAGACATACGGGTTTTTGAAGGCACGGTATTAAATATCGAGTAGCAGACACTCCACACGTTCCTTCTCCCCTCGCGGGAGAAGGTGAGGAGGAGGGGCGGTTTTCGACGATAACTGTCATCCCCCTCACCTTAATCCTCTCCCGCAAGGGGAGAGGAAAAGTCAAAGGCAGGAGATCGGCGGTAAAATATAAGATGTGGGTAAGGATCGGACAGAAACATTCGGAGATGACAGAAAAAGCAGTTATACAACAGGCACATAAACAGGAGGAAAGCGGAAATGGAATCGTTGCTGAAAGGGAAGGATTTTGTTTTTACGTCGGAGTCGGTGACTGAAGGGCATCCGGATAAGGTATGCGACCAGATATCGGACGGTGTTCTCGATGAAGTCTTGCGGCAGGATCCCATGGGAAGAGTGGCTTGCGAGACGTTTATTACCATGGGACTTGTCATCGTTGGCGGCGAGATAACGACATCGGCTTTTGTAGATACTCATAAGCTGGTTCGCGGCGTGGTTAAGGATATCGGTTATACTGACCCTAAATATGGTTTTGACTATGATACCGCGGCTATTCTAAATGGTATTCATTCCCAATCCCCCGACATCGCCCAGGGAGTTGATACCGGCGGCGCCGGTGACCAGGGATTGATGATCGGATACGCCTGCAAAGAAACGCCGGAACTGATGCCCCTTCCCATAATGCTCGCGCATAAGCTTTCCATGCGCCTTGCCGAAGTTCGCAAGAAGAACATCCTGAAGTATCTGGGGCCGGACGGCAAATCGCAGGTTACCGTTCAGTATATAGACGGGAAACCGGTAAGCGTCGATACGGTGGTAATATCATCCCAGCATACGGAAGAAATTCTTGACCGTTCCGGTAAAAAGATAACGAATAAATCGCGCGAAGAAATGATAGAGACTATTATCAAGCCCATTGTCGGCAAATGGACTAATAAAAACACAAAGTATTTCGTTAATCCGACCGGCAAGTTTGTCGTAGGCGGACCGCAGTGCGATACCGGAATGACCGGCCGCAAGATTATCGTAGATACCTACGGAGGCATGGCCGCGCACGGTGGCGGCGCCTTTTCTGGTAAGGACCCCACGAAAGTTGATCGAAGCGCCTGTTATATGGCGCGGCATATCGCAAAGAATATCGTTGCCGCCGGCCTTGCTGAAAAGTGCACGGTGCAGCTTGCCTATGCGATCGGTGTTGCCGAGCCGGTCTCCGTTATGATCGATACCCACAATACAGGGAAAGTTCAAGAGAAAGAACTCAGCCGCATCGTAATGAAAGAGTTTCCTCTGACGCCCAAGGGTATTATCGATTATCTTAAGCTGAGAAGGCCGATATACCGCAAAACGGCAGCCTACGGCCATTTCGGCAGGAAAGGCCCGGAATTTACCTGGGAAGAGTTGAATATGGTCAACATGTTGCGTAAAGAAACCGGCGTGTAATATTTTGAAAATACAGAGATGAACTCAATCCCCTGCTCCTGGAATCCCCCGGCTCTGCCGGGGGATGAATGATTAATGAAGTCGCGGGAGGGCGCGTTATTAAAGGAGCCTCCGGCTCCTGCCGGAGGGGCGCCACTCGACATGAACAGGTTAATGTCCCTTTCAGGTACTCCGATAACAACATAAGGAAGTTCGTAGGGCGCGCTCCCAGAGCGCGCCGGCCGTTTTACGGACACGTTCTGCGGCGCGTTCGGGGAACGCGCCCTACAACAACCTGAACAGTTACAGATTAGATTAGTGGCAATGTGTATTAATACTATATTATTTGGAGGAATAATGAAATTTGACATAAAAGACATGAAACTGGCGGCTTCGGGTAAGAACCGCATTGAGTGGGCTGAGCGGGAGATGCCGGTTCTCCGTCAGATCAAGGAACGGTTTGGCAGGGAAAAACCCCTGAAAGGTGTTCGTATGGCGTGCTGTCTGCATGTGACGACCGAAACAGCGAACCTGGCCATAACTTTGAAGGCCGGCGGCGCGGATGTCCGCATGTGTGCCTCAAACCCGCTGTCCACGCAGGATGACGTATCGGCGGCGCTTGTTAAATATTACGGGATTCCTACGTTCGCCATCAAAGGAGAGGACAATAAGACGTACTACAGCCATATCGCTTCCGCTATTGAAAACAAGCCGAATATTACCATGGATGACGGCGCAGACCTTGTGTCCACTATTCTTTCGAAGCGGAAAGAGCTTCTGAAAGATATCATCGGCGGCACGGAAGAGACGACCACCGGTGTTATCCGCCTGCGGGCCATGGAGCAGGACGGTGTGCTCGCTTATCCCATTATCGCTGTCAACGACGCGCTCACCAAACATCTCTTTGACAACCGCTACGGTACCGGGCAGTCAACCATTGACGGTATTCTGCGGGCAACGAATGTGCTGCTTGCCGGCAAATATTTTGTTATTGCCGGCTATGGCTGGTGCGGCAGAGGCGTGGCGATGCGTGCCAAGGGGATGGGCGCCCAGGTGATCATTACGGAAATTGATCCGATGAAGGCATTGGAAGCGACAATGGATGGTTTCGCCGTTATGCCGATGTCTGAAGCGGCGCGTCTTGGCGATATGTACGTGACATTGACCGGAGACATCCATGTCATTGACGAGAAACATTTCCGGTCAATGAAGGATGGGGCTATCATATCTAACTCAGGCCACTTTAATGTAGAGATCAATATTGCGGCGCTTAAGAAAATGAGCATCTCGGTGCGTAAGGTTCGCGAATTCGTAGAGGAGTTCACGCTCAAAGACGGCCGCAAAATATTCCTGCTTGGCGAAGGGCGGCTCATTAATCTTGCCGCGGCAGAAGGTCATCCGGCCAGCGTCATGGATATGTCGTTTGCCAACCAGGCGCTTTCCGCCGAATATATGGTCAAGAACGCGTCGGATTTGGAGAAAAAGGTTTACCCCGTCCCCGACGTTATCGACCGTGAGATAGCCCGGTTAAAACTTAAAGCGATGGGCGTTAAGGTAGACGTTCTTACGCCGGAACAAAAGAAATATCTCTCATCCTGGCAGGAAGGAACCTAAAATCATGCCGCAGGGTGTGCCTTCTGTTTGGAGGTAGGGGCGGATTTATCCGCCCGAAACCAGATGAACGAGCGGACAAGTCCGCCCCTACGACACCCATTATGATGACACAGTCTGAACAAGGGGAGACCTGGCAACTTGGTGAGTAATCTACTATAATAGTACCGTCATTGGGATGAAGTCGTAAAGCATTGAGGGTGTTTTTCATTGTGCGTGTTTCCGGGGGGAATGCTATTACGGCAATTCCACAGGAGGACACGATGAAAAAAATGGTAAGTTTGTCGCTTGTGGCAATGCTTATCGCGCTTGTTGGCTGCGGAAAAGAAAATATCTTTTCCTGGGCACATAAAGCGGGAGGAAGCTCAAGCACCGAAGCGCTCACTGCGGACGGCTACACCGCGCTGAGGAATAAGGATTACAGTAAAGCGATCGAGTATTACTCTAAAATTCTCGAGACCGACCCCGCCAATGCCGAGGCTATTTACGGGTATTCGGCGGCGACGCTGGCTGACGCCGGCCTTGATGTTTCGAGCCTGGTGGCAAACCTCGTAAAGCAGCAGTCCGGCGCGCCTGAGCGCCTGGCGCCGTCGGTGGCATATGCCGCTCGCGGCTTTGCGTCATCATCCAACCTCCTTCCCCAGACGATCATCGATAACCTGCCAAAGATCAAGTCGGCTGTTAAGAAGGTCATGGACGACGGGAAACTCCCCAGGATTGTTAAAGGAAAAGCCGACGGAAAACTTGACCCCGATAACCCCGATGTGAATTTGAACCTTGCCTTCTGTCTTGTCCTGCGTGCCGCATTAAATGTGCAGGAATCGGGCACCATAACACTGAACAGCGATTACAGCATTACGGCAAGCAACGCTGATCTCGCCGTCGCCAATGACGCGGGTAAAGACATCGTCAGCGCCTATCACCGGATTCTCGTTGTCGCCAACAAATTGAAGCTGGGCAGCGACGCATCAATCAACAAGATTAATGCCGATGTCAAAGCCATGTTTAACGACCTTAAATCCAAGATTTCCGGCATTACCGTAGATATCGATCATGATTATCTGTTAGACTAAGCGAGGTTAATAATGAAAAAAATATCAATAGTCTTTCTGCTTGCGGTAATCGCGTTTGTTTCGGCGGTTACTCTCCGGGCGTCGGAAACCCCGGTATTTATACGCGGCATACGCCCGCTTGGGATGGGCGGCGCCTTTGTGGCGATCGCCGACGATCAGAACGCGGTGTTCTACAACCCATCGGGTCTTACCCAGCGGCAGGGTTCTCAACTGACGTTGTTCGAACTGCCGATCAATATCAGCGAGGACGTGCTGAACTTTTACAACTATTTTAATGATAATCAAAATAAGCTGAAGAACTTTGACAGCCAGACTAACAGCAGCAAGATCGATCTGCTTAACGAGATCAACGACCGGATTGTTACCTACCGGCCGCAGGTACGGTTGGGCTTTCCGAACACCAGCTATCTGACGGGTTCGGGTTTTCTGTCATGGGGATTCGGCGTATACAGCCAGGCCGCAATCGGGTTTCAGTTTAACCGCAGCCTGATTATTCCCAGTATAAGTTTCTGGGGCAATGCGGATGTGGCGCTCGCGGCGCCGTTGTCGCATCGTTTCGACCGGCTGCCGTATATCCCGGGAAAACTGGCGGTCGGTACTACGCTTAAATATATTACCCGCGGCCGTGTTTCCGAAATGAATAAATCGGTGCTGGAATTCGAGAACTTCAGTCCGGCGTTTCAGTTGGGACGTGGCATCGGCGCTGATCTGGGCGCGATGTATCAGCCGACCGACCGTTGGAATGTCGGCCTGCAGGTGACGGATGTCGGCGGCACGAAACTTCTGTTCGACGAGGTCAAGGCAACGAAGGCAGGCGAGGTTGATAAGCTGGCATTTACCGGCGTGATCGAGCCGCAGACTAACGTTGGTTTTGCGTTCATACCGTCTAAGATTTACTATTGGCCTGGAAAGTATATCGGCACGCAGAACAGGCTGATTTTTGCCTGCGATGTGCGAGATATCACAAACTCTGATGAGGCGTTGCTCGATGCTACCTTTTGGAAAAAACTGCATATGGGCGCTGAACTCCGGTGGGGTCCGTTATCGCTCAGGGGCGGTTTCAGCTCCGGGTACCCCGCATTCGGTTTCGGTTTCCGCATCCCGTACCTGGGACTGAAGGCCGACTACGCCTACTGGGGCGACGAAATGGGCCGCTACGCCGGACAGATACCTTCATTCAATCACCAGATATCCCTGTCATTGAGCTGGGGTGATTCGAAAGGCCGCGCCTACGGCAGCGATGCGGCGAAAATAGATGCCGCTGTCCTGAAAAAAGATGTGGCAAAGAAAGAGGCAGTAAAGAAAGAGGCGGAGGTTGCGGTATCGTCGTCTACGGCGACGGTTCCCGTTCCGGCGGCAGCAATCACCGGACAGCAGACCGCTATTGATACAAAAACCCCGTCGGCGGGTGTCGTGCCTGCTTCCGCTGTGGTGGGGCAGATACCTGAAGTGAAACCGGACAAGATTGAAATAAAAAATAGATAGAAGCTGACAAGAGAAAAGCGGGCCCTCTTCCGGAATAATTACCGGGAGAGGGCTTGTGTGCTGGCAGACCATTAGTACTCTGTCAAGTTAATTCTTAACGGTACCGCCTGTCATTGCGAGGAGCGAAGCGACGCGGCAATCTTGTCGTTTTTTCAAACAAAACCGAGATTGCTTCGCTTCGCTCGCAAAGACGGGTTTACAACAAAAACTAACTTTACAGAGTACTAGTGTAGTGCGTCGCAAATACCTTTCCGACGGAAGTAATTTTAGCTCCGTCGAGCCAAATGTAAAGATCTGTTAGACTCACTACACTAGCACCATAACATGAAAAACACATACCGGGTTTTGATTGTTGTTTCCTTTTTCGCAATAACCCTTGTCGGCATGGCACATGCCGTTCCTCCCCGTGATTGGAACTTCCTGAAAAATAAACCCGCAAATTTCAAGCCGTGCCGTATGTTGTCGCCCGAACAGATAAGCAAACTGCAGGCGAAAGGCGTTTTGCGAAAGACGGGGCGTAAAGGCGTCATTTCTGCGCAGACAAAAAAAATCATTGTGGTGAGGGTGCGCTTCCCTGACGGGCCCGCCATAACGACAAGCAAAACGGACACCGAAGCATTCTTTGCCAAATGTCAAAAGTATTATGCGGAAAACTCCTACGGACTTCTGACGGTGACTGCCACGGTAACCGGCAGCGCATATACGCTTCCTTCAAGCATCGGCAATTACAACAACGAGTCTGATACCGCGTTGGCACTGTTGCGGACGGACACGGTGGCGTTATCCAGCGGCGATGTAAACTTCGGGAATTACGATTATATGATGATATATCATGCCGGTTACGGCGAGGAAGACTCCGGGTTGTCGAGTGATCTCTGGTCTCTGTTTTATGGGGGTAACTTTACTGCGGGGGGGAAAGTTTATGACGGGTTTACGGTTGTCCCGGAACTTGCCCGTTCAGGCAGCAGTCCGCTGGGAGTCATCTGTCATGAGTTCGGCCATCAGCTCGGCTTGCCGGACCTTTACGACACCTCGGTCACGGGCGGGCGAAGCACGTGCGGCGCCTGGAGCCTGATGGATTATCCGTACGCATACGACAACACGGGCAGGAATCCGCCGCACCTTGATCCCTGGTGCAAGAACTACCTGCAGTTTATCGATCTTTCGTCACGGATCGCCGACCACAGTATATCTTCTGCATTTTGCGGCGATATAGAGACCTGTCAGACTACGGGATTTTATAAAATCCCGGCTGACGCAAGCGGCAGTAGCCAGGAGTATTTTATAGTTGAGTATCGCGATTCGCTTGCCTCAAAGATGAAGTACGATCTTTCCATCCCGGGATCAGGGATGCTTATCTGGCACATAGATGATTCAATAGCCTTGAGCAACACGCGGCTTAGCCTGAATACCGTTAATACCGGTTCTCCGCATTTGGGTGTTGACCTGGTAGAGGCGGACGGTACGGCCACTTTTCCTCCGGGGCAGGCGGGCGATGCATTCGCGCAAGGCAATATATTCACGAGCCCAATGTCGAACACCTTCAGCGGCCAGCCGTCAAACATTGCGTTGTCGGATATCGCGTTTTCCGGAGATCGTTCGGATTTCAAGCTGCGTTTGATCGCCGCGGCCACCTCGGTCAGGATCGATAAGCTGATCAATTATCCCAACCCTGCCGGGAGCGGTTATCCGCATCCGCGTCAGGGGAGCGGTATTTTGACGACGTTTGTCATGCACGTGACGCGCCCGCCGCAAAACATGAGCATGGGTATTTATGATCTGGCCGGTGAACGCGTGAACATGGTCGTCAAGGACAAAATAAACCTGCGGTTGGATCCGTCGAGCGATAATAAGTGGGTATACGAATTTGACTGGGACGGCAAAAACGACTCAGGGGAAGACGTAGCTCCCGGCGTTTATTTCTGTAAATTTATCGCTGACGGCGAAGTAAAACTCGGCAAGCTGGTCATCGTCCGCTGAGTATTACTGAACACTGGTACTCTGTGAAGTTAATTTTTTGTTAGTTTTTTTGTAGGGACTGTTCCCCGAACAGTCCGGCCGTTTGACGGCATAAAGCGGCGCGTTCGGGGAACGCGCCCTACGACTGAAACTGTTGTCATTTCGACGAACCATGTGAGGAGAAATCTTTAGACATTCGACAACCCGGATTTCTCCCTTCGGTCGAAATGACAGCCAATTGTAAAGAAGCGTTAGGCGCACTACACTAGTGCATTGTCAAGTTAATCCTTAATAGTAGAACCGTCTTTGCGAGCGAAGCGAAGCAATCTCGACTTTGCTTGATAAAACAACGAGATTGCCGCGTCGCTTGCGCTCCTCGCAATGACAGGAATACACGTAACAATTAACTTGACAATGTAGTAGTGCGTTGCAAAGTTAATCCCTCACAGGAATCCCCCGGCTTCTGTCGGAGGGGATCCACTGACCGATGATGCAATCACTTTGGCAAGTAATCTGTAATATATACTGGGAAT
>Ga0315281_10014973_pt1 | contig 10419 bp, 8 predicted proteins | sample YL17G07_0_MG_FD_204540 | JGI IMG/M metagenome (GOLD analysis project Ga0315281, IMG submission 204540) | Sediment microbial communities from Yellowstone Lake, YNP, Wyoming, USA - YL17G07_0 | ecosystem: Environmental > Aquatic > Freshwater > Lake > Sediment | place: USA: Wyoming | collected...
TGGTGGTTCTTCTCCGGGACGATGTCGAGGATCCGGGTGTGGCCGTCGCTCGCCGCGCCGCCGGCCGCTTCCGCGACCGCCGCGAGCGGCGCCGCTTCGTACATGAGGCGGATCTTTCCTTTGGGTTTCGTGTACGTCGCGGGGTACATGTAGATCCCGCCCTTGAGGAGAATCCGGTGGAAGTCGGAGACGAGGGCGCCCGAGTAGCGCGTGGAGTACGGACGCCCCGTCTTCGGGTCGCGCTGCTGGACCCACTCGACGAAGAGCCGCGCCCCTTCCTCCCATTCCTGGATCGCTCCTTCGTTCGCGCCGTAGTACGCACCTTTCTCGGGAATCCTCACGTCGGGCTTCGACAGGAGAAACTCGCCGATTCCGGGATCGAGCGTGAAGATGTGGACGCCCGGGTTCCCCTCGGCCGTGTAGACCATCGTCGTGGACGGGCCGTACGAGAAATAGCCGGCGACGACCTGCTCAGCGGAGATGCGCGCCATCAGGTCGGCCTCGGACGCGACCGGGCCGCTCTTCGTCAGGCGCCGGACCGAGAAGATCGACCCGACCCCGCCGTTGACGTCCAGATTCGAGGAGCCGTCGAGCGGGTCGAGAAAAACGATGTACTTCCCGGCCTGCGTGTTCTCGGGCAGGTGCGCCGGAAGGTCCATTTCTTCCGTCACGATGAGCGGCACGAGCTGCCCGTAGGCGAACGCCTCGAGGAAGACTTCGTTCGCGAGGGCATCCAGCTTCTGCTGCTGCTCCCCCTGCACGTTCGTCTCGCCCGACGCCCCGAGGACGTCCATGAGCCCCGACGCCGAGAGGAGGCGCGAGATTCTCTTCCCTGCGAGGCCGAGCTGCGAGAGAAGGGCGGAAAGCTCGCCGGTGGCCTCGGGAAAGTGCCGCTCCGACTCGAAGAGGTACCGGTGGAGCCGCATGCCGACACGGGAATCCCGGCTCATGAGACCGCCTTTCCGTCCGCGCTCCGCGCGGCGGCACGCGCCGCGCCGAGAAGCGCGCACTCGTCGTTCAGGACGACCCGGACCGGGATTCGCGAAAGGAGCGGGGCGAGGCGCCCCTTGTCGCAGAAGGCGCCGAAGAATGTACCGTCGAGGAGCTTCGGAAGAACTTTCGGCGCGATCCCTCCGCCCAGGTAGACGCCCGCCGTCGCCATCACCTTGAGCGCCAGATTACCCGCCTCCGAACCGTAGAGCGACACCCAGTGCTCGAGGGCCTGTGCGGCAACGGGGTCGCGCCCGGAGAGGGCCGCGCCGGAAACGGCGGGGGCCGGGTCTCCGGCCCGGGCGATCTCTTCCGCGAGCCACGCGGGCTCGGGGACGCCGGAGCGCTCGCGTTCGAATCGGTAGAGGGTGACGAGGCCCCGGCCCGAGACGAGGCGCTCGACCGAAACGTGCAAGAACTCCCGCTTCAGATGTTGCAGCAGGTCAATCTCCCACGGGTCCCGCGGCGCGAAGGACGTGTGCCCCCCCTCGGACGGAAGCGCCCGCCACCCCGTCCCCTCGCGGACGAGAAACCCTTCCCCGAGGCCCGTGCCGGGCGAGATCAGCGCGGCACACCCCTCGGGGTCCTCGTCCCCCCGGTTGACGACGGCGAAGTCGTCCGGCCCGAGCTCGGCGAGACCGAGGCCGCTTGCGACGAGGTCGTTGAGGAGGACGACGCTCCGGAGGCCGAGCCGGGCCGCGAGGCCGGCCGCGTCCACGACCCATGGCAGGTTCGTCGCCTCGCAGCGTCCTCTCCGGACCGGACCCGCGACGCCGAAGCCCGCGGTCGAGAAGTCACGCCGGAAACCGGCGTAGTGATGAACGGCCTCGTCGAGGCTTCGGAAGTCGCGGCTCTTCAGCTTCGCTTCGTCGCGCCGGACGAGTCGGCTCCCCTCGACGGTGAAGAGAGCGAGGCGGACGTTCGTGCCCCCGACGTCACCAGCCAGGATCATGCCGCCCTCCGGCCTCAAGGCCGCCGCCACCGGCGGCCGTCGCGCGCCAGGAGGGCTACCGCGGCCTCCGGCCCCCAGGTCCCGGCGTCGTAGTTCGGATGGTCCGGCGGCGGGTTGTCGCGCCACGCGTCGAGAACGGGCGTCACGAGTTCCCACGCCGCCTCCACCTCGTCGCGCCTCGCGAAAAGGGTCGAGTCGCCGTTCAGGGCGTCCATCAGGAGCCTCTCGTACGCCTCGGGCTGCGAGGTGCCGAAGAACTCCGAGTACTTGAAGTTCATCGTCACGGTGTCGATCTTCATCGACGTTCCCGGCTGCTTCGCCCCGAACTTCAGCGCGATCCCCTCGTCCGGCTGGATCCGGAGAATCAGCGTGTTCGGCTCCTGCCGCGCCATTCCCGTCTTCCGGAAGAAGGCGATCGGCGGCGTCCGGAACTGGATCGCGATCTCCGTGACGCGCCTCGGCATCCGCTTCCCGGCGCGCAGGTAGAACGGCACGCCCGCCCAGCGCCAGTTCTCGACCTGCAACTTCCACGCCGCGTAGGTCTCACGGAGCGACATCGGGTGGACGTCCTTCTCGCTCCGGTACCCGAAGACCGGCTGCCCGGCGATCGCGCCCGGACCGTACTGTCCGCGCACCGTGTCCGCGAGGATCTCCTCGGGCGTCTGCGGCCGGATCGACCGGAGAACCTTCACCTTCTCGTCGCGCACCGCGTTCGGCTCGAAGGCGACCGGCGGCTCCATCGCCACGAGGCAGAGGAGCTGGAGGACGTGGTTCTGGATGATGTCGCGGAAGATCCCCGCCTCCTCGTAGAACTTCCCGCGCCCCTCGACGCCGATCGACTCGGCCACCGTGATCTGGACGTGGTCGACGTAGCGCCGGTTCCAGAGCGGCTCGAACAGGCCATTTCCGAGGCGGAAGACGAGGATGTTCTGCGTCGTCTCCTTGCCGAGGTAGTGGTCGATCCGGAAAACCTGCCGCTCCCGGAAGACGGAGGCGATGTCGTCGTTCAGGGCGTGCGCGGTTTCGAGGTCCCGGCCGAACGGCTTCTCGACGATGACGCGCGACCAGGGTCCCCCGTCCACCTTGTAGACCATTGCCGCCTCGCCGAGATTCCGGATGACGGCCTCGATGGCGGAGGGGGGGATCGCGAGGTAATAGAGGCGGTTTCCGGGGAGGCCGCGCGCCGCCTCGAGCGTCTGCAGGCGCTCCTTCAGCTCGGCGAACCTCTTCGGGACGTTCAGGTCCCCCCGGAAGAAGAAGAGGCGCGAGGCGAACGCATCCCATTCGGCGCCGTCGACGGGCTTCGTCCGGGCGAACTCCGAGACGGCCGCCTTCATCTCGGCCCGGTAGGTCTCGTCCGATTCCCCTGTCCGCGCATACGCGACGATCGCGGTCTCCGGGGGAAGCTGCTTCTCCCGGTGCAGCTCGTAGAGGGCCGGGACGAGCTTCCGCTTCGAAAGGTCCCCGGAGCCGCCGAAGATGACGATCGTCGCCGGGTTCGGGGCCGCGGTGCTCACCGGGCGGCCTCGCGGACGACCTCCGCGATCGACGCCCCGTCGAGCCCCATCCGCCGGTAGAGCTCCTTCGCCGGCCCCGACGACGCGTACGAGGTCACGCCGAGCTTTCGGACGCGCGCCGGGAGCCCCAGCTCGTTCGCCCGCACCTGGAGCCAGGTGCCGAGGCCCGTTTTCGGGTTGTGGTCCTCGACGGTGACGATCTTCCCGTGCCGCGCGGCGAACCGGACATCTTCGTCGGAAAGGTCGCTCCAGCAGGCGACCGAGACGAGGTCGACGCGGAGCGCTTCCTTTGCAAGCAGGTTCCAGGCGTCGAGCGCGTAAAGGAGCATGTTTCCCGCGCAGACGATTGTCGGTCCTTCCCCCGAGCGGATCCGGTCGGCCTTCGCCGGGTCGAAAGCGTAAGCACCGGCGAAGAAGGGCGATCCGTCCTCGCGCGCGATCACGGGGACCTTCGAGCGGCCCATGACGATCGCGTGATTCCCGGAGTGCGCCGCCATCCACCGGACGATCCGGTCCGTCTGGTTCGGATCGGCCGGCGTCAGGACCTTCCAGCCGAACGTCGAGTTCAAGAGGCCGAAGTAGTCGATGGAGTGATGCGTCTTCCCGTCCTCGCCGACGTCGATCCCCGCATGCGTCACGGCGAGCTTCACGCTCGTCCCGTTGACGTCGTTCAGACGCTGTTGGTTGTACGTCTCCGCCACGCCGAACATCGCGAAGTCGCCCCACCAGGCCTGGACGCCCGAGACCGAAAGCGCCCCCGTGACGACGGCGGCGTTGTGCTCGGCGATCCCGCCCTGGAAAAAGCTCGACGCGTGCTTCGCGGCGAAGAGGTCCGTCTTCGTCGACTTCAGAAGGTCGCAGTCGAGAACGGCCATCGGCACATGGGCCGCCGCCGCAGCGCCGCCGACGTCCTCGAGCGCCTGGCCGAAGGCCGTTCGGTTGTCCGTCGAGGCGTCCGTCCCGTACGTTCGCGGAGCGCCCGTATCGGGAAGGACGACACTCTCGGCCGGGCGCGCGGGAAGGGTGGCATGCCAGTCGGGGGCGGGCTTCTTCCGCTCGGCGATCCAGCGGTCGAGATCGTCGGGGAGACCGAGGATCGAGAGGGCCTCGCGGCACTTCTCGACGGAGAGGGCCGCGCCGTGCCATTTGTAGCCCTCCGCCTCCATGAAGGGAATCCCCTTCGACATGACGGTGTGGCAGGCGACGAGGGTCGGCCTCGTGGCGGAAAGCGCGCCACGGACCGCGCGGTAGATGGCGCGGACGTCGTGCCCGTCCACCTCGACGACGTCCCACCCGTCTGCCTTCCAGTCGCCGGGGATGTCCTGCGGAAGGATCTCGGCGTTGGTGCCGGAGAGCTGGATCCGGTTCCAGTCGAGAAGGGCGACGAGGTTTCCGAGGCCGTACTTGGATGCAAAGCGTCGCGCCTCGCCGACCTGCCCCTTCTGTTGCTCGCCGTCCCCCATGCCGCAGAAGACCTTCGCCCCGGTCCCCTGCATCTTCGCCGACAGGGCGAAGCCGACGGCGGCCGAGAGACCCTGCCCGAGGTTCCCGGTCGCCCACTCGATGCCGGGAACGTCGCGCTCGACATGTCCCTCGAAAGGAGAGCCGGGACGACGGAAGCCGGTGAGCGGGAGGGCGATGTCGAAGAAGCCGAGGCGGGCGAGCGCGGCGTACGCCCCGGGCGACGTGTGTCCGTGCGAGATGACGACGCGGTCCCGGCCGGGTAAGAACGGATTCTTCGGGTCGCAGTTCGAGAAGCCCCAGAGGACCAGCTCGAAGTCGATCGAGGACATCGAGCCTCCCGGGTGGCCGGACGCGGCGAGCGTCGTCATCTCGAGAATATCGCCGCGGCAGATCCGTCCCAGCTCTCCGAGGCGGGCGACCTGTGCGTCGGAGAGTTCCGACGGGGCGAAGTCGCCGAGGATCAAGCGCGAACCCCCGCGTTCGGAGCGGCCGCGAGCCGCCGTGCCTCGATCGTGGCGAGGAGATCGTCGTACGACTTCGAAAAGGCGATAACGCCGTCGGCCTGGAGCTTCTCCCCCAGCGCCTCGACGTTCAGGCCGAAAGTCCTGAGGTCGTCGAGGACCTTCCTGGCATGTTCGACCCCTTCCAGAACCGTGTCACCGGGGCATTTCCCGTGGTCGAGGAGGGCGTCGAGAGTCTTCTCCGGCATCGTGTTCACCGTGTCGGGTCCGATCAGGTTCTCGACGTAGAGAAGATCGCTGTACGCCGGGTTCTTCGTCCCCGTCGAGGCCCAGAGCGGGCGCTGGACGCGAGCCCCCTTTGCGGCGAGCGCGCGGAACTCCGCGCCGCCGAAGATCGAGAGGAAGTCCTGGTAGACGACTTTGGCGTTCACGAGGGCGGCCTTCCCCTTCAGCGACTCGAGCGTTCCCTTCGGCGTACCGCTCGCCTTCGCGATCCGCTCGTCGAGAAGCTTGTCGGCGAGGGTGTCGACGCGCGAGACGAAGAACGAGGCGACGGAGGCCACCCGCGAAAGATCGCCCCCTTTCGCCGCGAGATCCCCGAGGCCTCCAATGTAGGCGGCCGCGACGTCGCGGTAGTGCTTCCGGTTGAACATCAGGGTGACGTTGACCGGAATTCCGGTTCCGATGAGCCGACGGATCGCCGGGATCCCTTCGGGCGTCGCGGGGACCTTGATGAAGACGTTCGGCCGGGAGAGGACCTTCGAAAGGCGCGTCGCCTCTCTCACCGTGTCGTCCTCGCGGTGGGCGAGCGACGGGAGGACCTCCAGCGAGATCCAGCCGTCCTCCGGGTTTGCGGCGTGCCGGGCCGCGAAGAGGTCCGCGCCTCGCGCGATGTCGTACCGGGTCAGCTCGTCGTAGATCGTGAACGCATCGGCCCCGGCGGCCGCCCGCCGCGCGATCACCGCGCTGTAGTCCCCTTCGTCCTTCTCGATCGCCTGCCCGAAGATCGTCGGGTTCGAGGTGACGCCGTAGACGGTCCCCGCGCCGATCCAGCCGGCCAGCCTCCCGGACGTGATCATCCGGTCCGAGATGCTGTCCATCCAGACGGCCTGCCCGCGACGGCGGTATTCGACCGGAACGCTCATTCGGATCCCTCCTCGCCCCTCGATCCTATTACGCCGGCGCGCCGCCCCGGGAATGCGCAGCCCTCACGCGCCGGCAGGCGGACCGTAGACCGGGATCGGCACGCCGAGCAGCTCGAGCCGGGCGACGATGGCCGCGCGCAGCTCGACGAGCCCCGTCCCCGCCGCCGCCGAAATCCGGATCGCGTCCGGGTCGCCCGCGCGGGCGGCCGCGACGTCCGTCTTGTTGAAGGCGGTCAGGACGCGCCGGCGCTCGACCCCCATCTCGTCGAGTACTTCCTCCACGGCCGTCCGCTGCGCGTCCGCCTGCGGCGAGGCGGCGTCGACGACGTGGACGAGGAGATCGGCTTCTTTCACCTCGGCGAGAGTGGATCGGAAAGACGCCACGAGCTGATGCGGGAGCTTCCTGAGGAACCCGACGGTGTCGGAGACGACGATCGCCCGGCCGGCCACGCCATGGAGCCGCGCGTGGCGCGGGTCGAGCGTGGCGAAGAGACGGTCCTCCGCGAACTCCCGGGACGCGCTCAGCCGGTTGAAGAGCGTCGTCTTCCCCGCGTTCGTGTAGCCGACGAGGGCGACGACCGGGACCTGCCGGAGGCGCTTTTTCCGCACCTCGCGCCCGCGCTCGATCTTCCGGAGCTCTTCCTTCAGCGTCGCGATCCGGCGGCGGATCTTCCGCCGGTCGAGCTCGATCTTCCGCTCGCCCGCGCCGCCGCGGAACGCGCCGCCGCCCCGCTGCTGGGCGAGCCCGGTGACGCCCCCGGCGAGACGCGGCAGGAGGTACTCCATCTGGGCCAGCTCCACCTGCGTCATCGCCTCTCTCGAGCGCGCCCGCGCCGCGAAGATCTGCAGGATGACGCCGGGGCGGTCGAGGACGTGCGTCGGAAGGGCCTTCTCGAGGTTCCGCACCTGCGACGCGGAGAGTTCGTCGTCAAAGACCGTCCACCCCGCCCCGAGGTTCCGCCCCAGCTCGGCGAGCTCCTCGAGTTTCCCCTTCCCGACGAAGGTGGCCGGGTCGGGCGCTTTCCGCTCCTGAAGGGCGCGTGCGACGACCTTCCCGCCCGCGGTATCCACCAGCCGCTCCAGTTCGTCGAGGTGGTCCTCCGCCGTGGCCCGGTCGGTCACCCGACCGAAGACGCCGACGAGGATCGTCTTCGCGCTCCGGGGCTTCTCGGCCTCATTGGCGTTGGAAGAGGCCGGAGACGGCTTCACGCGAAGAGATGCTAGCGTATCGGCTTCGATGGCCTCGCGACGCTCCGTCTCCCCCGACCTTCCGCGCCTTCGCGAGCGCCTCGACGCCCTCCGCGCCGAATGGCGCGGCCGGCGTCTCGACTCCGACCCGCTCGTCTTTCCGCACCGCTACGCGGAGCCGGAGGACCGCGAAGTCGTCGCCTTTCTCGCGGCCTCGCTCGCCTTCGGAAGAGTGGCGTCGATCCAGGCTTCGGTCGAGCGCGTCCTCGGGGCGCTTGGCCCGCACCCGGCGGTATTTCTCGACGAATGGGATGGCGAGACTCCGATTCCCGGGCTCAAACGCTTCGTCCACCGGTGGGTGACGGGAAGGGATCTCGAAGAATTTCTTAGAAGGGTAAGACGGGCTCGGCAGGCGCACGGCTCTCTCGGCTCGCTATTCGCGAAGGGAGACCGCGAAGGGGATTTCTTAGAAGGTAAAGAGAGCCGCGGCGGGGCCCCATGCACTGCCGGTGCGGACTACGTCGCCGCCCTCTCTTCCTTTCTAAGAAATCTCCGCGCCGATTCCCCCGGCGCCGCCGGTGCTTCGCCCGGTCTGCGCTTCCTCCTGCCCTCCCCCTCTTCCGACTCCGCCTGCAAGCGCCAGCACCTGTTCCTCCGATGGATGGTCCGGACGGAGGGCTTCGACCTCGGCCTCTGGAGAGGGGGGCGCTTCTCGGCCGCGCGTCTCCTCCTTCCGATGGACACGCACGTCCATCGGATCTCCCGCTACCTCGGTCTGACGCGGCGGCCCTCCGCCGATCTTGCCGCCTCCCGCGAGGCGACGGCGTTTCTCAAGCGCCTCGATCCCGCGGACCCCGTCGCCTACGACTGGGCGCTTTCCCGTCTCGGCATCCTCGCCGAATGCACGGGCTCCCCGGCGCGCCGCCACTGCGATCGGTGCGCGATCGCTCCCGTCTGCCACGAACGGATCGGACCGTCCCGGCCCCGGTCCGAGGAGAGAGTTGTCACCGCATGATCGACCGGAAGAATCTCCCCGTCGTCGCCATCGCCGTCGCCGCGGCCGCCGCCGCCATTCTCGCCTACGTCGCCAAGGACGCGCTTCGCGCGCCGATGACCGTCCGGGTCCTCCCCGCCGCGTCGGCGAGTCTCCCGGCGCCGATCACCGGCTCGTCCCGGATGGTCGCCCTTCCGGACGCGAGGACGCGCGACCTCGCCGCTCCGCCGGGGAAGCTCCTCATCCTCCACTACTGGGCCACGTGGTGTCCCCCCTGCGTCTCGGAGTTTCCGGATCTCGCCCGCTTCTGGAAGGATTACGGAAAGAAGCCGGGCCTCGAGCTCCTGGCCGTCTCGGTCGACGAGGACTGGCGAACAGTGAACGACTGGCTGAAAAAGAACGGGATCACCGGCGTCCCTCTGGCCCTCGACCCGCGCCGGACGAGCGCGAAAGCGTTCGGGACGGAAAAATTCCCCGAGACGTACATCCTCTCCCCCTCCGGCGAGGTCGTGGACAAGTTCGTCGGGGCGATCCTCTGGTCGGCTCCCGCCGTCCGCAAGCGGATCGACGGGCTGCTGACATCCAACTCCCCCGGCCGGGCCGGGGGGTGAGGTCGAACTTTTTCCACCGATCTTCGTTAATCCGAGGAGGAGAGACGCGATGCGAGAACTCCGCTCGGCCGTCAACGCCGCCTTCCTCTTCCTCGTCTTCCTGTTCGTCTATGCGGTCGCGTCGCCCGGACACGCCAGGGGGAGCGCTCATGCCCCCCGCTTCCTCCGGATGACGATCGAGGACCAAACGGGGCGCCATGGCCGCCCCGAGCGTGTGTCGTTCTCCATTCCGTACGGCTTCATCCGGGGAGGGCTCCGGTTCGCCCGCCTCGGCAGGCTTCACCGCGAGCTCGATCTCCGCTTCACGGAGCCCGTCGAAGCCGACGAAGTTCGGGCGATCTGGAAAGAACTCCAGGAGAAGCCGGACGGAGGGGAGGTGGTTCGGAAGCGGGACTTCGACGAGGTCCGGATCCGGAAGGAGGGGGGCTCGCTGACGATCGTCCAGACGAAGGAGTGCTGCCCAGACGAAGTCGTGACCCTGCGGATTCCCCTCAAGCTCCTCGAGGCCGTCGCAAGGGACGAGAAGGGTCTCGACGTCGACGCGATTCTTTCCGAGCTCAGGAACGTCGATCGGGGCGAGCTTCTTGACGTCAAGACCCGGGACGCCCGCGTCCGCGTCTGGATCGAGTAGCGTCCTACTCGTCCTCAAACGGATCCCGCCCCATCTCCTCGATGATGCGGTCGAGCCGGTACTGGCACGGCCCGAAGACGAACCGGATCTCGCCATGCTCGCAGACGACGTCTCTCACGTGGACCGAAAGCTCCGGAGGGAGGACCGGGTTCAGGTTGATCACGACGACGCGCTCGTCGGGGTAGAAGAAGACCCGACCGGGAGGCTGATGCTCCACGATCTTCCGGAGGATCCAGTTCGGGATCGGGACGACGCCGAATATTCTGAGGTCGACGATCGCGAACCCGAGGTAGCCATCCTTGAGCCGGAGCGACTCGACCTGGCCGCGGAAGAGAACCCCGATCCGCTTCCGGAACCGGACCGAAAGCCCCAGCCGGCCGTTCTCCGGCTCGACGAGGATCTCATCGATCTCGCGCACGTTCCGGACGGCTTTCCGGGCGAAGGCATTCAACGTCGTCGCGTCGAC
>Ga0315281_10014974_pt1 | contig 10417 bp, 13 predicted proteins | sample YL17G07_0_MG_FD_204540 | JGI IMG/M metagenome (GOLD analysis project Ga0315281, IMG submission 204540) | Sediment microbial communities from Yellowstone Lake, YNP, Wyoming, USA - YL17G07_0 | ecosystem: Environmental > Aquatic > Freshwater > Lake > Sediment | place: USA: Wyoming | collected...
ATCGCTAGTGTAGTGTTGCACGCTGTTTGGAACTTATGAGAACGACCATCCCGGTAGGGCGCAATAACCAACGGGCATTGCGCCGGATGTATCGCTAACATTCGGTGCAATGCGCTGCGCTTATTGCACCCTACGGCTAATGCTGTGCTCCGCCATCTTCGCCTTTGCCCGCAGTGTCCTGTGCAAGTCTGGTAGGTCGGGTTTCAACCCAGCATGGGTTTGAGTATAAGTGTCGCCAAGAGCGAAACACTACACTAGCGCAGTGGCATCGGACAGCGCGCAGAAGGCGATGAAGCCGCCCTCTGCTTTAGCTCCGCTCCGTGTGTGTCCGCTCCGTTCCCGCCGCCACCTCACCACTGCGCCCTTCACGACTTCGCGCTTCATGGCTCGTGTGCGACAACAAAAAAACCATGCCGGACAAAACCCCAGCACCGGCTTTTTCATTGCTACACACCACCCTGAGAGTCAGGCTTGGTCGCTGCGCGTTCCGTTTTATTTATTGTCCCCGTCCCCTTGCAGGGCGCGTGTGCGCTGGCAGGCGCACACCGTTTCGCAGGCACACGGCATGCCGCGTGAAACCCCTGCTCAACCCCCAAAGTGGCTCCCTATTTTTCTCGACATTCATCGTTTGTTGGCATATATTGCTCGGCATCGAATAATAATTGCTAGATAAATATGATTAGTTGCCGCCTTTCCACCATCTTGGGCGCGAAGCGTCTCAAAGTTTCCGACGTATGCCGGGCAACGGGTGTTGCGCGTGCCACCATTGATCGCTACTACTACGACAAGGTGAACAGCTTTGACCGCGAGGTGCTTTCCAAGCTGTGCGATTTTCTGCAAGTGAAGCCGGGTGATTTACTCGTAGCGGTGGAGCAAGGCAAGTTGTTTGACACGGACAACGAAGTTGCGCTTGGCTCATCTGCATACCCTGTCACAGTTGAAACAATCTTTACCGGCAATGAAGTATTGAGAGAACCCGCGCAAAAGCCATGAACGCCCCCGTCCGCGCCAAAGCCTATAACCTGCCGCTACGCTCCAAACTATTGGATTGGCTGGAATCCACCCCGCAAAAAATGGCATCTCCGCAGCAGTGGCAAGGCATGTTGAACAATCTGCAAAGCGTGCGCAATGAGGAAATTGAGCGGGCAGAATTAACCGATTTCGATTTCTACTACAAACCGGATTTCCGTATTGGCAAAGAAGAGCTTATTGAAATTGCGGAGTGCAAACTCGCCTCGTGCCGTCCTACCCTGAAGTCATATTGGAATCAGGCGTTCCGCCCCAGCCTGGACGTAAAAACCGTCACCGATCAATTGCCCAAGCGCGTGGAAAAAAAGGCCAAGCGGTTCGTCGAGAAAGCGCAAACCTGCTACCAGCACCCCTCCATCGGCTACTGGATCATCCGCACCGGCTTTGAAGACCTTGCCACCGTTGCGCCCAACTGGATCGTGCTCGATCACAAGGGCAAAATGCTGCTCAGCCACGAACGCCACAGAGGATGGTTTCCCACTGCGATTGAAGCCTTCGATGAAATGCACCGCGCCATCCGCAAACGCTTTGACGAATTCGGCAGCGAACGCCCATCCACCCTCTATGACCAGTACGCCCTCATGGGCGGAAAGAACTATCAGGAATGGTTTATCTGCCTGCCCAAATGGCCGCTGCCTTACTGTGACGGCCATTTCAAGCTGAAGCAACTGCTGGTGCATATCCGCACCACCGAGCGCATTGACCATGACGGCAAACCACTGCTGATGGTAGAAGAAATCCAAAGCCCGTGGCACGCCGATCTTCGCAAACATGGCGGCACATCCGACAAGGATGAGGTCGGAAAAGATGATCTTGTCGCCGGCGCACCCTTCGCCAAGGAATGGCACGAACTCGGCATCAAGGCCGTCATCTGGCTGGCAATCAAACAAGGCTATGCGCACATTGGCTTCACCACCGGCAAGCAGCAATGCGAACGCTGGGGGAAATTGGATGGGCTAATGAATCTTTATGAGCAACAAATTCCCAAGTGCTTAAAGAAAATCGCGTCCCAATACGATTGCGCCAACGACTGTGCGACTATCGTTACGCGCAAACCCACCGGAAGAATCCGCTACCTCCGACCGGGGGAATGGGAAGTGCAGGACGCGAACAAAACCCCCATCTCGCCGCCCGTCAAAAACAAGGATGTCGCGCTGTTTTATTTGAACCAGCGCAGCACCCCGGCCAAAGAACAAATCCGCGTGCTGCAAGTTTCATCCGCGCTCAAGCAGGCAATGACGGCAGGCGAAATCCCATTGTTTGGCTGGTAAAAGAAGGAAAGAAAAATGACAGAACGAGAACTCAAACTATTACTCGATGCCAATGCCATCAAGCGCATCCAATTGCATTACGCCATCATGTCGCAAGGCTACATGATTATCGCCGACGGCAACCCGCTGGAAACCACCAAGCGCGGAACGCGGGAGTTCAAAACACTGGATACCGCTGCCAAGTTTCTGTTCAAGATCGGCGTGGCGGATTTTTCGGTGAAGCTGAAGACTGCGGGTTAGTAAAACGTGAGTCACCAAATACCAAACTGAACTCGCCGATAATCAAGCCTTCTCCAACTCACCCAACGCCTTCAGCTTGCGCAGTGCAGTGGTGACTTCTTCGCCGCGCTTCTCGATTGAGGCGATAATTTCGGCGGGCAAACGGGTGTCGGTATCCGGTTTAACCGAAGGGTTTACCGCCTTCAGGTCGTACACGGCATCTTCGATGGCTTGGGCTTTCGCCGCAGCCTCGCGCGCTTGCTTGTCCAGGCGTGTAATGTCTGCCTCAATCGCCTCGATCCTGGCGGCATTTGCACTGCGATTCTTTTTGAGCGCAGGCAATTTCTCTTTTAGCTGGAAGACTTTTTCTTTGTGTTGCTGTTCCTCCTTGCGATGCGGAGCGGCTTGCTGGGAAGCCGTTTGTTTGCGCGCGATGAAGTCAATCGTCCAGCTCACCTCGCTGTTGGCGCGGGTTGGCAATTTCTCGAAGTAGTCGGCAAACTGCGCCGATGTCAGCGGAGTCTTCTTGCCCACCTTGATGCCTGAAAGGTCGTAGTACCAAATCTTTTCCGTTGGCTCGCCTTTGGTGAAGAAAAACAAATTGGTTTTGACGCCCGCGCCCGCAGCAGTGAACACCCCGCCCGGCAAACTCACCACGCACCACAGGTTGCACTCATCGAGCAGCTTGCGCTTGGTTCTGACGAATGCCTCCTCGTTGGTGCGGAACAGCAAGCCTTCATCCAGCACGATCCCGCAGCGCCCGCCCTGCTTCAGCGTGGCGAGAATGTGCTGCACGAACAAAACCTGGGTCGAGCTGGTCTTGAAGGGAAAGCGGTCTTGCGCCTCTTTGCCTTCCTTGCCGCCAAACGGCGGGTTGGTCAGCAACACGTCAAAATAAGCGGGCGCATTCTCAAACAAACCGCCGTAGGTTTCTTTCTCGGTCAGCGTATTGCCGTGCCACAGGTTCGGCTGATCGATGCCGTGCAGCACCAGATTCGCCAACGCGATGGGGAACACCAGATTTTCTTTTTCCCGCCCGAAAAAAGTATCGTGTTTGAGCTGCTCGATCTGGTCGCCCGTCGCCGCATCGCCCAGCCCCGCCAGCATGTGCTCGTAGCTCTGCGCCAAGAAGCCGCCTGTCCCACAGCAGGGGTCATACACGCGCTCGCCCAGCGTGGGGTCAACGGTTTTCACCATCGCGCGGATCACTTCGCGCGGCGTAAAAAACTGCCCGCCGTCCGAATTTTTCTCGCCCATTTTCAGCAGCAAATCTTCATACACCTGAGACAGCGTAAAGATATGCGTGGTGTCAATCTGCTCGGTGCTGATCTGGTTTACCATGTCCAGCACATCGAGAAAATTGGACTCGGTGTCAATGCGCACCCGCTCCACCGCACTCATGATCTCGCCGATGATTTTCTGCTTCGGGCTGGCTTGGGATGCCAGGCCCAGCTTGCGCAAATGCGGCAACAGTGAGCTGTTCACAAACTCAAACAGCGCGCCCGCACCCTGATCGAATAATTCCTGCCGCTTCCAGCCCGGATGCCGTCCATCCGCGAGCAGGCTTTTGCCATCGAAGGGCATAGCCCAATCGCGCCAGCGATACGGCGCATCCAGTGCATGGGTAAAGTCCCGCCCGACCATCTCCGCCGCTTCGCGCTCGCTCGTGTCGTGCTGGTCGAGAATGCGCAGGAACAAAATCCAAGTCAGCTCCGGCACATATTGCAGCGCGCTGGCGCAATTGGAGCGGCGCATTACATCGCAGATCGCCTTCACAAAACTGTTCAGCGATTGCATGGAAGGAAGGGCTTTGGTTTTTTTCGGTACTTTCGCCACGGTTACTCCAGATTCAGGTTGAATGCCTGCGCCAACAAGCGAGCGGGCAGGCGTTCGGTTTCGATAAGCTGCGCTGCTGATGCAGCTTCGATTTCATCAACAATGGTGAGCTGTTTTTGCAGTTGTGCCGCAATATTTTTTTGCCGATGAAAAGGCAACAAAGGGACGTGGAATGAATTGAGTAATTCACCGTTCAGGTTAGCTTGATTTCCACCACGAGACTCCGATAGCTCCCGCAATGCAAGGTAAGCATGATGTAACCAGAATTGAATGTATTCAGGATCGAAACGCTCATTGGGTAGAATAGCAAAGCACGCTTGATTCGTTGTTGCTGGTAATTTAAGAACAGCAGATTGACCACGAGTTTTGCCCTGACCGTACATTGCTACAAGTACCGTTCCTACAGGCAGTAACGATATGGAGCATTCGAAAAGCGCGCGCTCGGAAACGGCCTCTTCGGTTTTATAGATGGGAGAAAAAACAACCTCTCCTGTCTTCACCCACGGATGCGTAGGCGGCTCCCAATACTCCTTGAGGCCGCGTGAAGGTGTTGAGCCACTGGTGGTTTTCGCAAGGTCGCCAATTGCTATCCACTTCACATCATGCAAACCATCAAAAGTATCTTTGAGAATGGCAGGGAACAATCGCTTGATTTCGCCAGCCTGTTTCTGTGCCGCCTGCCGCGCCTCTTCCACGGCGGCAAGTTGGGCTTTCAGGTGGGCGGATATTTGGACTTGGTCATCAATAGGTGGGAGTGGGATTTCAAGATTTGCTATTTTGTCCTTGTTGAGTAACGCAGCGCCCATGCTATTTTTTGTTGTATCTCCCTTTGCAATTACTGGAAGAATTAAAGACAGGTAATCCAAGCTAATGCCTCTTCGTCTTGCTTCTGCCAGATCAAATGCAGCAATTGCTTCATTCGTGTACAAATCTACACCAGCAAACGCAACTCTTCCGACCGTTAATTTAAAGCTGAATAACAAGCTCCCCTTACTAACCAACTTGCAGTTTGAATTTGCAACACCTGCATCAGAAATATGTTCGCTACTGTCTGTGATAATAGCCTTGCCTTCCATATCTCGAATGGAAACCCAGACATGTTGTCCACCAAAATAATTTGAGTTACCTCTTGGTGGAGTTCCGCCAATTTGAATTCGTGGAAACAGATCACCTATTCTGACGGCTTTAATACTCATGCCTCAAACAACCTCATCGTCACTACTCTCTTCATTTATTTTGCCCGTTGTTGCCACACCGCCGGATTGCGGGCGCTATGAAACACGGCTAGCACCACGATGTGCTGATTCCGCTCGCGAAAATAGACGCAGTAGGGGAAACGCCGCGCGACGGCTTTGCGCACATCGCGGTACAAAATCGGAAATTGTTCGGGGTTGCTGGCTACACGTTGAAGCAGACGTTCGATTTCGTCGAGGAACTCCGAGCCGAGACCGGCGCGCTCTTGCCCATACCAATCACCGGCCTCGTCGTACTCGCTCCGCGCCTGCCGCCGGAAAATGACCGGGCGCATTTATCGTTGCCAGCGTGCCTGAGATTCAGCCTTGATGGTTTCCCATGAAATGGTGTCGCCCGGCGCAGCATCGTCTTCGGCAAGACGGCGGTCGAGTTCGGCTTTTTCTGCCGGGCTGGGTGGCAACAGGCCCGCTTCAATGGCGACCGAATCCCAGATGTCCTGCACCAGTTCGATGCGGTCTTCGAGGCTCATGCTGTCTATTCCGAGTGCGTGCAGTGCTTGTCCCATGATGTTCTCCTGTGTTGCTGCATATTCTACGGCAAAGGTCAGGCGGCTTGTTGTTGCCGGCCATGCAGCAGGTCGAGCAAGAACTCCGGGGCCAGGTCGGCACCGTTGGCCCAGGCCGCAGTGCGCATAACCGGATGTTGGCAGGCGGTTGCAAAAAGTTCAGGATCGCGCAGCGGCTCAAACATGTCGCCAGTCAGTTCCGTGGACAGGTCAATGATGCCGCTTTCTCCGTTGTTGAATCGGACGGAAAGCCGGTATCCCGGCAATGGCGCGATTTCGGTGGTGTGCAAGATCATGGCGTTACTCCAAGGGGTCTATCGGGTTAATCGGTTTAAGTTCCTGCGCCAGTTTCCAATCGAGCGCGAGTTCGTCGCGGTGCAAAGCCAGCCATTCCCGCACCAGCGACAAGGCTCGCGCAGGCAGATTGCCGGAATAAATTTTTCCGTCCAGCGTGATCAGCGCCTCATGTTCGCCATAGACGGCATGAAAATGGGCTGGCGGATGTTCGCGCCAGTTCATGTAGATCACGATGCCGAAGAAGCGTGATATTTCAGGCATGGCGCTCTCCTGTGTTAAGTCGCATTTTACGGCAAAGGTCAGGCGGCAAAAAGCCTGCGCTTGGTTTCCTGCAATATCTGCTTCGACTCTCCCGCCCCGCGCAAGGCGATGATGCCGCCCGCACTGCGCACCAGCGGGGTGCGGCCCAGCTCTTCGCTTTCCAGCGCCTCGGTTCCGCCGATGGCGAACTGGCCGGCGAATGCCTTGATGACGGCGCGGGGTTTTTCCGCGTAGCCATTCAGCCAGATTTCATTCTGGCGGAGAAACTCGGATTCGCGCCCCATGCGGGTTCGCGCATTCATGCCGTAGCCGGTGCGCCCCAGCACATCGAACAGGTCGTACTGCTGCATGCGTTCAATTTCCTGCAAGTAGTTGGGGGAGATTTCGCTTTGCACGAGGTGGTCGATGAACGATTTTCGCTCTTTTGCTTCAATCCAGAGCTGGCGGAACTCGGCCAGGTTTTTGGCTTCGACTACCATGCGCTCGCGCAATCTGGCCTTGTATTCCTCGATGGCAACCGGCACGGATTTGCCGTTGTCGCTGCCCAGCACGAAATGCCCTCCGGCATCCACCGCAACATGGGTCGGCTTGGTGGTTTCAATCGGTGTGGATTCCCCGCCTTTTCCACCCCCGCCCGATGATGGAGGAGTGATGAATTCCTGCCCGAACAATCCGATCAGGTTGGTGTAGTCGTAGAGCCGGAACATGTATTTGTCGGTGGCTTCGTCGATGCGCGTGCCGCGCCCCACCATCTGGTAAAACAGGATGGGCGAGGCAACATAGCGGAAGAACACCACGTTGTTGAGGCAGGGTATGTCCACGCCGGTAGACAGCAAATCAACCGTGGTGGCGATGAAATAACTGCTGCGCGACCCCCTGAAGTCCGGCACCACACCGCCGCCCTGTGAATCTGCCGTGCATTTGAAGGCGAAGTTGTCTTTGGGTCGGTTGCCGGTTTGCTTGCACCATGCCGCATAGCAATTATTCAGCTCGCTGGCCACCCGGTCGGCATGGGTGTCCTGCGCACAAAACACGATGGTCTTTTGCTCCGGGTTGTTTGCGCCATGTTCAAGCAGTTGCTGGAACAGGTCGGCGCTCATGACTTTGGCGCGTTCCGGCACGATCAGGTCTTTGTCCAACACGCGGGCGTTGTATTCCTGCTTGATCTGATCTTCCGTGGCCTGCTTGTGGGTCTTGGCTTCCACGGGATCGCGCGCCATGACTTCGCCATGCGTCACGGGCTGCTGGTCTATGTTGACGGTGCGCTGGATGATCTCGCAGGCAGCGAGGTAGCCATCTTCCTGCGCTTGCGCCAAGGTGTATTCATAGACCGGATCACCGAAGTAGTTGTGATTGTCGGCACGCAACAGCTCATCTTTTTGCGCTTCTTCGGTGCGCTTGCCAAGCAGGATATGGCGCGGGGTGGCGGTCAATCCGATATGGGCGGCATTCGGGTTGCGATCCAGCACGGCGCGCCATTTGCCCCATGCGGAACGGTGGCACTCGTCTATGACAATGTGGGTGAAATGATTTTCCGGATAGTGGCGCGTTAAAAAGGATGCGTCACCGTCTTCGGTATCAATCCCCAGCGTTTGATAGGTGGCAATGTGGATGCGCGCGTTGCCCGCGATGTTCCTGCCGTTTTCTTCTTTTACCTCGCGCGCGTCATTGCCAAATTCGTTGGTAAAGGCCAGTAATGCCTGGGTGCGCAATTCGTCCCGGTCGCAGAGAAACAAGGCGCGCAAACCCGTCTTTCCTGCATCGGCAATGCGCTTGAGCAGATTGACGGCGATGTAGGTTTTGCCTCCGCCGGTGGCAATCGCAAGCAAGGCGCGCATCGCTAATTGGTGTTGCTCGGCAACGGCCAGTTTTTCGAGAACAGCACGGATGGCAGCATCCTGATAATAACGACGCTTGCCCTCTCCATGCGGATAAGGTGTGAACAAGGGCAAACTGGAAGGATGCGCGAGGGAAATACCGAGGGCATCTTCGTAACGCTTGCGCAATTCATCCGTACTGGGAAATTCAGACATCGGGCGTGGGTCGCTGGTCAGTCCGGTATGACGGTCGTATTCGACGAATAGATGCCCGTTGCTGGAATAGACAAACTGAATGTGATAACGCTTGCTCATCCTCTCGGCGTAATCCTTGCCTTGCTCCAGACCGTGATGCGCCGATGCCGCTTCCTTCTTGGCTTCCATCAATCCAATCGGCAAGGGCTGGCTGTGCCCAGTCAAGACAATGCGCATCAAATAATCGATCCGCCCTTTCTCACGCCTTTTTCCGCGCCCACTCACAATATCGATTGCCCCGGCTGGAGCTTCCATCTTGACGTGGTCGAACCAACCCTTTTCCCGAAGGACAGGATCAATCAGCCTTGCGCGTGTTTCACTCTCGTTGAATGGTGGCATGGATGCCGATTGTTTTTGTTAATGCGTAATACTACCGGAAAGTGGCTGCGATTGGGTTTGCAAATAGGGGAAGCAAGAATACCCGCTGGGTGAATGGCAGTAATAACCCAACGCAAAAAATAGCCTCGCTGCGCTATACTTACCGCCGTTATGGAGGACATCATGGATACATTGACCCTATCTCAAGCTGATACCCGCCGTTTGGAAAAACTCGCGCATGAGGCGGGGCGCACGCCAAAAGACGTTCTCAAGCATGTGCTGCGCGATGGTTTTGAGGCGACTGAATATGCGATCAAGGCGGTCAAGGCGCGTATGCAAAGCGTTGAGCGTGTCCCGCACGAGGATGCCATGTGGCAGCTCGACAACTTGACCGAACGTCATGCCCGGCACGAAAAGCAAGCGGCTTGATTGGCATCCTAACGGGCATGGCGGTAATGCCGCCCAATTGATGAGGCCTGCCATGCCAGTTTCCCTCTTCCCAACCCTCTCCCGATGCCATCTCCTCAATCCTCTGGATGAAACAACTAGCCATTCGACTAAGCTGCAAGCTACCGCAGCCAAGTCGCTGGTTATCCCGCAAGTGGGCGAGAGCGAAGCGAGGGGGGCGGAGCCAGGCGGACGAGAAAAGCAATTGTTGATTCCTGCGGGCGAGGGGGCAATCGAATCGCTGCGCGAGTTTCACATTATTGCCATCGCCGAACTGGCAGAGTCTCTTGCCTGGTATGCCAAGCGCAACCCCACGCGGTTTGGTAGGTTGGGTTAGCAGTTCCAACGCGTAACCCAACATTATTTTAAAAGGCTGTTGGGTTACGCGAAAAAGCCGCTAACCCAACCTACGAAATTCAGCATTGTCGCTGGCACACGCGATTGCCTGTTGGCAATCACGCACCTTTCACGCTGATCTTTGTGCGCCACAGCCGCACCGGCGATTGCACCATTTTCCACTGTATGCACCAACGGCGGAATTATCCGGCGGATGAAAGCGCATGAGAAAAACCAAGGCAAAAAATCTCAATGATGTGTTGGCTGCGCTGCCGCCCAAGCGTCGTGCAAAAGTGGAACAGCGCGCGGGTGAACTGGCAACGCTCAAGGATTTACGTTCGCCCGTCTTGCTCGATCACATCGCGCAAGAGCCCGCAGCAAAAGGGCGCGTAGCTTCTACCAAGCCGGTCGGCATGTAGTGCAACAGCGCGAAACATCATTCAAGATTCTGAATTTGCTCGCGCATCTGCTCGATGAGAATCTTCATTTCCATCGCGCTGCGCGATACTTCCGCATCGACCGATTTCGAGCCGAGCGTGTTGGCTTCGCGGTTCAATTCCTGCATCAGGAAA
>Ga0315281_10014975_pt1 | contig 10417 bp, 5 predicted proteins | sample YL17G07_0_MG_FD_204540 | JGI IMG/M metagenome (GOLD analysis project Ga0315281, IMG submission 204540) | Sediment microbial communities from Yellowstone Lake, YNP, Wyoming, USA - YL17G07_0 | ecosystem: Environmental > Aquatic > Freshwater > Lake > Sediment | place: USA: Wyoming | collected...
TCGGGCTCGTCATAGTCGCGCGCAACGCCGATGAGCTTGAGGCCGCGGTAACCCATGTCGTACAGCGCCTGCACTTCGTCTGCGCCGGTCTCCTCGGGATCGATGACCGCGACCGGGATGAACATGTCCAGGTACTTCTCAAGGATCTGAATACCACGTTCGTGGCCCGGCCCGAACCGCCCGCCGGTGAGCAGGCAGGCCTTTGTCACCCCCGCCCCCGATGCGACCTCAGCGAGCCGATCAACCATGGGCGCCGGGTCTTCGTCGGGCTTTTCGAAGTTGCGCGGGAAATGGATGTGGATGTCGAAGATCTTCATGCGGCTCCGGTCGCTCCCTCAGCGGTCAATCCCGGAAGTGTACCAACGGCCCAGAACCCCGGCCACACGGCGCCCGGCCCCGGCCGCCTGTGGCACGATAGCCACGTGTCCGATGGGTTTGCCGAAGTCGCCGTGAATGCCGCCCATCCCGCCCGGACGACGTTCACCTACGCCATTCCGGGCGGGATGAGCGTCGAAGCCGGGTTGGCCGTCTATGTCCCCTTCGGCGCGCGGGTGCTCCAGGGGATCGTGACCGCGCTCGCCTCGTCCTCCGCTGTCGAACACATCCGCGAAATTGCCGCGGTCGCAGACCCCGAGCCGATCCTCGACGAGGCGCACATCGCCCTCGCGCGCTGGCTGTCCGATACCTATCTCGCGCCCCTCTGGGACTGCATCGCGGCCTGCTTGCCATCGGGCTTCGGCGAGCGTTCCGTCACCATGGTCGCGCCGGTGGACGTCCCGCTCCTGTTCCCGCCGAACCCACGCGACCAGAAGATCCTTCAGCACCTCGCAGCGCACGGGAGGGTGAGCGTCGATGCGCTGCGTGAGGCCGTGGGCCAGGTGCCGCTCGCGCGCCTGAAAGCGCTTCAAGAACAGGGCTACCTGTCCGTTGCTGAAGGGCTGGCCCGGCCGGCCGGCCACGCGAAGTTCGAACGCCGGGTGGCCCTCGCTCGCCCCGCCGAAGAGGCAGTGGAGCGCGCCGCCGAATTAGAATCGAAGTCCGCGCGCTCGGTGGCAGCCCGGGTCCTCAGGCTGCTCGCTGGCCGGCCCGATGTGCTCCTCGCCGAGGTTCGCGCCGCTGGCGCGGCCCCGGGCCACCTCCGCGGCCTTGCCACCGACGGCTGGATCAACGCGTACGAAGCGCGAGTGGAGCGGGATCCGCTCGCGGGCCGCGCCTATTCGGTGGCCCCTCCGCTGGTATTGACCGCCGAACAGCAGGCTATCGCCAACTTCATCGCGACTAACCCGTGCGTGCATCTCATCCACGGCGTTACAGGCTCCGGCAAGACGGAGGTCTACCTCGACCTCGTGCGCCGCACACTCGACGCCGGCAAGGGCGCAATCGTCCTCGTGCCGGAGATCGCGCTCACGCCCCAGGCCATTCGCCGCTACGGCGAACGCTTCGGGGAGACGCTCACGGTGCTGCACTCTGGCCTCGGCGCGGGCGAACTCTACGACCAGTGGTTCCGGATCAAGGCGGGCGGAGCGCGCCTCGTGGTGGGCTCCCGTAGCGCGGTCTTCGCGCCAGTGCGCGACCTCGGCCTCATCGTTCTCGACGAGGAGCACGAATGGACGTACAAGCAGACGGACCCGCAGCCGCGCTACCACGCCCGCGATGTAGCTCTCGAACTTCGCAGGCTCACCGGCGCCACGGTTGTGCTCGGCAGCGCCACGCCGGATGTCGTTACCTACCACCGCACGGAGACCGGGGAAGCGATGCTCAGCGAACTGCACGAGCGGGTGGCGCCCACCGGCGATGGCTCGACCGTACCGGGCGCTCTTCCTGATATCTCCGTGGTCGACATGCGCGAGGAGTTGAAGGCGGGGAACCGCAGCATGTTTAGCCAGCCGCTCCGCCGCGCCGTACAGGCCGCGCTGGCGGCGGGCGAACAGGCGATCCTGTTCGTAAACCGCCGAGGGTCGGCCCGGTTCGTGCTCTGCCGCGATTGCGGGCATGTCCCGACCTGCCCATCGTGCGAAGTTGCCGTCAGCCTGGACCTGAACGACCCCTCGCGCCCGATGCTCGCCTGCCACCATTGCGGGCGATCACGCAAGCTGGAGAACCGCTGCCCGCGCTGCGCCAGCCCCCGCTACCGCCCCTTCGGCGTGGGTACGCAGCGGGTGGAACAGGAAGCCCGCCGCGAATTCGGCGGCGCCCGCGTCGCCCGCTGGGATAGCGATACCGCCCGCCAGAAGGGCAGCCACGAACGAATCGTCGATGCGCTGGAGGCCGGGGCGATCGACATCGTCGTCGGCACGCAGATGCTCGCGAAGGGGCTGGACCTGCCGATGCTGACCGTCGTCGGCGTTGTCGATGCGGATGTGGGCCTTAGCCTGCCCGACTACCACGCGCACGAACGGGCCTACCAACTCCTCTCGCAGGTTGCCGGACGTGCCGGACGCCGTGACCGACCCGGCCGGGTCTTCATCCAGACCTACGACCCCGACGCACCACCGATCCCGGCCGCGGCCGGCCACGACTATCGCTCCTTCTACGAGCACGAACTGGCCCATCGCCGCCGCGCGGGCTATCCGCCCTTCGCCCGGCTTCTCCGTCTCACGCACCGCAACGCGAACTACGAAGCGGGCATCGCTGAGGCTTCCCGCGTGGCGACCGAACTCCGGCTGCTGCGAGATTCAGCCGGCCGTGCCGAACCCGACGTACTCGGCCCCACACCCGCCTACATCGCCCGCATTCGCGGGCATTTTCGCTGGCAGATCCTCCTGCGCGGTCGCCAGCCGGCCGAATTGGTAGCCATGGTACGGCTCGGCGACCGCTGGGCGGTGGATGTTGACCCCGCATCGCTCCTGTAGCCGACCACGTTCCCGAAGCCCCCGGCCGGGCGCGAAAAACCCCGCCGAAGCGGGGCGTTTCGTCGTTCCGAGGAAACGGGGTTAGCGGCTCTTGCGAACCACCGCCACGCGTCGCACGCCGAGCGCGAGGGCGCCAAGGCTGGCAATACCGACCATCCAAAGCACGGCCTGCGACGTTCCCTCGCCGCCGTTGGCGAAGCTCACGTTGCCCGTGGAGGGAGGACGCGGGGCCGCCGGCGCTGCGGTGGGTGCGGCAGTCGGTGCTGGCGCGGGTCCGGCAGTTATGTGGAGCGTGCCATGGAAGCACACAGTCCCGATCACGCTACCGGGTGTTGCGATGTTGCACACGGGTAGCGTCTCGTAGCCCCCGGTCACCCGCGAGTCCTTGAGGTACCCGGTTGTGACGACGCCCGTGATGACGGCTGCGCCCGTCGCGTCCGTTTGGGTGATCAGAACATCCGCGGTAAGGGATTGGGTCCCGCCGTTGATGTGATAAAGAGCGTGGATCTTCGTAGTAGTGCCGTCATCGACGAGAGTGAGAACCTCCCCGGTATACGTGCCGGCGCCGACATCGCCCCCGACGACGCCCTTCATGTCGAACGGGAAAGCCGTTGCCTGGGTTATCCATTTCGTGAACGTGACATCGGCAGGGCCCCCGGCAGCCGAGGCTGCTCCCGGGCTCAGCGAGAGAGTCAGCGCTGCAAAGCCCGCGACCAGCACGAGCGCGAAGACCATCCGTGTGTGTGCCAGGATCTTGAATTGCATTTCCCTTTTTCCTCTTCCTGATTTGCTGCTATCGGGGCTGGTGAATTCGTGTCCCTAAGATCCGCCCCGCGAATCTCAAGGACGTACGCTATGAACGGAGCGACCGGGGCGGAGTGGTGGCTCTCGCCGGCGCGAACACCGGCGAGAGCAGGTTCGGCCGCTCTATCTACGGGACTCCGACAGCGGCTCAGTTGGGCGGACTGAAGCTGTATGTCCCGTCCCAGTGCCACACGCCGAACGAATCGACCGAAATGGCGAAACTGGCGTGGAAGTGGGTGAACTTCCCGGTGCCGCCTGAAAGCGTGCCCGGTCCGGTACCGGTGCCACCGTCGACGTAGACATGGCCGAAAGCGGCGTTGCCAGGCCCGGAGACAAGGGTGATGTCACTGTCGAGGAAGCCGGGAGTAGGACTGCCAAACGCGGACGTATAGACGACCTTCGAGCCGACCGCGATGGCCTCGATGTTCGAGGAGGTGATCGTGCAGAAGGAACCGGCGCTGTAGTCGTACTGCGAGCACTCCTTCGTCACACGGAGTTCTCCGCTTCGCGGCGAGGACGCCGACACGGAGGCCACTCCGGGACCCATTGAGACCGCCAGCGCGGCAAAGCCCGCGACCAGCGCGAACGCGAAGACCATCCGAACGTGTGCTAGAACCTTGAATTGCATTTCCTTTTCCTTTTTCCTGATTTGCTTGCTGTCGGGGCGGCAATTCGTGTTGAAAAGACCGCCCCCTGGGATCTTGGGGACCTGCGCCTTAACGCGACGGAACAGGACCTTGTGACGATCAGTCGTGTTCGCTCAGCCGTAATTGGTCATCCCTCCGTCCTCTCTTGCGACTGGCTCTGCACGACGCCAACCGCGCGACGCGCCGACCACTCGTCGAATTGCTCGGCGGGTGGTCGGCTTCGTCGGCGAACGGACCCGGGTCCGAGAACCGGGAGTCCACGAACGGACCCTACTAAAAGGGGAACGCGCTGCCTTCAGGAGAAACACCCAACGTGAAAGAGGGCCAATCTGGCCCTCTTCGCGTCAAGGCTGGGTGTTTTTACTCAGGCAAGGGCAACGCTAGCCGTTTCGCAGGCGATCCAGCGCGAACGCCGTGGCCTCGGCCCTGTTGCGAGCGCCGATCTTGGCGTAAACGTCAGCGACGTGGCGCTCCACAGTGCGTTCGCTAAGCACGAGCTCGACGGCGATTTCCCGGTTCGTTCTTCCCATGGCGATGAGACGCAGCACCTGGAGCTGCCGTTCCGAAAGGCCGTCCGGGTAAATAGCGCGGGCACTGGCCCCTTTCGGCAGGCTCTCCAGCAGCTCTCGCGCCTTACCGGCGTGATGGGGAATCTCCAGGCCCTCGAAGGCTGCGGACGCCTCCGCCAGCAGCTCGCGGGCGCGGGGCAGGTCCCCGCGCTCGTGGCGGGCGAGATGCATGCGGGCGCGGTCGACCTTCGTGTGGGCGAGCAACGGCCGCGCGCCGAGGCGGGTGTTCATCGCGTCCGAGTCGTCGAAGTGGCGCTCGGCGTCGTCGAAGCGGCCAAGGGCGGTGGCGAGCATGCCGAGATAGCGTGAGGTCGAGCCGAGGCAGACTGACGCAGGGTCCACAGTCACGACGTAGCTGGCTCGGGGGAGAAGAAGAGCGTAGAGCACCGCGGCCTGCACTGCGTTGCCCGTCGCCGCGCAGGCATGCGCCAGGAGCGATAGGGCGAAGGCCCAGTCCAGGTCAGGGGGAACCGCGGCGAACCGATCGATGCCCAACTGCTCGACGAGCGCCTGTGCTTCCGCCGCCTGGTCCAGCTCAGCGCAAATGAACGCGAGGTGCGCCTGGGTCAGCGGAGCGGCCTCCCGCGCCAGGGCAGCGCGGTAAACCGGCTGGAAATCCGCGAGGCGGCCTTGCTCCCAGCCGAGGACGAGACGGAAGGGGGATTCGCTGGCTGCGAGCCAGCTCGAGTTGTACCTTCCCCAAGCCCTCTCCCTTTCGTTATCAGCTTGTTCGGCCCGCGAAAGCGGCCCGGAGAGGAGGGCGCGCATGCTACGCAGCACGAAGGGGTGCAGCATTTGGTTGCGCTCCCGCAACTCGTTCCCGAGTCGGGCGTGGGCCTCAATCCCCGCGTCAACGGCCGCAATATCGCCAAGGACGAGCGACGCGTGCAGGTGGTCGCACTGGCTGCCAACTTCGAGTTCCTTGTCGCCGAGTTCCCGGGCAAGCTGCAGGACTTCCTCGATAACCTCAAGGTGTCCCCTCATATGATTGCTGAGGCCTCTCTCCATGTAGGCGTTGTAAAGCGCGAACGCCAGCGCGCGGGCGTCGCCAAGACGGCGAGCCATCGCGATGCTTTCCTCGCGTATAGACGCTGGCTCTTCCCAGGACGTGGCCATCGAGCGCTGATAGGCCAAGCCTGCGAGTAGCCCCGCCCGGCGGGGGCTGTCACCGCCGTGAGTCACCGCCAGCGCCTCTTCAAGCAGCGGGATGAGGCGGGCATTCGGCCGGGGCGCGCCAGCATCGGTCGCCAGGCAGGCGCGCGAGAGCAGCTCAGGCAATCCTGCCGCTCTCGCCGCTTCGGCGGCGGCCAAGATTATCTCGGCGCCGCGCTCCCAGCCGCCAGCCCTGAGAGTGGCAGCAGCGAGAGCAAGCAGCATCTCGCAGCGCGCGGCTTCGTCTTGTTCGTCACTGCGCTCAAGGGCGTCGAGCGCCATCTGGTAGTAACGGACTGCCTCTTCAAAGGCAGCCTGCGACGTCGCGTGGTCGGCCGCCTGGAGGGCATAGCCCATCGCCTTCCCGAGGTCTCCCCGCCGGCCGCCCAGCAGGAAGTGGTGTGCCAGTTCCCCCGCATGTGCGGTGGGGTTTGCCTGGTAGAGCGCCTCGAGCTTCTCGGCCATTTTCGCGTGGAGCAATGCGCGGCGAGGCGCGCTCAAGCCCGCGTACACCGTCTCTCGCACCAGGGCGTGGCTGAACTGGTAATACCCGGAGCTTTCCTCACGCACGAAGCCGCGGGCCGAAGCCTCGTCCAACGCGTCCACCAAGGGGCTGAGCTCGGCACCGGTGGCAGCAGCCAGGGTGTCGAACGAAAAGCGTTCGCCGAGGGCCGCTGCTACCTGGATCGCGCGCAGAATCTCTGGCCGGAGGCGCGACAGGCGCACGCCAATAACCTGGCGCACGCTCTCGGGGATTGTCACGCCGGTCACCGCGCGTTCGTCTGCGAGATCGCGGCCCTCGGTCTGAAGGTGCCGGACAACCTCTTCGAGGAAGAACGGATTCCCTCCCGTCTCCCGATGGACCGCTTCGACCACGGCCCGCGCGGGCATGGAGCCGGCCAACTGCTCGACCAGGCGCCCGGCCTCCTGCGTCGAGAAGGGCAGCAGGTCAACCTGCTCGCACAAGCGGGCGCGCTGCAAGCTGGTCACGACCTGGGTGAACGTCTGCGACCGGTCGGCGTCGGCAGTCCGGCACGTCGCCAGGACGACCAACGGCGCCTCCGGCAGCCGGCGCCCGAGGTGCTCAAGCAGCAGGAGCGTGGCCTCGTCCGCCCAGTGAAGGTCTTCCAGGGCGAGGAGGAGGCCGGGGCCGCCACCGCGCGCGATGTTGAGGAGGAAGCTCGTGACGCCCTCGAATAAGCGATAGCGCTCGTCCTGCCGGAGAGGCGGGCTGGGCTCGATGCCAGTCACTCGTTCGAGCAACTCGGGCACTAGGAGTGCCACCTCGGGCGCGCCGCGGCCCAACTGCGCGCGCAGGTCACCTGCGGGACAGTCCGTCACGTACTGGCCCAGCGCCTCGATGAAGGGAAGGTAGGCGGGCATTCCCTCGGACTCGTAGGCCCGGCCGGAGAGGACCAGCCAGCCTGCCGCCTGGGCGCACGCCTGGGTTTCGAGAAGGAGTCGCGATTTGCCGATCCCGGGCTCGCCGCTGATGAACACCACGCCGCCCTCGCCACGCCCGGCTTCCACCAGCCGTTCGGACAGGGCAGCGAGTTCACGTTCGCGCCCGACGAAGGGGCTGCGTCCGGTCGCCATGATGTCGCGAAGCCTCCCGCCCCGCGACCAGACGCTCCATCAAGTCCGCGGCGCAACGGCTACTCTACGCCGCTGTGTAAGCGGCGGTAGATGTCGACCCGGCATCGCTCCTGTAGCCGCAGAGGCCCCCAGCCGCGCGCGAAAAACCCCGCCGAAGCGGGGCGTTTCGTCGTTTCCGAGGAAACGGGGTCAGCGGCTCTTGCGAACCACCGCCACACGCTTGACGCCGAGTGCGAGTGCGCCGAGGCCGGCGATGCCGACCAACCAGACGACGACTGCCGTCCCCTGGCCATCGTTGGCGGGGCCGACAGTGCCAGTCGACGGCGGACGTGGGGCCGCCGGCGCTGCGGTCGGGGCTGCCGTGGGCGCGGTAGTCGGTGCTGGCTCGGGTCCAGCAGTTATGTGGAGTGTGCCATGTAAGCACCTGGTGCCAGTCACGCTGCCGGGTGTTGCTATGTTGCACACGGCTAGCCTCTCGTATCCCCCGGTCACGGCCGAGTCCTTCAGGTAGCCGATCGTGACGACGCCCGACGTGACGACGCCTGTGCCCGTCGCGTCGGTTTGGGCGATAAGGAGATCTGCAGTGAGAGACTGTTTCCCACCGTTGACGTGGTAGAGAGCGTGGAGCCTGGTCGTCGTGCCGTCGTCGACGGCGCTAAGAATCTCCCCGGTGAAAGTGCCATCGCCGACATCGCCCCCGACGACGCCCTTCATGTCGTACGGGAAGGCTGTGTTCTGGGTCACCCATTTCGTAAAGGTGACATCAGCAGGTCCGCCGGCAGCCGAGGCTGCTCCCGGGCTCAGCGAGAGAGTCAGCGCTGCAAAGCCGGCGACCAGCACGAGCGCGGCGGCCATTCGTATGTGTGCTAGAGACTTGAACTGCATTTCCATTCCTCACCTGGTGCTATTAGGGCTCGACGATGATCGTCCCGGGCTTGTGTGCGGTGCCGTGGATGGGGCACGCGTAGGGGTACGTGCCCGGCGTATTGAACGTGAAGGTCCATGTGCAGCCCCCGGTCAGCTCCGGCGATCTTACGTACTGGCCTTCGAAATTCCCGGCCACCTGGTGCGGGATTGGGCCACTCCACTGCCAGGTAACGGTTGTCCCCTTTGCCACGGTCAGCGTGAGGGGCGAGTAGCTGTAATCGGCGACGATTACCGTTGGCCCCGCGCCTGCCGCTGGCGATGCTGCGGCAGCCGAAGCTGCGGGTGAGGCGCACGCCAGCGCGGCTGCGGGTGAGGCTGCCGCTGGCGAGGCCGGCGCCTTCGTCGCCTCGGCAGGCTTCGTGGGTGCCGACGTTGCGGCGGCGGGGGCAGTTGCCGTCGACGTGCTGTCGTCGTCGCCGCAGGCTATGGCGAGCATGCTGAGCATCGCCACCGCCGCCAATAGTCCAAAGCCGAGCAATCGCGAAGTCCTGATCATCCGTTCCTCCTGTGAATTCGTGCGTGGTGATGTGTCGAAAAGGTCGCCCCCGGATCTTGCGGACCTGCGCCATAACGAGGCGGCACGGACCCTCAGCCAGGAAGTCAGGCGCGGTCGTTTGCGATCATTTGTCTGCCCCCGTGGTTGGAGGTTTGACCAGACGTCCGCCGCATTCGGGCTGCGCACTTCTCAAGTCCGGCGAATCGCCTGGCACGGTCGAAGCTAAGGGAGGAGGAGTCGCCCGGCGTCCGTGAGATACGCCATCTTTGAAACGGACGAAGCGCCGACGGGGCTCGTCAGATGGCGAAAACTACGTAGTTCTGAATCAGAGGGATGGGGCCAGGTCATGCCTGAAGGCGTAGGCGGTCGCCTGGGCCTTGGAATGGATGTCGAGCTTGCTGTAGATGTTGACCATGTGGCGCTCGACCGTGCGGAGGCTCAGGACGAGTTCGACGCCGATCTCGCGGTTGCTCTTCCCCTGGGCGATGAGGCGCAGCACTTCCACCTCCCGCGCGGTGAGGCCGCCGGGGTAGCTGGGGCGAAATGACCTTATAGAGCCACGCGCCATAAGAGCCTCACGGGCGGCAATCGCCCGATCGAGGTAGCCCTTGGCGCCATACTGCGAAAAGAGGGCACTGGCCCGATCAAACAGGGTGATGGCTTCAGCGTGATTCCCGCGATGCTCGGCGACATTGGCGACACCCAGGAGACAGAGACCAGCCTCCACCGGGCAGCGTTCACGTTCGCACCACTCAAGTCCAAAGCGAAACCATTCCGCCGCCTCGTCGACAAGGCCGAGGCGAAGGGCGAGCTGCCCTCGGATGCGGTCCACGCTCCCCGTTGATGTCGCCCGCATCCCCGGCCTTGCGCTGTAGCGCTCGTACATCGCGTGGATTGCTTCATCAGAGCCGAGAGCGATCAGCGCTGGAGCGGCGAGCAGCTCGCCCCAGGTGTCCACATGTATCCGCGGCACGAGTTCCTCCATCCGAGCCAGTTCGACCTTTGCCGCCTCATGGTCGCCCGCCAGGAAGAACGCTTCGGCACGAGGGACGGTGGCGCCGAGGATCAGGAGGTCCACGTCGGGGACCTCCTCTATGGGGACAACCAGCTTCTCGATGCCCGCCAGTTCACCGCGCGCTTCGGCGAGGCACACCGCGAGTGTTGGGCGCCCGTAGTTACCATCGGACAGCCGCGCGAGAACCGTGGCGAAATCGCCGCGAAGGAACGCAAGGCAGGTAATTTCAAAGCCCGCATTGGTGATGTGTACCGTGTCGCCGATCTCCCGGGCCAGTTTCTCGTAACGCAAGGTAGCCGCCTCGAAGTCATCCAACCTTCCGGTTACCTTGAGCGCCTGGAGATAGAAGGTGAAGGGAT
>Ga0315281_10014976_pt1 | contig 10417 bp, 8 predicted proteins | sample YL17G07_0_MG_FD_204540 | JGI IMG/M metagenome (GOLD analysis project Ga0315281, IMG submission 204540) | Sediment microbial communities from Yellowstone Lake, YNP, Wyoming, USA - YL17G07_0 | ecosystem: Environmental > Aquatic > Freshwater > Lake > Sediment | place: USA: Wyoming | collected...
CCCCAAAGTCTTTATCCGGACTTTCGGCTGGCCTTTTGTTTCGGCTTTACAATGTTCTTTTTTTGTTCTTTAAAATTCAATGAACTAATGCATCGCCCGCTTGGGCGGGCTGCGTTTGTGGTGTATGCACCGTTCAGCCTCACTGCCGTTCGGCTTCACTCCACGCTCGCTTGGTCGCTCGCTAAAGCGGTAATGCAGGGGTACGATTCGGCTTTTCGTGTTTGGCGAATTTTGGGTGGGGGCAAAATTCGCTAAACACTTTGCGTCCTCTTCCTCGCAAAAATCCTAAATAAAAAAGCATGCCCTGAGCGAAGTTGAAGGGTCCTTTTTATATTGCGGCGGCCAAAAAATTTAAAAGGTATTTGATTTAGCATTTATCAATAACACATATAAACTCTGCAACTACCCTAAAATCATCCCCAGAGACGTTTTTAAGTATAATATCTTTGAAGGCTCTGTTATCAGGTGATAAAACTATCTTTTTATGACGCCACTGGTCACCTTCCAGTTTTTCCTTTTCACTTCTGTATCTCTTTATAGTAAATTTCTGATTTGTTTCTGGGTCTGTAACTTGGCGTGACTCTACAAGCACGACCTTGCCATTTCTTGAACCTCCCTGATCATAACGGAATATACAGTAACTACCATCGCGGATGGTGGGTTCCATTGACTTTCCGACAACCTGAGCAACAAACATATGTTCATCAAGTTTTCTTCTGCTACCAATCTTTTTCCAACCTAAAAGTTCCGGCTTTTGCTGTTCTCTAAATGCTGTCGCAACAGCCTGCAATGAATAAACCGGCAAGTGTGAGGAGTATTTATTCTTTTCGTTTATGTCTTCATCTGAAATAATATCGCTGAAGAATAAATCTGATTTTTCAATAGGTTTTGTAAGGTCGAGCTCCTGCCAGTCGCTCCAATCATTACGTAGACATTTTTCCCAGTTATAATTCGGTTTCTGATTGATTCTCCAGACTCCATTAACTTGAATAGCGATACCGCCAAAAAGTTTCAGGTGTTTCTTCGTGTGCTCTTCAAGGTAAACCTGCAAAGCTTCGGCTTTTGCTTTCGTATAACCACCGCCGTCCTGATCCCGCTGGTCTTTTGTTTCAAAGATACCTATTCTGCCGTCAGCGAATTGGACTAAATAATCTGGGTAGAAGGTATGAATTACGCCAGATGGATACTCATATTTGAGACCGAAGTAATCGTTTTTATTCTCGCCATTCTTCCACCACCAAGCTATTTTTTCGGCGTTCTCATTCAAAAGCTTCTCAAAATGCCTTTCGGGGTCTAATCGTTCCACACTCAAATAGCACGGCTCATAGACATACTTATTACCCTCCACAAGTTCGTCCGCGTGTTTATTGAAAAAACTTTCCGGCGCAATCTCAAACTCGTACCACTGTTCGCTTTCTTCAACTCTTTTCTTAATCTCTTTATCTCGTATTGCTTTATATGCCTCAATCGCCTTAGCTAAGATTGCCTCAAATTGTTTTCTGTTTCCGTTGTGCAAGAAAATCATCTGCACGAGGATTGCTTCTCCCGGCCATTCTTTCGCGCCGAGATACTTCCTAAACCACGAATAAATTGCCGTTTTCACCTTTGGCACCGATCTTTTGATATTTTTAAACGAGCCAAGATTACTTTTAATAATCTGCTCAAACAATGCTTGCAAATCATTTCCAGCAATAGTCAGACGGGCATGCGCCGCAGAGTCAATCTTGCCCTCAATCTCATCAAAGCTCTTGCCTTCAATTTTGGCGTTAGCGATGATGTCTTGTTGATACTTTTTAATATCGAGCACCATGCCCGCGCGCTCCAACTTCTCCGTATTTTGCGCAAACAAGGTGTGATCGCCTTTCAAGCCAAAATGCTCGCAGGCGACTTTTTCAAACATAGGCGAAAAACTTGATGTAATATCGCCGTAATCGGCGCGCGCCTTGTAATACGAAACGAGCTTGATTGGCTTATACGCCGCCACGCGAACACTTTTAAGGTGCTTAATGATGTTCGGGTTGTATTCTTCCTTTTTAACGATAATGCTTTGGACATTGGTATAAATATATCCAATGTTCAAATCTTCGCTCGCGTAATGTTTCTGTTCGGGCATTCGCAAAATTCGCCCGACAGTCTGGATTTCAAATGTTTCGCTGTGCGATTCCCGAAACTTCACCAGAATATGAGCGCGCGGGCAATCCCAGCCGGTATCAATTGCTTGTTTGAAAATAAGAAATTCGATCTCGTTGTCCAAATCCCTGACCCATTCATTTTTCGGACCCAAAGCGGCTGATTTATCGTCCGCTAGCCAAATCGCAAACTTGCCGTTTTTCTCGGTAATGCCTTTGCGCGATAAAAACTCTTTTACCGCTTTGATCTTGTCTTCTCCTGCTTCCGCAGTCGGTATCTGCACCAACGCAAGTGGATTGACTATTGATTTCTCGGTTTCAAAAAGTTTTTTCAATTCCCGCCGCTTTTGATAAGCTGCTTCCAAGACCACCTCTTGTGAGTCGCTTTCGTCATTGCTGATTTCGTCAATCTTTTCGTTGATAATCAATTCTTTCTTAATCATTCCCTCGTCTATAACCTCTTTCGGTTCAATAAAAATGAATCCGGCTGTGCCTCGCGCCAAATCGCGCGGATCAGGTTGTATCTTTGGCGTCGCGCTCATTTCCAAAATAACATCAGCGTTGATTTCTTCCCGTAGTTCGTTGGTTCGCTCCGCGGTTGCCCCAATATGGCTCTCGTCAATAATCAAAACGACCTTTCGCTGTTCTCTGGTTTTTGCCATCACATCGCGAAAGTTTATTTTCTCGCCGTCTTTCATTAAAACATTTTTCCATTCGCCGGTTTCTTGGTCTTTGCTTCGCAGTTTTTCCCAATTTACCACAACAACCTCATTGCGGACAATCCGTTCGCGTCCGCCGGCAAATTCTTCTTCCACAAGAGACACTCTCGGCGCGCCGCCAAAAACCTCTTCCAAACTACGCTTGCTCTGCAAATGTAAATCGCCCTTGCCAATGCTCACCCACACAAAGCACAAATCATCATCGGACAATTCCTTGATGATTTCCTCAATAAACTTGGCGGTCATTATGGTTTTTCCGCTGCCGGTCGGGGCTTGAAAAACGCAAACCTTTTTCTGTCCCTCTTTTTCGAGCAGTGTTTTGACTGTGACAACGAGCTCCCCAACCGCTATTTCCTGATATGGTTTCAAATTAATATTCATAGATTTGTTCATAAATGTCTAATATTTTTTGCGGGATCGGCTCCAAGCTTACGCCCTGCCAATCGGCAAAATCGTTTTTATCCAATCCCAACGGATCAAGAGTGAAGCAGTAAAGTATCTTGTCGCCCCCGCTCATCTTGTCCAAATCTTTTTTCAGCTCCGACAATCCTTCGCGCTCCAAAGCATAATACACCGCCATCACCCGCCCATTCTGTTTAAAAATGCGATAGTCGTTTTTCTTTTTCTTTTCCTCAAAAATATTTTCACGCAAACAAAGCATGTCCGTGCATTCGAGCGTAATGCGCATTTTCAAGTCGTCTTTGCTGATAGAACTTTTGACAAAAGCGGTTTTGAAATATTTAAGGTTTGAGGCAATTCCAGTTATATCAGAATAGTCTTTATTTCCTTTTATAACCGCTTTTATTCGAGGATAGCAAACTTCTTGTGCAATTCCATTTTCATTATTCGTACAAAGAATAAATTGCCGGTTGCCATTATCCTCTTTATTCAAAATTGAAACTGCATGTCCTGTTGTACCAGAGCCTGCGAAAAAATCCAAAATAATAGCATTTCTTCTTTCATACAAAATAGGAGCGATGCAATCATAGGTGTTATAAACCGATTTCGGAAAATCAAAATGTGTTTCAGGTACTAACGCATGAACAAGTTTTGTCCCATACTCATTTGCATCATACCTGCTATCTTGCCAAACAGTTCTTACGGTGCCGTAATCTTTACCTAATTCTATTTCGTAGCCATTTTTAGATTTTTTTGCACGGAGCAAATCTTTTATTTCTTCAACACTCTGCCGTGCATATCGCCATTTCCTCTCTATTCCTTTTGGATCAATAGGGTAAATATAAAATTCTTCTTTTTTCTGTATGATTTGTTTCACTGGGTGTTTGCTTGGTGCAACTACTTCGCCAAAACTGACAACTTTTCCATCTTTTACAATAATTGGATAAAAACAATTACGAGCATCTGTCCGCAATGACTCACCGCCATTATCTCGCAAGTTTCGCCAATCAATATTCTCGTCTTTTATTTTTCTATGCCCAATTACCTTGATGCCATCCGGCAAAGAAAAATATGCGTACTCGTGAGTGTAGGAAAAGTTTTTACCTTGCACACCACGAGGATTATGAACAATCGTTATGCAATGTAATTCGTGGTTTCCAAAAATTTCTTCCAAAAGCAGCCCGAGCCGATTTAGTTCGTTTTCATCAATCGCACAAATAAGAACGCCGTCAGCTTTTAGTAATTTTTTGGTAATACGCAAACGATTTCTCATCATTGAAAGCCACTTGCTGTGTCGGTAAGTATCATTGCTATCAACATAATCATTGTTATATTTCCAGTCTTTCGCGCCTGTGTTATAAGGCGGATCAATATAGATGACATCAATTTTGCCTTGGTGGGTATAATTCAAAACAGATAGGGCGTGATAATTGTCGCCCTCTATCAAAATGTTAGTCGGCTTCGCCGGATCGGTTTTAATTTCTTTGCCCTTCACTTCCTTCAAAACCGGCAAGGCGTTTTCCGATTCTTTTTCAAACTGCTCTTTGGTCTTTTCCTCATCCCAAATCAGCCCATATTTTTTGCGGGATTCCAGCTTCCCGACAACCTTTAAAAGTTCTTCTTTGCTCAAGTTTTGATAATCTTTCTTTGGCATGTTCTATTTCTTTTATATTTATTAATTGATAAAATCTACTCTATTATTAGTTTCTTTATTCAAAAGCTTTTTTTCTCTTTTTCTCGCACCCCATTTCTCCAAATCCCTACTATAAAAATCGAATCCGTGCCTTATCATAATATTCTGTTGCCTTACCTTTCTCCTGAAAAGCTTAATCTGCCTGTCTGTCCAATTGGGATATATGTAATAATCTTTGGTTGTCTGTCTTTTTCTTGGATTGTAATTATCAAATGTCTGTTTTAAAGGCCTATACCTGCAATCAGCTATCTGAACGCCCCATCTCTTGCATTGTTTCAGTTTCTTTAGCATTTCATAATAATCCGGTTCGAAGTTATAAATCATAAAGACATAAATTTCTTTTGCTGGATAGCCAGCTTCAACAAGCATATCTATCTGCTTCTTTATCATCTTCTTTTGATTATACCCATGGTCCCAAGCAATCCTTGGATTAAGGAATCTGGCCTGCTTTAGTAATTTTGCCACCTCAGGAGTCAGAAGCCTCCCGTCTATGCCGCATTGGCTTTCTGAATATACAACCCTACCATTATGCTTTGCGTTTTTCAGCTCTTCAAGGATTTCCTTTATGTGTGGATTAGCTAAAAGGTTATTGTCATAAAATATAATTCTGTTGCTACAAATTTCATCTTTGATGCTTTTCTTTGAAACAAATTCTGGTTCAATCTTCCACGTCCCGCAGAATTTGCATTTTCTCAGGCATCCCCTGCTTGTATGCACTATCTGATAATCCACATCAACAAGGTCATAGGCTGGCTTGAATTTCTCAACCCTGTTATCCACTCCCATAAAGACTTCATCGCAGCCTGACTTTCTGCAATGGTCTGGCATTAATGAAGCATAAATGCCACCAACTATCACCTTTGCCTTGGGGTAAGTTTCCTTATAGAACTTCACGCTTTCCCATACATAATTTGACCAATAGGTAAAAAGTGAGGTTATCTTAACTTGATTAGGATAAAATTCTTGAAAATACTGGTTGCCTCTAACAAGCTTTACTTTATCTCCCTTTGCCCTGTGGTAGCTTGCTAGTTTAAGCAAACCTATCGGTAAAAAATCCCTATGGTTTTTGCTTTTAGGTGGTATGGGAAAATTTGGCTCTACTAAAAGAACCCTCATTTTACCCCTCTTAAATTTATCAAGCTACTTGCTTTTTGTATTCCATGCATTTTTTCTTAATCTCAGATTGCTCTTCAAACACCCTGTTAATATCAATATAATTTTGTGTTATAGTTTTTAATACCCTATCCGGATAAACCTTTGCTAATACACTAGCGGGATTTTCCCCACCATATCCATTTGGCAATCCTTTGTATTCACAATCAAAAATAAAGCTTACCATTTTCGTCTGAGCATTCTCGCCAATGTATGTAAATCTATCTAAACAATCAACATCAAAATTTTTGCTTTGGCCATATTTAATTATAATTTTAGGGACTGTAACTAACAGGAATTGATAATAAGAATTAATCTGTTTGGAAGGATATTTTTGTTCAAAAGCTTCTTTGAATTTTGTTGTTTCTTGACTTGTCAAGTTAACAGAAAGACAATCAGAGAGTTGTTTTCTACCTGTTTCATCATCCCATTTTTTAACAGCAGGTACAGATAAGAACAAAGTAAATGATTGTTTAGTAAACTCTTGAATCATAAACATCTTCAATATTGCATCCATAACTTTAGAAGTATTGCTATCCTCATGTCTGAACATTGGGCCTGAAAAATCGAGATTTATAACATCAAAAGGAAACCATTTTTTGGCACGGTCAGTAAACCCTATATTTCCCGCACCGACAAATTCTTCAAAAGTTCCTTGATATCCTCTTGCACCAGGGAGACAATTATAAATCCTTGTGTATCTTTCAGGATTTTTTTCACAGAAGGCTACACTTTCAGGAGAATAGCCAGTATCTGTAGTCTGAATAAGACCTTTTTTAGACAAGAAAATAATATCGTAAGCTTTGATAGAAGTTAAGGTTAGCAATCTAATAAATTCTCTTTTATTTCTATCCTTCCTAATCAAAGCGTAATGTGCCCATTTCTCCCTTACAAACCATTTTTCCGACGTATTATAAACTTTATCGTCTTCCGAGCCGATATAAGAGTTCATTTTTTCAGATTTGCCCATTCACTCAAACTATTAATAAAATAATCTTTCAACTTGCCTAAATCACCCTTCGCGTTATGGTAAGATGTTTCGAATAAAATAAGCACCTCTTCTAGCAAGTCTTTTTCTTTTTTCTTCCTTTTCTTAAACACTGGATGCCCCTTAAAAACTAGTACTTCTTTTTTTTCAATGTCTATATCTACTGGGAATTTCCCTGTTTTATCAAGAGGCTTGATCTGAAAGTTTTTGTTAAAAATATCTTTTAGATATCCTTTTATATTCTCTTCGCGTGATTTCTTCTCAGTAACTTCGGTTTCTTCTTTTCTTTCTGTATATCTTACCCTACATCGCGGGAAAACTTCAGCGTGAAGCTTTGTATGTAAATAATTCTTTAATTTTCTAAAGTGGGGGTGAGTTATAATAAAAGAGCTTCTATTAATATTCATTGCATCCTCTAGTCCTTTATCTATGTATATCTCTCCAAAAACCCAAGGCAAAAATAACTTCTCAGCATAGGGGTAACTTAAAAAATCTGGGTCAGAACCTCCGATAGATGTATTTTTAATTCTTATTACTATCCCCCTTAAATGTGGAGGAAAAATTTGTCTTTCTTGATTATATATATAACCCCTAAGTTTTAGCTTCGAACCATCAGGAAAATCATTAAACTCTTCTTCAAAATAATATAAGTCATAACTTTCCTTGTTATTAAATATGTCTTTCTCACCCGGCAAGAGTATTGGTTTTTTTATTATTACCCCATCAAAATCTACCAAAAACCCTAGTTTATTCACACTCTTTTTTAAATTATTAATCGATTTAGATTCTTCCTTAAACCAACTTGGGTTCTTTATTTTGACCGGTCCTTCCTTTAAGTAAGGCACAGGAACAGTATTTGCCACATCTAACATCAAGCGCCAATATCCTCCGATGTCTTTTGAAGTGTCTAAGTACCTTTTTTCAATTTCCGCAATAATTCCTTCAAACTTTCTGCCTTCAAAAGTAGCAATCTTAATTCCAGCTTCATGAATATCCTTATCTTCCAATAACTCCTTAAAATCTTTAGTTAGCCCATTTAAGAGAATTATGGTGTAATGCGCATCTCCTTTCTCTTCTAGATTGGTTAATTTAACTTCACTTATTTCGTAGAAATCTTTTTTTTGATGAACTGTTTTCTTAAATTTTCCAAAGTCAATTTCTGCTTGAAACTTAAATTTTTCCCCTCTCTTTGAAGAGATTACTGTCATCTTATCGCAGATTTCAGAAACAGATATAAATCCAATACCAATCTTCCCAATTATTGGTCTTTTAAACTTTTTAGTATTCTCTCCTTTATCTCTTTTATCTGACCTGCTAATCCATAAGAATCTAGAGCTGAAATCAACGTAATTCATCCCGTCCCCATCGTCTGTAATTGAAAAGGTATCAAACTCTGGTTTAGCTCTTACTATGATTTTGCTTGCATCGGCATCAAAAGAGTTGTTTATTAATTCTTTAATACAGTTTGCAGGATTGCTATATATCCCCTTACTTAAATGCTGTATAATTTGAGCAGCAACCTTCATATGAACAATCTGCTCTTGACCAATCTGCAACTTCAACGCTTCCTCTTTTTCTTTATCCTTAGCCATTTTATACCTCTTTATAATATCCTATATATTGCTCCTGCTTCTTATAAAATTATCTAAATCCTTAGGCTTAATCCTCCACAGCTTAATCTTTGTGGCCCGGATTTGCTTCTCTCTTTTAACCCCATGAAATGAGTTGTTATGGGTTCAATTCATTGGGGTTTAGTACAAAATTTATACTGAGTTTGATGGTTTTATCTTGTTCCTGTTTTATCTCCGGTTCGGGGGTTATTTTTATTTTTCCAGAAAACCATTTTAATCCTTTTAATGTTTCGAATTCCTTTTTTTCTTTCATCTTGTCGGCATCGATAATCCATTCTTGAATAAGAGATGCAATAGGTTTTAGCCAATCTTCATTTGCTTCACCTAATTTATTTTTTATTGTTTCAAGGGCTTCTCTTTTATTTATAGTTGAGGGATTAAATGTTATTGTTAATTCGCCAAGACCTCTCGTAGATTCATTGCAATACCAAATAAATCCAATGCCGCGTGTGCCATAATTCCCTAATACTTGAAACATAATTGCCTCCTTCCTTTCTGTTTTTTCCATATCCCACTCTTAATAAAACTTTCCAAATCATTTAACCCTATTTTTACCTGTCTTTATATGTGTTTAGAAATTAATTTTTTATTTAACCCATTATATTCATTATAAATATAGTCGATTAGCTTAATGTCCTCACTATCCAACTCATCATTCTCTTTATAGGAATTTTCATATTTTACTCTTAATGCATCCTGCAACAAAGAAACTAATTTTGAATCGCACCATATAATATTATCCTTAATTATTTTTTCTATGGATTCCAGGGGAAAATGACCAAATTCAACCCCTGCCGTTTTTCTTGAAATGCCTTTATCAAAAAGAGTCTTAAAGAACTTTTTAAATGCTCTTTGTTTCAAATATGAACGGGCTCTTTTCAGTCTTATCCTGAAGTAAGGATACATGATTGATTGACAAGAGGTTATATGAGTATCGATTAGAAGTTTTCTTAAGGGGGCATAAATATTGTTTAGCAATAATTGCTCTGTTCTTATGTTTTGGGGTTTTGTAATCGCTTTTTCACCTTTTTTATATCCGATTCCATATGCTATAAACCAAAAACCAACCAAGCTTGCTAACGAACCTACTAAGAATATCCAATTTTGAAGTAAAGAAACCATTTTACCTATTCGTCCTCGCCCGGACAAACTCTTCCAAATCCTTAGGCTTAATGCGCCACTGCCCTATTTTAGTGGCGCGAATTTGTTTTTCTCGAATAAGTTCGCGCACTCTGTATTCAGACAGGCCAAGTTGTTTAGCAGCTTCTTCTACTGTTAGATATCCTTTAAGTAACATCGGAAACGCTCCATTTTTTGCTATACAACATTATTCCACATAATACCACATTCAATATATTTATACAAGCTAATTCCTCTTAGGGGAAGCAGGCACACAAAGGGCGCTGCGGAAGCCCCGTAGGGGCTGAAGCCGCCCGACTGTGACTGCTGGGTGGAAGGGGATTCACCAACCACCTCTGTTATCAAGAAAGATTCGGCTTCCCCGCCTGCAGCTCATTATAAAGCTGCAGGCGGGGGCGGACTCGACCGAGCAAAAATCAAATACCTTTTAAATTTTTTGGCCGCCGCAATATAAAAAGGACCCTTCGACTTCGCTCAGGGCATGCTTTTTTATTTAGGATTTTTGCGAGGAAGAGGACGCAAAGTGTTTAGCGAATTTTGCCCCCACCCAAAATTCGCCAAACACG
>Ga0315281_10014978_pt1 | contig 10416 bp, 8 predicted proteins | sample YL17G07_0_MG_FD_204540 | JGI IMG/M metagenome (GOLD analysis project Ga0315281, IMG submission 204540) | Sediment microbial communities from Yellowstone Lake, YNP, Wyoming, USA - YL17G07_0 | ecosystem: Environmental > Aquatic > Freshwater > Lake > Sediment | place: USA: Wyoming | collected...
GAGCCCGACCCCCGAGATCGTCCTCCTGGGGGCCCGCCACCCGGGCCTCGCCGGCCGGGTGGTCCCCATCGACGTCCGGCTCGGCGGCGCCTTCCGGGCGCTCGTGGTGACCGGGCCGAACACCGGCGGCAAGACGGTCACGCTCCGCACCGTCGGCCTCCTCGCCCTCATGCACCAGGCCGGCCTGCACGTCCCGGCGGACGCGGGGAGCAGCCTGCCGGTCCTGCGCGACGTGTTTGCCGACATCGGCGACGAGCAGTCGGTCGCCCAGTCGCTCTCCACGTTCTCCGGGCACATGCGCTCCATCGTCCGGATCGCGGCGGCGGCCGGCCCCGGCACGCTCGTCCTGCTCGACGAGCTCGGGGCGGGCACCGACCCGACCGAGGGATCCGCGCTGGCCCAGGCGCTCCTCGACCACTTCCTGGGCGCCGGGGCGCTTGTCGCCGCGACGACGCACTACGCCGAGCTCAAGGTCTACGCCCACACGACCCGCGAGGCGATGAACGCCTCGGTCGAGTTCGATCTCGAGACGCTCAGCCCGACATACCGCCTCCGGATCGGCCTGCCGGGCGGCAGCCAGGCCTTCGCGATCGCCGAGCGGCTCGGCCTGCCCGCGCCGATCGTCGCCGATGCGCGCGGCCGCCTGACGGAGGGCCAGCAGGCGTTCGAGGCGACGCTGGCCTCCATGCGTGACGCGGACGTGGCCGCGCGGACCGCGCTCGAACGGGCCCGCGCGGCCGAGGCCCGGGCGGCTGAGGCGCTGCGGGCCGCCGACGAGGAGCGCCGCCGGGCCCGGCGGGAGCGCGACGAGTCCGTGCGGGCCGCCCGGGCCGACGCGGAGCGCATGGTCGACGACCTGCGCGACGAGATCCGCGGCGCACGCCGGCGCCTGGAGCGCGAGACGGTCACCGCCCCGGCTCTCGACGCCGTCCTGGAGCGGGCCGAGGGCCGCCTCGCCCGGCTCCCCGCCGGCGAGGCTGCCCCGGCCGCGGCTGCGCCGGCGGTCGGGCGCGCGGCATGGCGGGTGGGGGCGCGGGCACGGAGCCGGTCGCAGGGCTGGGAGGGCCGTATCGTCGCGCTCGAGCGGGGCGGGAGGCGGGCGAGCCTGGAGGTCGGCGGGATGCGCGTCAGCGTTGCGCTGGAGGACCTCGCGCCGGCCCTCGGCCCGGCCGTGGAGGGCGAGGGAGCGACCGGTCCGGCGCGGCGCGGGACGTCCGCACCGGCGGGCGGGAGCTCGATCTCCGGCCTGCGCCTCGAGCGGGCCCGGACGATCGCGTCCTCGCTCGACGTGCGGGGTGCCCGGGTGGACGAAGCGGTGGAGCTCGTGGAGCGCTACCTGGAGGACGCCGCCCTGGCCGGCCTGGAGCGGGCCACGATCATCCACGGGCTGGGGACCGGCGCCCTGCGCGATGCGATCCGGAGCGCGGCTGCGGCCCATCCGCTCGTTCGGTCGTTCCGGCCGGGCGAGCGCGGCGAAGGCGGCGACGGGGCGACCGTGGTGACGCTCTGACCGAAGCGTGATCGCCCGCGGACGGCGCGCCGGAAGCCGGCCCGGCCCGGTCCGCGCCGCCGGTCGTGCCGCTCAGGGGCCGGGCGAGGGGGTAGTCGGGGGCAGCGAATCCGTCGGCAAGGGCGACTCGCTCGGCAGCGGCGTCGGGGTCGCGACCGGGATCGCGCACGTCTTCGTGGGCGGGAACGGCGCACCCCAGCCGTTCCCGAACGGCAGCCACGCCCCGCGCTCGTAGAACGGTGTCGTGCCGCCCCCGCCGCGCCGGGCCCGGGCGACCCAGCCCCGGTTGTACTTCTGCCAGGAGGGATAGGCGGCCTCGACGCCGCTCAGGTCGAGGAAGCCCTTCGTCACCTTCGGCCCGAGGCAGCCCTCCTGCCACAGGTCGCCGGTCGCCTCGTCGACCTCGATCCCGACCTTCGTGGTGTCGACCGCCTTGGGGATCGTCCCGTCGATGAAGAGCTCCTTGACGGTCTTCGTCGTGAACGGTCCCGGGCGCATCCCGCTCCACGCGTCGACGCTGGCCTCGACGATGCCCGCCGGTCGCCGGAAGTCCGTGATCGGCGTCCCCTTCGTGGCCTGGGTCATGAACGCCTGCCACATCGACGCCGCCGACTCGAGGGCGACCACGCCCCGGGGCGGCGCGCTGAAGTCGCTGTTGCCCATCCACGCCCCGACGACGAGCGCGGGAAGCTTCGCGTCTTTGGGGGGCGCGATGTAGCCGACCGCGGTCAGGTCGCGTGTGTCGTCGGTGGTGCCGGTCTTGAGCGTCGCGGGGCGCCGCTGGCCGCCGTCGTAGATCGCCCGCTTGCTCCAGAAGGGGTTCTCGGCGGGGTTGGTGTTGCCGGCCAGGATGTCGGTCATGATGTAGGCCGCCTGCGCGCTCACGACGCGGGTACCGTTCTTCTTCGTCGCCAGCGGCCAGATCGTCTTGCCACTGGAGTCGCGGACCTCCAGGATTGTCGTCCGGGGCATCAGGACGCCCCCGTTGGCGATGGCACCGTAGGCGCTGATCAGGTCGATCATGTGGACCTCGACGGTCCCGATCCCGATCGAGGCCCCGCCCTGGAAGGTGCTGGTCTGCCAGCGGATGCCGAAGTCCCTGGCCCGCGCCCAGACGCGCGACGGGCCGATCTCGATCGCCGCCTTGATGGCGGGGATGTTGAGCGACACCTGGATCGCCTGCCGGAGGCGGACCGGGCCGCGCTCGAGGCGGTCGGCGTCGGCGGGCTTGTAACCGCCCCCGAAGTCCGTGACGACGTCCATGAACATGGAGGCTGCGGTCAGCTTCTTGTCGTCGATCCCGATCGAGTAGTTGATCGGCTTCCAGGCCGACCCCGGCTGCCGCCAGCCGTCCTCGAGGACGTCGAACTGGGGCTGGAACCTCTTGTTGCCCTTCGCGTAGAAGTCGGCGCTGCCAACGTAGGCCCAGACCTGGCCGGTCCGGTAGTCGACGGCGGCGAGGGCCGAGTTCTGGACGCCCTTGCCGACGAGGTTGCGGATCCACGACTGGTACGGCACGCCGAGCTTCTTGAGGTACGCGGCGGGATCCTTCTGGTTCGGCGCCCGCGCGCCGGCGTTCGCCCACTTCTCGGCCATTCGCTGGAGGCGGTAGTCGAGGGTCGTGACGACGGTGTAGCCGCCGGTCTCCACCTTCGGGCAGCTGTCCGCCTGGTCCGCGCCGCACAGGATCGCGCCGAGCTCGTGGCGGGCCTGCAGGACGAACTGGGGCGCCCGCCACTGCGTGTTCGCGGGCGGCGTCAGGACGACCGGTTCCTGCATCGCCGCGTCGTAGTCGGCGTCCGTGTACGTGCCCTTCGTGAGCACGCTCCGCGTCTTCATCAGCTCCAGGATGAAGTTGCGGCGCTGCACGATCGGCGTGCTGGCCGGCACGACGAGCTGGGTCGTGCCGTCCGCCGCCTCCTGCTCGACCGCGTTGCGCATGAGGTCGTAGCTGGTCGGTGACTTGGGGATCGCGGCCAGGATCGCCGCCTGGGCCAGGGTGAGCTTGCGCAGGTCGGTGATCCCCCAGTAGCCCCGCGCCGCGGCCTCCACCCCGTAGCTGTTGTTGCCGTAGAAGTTCTCGTTCAGGTAGGCCGCCATGATCGCCTCCTTCCCCTCGCGCCCGGGGGGGAGGGCCTGGGTCAGGCGGATCGACTGGATGATCTCGCGGATCTTGCGCTCGTAGACCGAGCCCTCGGTGGCCGAGTCGGGGAGCAGGCGCGCCCGGACGAACTGCTGGGTGATGGTCGAGCCGCCCCGGCCGCTCCCGCTCAGCGTGTCGAGGGCGGCCGACACGAACCCGGCGGGGTCGAAGCCGGCATTCTCCCAGAAGGTCTTGTCCTCGATGGCGGTCGTCGCGTCGACGATCTCCGGGGCGATCTCGGCGAAGGTGACGACGTCGCGCCGCTCGCGGGCGAACCGGGCGAGTTCCACCTTGCCGGTCCTGTCGAGGACGACCGTCTCCTCGGCGAAGCTCAGGTTCTCGAAGACGGCCTTCGGGTCCGGGAGGCCCTCGCTGTAGTAGCTGAAGGCCGCGACCACGCCGAAGAAGCCGACGAGGCCGGCAATGAGCAGCGAGGAGAAGAGGAAGAGGGGCAGGGCGATGGCGAGCCGGCGGGCCGCCGAGCCGCGCGGGGGAGGCCCCCCGCTCCCGTTCCGGCGGCGACGCTGCCGGCGGGCGAGGCTGGTCTGCATGACGCGAGTTACCTTAGCATAGGTCCCATGATCCCCCCGACAAGGTCAGCGGGTCGTTTGGACGCATTCGCGGCCGCTGCCGTGACGCCGTGACGACCGGCCGGCTCTCCAGCCTGCTCGAGGAGCTCGCCTGGCGGGGGCTCGTCCATGCCACCACGGACGGGCTGGCCGGCAGGCTCGCGACGGACGAGCCGATCCGGGCGTACAACGGGTTCGACCCGACCTTCCGCTCGCTCCACGTCGGGCACCTCGTCCCGATCTTCGGGCTCGTCCGGCTGCAGCTGCACGGCGGCCAGCCGGTGGCGCTCCTCGGCGGGGCGACCGGGCTCGTCGGCGACCCGTCCGGGCGGTCGGCGGAGCGACCCCTCCTGGACCGGGCCACGGCCGCCGCGAACGCCGACGCGATCCGCGACCAGCTTGCCCGGTACCTCGACTTCTCCCCGGGGCCGACCCAGGCGCTCCTCGTCAACAACCTCGACTGGCTCGGGGAGGCGCGCCTCCTCGACTTCCTGCGCGAGGTCGGCAAGCACTTCACGATCCCGTACATGCTCGCCAAGGACTCGGTCCAGCTCCGCCTGGAGAAGGGCCTGAGCTTCACCGAGTTCAGCTACATGCTTCTCCAGGCGGCGGACTTCCTCCACCTCCACCGGGCGTACGGGGTCGAGCTCCAGTGCGGGGGGGCCGACCAGTGGGGGAACATCACCGCCGGCCTCGAGCTGATCCGGCGGGCCGAGGCCGGTGGCGCGCCGACCGGACGGGAGCCCGCGCACGGGCTGGCGTACCCGCTCCTCCTCGCGCCGTCGGGCTCGAAGTTCGGCAAGAGCGAGAGCGGGGAATCGGTCTGGCTGGACCCCGCGCTCACGTCGCCCTACCGGTTCTACCAGTACTGGGTCGATGCCGACGATCGAGACGTCGGGCTCTACCTGCGCTGGTTCACCCTCTTCGACCGGGCCACGGTCGAGGACCTCGAAGCGCAGCAGGCCGCCCGGCCGGAGACGCGCGCGGCGCAGCGCGCGCTCGCCCGCGACATCACGGAGCGGACCCACGGCCGGGCGGCGGCAGAGCGCGTCGTCCGCGTGAGCGAGATCCTGTTCGGGGGCGACCCGGCGGCTGCCGACGCGGCGACGCTGGCCGACCTGGCGGCCGAGATCCCGATCGCGCCGTGGCCCGAAGGCGGCGAGCCGGACGTGGTCGACATCCTCGTCGCGACGGGGGCCGCCCGATCGCGCGGCGATGGGCGCCGGCTCGTGGAGCAGGGCGGGATCTCGGTCAACGGCCGGCCGGTCGACGACCTCGCCGCCCGCTTCACCGCCGGCGATCTCCTCGGCGGGCGATACCTCATCGTCCGGCGTGGCAAGCGCGACTACCGCGCCCTCGTGCGGGGCGTCGATCGGAGGTGCGGGCGATGAACCCCGGCCGGGGCCACGTGCAGGTGATCACCGGCTGCATGTTCAGCGGGAAGACGGACGAGCTGGTCCGCCTCCTTCGGCGGGCCGAGATCGCCCGGCGGCGGGTCCTCCTGTGCCGCCCGCGGATCGACAACCGCACGGAAGCGGAGGTCGTGCGGAGCCGTTCCGGAGCGGCCTTCTCGTCGAAGGTCGTGGGGCACCCGAACGAGATCGAGGCCCTCGCCAAGGAGGCCTGGGCGGACCTCATCGCGATCGAGGAGGCGCAGTTCTTCGGGCCGGGCATCGCGGACGTCGTGGAGCGCCTCGCCGGCGCCGGGCGGGCCGTCATCGTGAGCGGCCTCAACACGGACTTCCGGGGTCGGCCCTTCGGGGAGATGCCCCAGCTCCTCGCCATCGCCGACTCGATCACCGCGCTCTCCGCGATCTGCACGGTCTGCGGCGAGGACGCGACGAGGACGCAGCGCCTCATCGATGGTCGGCCGGCCACGGCGGACGAGCCGGTCGTGGTCGTCGGCGGGATGACGAAGGAGGCGCCGACGCCGCGGCGCGAGACCTACGAGGCGCGCTGCCGGACGCACCACGAGCTGCCGTAGGGGCTCCGGGTCCCGGCTGCGCGCAGCCGTCCCGTCGGGCTGGTCGCGGCGCCGTCAGCCGGCGTGGCGAGCGCGCAGCCGGTCGATCACCGCCGCCGGCGGGACGCCGCGCTCTGCCAGCACGACGAGCGCGTGGTATAGGAGGTCGGCCGCCTCGCCCTCCAGCGCACCGCGGAGCGGGGAGCGCGCCGGGTCGCCGACGGCCCGCCCTGCGGCCTCCGCGGCCGCGTCGTCCTTGGCGGCCATGAGGAGCTCCGTCGCCTCCTCGGCGACCTTGCGGGCGGGGCCGTCCACGCCGGCGGCCAGGAGGTGCGCGGTGTACGAGCCGTCCGGCCGGTTCGCGGCGCGGTCGGCGATCGTGGCCCAGAGCGTCTCGAGCCAGGCGAAGCCCTGGACGGCGGGCGGAGCCGTCTCGGGTGCGTCGCGGTCGGGGTCGAAGCAGCTCCGCGTCCCGCGGTGGCAGACCGGGCCGGCCGGCTCGACCGTTGCGAGGAGCGCGTCGCCGTCGCAGTCGAGGGCGAGGTCACGCAGGCGGAGCACGTTCCCGCTCGTCTCCCCCTTCCGCCACAGGCGGCCGCGCGAGCGCGAATGGAAGTGGACCTCGCCGGTCGCGAGGGTGGCCGCGATCGCCTGGCGGTCGGCGAACGCGACCATGAGCACCCGCCCGTCCGCCGCGTCCTGTACGACGACGGGCACGAGCCCGTCGCCGTCGAAGCGCACGGCCGCGGCGTCGTCGATCCGGCCGCCGGGGAAGGCGAGGATCGGACGCTCGGGCGCGCCGCCGTTTGCCGGGCCGTGCGCGCCCTCCGGCCGGCGTGCCCCGCGGCCGGTCACGCGGCCACCCCGCGGCCGAGCCGGACGGGGATTCCCGCGGCTGCCATGGCGGCCTTCACGTTCGCGATCGAGTGGACGCGCCGGTGGAAGATGGAGGCGGCGAGGACCGCCGCGGCGCCTCCTTCGCGGACGGCGGAGACGAAATCGGCCGGGCGGGCGGCCCCGCCCGAGGCGACGACCGGGACCGGCACGCGGTCGGCGATCGACCGGAGGAGCGCCGTGTCGTAGCCCGCGTGCGTCCCGTCCCGGTCGATCGAGGTGACGAGCAGCTCGCCGGCGCCGGCCGCGACGACCCGCTCCGCCCAGGCGATCGCGTCGAGGCCGGTCGGCCGGCGGCCGCCCTGCACGACGACCTCCCACGATCCTCGCCGAGCGGCGTCGCGGTCGGCGGGCCGCCCGTGGGCGATCGGGCCGCCGACCACCGGCCGGGCATCGATCGCGACGACGACGGCCTGGCTCCCGAACCGCCGGGCGCACCGCCGGACGAGCTCCGGGTCGCGTACGGCAGCGGTGTTCAGGGAGACCTTGTCGGCGCCCGCCCGGAGGACGTCGCGCATCTCCGGCACGGTCCGGACGCCGCCCCCGACCGTGAGCGGGACGAAGACCCGGCGGGCCGTGCGCTCGACGACGGCGAGCATCGTGGCCCGTCCCTCCGGAGCGGCGGTGATGTCGAGGAAGACGATCTCGTCGGCGCCGTCCCGGGCGTAGCGTTCGGCGAGCTCGGCCGGGTCGCCCTCGTCGACCAGGTCGACGAAGCGGGTGCCCTTCACGACCCGCCCCCCGGCGACGTCGAGGCAGGGGATCACCCGCACGCGGAGCATCAGCCGTCCGCTCGACGGGCGCCGATCGGCGGAACGCGGGAGACGGCCGCGGAATCCCGCTCGTCGTCGGCGAGCGCCACGAAGTTCGCCAGGAGCCGCAGCCCGTCGTCGCCGCTCCGCTCGGGGTGGAACTGGACGCCCCACAGGCGGCCCCGGCCGACCGCCGAGACGAACCGGCGCCCGTGCTCCGTCTCCGCGAGCGTCAGCGCGGCGGCGCCGGGGCCGTCCGGCCGGACCGCGTACGAGTGGACGAAGTAGAAGTCGGCCCCGTCCGCGATGCCGGCGAGGAGCGGATCGTCGCGCCGTCGCTCGACCTGGTTCCAGCCGATGTGCGGGAGCGACGGCGCGCCGTCGAGACGGACGGTCCGGCCGGGCAGGACCCCGAGCGTCGCCGCCCCGTCCTCGTCGCTGCCCTCGAACAGGAGCTGCAGCCCGAGGCAGATGCCGAGGAACGGGCGACCCGAGGCCGCCCAGGCCCGGATCGGTCCCGCGAGCCCGTGGCGCCGGAGACGTGCCATGGCGGGCGCCGCGGCCCCCACGCCCGGCACGACGAGCGCGTCCGCGCCGTCGAGCCCCGCCCGGTCGCGGGCGAGCGCGACCTCGGACCCGACGGCCTGCAGGGCCCGGGCGATGCTCACCAGGTTGCCGGCCCCGTAGTCCACGACGGCGACACGGGTCACCCGAGGCTCCCCTTCGTTGACGCGACACCGACCCGCCGGGGATCCGGGGCCACGGCGACCCGGAGCGCGCGGGCGAGCGCCTTGAAGGCCGCTTCGGCGAGGTGGTGATCGTTGCGGCCCGCACCGCGCACGTGGACCGTCGCGCCGGCCGTCCGGGCGAGGCTTTCGAGGGCGTGCCCGACGAGCTGGAGGGGGAGGGCCCCCACTCGCTCGCCCCGGAACGGCAGGTCGACCACCGCGTACGGTCGACCGCCGACGTCGACGACCGCCGTTGCGAGCGCCTCGTCCATGGGGACGGACGCCTCGCCGAAGCGGGCGATGCCGGCCCTGTCGCCGAGCGCCGCAGCGATCGCGCTGCCGAGCACGAGCGCGACGTCCTCCACCGTGTGGTGCTCGTCCACGACCAGGTCGCCGCCCGCCCGGATCGCGAGGTCGAAGAGGGCGTGCTGGGCCAGCGACGCCAGGAGGTGGTCGTAGAAGCCGACCCCGGTCGCGACGTCGGCCACGCCCGTCCCGTCGAGGTCGATGGAGACCGTCACGTCCGTCTCGCGCGTGCGCCGGGCGACCGTGGCCCGCCGGCCCGCGCGCTCGGTGACGACGGTGGCGCCGAGGGGCGTGGTCATCGGGGTGCCTCCTGCGCGGCGAGCGCTCGGGCCGCGTCGAGGAGGCGGTCGTCGTCCCCGCGCGACCGGACGGTGATCCGGAGATGGTCGGCCAGCAGGTGGTCGGGCCCGAACGTTCGGGGTACGAGCCCACGCCGCAGGAGCCCGTCGGCGACTGCCCGCGCCCGCGAAGGGCTCCCGAAGTCGACGAGGAGGAAGTTGGTCACCGAAGGCCCCACCGCCCAGCCGAGGTCGCGCAGGCCGGCCGCCAGGCGCTCCCGCTCGGCGGCGATGCGTGTCACGTTCGCGGCGGGCCACGTCGCGTCGCGCAGCACCGCCGCCGCGACGGCCGCCGACACGACGGAGACGGAGCCCGGCGGCCGGTAGGGCCCCATGACGGCGAGCGTCTCGCGGCGCGCGATGCCGAAGCCGACGCGCAGGCCGGCCAGCGCGTACGCCTTCGATGCGGTTCGGACGACGACGAGGCGCGGGTAGGCGGCCCGGAGGTCGACGAGGGAGGTGCCGGCGAACTCCGCGTACGCCTCGTCGAGCACGACGGCCGGCGCCGGCAGTCCGCCGTCGTTCGCGTCGGCGGCGAGGTCGGCCAGGAGGGCCGCCACTGCGCCGGCGGGCTCGGGCAGGCCGGTCGGGTTGTTCGGGCTGCACAGCCAGACGAGGTCGGACCCGCGGGCGGCCGCCCGAACCGCCGGCAGGTCGAGCGCGTAGCCGTCGGCCCGGCCGCGGCGCGGCACCTCGACGGCCCGGGCGGGGCGCTGCTCGGCGAGGATCCGGTACATCGCGTATGTCGGGACGGGCACCACCGCGGTCCCGCCGGGCGGCAGGAAGGCCCTGGCGGCGAGGTCGAGCACCTCGTCCGCGCCCGCCCCGACGAGGATCTCGTCGGACGGCACCCCGTAGGCCGCCGCGGCCGCGTCGACGAGATGGCGGTAGTCGGACGGCGGGTACTCCGAGATCGGGCGGTCGAACCGACCCGTCGCGAGGGCCCGCAGTGCGGGCTCGGGCGGCGCCGGCGACGTGTTGAGGTCGAAGCGCGCCACCCGCTCGGGCGGCACGCCGTAGCGCTCGGTGATCTGCTCGTCCGTCGGCTCCCAGGCGTAGCCGGCCGGGATCACGGCGCTCATGCGACGAGCTTCTCGATCGGCAGGACGAGGATCCCGGATGCGCCCGCGCTCTTGAGGCGGGGCAGGAGGGCCCAGACGTCATCGGCACCGACGACGGCGTGGATGGCGATCATCCCGGCATGGGCGAGGGG
>Ga0315281_10014979_pt1 | contig 10415 bp, 11 predicted proteins | sample YL17G07_0_MG_FD_204540 | JGI IMG/M metagenome (GOLD analysis project Ga0315281, IMG submission 204540) | Sediment microbial communities from Yellowstone Lake, YNP, Wyoming, USA - YL17G07_0 | ecosystem: Environmental > Aquatic > Freshwater > Lake > Sediment | place: USA: Wyoming | collected...
AGAAAAATGGATTGATCTCGCTATAGAATTTTCAAAAAATAAAATGGACATTGTTAAACGAAAAGAGTTAAAATGAGTGAGAACTCGGTACTCTCAAGTCAATAATAAAGATTGATAAATTACTAAACATATACAAGGGGCAGCCATGAAAAATACGCTTAAACAAAAACTACATAACAAAACACTCTCAATTGGATCATGGATAACTATTGGCAATACCTCTATTGCCGAGATAATGGCTAAGGCTGGTTTTGACTGGCTAACCATTGACCTAGAACATTCCGCTATCACCTTTGAACAGACCCAGCAATTAATTCAGATTATTGACCTTGCAGGAGTTACTCCGCTTGTCAGGGTTGGCGAGAATAGTTCATATCTGATTAAAAGAGTGATGGACAGCGGCGCTCATGGCGTTATTGTGCCTATGGTTAATTCTAAAGCTGATGCGCAATATGCCGTTGACTGCGTTAAATATCCGCCTGTTGGCAAAAGAGGAGTAGGACTTGGAAGGGCGCAAGGGTTTGGTTTTGCATTTGAAGAATATAAGCGTTTTGATCGTGAAGATAGTATTGTAATAGTCTTGATTGAACATATTGACGCAGTAAGAAATATTGAAGAGATACTTGCGGTTGATGGAATAGATGCCTTTATAATAGGCCCTTATGATCTCTCAGCGTCAATGGGAATGCCGGGTGAGATTAACAACCCAGAAGTCAAAAAGGAACTTCAAAAGGTGATTGAGTTTTCAAAGACATATAAAAGGGCAAGCGGATTTCATGTAGCGCAGCCAGACCCCGTTATAGTGACAAAAAAAATTGATGAAGGATATAGATTTATTGGATTTGGTCTTGATACCCTGTTTTTAGGGACAAGCTGCAGAGAGGGTCTAAAATATATTGATGCTATTCACAAGAGGTAATAATATTTTGTTAAAAAAAAGAAAGGAATTCACCACAGAGAGCAACGTAGGGGCAGACCTATGTGTCTGCCCTATTGGTAAACAGACAGGGGCGAACACATAGGTTCGCCCCTACATCTCTGTGCCTCTGTGATGAATTTATTTACCTTTTGGAGTACAAATTATGAACATAATTGGAATAATACCTGCCCGCATGGCTTCAACTCGATTTCCGGGAAAACCGCTTGCTTTGATTAATAGTATTCCAATGATAGGACATGTCTATTATAGGAGCGTAATGTGCAGTTCGCTTAATGATATATATGTTGCGACTTGCGATATTGAGATTAAGGAATATATTGAGTCCATTGGCGGCAAGGTTGTAATGACCTCCTCCACGCATGAAAGCGCAACCAGCAGGACATCTGAGGCAATGCTTGTGATTGAAAAGTCATCTGGTACGCGGGTTGATATAGCGGTGATGATTCAAGGGGATGAGCCAATGCTTATACCAGATATGATAGATGAAGCGATACTGCCTATTATAGAAAACCCTGAGATTGTGGTTGTAAACCTCTCTATCCCGTTAAAGACAGAAGAGGAACATAGAGACCCAAATGAAGTAAAGGTTGTAGTTGATATGCTTGGCTTTGCCCTATATTTTTCAAGAGAACCGATTCCTTCCCGCAAAATAAATAGGGACAGCTCCTATTTAATTGACAGTGGTTTAGGAAATAATAGTGTTATTTATCAATTAAATAGGAACAGTCCCTATTTATTTCTTAAACAGGTCTGTATAATTCCATTTAGAAGGGATTTTCTTGTTAAATTTAATACACTTGCGCCTTCACCCCTTGAGATGATAGAATCAATAGATATGCTTAGGGTCATTGAACATGGATATAAGGTAAAAATGGTGTGTAAGGAATATCAGAGCTATAGCGTAAATACGCCTGAAGATTTAAGGCGGGTAGAACAATTAATGAGTGATGATGCGCTGGTTTTATCCTATCCAATAAAAGGTAAAAGATGAGTACAATAACGCCAAAAGACGGTTCAATTATGGTAATAGGAGGCTCAGGATTTCTTGGCTCCTATGTTGCTGATGCCTTAACAGATAATGGTTATAAAGTAAAGATATTTGATCTAAAACCATCGACATGGCTGCGTGATGGGCAAGAGATGATAATTGGCGATATTTTGGACTCACAGGCATTGGAAGAGGCAATCTGCGGATGTAAGGCAGTTTATCTCTTTGCAGGCTTGAGTGATATTGATGAGGCTATAAACCGTCCTATAGATACATGCAAATTAAATGTTCTGGGATGTGTCAACGCCCTTGAGGCAACGCGTAAGGCTGGCAGCGAAAGGTTTATATATGCAAGTTCTGTCTATGTTTACAGCAGGTCAGGACATTTTTACAGGGCAAGCAAACAGGCGGCAGAGATGTTTATCGAGGCATATTATGAGCGTTATCAAATGGATTATACTATTCTTAGGTATGGCTCTCTATATGGAAGGCGGGCTGATTATAGAAACGGCTTGTATCGTTTGCTATATGACGCAATGACTAAAAAAAGGATTTCATATGGAGGAACAGGCGAGGAACTGCGGGAATATATACATGTTCAAGATGCCGCTGATTTAAGCGTTGAGGTATTAAAAGAGGAATTTGCAAATAAAAATATAATCCTTACAGGAAATGAAAAGATGTCTGTTAAAAATGTAATGATAATGATAAATGAAATATTAGGAAATGATATAGAACTAGTATTCTCAGATAATTATAGGAGCGGTCACTATCTAATAACTCCATATGCCTTTAATCCTAGAACAGGCAAAAAAATGATAAGTAATATCCAGACAGATATGGGGCAGGGTCTGCTTGATTTAATAGAAGAGATACATCAGAAAATAAAAATAAACGATATAATTACAGGAAAACAAGATGTGTGAATTTTGTACATCTCATGGCGAGGGCAAAAAATGGTATGAAAATCTCTCAAACTACACAGAAGAGGTTTTTAATTCTGTTAGTTCTAAAGAAGAACTGGCTGCCTTTATAAATAAACTCTATCATGCAATGACTGTAGACATACCCCTAGCCAACAGACTTAAAAAACGCCTTCCAAAGATATATGACATGATTATTCATCCAATGCTTACAAGATATTTAAAGAAAAAGCATTTTGGTCAGGTAGTTCCTATTGAAGATATTAACAGAATCCTTGAAGGAGTAGAATCAATAGTAAGGCTTCCATGTATCTGCAGAAAGGCGACAATAAAAACTGAGAAACGATATTGTCTTGGAATAGGATTTGATTTATCGCCTATTTTTAAAGATACCAATGACTTTTCAGATTTTGAACGGATAACTCTGGATGAGGCAGTAAAATTCATCAAAACACTTGACCATGAGGGACAGACCCATACGATATGGACGTTAAAGACACCGTATATTGGCTCAATATGTAATTGTGACAGGGATTGTATGGCATATAGGTTTCAAGTAGGCATGGATTTAGGAAAGGCAATGTGGAAAGGTGAATATATTGCTGGAATTGATAGAGATATATGTTGTGGTTGTAGGGAGTGTATGGAGCGGTGTTATTATGGGGCTATTAGTTATGATAGAGTCAATGTCAAGTGCAATATAAATTCGTTAAAATGCTATGGATGCGGAATATGCAGGGCTGTTTGTAAGTATGATGCGATTATGTTGAGTGATAGGGGTGTGGAATTAACCTTTTAAGGGCGCTGCCCTTAAAAATCCCGCAAGGGGACTAGTCCCCTTGACCCCATAATTTATGTTATAATAATATTTGATGAAATTTGAGTAATAAAAAATGAGGCAGCGTCAATCATGAATGAACTCATAGAACTTTACAGTGAAATACTGGATAGACTTATATCTGCGGCAGAATACAGGGACCCTGATGTGCCCAATCATATAATAAGGATTACGTTATACTCTGAAATGCTCTCAAGGGAACTTCTTATGTCTTCCGAATTTATAGAATCCATAAAGATTGCAGCTCCTTTACACGATATAGGAAAGATTGGCATCCCTTATGACATTCTCAGTAAAAAAGGAGGACTGAGCAAAGAAGAATTTGTCACTATAAAAAACCATTCACAAATTGGCGCAAATATCCTTGGCGCTTCCAATAATAATTGCATAGCAATGGCTGCCTCCATTGCCCTTAATCATCATGAGAGATTTGATGGTTCAGGTTATCCAAATGGAATTAAAAGTGACATTATTCCATTTGAGGCGAAAATAGTAACTATATGCGATCAATATGATGCCCTTATGATGAAAAAACCATATAAGCCTTCTTATGGTCATAAAAAGACCCTTGAAATTATCACTAAAGGCGACAGTAGGACTATGCCCCAACACTTTGACCCTGATATACTGTCTGCCTTCAAGAAAATTCAGGATGAATTTGAAACAATATTTAATACATATCAAGGATTAGAATATAATCATTTATAACTTATATTATATATTATCTGTAAACTCCTTTACAGAGTTAATATGATTATGTTAGTATGGATAAATTTGGTATATTCACATATACAAAAATCAGATTATATCTTAGAATTTTGACTATTTATAAACTGAGATATACATTATAAAAAGGAGCAAGACAGTGGGCTTAGACATGGAGAGAAAACAACAAGTAATAGGAGATTTTAAGATTCATGAGAAAGACAGCGGCTCACCAGAGGTGCAAATTGCCATTCTGAGTGAGAAATTGGGTTATTTAACTGAACATTTCAAGCTTCATAAAAAGGATCATCATTCACGCAGAGGGCTTTTACGCATGGTTTCAAGAAGGAGAAAGCTTCTTGATTATTTAAAATCTAAAGACAATGAACGCTATTTATCTTTAATAAAACGACTAAGTATTAGAAAATAAGGTCAATTGATAAAATAGCTAAAATTGATAAAATAATAATCGGCAGCAATAGGAGAATGTATTTGAAATCCCCATACCAAGTTGAATTACAAATCAGAGACAAGAAGTTAATTTTAGAAACAGGATTATTAGCCAAACAGGCTGATGGATCAATAATAGCCAGATATGGCGATACAATATTATTGACAACTGCAGTATCTTCAAGAAATGAAAGAGAAGGTCTTGATTTTATACCCCTTACAATAGATTATCAAGAAAAAGGTTATGCTGCTGGTAAAATACCTGGCGGATTTCTAAAACGAGAGGGCAGACCCTCTGAAAAGGAAACTCTAACCTCACGCCTTACAGACCGTTCAATAAGACCATTATTTAAAAAGGGGTTTAGATCTGATTCACAGGGAATCTCAAATGTAATATCATATGGCGATGAGAATGTCTCTGACTTATTAAGCATTATCTCTATGTCTGCGGCATTTGTTATTTCAGATATTCCATTTGACGAACCTGTCGGAGCCGTCAGGGTTGGGCGTATTAATGGAGAATTTATTACCAATCCTACGCTTGTTGAACTTGAGGTCTCAGACCTTAACTTGATAGTGTCAGGAACCGCTGATGCAGTAATAATGGTTGAGGGCTCTTCCCTTGAATTATCTGAGCAGGTAATGCTTGCGGCTATAGAATTTGCGCATGTAGATATTAAAAAGATCGTAGAATTACAAAATCAATTAAGATCAATTGCTGGAAAACCAAAAAGGGAATTCACACTTGCCAAGATTGATGAAGCCCTGATTACCTTAGTAAAAGACTTATCCTCAGCTAAGATTCAGCAATCCTTTAGTATTCCTGATAAGCTCCAAAGGCAGAGAGTCCTTGATGATATACTAAAAGATACGATTACTAAGATAAATACTGATAATCCTGAAATAAACAAGTCCAAAGATGCTGCATCAGTCTTTTTTGATATAGAAAAAGATATGATGAGAGAATTAATAGTAAATGAAAACAAAAGGGCAGATGGAAGAACTCCTGATCAGATTAGAAACATCAGCTGCATAGTTGGGTATCTGCCAAAGGCGCATGGTTCTGCCGTATTTACAAGAGGTGAGACACAGTCTCTAACTGCTGTAACTTTGGGTACTTCATCTGACGAGCAGCGCGTTGATTCTCTGGATGGAGACTCATATAAATCCTTTATGCTTCATTATAATTTTCCTCCCTTTAGCGTTGGCGAGGTAAAACCAATCAGACAGGCAGGCAGAAGAGAAATAGGTCACGGAGCCCTTGCTGAAAGGGGACTGCGTCCAATATTGCCATCGCCAGAGATTTTTCCTTATACAATAAGGGTAGTGTCTGATATCTTGGAATCAAACGGCAGTTCATCTATGGCTACAGTATGCTGCGCGTCACTGGCAATGATGGATGCTGGGATTCCAATCAAAGAGCCTGTTGCTGGAATAGCAATGGGTCTGATTAAAGACGGAGATAAGATTGTAATTTTAACTGATATATTGGGCGTTGAAGACCATCTAGGAGATATGGATTTTAAGGTAACTGGAACAAAAACTGGTATTACCGCATTTCAGATGGATGTGAAGATAAAGGGCGTAGACAGTAAAATCATGGAAAAGGCTATGGAACATGCCCGCATAGGGAGACTCCATATTCTTGGTAAGATAACAGAGGCAATCTCTGGACCAAGAGAAAAACTTTCTGCTAACGCTCCTCGAATCATAACTATGCAGGTAAAACCTGAAAAGGTCAGAGATATAATTGGGGCAGGCGGTAAGATCATACGCTCCATAACTGAACAGACAGGGGCTAAGATTGATATAAATGATGATGGCGTTGTCTGCATTGCCTCCGCAGATGAAGAGTCGTTAAATATGGCTATTAATATTATAAAAGGTATAATTGAAGAGCCTGAGATTGGAAAGATTTATAGGGGAGAGGTTAAGAAGATAATGGACTTTGGCGCATTTGTTGAGGTAATACCTGGCACTGACGGGTTACTTCATATCTCGCAGATATCTGATAAAAGGGTGGCAAATGTAACGGATGAATTAAGTGAAGGCGATATGATTTTTGTAAAGATATTAGATATTGACAGGGGTGGAAAGATAAAGCTAAGCCGTAAGGGATTAACGGAAGATGGAAAAGAGGTTTGAAAATAATCTTCCATGCAAAAGTTAAACTTTGCCTAAAATAAGGTATATATGTATAAAAAAGACTATCTAGATAATGGCATACCTATAGTGATGGAGAGTATCAAAGGGATACAATCCGCAGCTATGGGTATATGGCTAAAGGTTGGCTCAAGATATGAGACTTCTCAAAAAAATGGGATTTCACATTTTCTTGAGCATATGTTTTTTAAGGGTACGTTAAATCGTTCTCAAAAAGACATTTCAATTGCAATTGATTCTGTTGGAGGCGAGCTTAATGCCTTTACTTCACGTGAAAACACTGCCTATTATGCAATAGTCTTAGCAGATTTTATTGATATTGCAGTTGATGTCATATCTGATATCTTCTTGAATTCACAATTTAATTCTGAGGATTTAAAAAAGGAAAAGGAGATAGTCAAAGACGAGATAAGGATGGTGGAAGACACTCCTGATGAATATGTATTTGATCTTTTTTATAAAGACATATGGGGAAATAATCATGGGCTTGGAATGCCTGTAACAGGTACTGATAAGACTGTAGATTCATTTAATAGAAGCGATATATTAAATCATATAGAGCGGCATTATGGTAATGAAGACATCGTTATATCTTGCGCAGGCAAGATAAATATTAAAAAAATATATTCACTTCTTAATAAACAACTTGGCTCTCTTAACAGGAAGTCAACGCCTGCCATTATAGAAAAACAGCAGTTTTACCCTGGACTATGGGTAAAAGAAAAAGACCTTTTAGATGTGCATATATGTCTTGGCGTAAAGAGTGTAGAGGTAAATAGTCCGCAGAGATATGTTTTTTTGCTGCTTAATACAATCTTTGGCATGGGGGTAAGTTCAAGGCTCTTTCAAGAGCTAAGGGAAAATAAAGGACTGGCATATACTATACATTCATTTCTCTCGCTTTATAGAGACACAGGTATATTTGGAGTGTACACTGCCACTGGCCATGACAATTATCTTGAAGTAATAGAAACCATTTTATCAGAGATAAAGAAACTTAAAGGCTCTATAACTGATTTAGAGCTAACAAGGGCAAAAAATCAATTAAAGGGCTATTTGATTATGGCGCTTGAGTCTTCTTCAGGAAGAATGAATAATATAGCTCGTCAAGAGATTTATTATGGTAATTATCTCAGCGCTGAGCAGATAATTGCTGAGATTGAAAAGGTGACAATTAAAGAAATCGAAACTATAATAGATACATATTTAACAAAAGATAAAATGGCAATTACAGTTTTAGGAAACGCTGATATTGCAAAATTATCTGGAATAATATAGTAGTTTTAAAATTCTGAGAGGGCTTAGCCCGATAAAATTAAAGTTTAGACAAAAAATAATAATTAATTAAATAATGAAAAAGGTATATGAAAGGCCTGAGAGCTTAAAAAAGACACCATTTAGATTTTGTCCTGGCTGCGGACATGGAATAGCGCATAGGCTGATAGCTCAGTGCATCGACGAATTAGGCATACGCGAGAAGGTCATAGGTATAGCGCCTGTAGGGTGCGCGGTATTTGCATATGATTATTTTAATTTTGATATAATTGAATGCGCTCATGGCAGACCACCTGCGGTTGCAACTGCAATAAAGAGGGTAAAACCTGATACAATAGTATTTTCCTATCAGGGAGATGGAGATCTAGCGGCTATAGGCACTGCAGAGATAATACATGCGGCAAACAGGGGCGAAAACCTCTCAATATTTTTCATAAACAATGCCACATATGGAATGACAGGCGGTCAAATGGCGCCTACAACACTGGTAAATCAAAGGACTGCTACATGCCATAAAGGCAGATGTATGGAGACAGACGGTTATCCATTAAATGTAGTAAAGATGATTTCAACTATAAAGGGCGTATCATATGCTGCGCGTTCATCACTTTCAGGAAGTAAAAATATCCTGCAGACAAAGAAACATGTAAGACGGGTATTAGAAAATCAAATCAATAAAAAGGGATTTAGTTTTCTTGAAATGCTCTCGCCCTGCCCTCCTGTTTGGGGTTTTACGCCTCTTGATGCTTGTAAATGGATAGAGACAGAGATGTCTGCTGTATTTAAAAAGGGAGTATATAAAGACATTGAAGCAACAAAACACTCATGAAAAAAAGCTGTTGATAGCTGGTTCAGGCGGACAGGGTATCTTGTTTATGGGCAAGGTGCTAGCTTATGCAGCAATGCTTTCTGCTATGGAGGTTACATGGTTTCCTTCATACGGCGCAGAGATGAGAGGCGGGACTGCTAATTGCTCAATTGTTATTTCTGACGAGGTAATAGGTTCTCCTGTTTTAAGGTCTACGGATATATTGGTGGTCTTTAATAAGGCATCGCTTGAAAGATTTATCCCTTTCCTTATAAAAGAGGGTATATTATTTTATGATTCTTCACTATTTGAACCAACAAAATCCAATGGTTATAAGACATATGGAATTAAAGCAAGCGCCGCAGCCTCTGAACTTGGCGATATGAAGGCAGCAAATATGGTAATGCTTGGAGCAGTGACTAATGTTTCAAATATTGTAACGCAAGAAATCCTCCAGCTCGCATTAAGTGAAAACACACCCGAAAAAAGATTTAAGACATTCCCCCTAAACAGTCAAGCCATAAATAAGGGATTTGATATAATTGAACATCAAAAACGCCTCAATAACTGATATACCAACGATTGCCAGCCTTATATCAACATTCGCAGATATGCAGTTGATGCTCAACAGGCCTTTGAGCGAATTATATGAAAATGTAAGGGATTATTTTGTTTACATTGAAGATAGTGAAATAGTTGCCTGCTGCGGGCTTCATGTATTATGGAGAGACCTATCAGAGATAAAATCACTTGCAGTAAGAAAGGATAAACAAGGAAAGGGAATAGGAAGCAAACTTGTAAGACACTGCTTAGAAGATGCGAAAAGACTTAATATTGAGAAGGTATTTGCCCTGACATATAATCCTCAATTTTTTAAAAAAATCGGTTTTGAAGATACTGAAAAGACCTCATTCCCACAAAAGATTTGGACAGATTGCGTTAAATGTTCTAAATTTCCGCATTGTGATGAAGAGGCAGTTATAATCGTATTATGAAATCATATACTTTAATAATTAAAAATTTCTCCACTACCTTAATCTTCGCAATTATTTTATTTATCCCTCAATCCTCGCCCGCCTTTGATACCCCAGAAACCCTTCATTATAGGCTGTCGTATGCAAATATCAAGGTTGGGGAATCAATTCTTAGGATTGTAAAAGCGGGCGATAATATCATTATTACCTCAGAAACAAATTCATCTGATGGTATTTCTATTTTATTTAACACCGATTTTCACAGATATGCTAATCATCAAAATTATACCTTAATCAAGCCGTCCAAACTATTTCAAAAGTTTTTCCATCAAGCCATGGAACTGTTAAGGG
>Ga0315281_10014980_pt1 | contig 10415 bp, 12 predicted proteins | sample YL17G07_0_MG_FD_204540 | JGI IMG/M metagenome (GOLD analysis project Ga0315281, IMG submission 204540) | Sediment microbial communities from Yellowstone Lake, YNP, Wyoming, USA - YL17G07_0 | ecosystem: Environmental > Aquatic > Freshwater > Lake > Sediment | place: USA: Wyoming | collected...
TGAACCTGCTGCACGTGCCTTTCAACGGCGGTCCGCCCGCGACGCTGGCGGTGGTGAGCGGCGAAGTGCAGGCGCTCTTTTCCGCACCGGCCAATCTCATGCCGCATGTCAAGGCAGGCAAGCTCAATGCCATAGCGGTGTCGAGTACGAAGCGCTTCGCCCCCGCGCCGGATATCCCCACGCTTGCCGAATCCGGGCTGCCCGGTTTCGAGGCGCTTGCCTGGAACGGCATCGTCGCGCCGGCAGGCACACCGCACGAGATTGTGCAGCGGCTCAACCGCGAGATTAACGAGATTCTGGCTTTGTCTGAAGTAAAGAAAAAACTTTTCGATGCCTCGATCGAGCCCGGCGGCGGCAGCGCGCAAGCCTTCGCTCAACTCATCCGGAGCGAAACGGCGAAGTGGGGCGACATTATCAGAATCACCGGCGCGAAAGTGGACTAGAACAATCCGATGATCTTCCCCTCATCGTTCACATCGATGTTATGAGCCGACGGCATCTTGGGCAATCCCGGCATGGTCATGATGTCGCCACACACCATGACGATGAATTCAGCCCCTGCCGCGAGCCGCACTTCCCGGACATTCACCACGTGGCCCGAAGGCGCGCCACGTAGTTGCGGGTCTGTCGAAAACGAATACTGCGTCTTGGCGACACAAACCGGATAGTGTCCATAGCCCTCGGTCTGCAGCCGCTTGATCTGCGCGCGCACCTTGCTGTCCGCGGTGATGTCCGAGGCGCCGTAGATTTTGGTGGCGATGGCTTTCATCTTGTCCCACAGCGGCATGCTTTCCTCATACACGAACTTGAAGCTGTTGGGCCGCGCGCACATCTCGACCACTGCGTTGGCAATATCGAGCGCGCCCTTGCCGCCCTCCGCCCAGTGCCGCGCCACGATTATTTTGGCGCCATGATGCGCGAGGCGATCCTTTAACAGCTTGATTTCGGCGTCGGTGTCGTGAGTGCGGTGATTGATCGCGACCACGCACGGCAGGCCATAGTTGTTGCGCACATTATTGATGTGACGCTCAAGATTGACGATACCCTTTTCCACGGCGGCGAGATTCTCCTTGCTTACCTCTTTCACCTCCACCCCGCCGTGATACTTGAGCGCGCGCAGCGTGGCGACGAGCACCACCGCGGAAGGACGCAGGCCGCTCTTGCGGCACTTGATGTCGATGAATTTTTCAGCGCCGAGGTCGGCGCCGAATCCGGCTTCGGTCACGACATAATCGCCCAGCTTGAGCGCCGCCTGCGTGGCCAGAACCGAATTGCAGCCGTGCGCGATATTGGCGAAGGGGCCGCCGTGGATAAAGGCGGGATTGTTCTCCAGCGTCTGTACCAGATTGGGCGCCAGCGCCTGCTTGAGCAGCGCGGTCATGGCGCCCTGCGCTTTGAGGTCGCTCGCAAGAATGGGTTTCTGGTCGCGCGTGTATCCCACCACGATCCTGCCCATGCGCGCCTTGAGGTCCATGAGACTGGTGGACAGGCAGAAGATCGCCATGATTTCCGAGGCCACCACGATGTCGAAGCCATCCTCGCGCGGATAGCCGTTGGCGGGGCCGCCGAGCGCGATGGTGATCTGGCGCAGCGCGCGGTCGTTCATGTCCATGACGCGCTTCCAGGTGATGCGCCGCACATCGAAATTCAGCTCATTGCCCTGATGAATGTGATTGTCGATCAGCGCCGCAAGAAGATTGTTGGCGAGCGCAATGGAGTTGAAGTCGCCGGTAAAGTGCAGATTGATGTCTTCCATCGGCACCACCTGCGCGTAGCCTCCGCCTGCGGCGCCGCCCTTCATGCCGAATACCGGGCCGAGCGAGGGCTCGCGCAGGCAGATGATGGCCTTCTTGCCGATACGGTTGAGCGCATCGCCCAGGCCCACGGTCATGGTGGTCTTGCCCTCGCCGGCCGGCGTCGGGCTGATCGCGGTCACGAGAATGAGCTTGCCGTCCGGCCTGCTCTTGAGCGTGTTCAGATATTCGAGGGCGACCTTGGCCTTGTAATGTCCATAGGGTTCGATCGCTGCATCGGGGATGCCAAGCTTTGCGGCAATGGCGGAAATGTGCTGCATACTGGCTTGCTGGGCAATTTCGATATCGGACAGCATGGAACGCTCCTGTGACTTCGCGCCGCGAAAAATGCGGCGAGAAAAAAGTATGGTACGCGACCCCGCATGCCACCTTGATCATGGTCAATCCGGATCGGGTAACATCTGCAAGGCAACATCATCGCACGGCGGCATTCCGCCCGCCCGTGCTGCTACTCAACCCTGCCCGGAACTCGACACCATGCACACTCATGAAAAAATCCTGCGCGACTTTTACGCCGCGTTCGCAAAAAGCGACGCCGAGGCCATGGCGCGCTGCTATCACCGCGACATCGTTTTTTCCGACCCGGTTTTCCCGCTGCTCAAGGGGGCACAGGCGGTCGCGATGTGGCGCATGCTCACTGCGCGCGCGCAGGATTTCTCGCTCGAACTGACCGAAGCGCACGCCGATGACGAGGGCGGCACGGCGCACTGGGAAGCGCGTTACATTTTCTCGAAAACCGGCAGGCGCGTACACAATCGCACCGATGCGTTATTCGCGTTTCGCGATGGATTGATCGTGCGTCACCATGACCGTTTCAGTTTCTGGCGCTGGGCCGCACAGGCGCTCGGGCCGCCGGGGATGGCGCTGGGGTGGTTTGCGCCGTTCAAGTGGATGGTGCGCAGAAACGCAAGGAAGAGTCTCGAACAGTTCGCGCCACCCGAGGCATGATGTCCAGCCGCAACGAATCGGCCGGCATGTTGCTCGGCCTGCTGGGGGTGGCGATATTCAGCCTGACGCTTCCCGCCACGCGCGCCGCAGTAAGCTTTTTCGATCCCTTCTTTGTCGCCGCGGGGCGCGCCGCGATCGCGGGCGTGTTGAGCATCGGTGTGCTCGCGTTGACGCGCACACCCTTCCCCGTGCGCGGCGATCTTCCCAGACTCGCCGTCACCGCTCTGGGCGTGGTGTTCGGCTTTCCGTTTTTTTCCACCTGGGCGATGCGCTTTGTCCCATCGGCTCACGGCGCCGTGGTGCTCGCGCTGTTGCCGCTTGCCACCGCGCTTGCCGGTGCGCTGGTGGCGCATGAGCGCCCCAGCAGGGGATTCTGGGCCATCGCGCTTCTGGGCAGCGCGGTGGTGTTGGCATTTGCGCTGCGCGACGGCGGGGGCGCATTGCATGCCGCCGATATTGCCTTGCTTGCCGCGGTTGTCCTCGCAGCGCTGGGCTATGCAACGGGCGCAAAATTGTCGGGCACGCTGGGAGGGTGGCAAACCATTTCCTGGGCGCTTGCGCTTTCCCTCCCCGTCAATCTTGTGTTGTGCGCATTCATCACGCCGCACGACCTGTTTGCCGCGCCGGCATCGGCGTGGATTGGATTTCTCTATGTGAGCATCTTCAGCATGTATGTCGGATTCTTCCCCTGGTACCGCGGGCTGTCATTGGGCGGCATCGCGCGCGTGGGACAGGTGCAGTTGCTGCAGCCGTTCTTCACTTTTGCCGGCGCCGCCTTGCTGCTGGGCGAGACGATCGACGGCGACACAATAGGTTTTGCGCTGCTGGTGGTGGCGCTGGTGGCGCTTGGCAGGAGAATGCCGGTGCGCAGGAAGCCCGGCTGAAAACTGGTTCGATCAATGCCCGCTTCAGGTCGAAATACGACCATTCAAGGGCGGTCGATACCGGTTAACCCAACCGAATGATCTGGTTCAGGCGATCGCAGACTTGCACAAACACCGCGTCCGGCAACGACACAAGCGGATGCGCTTTGGCTTTGCGCATGCGCCAGTCGAAGGACTTGGGTTGATGGCAGAGAACATAGCTGGTCTGCCCTGCCTTGCGGCCCGCAACTTTTCCGGCTGCCACGGCAAAGGGATTATCGGCGTTGTACTCCGCCGTGGTCATGGGTAACCCGATGACCAGCGAAGTTTTCTCGTTAAACATGCGCGGCGAAAGCACCAGGAACGGGTGGACATCGCGCATTTCTCGCCCGGTTTGAGGGTTGCAGTCGATCCATATAATGTCCTGGCGGTCCGGCGCCCAAAGCCTGCGTTTCCTGGGCGGAGAGCGCTTTGCCGCTACCACTTTTCCGCACCAAGAGCTTGCTTCGTCACCATGGCTTCGCCTCCATGGCGCGCTGGATCGAAACAAGCCAGCCGTTGCTCCAGGGTGAGATGCACGCCGGTGACCGGGGTGATCACGACCTGGCCGCCCTGTACCGAAACACGAACCCGCTGATCGACGCGCAAATGCGCCTCGCGCGCGACCGCTGCGGGCAATCGAACACCGAGATTATTGCCCCACTGCTTAATATCGAGAACGGCTTCGGCCACGATTGACTCCAGAAACAAAATGTATAGACGTGAGTATAAACATTGTAAGTTTTGCTGTCAAAATATTGGGCGGCCAGCGATCCTTGCTTCCGGCGCGCGTGGACCGTCAGGATTTTCCGGTGCGCAGTATCACCATATTGCCAACGACGGAAAGCGCGACTCCCGCCCAGGTTTCGGCGTGCCAGGCAAACCCCTCGAACAGGGCCGACACCGCCAGCGCCATGATCGGCACCATGACGCCGATGTAACCGGCGCGCGCCGGGCCGATGCGTCCCAGCAGAATGTAATAGCAGGCAAAGGCGAGAATCGAGCCTGCCACCGCCAGATAGAGCAGCGACAGGACATAGCGCGGCGAGGACTCGAAACCGAGCGGCGTACCCGACGCCAGTATGTACAGCAGCGTGAATCCGGAGCCGTACAGCATGCCCCACGACAATGACTGCCAGACGGGCAGCTCGAGTTGCATATTGCGGCTCGCGAGAACACTGCCTGTGGCGGCGATCAATACACTGAGCGCCGTGAACAAGGCGCCGAGCACGACTTTGCTGTCTGCCGAAAGTGTGCCGAATTCCGGCCAGAACACCAGAGTGATGCCCGCCAGGCCGAGCAAGGCGCCCGTGACGATGCCAAGGCGCATCGGCGTGCCGTAAAAAATCCGCACGCCCAGCATATTGAGAAGCGGGGATGCGGAATATCCGACAGCGACCAGACCGGAGACCACGAGCGCTTCCGCGTGGTACACCAGGACATAACTTGCGCTGAACATGGTCAGTCCCTGCGCGGCAAGCCAAACGTGCTGGCGCGCGTTGTACGCAAGTTTCAAGCCGCGCGCGCGGCAATAGACGAACAGGATCAGCGACGCGAGCAGAAAACGGTAGAACACCGACGCCTCGGGCGCCACGCTTCCCAACTGAAAAGTAATCGCAAGCCAGGTCGATCCCCAGATGGCGACGCAGGCGAAGAAAAGTTGAATATTGGTCAATGGAGGGCAATCGGCGATGGGCGATGGGTGATGGGTGATGGGTGATGAGCGAGGAGGGAAAATCTATTTCGTCAGGCCCAACTGCGCCAGCATGAACGAGTAGGCAAACGCAATCTCGCGCAGATAATCGTAACGTCCGGATGAGCCGCCGTGTCCCGCATCCATGTTGGTTTCCAGAAGCACCGTGTTAGTGCCGGTCTTGAGTGTGCGCAGTTTTGCCACATACTTGGCGGGTTCCCAGTACATGACCTGACTGTCGTTGAGCGAGGTCACGACCAGCATGGCGGGGTAGGCTTTCTTCTCAAGATTGTCGTACGGCGAATACGAGCGCATGTAACTGAAGGCTTTCTTGCCGTGCGGATCGCCCCATTCGAGATATTCGCCCACCGTGAGCGGCAGGCTGGAATCGAGCATGGTGTTGATCACATCGACAAACGGCACCTGCAAAATCGCCACCCCGAACAACTCGGGACGCATGTTGATCACTGCCCCCATGAGAAGACCTCCCGCGCTGCCGCCCTGGATGGCGAGCTTTTCAGGTGCGGTGTACTTCATCGCTGTCAGATAGCCGGCGCAGGCAATGAAGTCGGTAAAGGTATTTTTCTTCTTCAGCATTTTGCCGGCGTCGTGCCAGGCTTTGCCCATTTCGCCCCCGCCGCGCACGTGCGCGATGGCGAAGATCACACCCCGGTCGAGCAGCGCCAGGCGGTTGGAATTGAAGTTGACGTCGGTGGAAATGCCGTAAGCCCCATAGCCATTGAGCAGCAGCGGTTGCGGCGTGGGTTGGCGCAAGGCTTTCTTGTAAACGATGGAAATGGGGACACGCGCGCCATCCGGCGCCTGCGCAAAAAGGCGTTTCGTTTCGTACGCGCCAGGGTCATAGCCGCCCAGCACCGGCAATTGCTTGAGCAGCTTGCGCGTGCGCGAGTCAACGTCGTAATCGTAGATCGATTTCGACGTCACCAGCGATTGGTATTCGAAGCGGTACTGGGTGGTGCGATATTCGGCATTGTAGGCAGGCGAGGCTTCGTACACCTCTTCCGGAAAAGCGATGTCGTCGCTCCCGCCTCCCGAATAGCGCCTGATGCGCAGGCGCGGCAAGCCGTCCTCACGCTCGACCGCCGCATAGAAATCCGCGAACAGGTCCGTGCCTTCGAGCATCACGTCCTTGCGCTGCGCAATGACCTGTTTCCAGTACGCCTTCCCCGGCGTGGCGATCGGCGCGGTCACCAAACGGTAGTTGCGTCCCCGGTCGTTGGTGCGGATATAAAACAGCTTGTCGTGATGATCGACAAAATACCGGTGACCGAATTTTCTCTTCAACACCAGCCTGAACGCGCCTTTGGGGTGCGCAGCATTAAGCACGCGCACCTCGCTCGTTTCCGCGCTGTGGCTGGTGAGCACAACGTAACCTTCACTGCGCGTGGTTTCTACGCCAAGGGAATAAAGCTCATCCTTTTCCTCGTACAGCATGGGATCGCGCTTGCCGCCCAGCGCGTGACGATACACGCGGTATGAGCGTTTGGCCTTGTTTTCGGTGACATAAAAAATGGTTCTGCTGTCGTTCGCCCACGCCACCGAATCGACTTTCTCCCTCCTGTCCGCATACACTTCGCCGGTTTCAAGATTCTTGAACTGCAAAACGTACTCGCGAAAACCGCTGTAATCGAGCGAGTAGGCGAGCAGCTTGCCATCGGGACTGACCTCATAGACGCCGAGGTCGATATACGGCTTGTCTTTCGCGAGAGCGTTCAGATCGAGAACGATTTCCTCGCGCGCGTCGAGGTTGCCTTTCTTACGGCAATAAATCTGATACTGCTTGCCCTCTTCGATGCGCGAATAGTAGAAGAATTCTCCTTTGCGATACGGCACGTCCTCATCATCTTCTTTGACGTGCGAGAGCATTTCCTTATAAAGCAGCTCCTGAAAATTTCCGAGCGGCGCCATCATCGCATCGGTATACGCGTTCTCGGCTTCGAGGTAGGCAGTGACTTTCGGACTTTTCTTGTTGCGCAGCCAATGGTAGTCGTCGACGCGCCTTTCGCCGTGCACCACGGCAACATGGGGAATTCTTTTTGCGACGGGAGGAACGGGTTTATCGGTATCGGCCATGGTCGGGGTTGCACATCCAAGCAATAAGGCGAGCGCAGCGAATCGGAACAGCATTGGCGACTCTCATGGAATGGCAATCGCGCATTATAGCGAGCATTGCCATTGCGGCCGTTACGAATTGATACACTTCCCCCGCCCCCCTCCGGTCAACGCACCCGCACCCCTGACGTTATTCGCGCTGTAACACCCATTTCCAATCACATTACTGGAGTCACCACATGAAAACCCACATCACCCTGGCTGCACTGATCCTTGCCGCCTTTGCCGGCAGCGCCATCGCCCAAACCAACACCCCGGTCATCGACAAGCGCCTCGAGAATCAGACAAAACGTATCGAGCAAGGCGAGAAGACCGGTCAGCTCACCCCCAAGGAAGCAGCGATTCTGGAGAAGAAGGAAGCCAAACTCAGCAACGCCGTCGCTCAAGCCAAATCCGACGGCGTCGTAACCAAGAAAGAACGCGTCAAACTCACCAAGATGGAAAACAAACAAAGCAAGCGCATCCACAAGCAGAAGCACGACGCGCAGACGACTGCGCCTGCGGGGAAGTAAGCCGGGTTACCGCAGCAAAATCGTTCCAGAAAACTGAGACCCGGCGTGGGAGTTCCGCGCCGGGTTTCTGTTTTTTCTGAGCAGGTAAGTCGTACACCTGCATCCAGCCATTCTGTGCTATGAAGAGAAATAGTTCGCGTAGGTTGGGCTGAATGAAATGAAGCCCAACACTTCACCGTCACCATAAGCCAGAACGGCAAACGGATGCGCATCTTTTACCGTGCTCATGGCCGCGCGCAGGTCGTCGATATGCCGCACCAATACATCGGCGCGACGTTCGGCCAGGTTTACGGTGAAGAAATAGGTTCCTCCCGCCGCATCGGCGCGCCGGTAACGCATTTTTCATCCTCCCCCGTTGATGTTGGGCTTCATTTCATTCAGCCCAACCTACCGGACTACTCTGTCAGCGGCCATTCGACAAAAATTTATCTAGCTTCCCGGAGTCAAGGTCCTTAATCTGACCGCGCCAAATCACCTTTCGCTCCTTGTCTAACAATACAGCGTAAGGCAGTGCGCGAATCTTGAGGGAATCGAAGAGCTTTCGCCCGTCGTCAAGCGCGACGCTGTACTTGACGGGAGGAATTCTCTTGAGAAACTCCGCAACGTCGGTTTCGCTTTCGTCGGTTACAGCAACCACAGCAAACTCCCTGGCGCCGCGATCGGCCTGCAACGCGTTCAAACTCGGCACGGCTTCACGGCATGGGCCGCACCAGGTGCCCCAAAAATAGACCAGAGTTATTCTCGCGTTCGGGTCTGGCGGATTCAGAATGTATTTGAGGCCCGCCGAAGGCAGCACCTGCCCAATCTTCACGCCGTTGAAAAAGTCCAGCAAGTTTGCTGAAACGCTCAGTGGCAACAACAGCGCAAAAAGGACGAATGCGCTGAAATTCTTTCGGTAATGGCAGCTTATGGGTTCCCCCTAATACGCGAATTAACCACGCCGCCCCAGCTTGATCCGCAGCCACGCCTCATACGCCGGCCGCGCACCCAGTGCACGCAGTTCTGCCTTGGAGTGCTTTACATTGGCTGAGACATTGAAGAGTGTGAGAAAAACAGCAGTGCTCGATGAAATGTCCAAATGTCCGTCGATCACGCCGTTCTTCAGCCGGTGATGCCGGAAATTCGCTACCCAGCTTTTATGGGTGTCAGCTGGGATCGCTTCCAGATCGAAGTATTGCAATTCGCGTGTGGCGAGCCACCTGGATAACACCGGGGAGTCCATACAGCCTGCATCGTTCCCGAGTCCGGCGATGTAGCTATCCGGCAGATCGACGCAAAGCGTTTCCTCAAGCGCAATGCCGAGCGGATGGACTCTGCCAAACTCGAGTACGGCGTGCTGATGCGGGAGTCGTTCGCGTAACGGGCCGCGTACCCAGGCGGCGAGTTGGGAGTGACTTTCGGCTTCGCTCGCGTGTGAGGTGTGTTGCGCAATGCCGATGCGCAAAGAATCGTCGCAGTGAATTTGCTGAAATGTCATACCAGCACCTCGTGACGTTTGTTGATATATGTCAATTAAACGAGATATTAAATTATCGGGGAGCAAGATACAACAGAATCTTCTGTATTTTCATTACATATTTTTTCAATCCAGGGAAAACCCCGAGTCAGTACACAAGGGCGATTAGGTGGAGCGATGGTCAAACCCGCCTCAATCTGAGATCGGTAATGAAATCCTGCGGCTCGCCGATTGCGATTCTGGCGAATGCCGGATGCAGGGGGTTGAGCAGGTAGTTGGTTTCAGCGGGAATGACCGCGCTCGGCACGGCCAGCGCCGCGCTGGAGCGGCGCTTGACCCATTCGCTGCCGATAGCCTGCAACCTCTCGCGCGCGTGAAGGTCGCACCAGCCGGCAGGCAATTGTTCGGGCGCGATGCGTTCGATTTTCAGGTTCTTGGGCAGGGTAGCCGGGATGATGACGTAACGGGCGCGCAACGGCTCGTCCTGCACCAGCATTTCCAGCATCGCCAGCGACTGGCTGCCGGAGGTATACACCATCGGCACGCCCTTTTTGTTCCAGCGCCCGCCGTACAGCCGCGCGCCTTCCCCAGAAAATGCAGTATCGGCATGGCGCTGCGTGAGCAGCCGCCAGACGGTCAGCATTTACGCAAATACGCCGTGCTCAATACGACCGAGCGTATCCAGAACACTCTCCGTGCCGATATCGGTGTCCATGAGCGAGAGCGGGACTGCACCTGCCAAGGCGGCATTCGCGGATTTCAGCCAGTTCAATGCAGTTTCCAGATCGCCAAAGACCTCTTTCGCGCGCTCGACCACGCGCGCCAGACGAACCAGCTTGGACGATTCCTCGCTACTGAGCGTGCCTTCCTTCTTGCGCCGCGCCAGGGTGCGCTCGGGAATACCCAGGGCTACGGCAAGTTCGGACTGGGTGACACGCAACGCCTTGGTCAACGCAT
>Ga0315281_10014981_pt1 | contig 10415 bp, 12 predicted proteins | sample YL17G07_0_MG_FD_204540 | JGI IMG/M metagenome (GOLD analysis project Ga0315281, IMG submission 204540) | Sediment microbial communities from Yellowstone Lake, YNP, Wyoming, USA - YL17G07_0 | ecosystem: Environmental > Aquatic > Freshwater > Lake > Sediment | place: USA: Wyoming | collected...
GGGTGTTCGACAGCGACCCCAAGGACAACAAGAAGGCGAGGCTCATCCCGAAACTCGACAGCTCGACGCTGTCGAAACTCAAACGCACCGAGCCCAAGCGCGACGATGTCACCGGGAGCATCTACGGCAAGTTGGAGCGCATGCTGGCCATAGCCAGGAACTGCGAAAAGTGTATGATAGTGAACGGCAATGTGCCGGGAAGGCTCGAGAAGGCCATAAGGGGACAGAAGGTCGTGTCTACCGTGGTCCTACCTTAGTTGGTGAACCGATGGAAGAGGAGACCCCCGAGAAAATCATAGAGCGCAGGAAGGGAGATCACGTCGAGATCTGCGCCAATGAGGATCTCACTCAGGATTACTTTTACTGGGACGATGTGAAGCTCGTCCACAATCCCATGCCAGAGATAGACCTCGACGAGGTGACCACATCGACGACCATCTTCGGACGGAAGCTCGAGGCCCCGTTGATCATATCCGCGATGACCGGAGGCTACGGCAAGGCGGAGGAGATTAACAGGAACCTCGCGGCGGCCGCGGAGGAGTTTGGCATCGGGATGGGAGTCGGGAGTCAGAGGGCCGCGCTGGAGAACCCGGAGCTCGCTCGCACGTATTCTGTGATCAAGGAGTTCGAAGTGCCCTTGAGGATCGCGAACCTTGGGGTACCTCAGCTCATCAAGCAGGGCCTGACCGCCCCGATCGGGATAGACGATGGCAGGGCCGCGATGGAGATGATCGACGCGCACCTCCTCGCGATACACATGAACTACCTTCAGGAGATCGTGCAGCCCGAGGGCGACACGAAGAGCCGTGGCGGGCTGAAGGCGCTCGAGGCGTTCGCCAGCGCCCTCCCGGTCATAGCCAAGGAGACTGGAGCGGGCATTCCGAAAAAGACCGCACTGCGGCTCAAGAAAGCGAAGGTCAAGGGTTTAGACGTTGGCGGACTTGGTGGAACGAGCTTCTCCGCTGTCGAGTACTATCGCGCCAAATCAGCCGGGGACACCAAGCGCGCGAACATCGGGAAGACGTTCTGGGACTGGGGGATCCCGACGCCCGTGGCCGTCGTAGAGGCCAATGTCGGCCTTCCGATCATATCGACTGGAGGCCTGCGGAGCGGGCTCGATGTCGCCCGAGCGATCGCGATCGGTGCTGGATGCGCTGGGATGGCGGGAAGGCTTCTGCCGGCCGCCTTGGACAGCAGGGAAGCGCTCACCCAGGAGATCCAGACTATCATCGATGAGCTGAAGGCGGCCATGTTCCTGGTCGGAGCAAAGGACGTCAAGGAGCTCGCGGCCACGAGGGCCCTTATGACTGGACGTTCGAAGGATTGGCTGGATCAGTTGTCGGAGTGATTTTGATGGTTGCATGGCTTGAGAACTACAAGGACCGCGTCGAGAAGATCAATGAATACATAATGCGCTCGCTCGAGGTCATCGAGAACAAGACCCTGAAGGCCGCGATGTCCCACTATCCCCAGGCTGGCGGGAAGAGAATGAGGCCGCTCCTCGCGACGATCAGCTGCGAGGCGGTGGGAGGTAGATGGAGCGCGGCGATGCCGTTCGGGGTGGCCCTCGAACTGGTGCATAACTTCACCCTTGTCCATGACGACGTCATGGACAGCGACGAGACCAGGCGCGGGATCAAGACGGTCCACGCTCAATATGGCGTGCCCGAGGCAATCCTGGCAGGGGACGCGCTGTTCGCTCGCGCGTTCGAACTCATCCCAGATTCAGATACCCATGATGACAGGCTCGTCCAGCTCGTGGACATCATCGCGAAGGCCGTCAGGCTGCTTGCCGAGGGTCAGCAGATGGACATGGATTTCGAGGGCAGGAAGACCGTCAAGGATAGCGAGTACATGAAGATGATAGAGCTCAAGACGGCCGTCTTGTACTCCGCCGCGGCCCAGGGCGGAGCAGTGATCGGTGAGGCGTCCGACCAGGAGGAAGACGCGCTCCGCGAGTACGGCAGGCTCGTCGGGCTCGGGTTCCAGATATGGGACGACGTGCTCGACCTGACATCGGACCAGAAGACTTTCGGGAAGCCTGTCCTCAACGACATAAGGAACGGGAAGAAGACTCTGATCGTGATAAGCGCGCTCGAGGACATTCACGGAAAGGACCGGGAGGACCTGTTCAAGGCGCTCGGCAACAAGAAATCCACTCCCGAGCAGCTCGTCGCGGCGAGGGACGTACTGGACCGCGCGGGCGCGATAGACCACGCGACCGAGATTGCGAATGGCCTTGTCAAGGAAGCGAAGGACAAGTTGAGTGTCTTGAAGGACACGAAACACAAGAAGTGCCTCGAGTCCTTCGCGGACTACGCCGTCGCGAGGAAGACCTAGACCACGCCCGACTTGGTCAGCTTGAAGTCCGCCCTCTTGCCCTCTTCGAGATGCCTGTGCTTGATGATGATCGCTCTTCTCGCGCCCGTCCCGACCTTGTCCAGCCTGATGATTGCCTTGGCGTTGTGCAGAAGCACATGGCCACCAAGCGGTTCGAAGGTGCCTTTCTCGATGTCCGTGTACACCTGAGACGTCACGATGATCGGGATGTCCTTGCTCCTGGCGACCGAGAGCAGCTTCGCGAGCTGCGGGCTGAGGGACTTGCGGACCCCCCTCTCCTCATCGTTCCTGGTGAGCCTGTAATGGATCGTGGCGGAATCCAAGATTATCGCCCCCACTTCGAGCGAGCTCTCCGCCAGCTTGACGGCCTTGTCCACGAACTTCTCCTGGTCCTCGAACGTGTGCGCCTCGAAGAACAGGGTGTTCCTCAGGACCTCCTCGTAGTTCTCGGCCGCAATCTGCTTCAGCCTTTCGAGGGAGACACCTTCAGTGTCAATGTAGACGACCTTCTTCCCGGTGACGGCCACGTTCTTCGCAATCTGAAGACAGACATTGGTCTTCCCCGACCCTGCCTCCCCGTAGAGCAGCGTGATGGCTCCTCCCTCGAAGCCTCCTTCCAGGAGTTCGTCCAATGCCGCCGAGCCGATGGCGAGATGGGCCACGGGTCACGATTGGGGTCGTCGGTGATAAGCATTACTGATACAATGGGCCACCTTCTTCGGGCACGCGCGCGGGCTCCATAGCCCTTATTATTCCAGAGGACTTACACGCTCCCGTGGCTGTTCACAGGGTCGGAGCCGAGGCGAAGCTCGATTCGAGCACTTGGATGGCGAGGGATGTCGTCCTCAAACAACGCGTCATAAAGGGCTACAGGCATCCGATATTGGACAGGGCGATCCAGGCCACTCGGATCAAGAACGAGGTCAGACTGATGTTCGAGGCGAGGAGGGCGGGCATATCCGTCCCGATAATCTATTCGGTGGACCTCCCGGAGAGCCGAATAGTGATGGAAGAGATCCGAGGTGCTCGGGTCAAAGATGCTCTCGAAGACCTGCCGATGGAGAGAGCGCGGGAAGTGTGCGCGAAGATCGGAGAGGTCGCAGCGAGACTTCATTCACATGACATCGTCCACGGCGATCTGACCACGAGCAACATGCTGCTCGCTGGGAATAGGATCGTGCTCATCGACTTCTCGCTCGGTTCCAAGACGTCCGAGCTGGAGGACAAAGGCGTTGACATGCATCTCCTCGAGGAGGCCTTCCACTCAGCTCACTACAAGCGGAGCGAGGTCTATGAGACGGTCAAGGATTCGTACGTCAGGGCGTATCCGGCTGGGGCCGATGTGCTGAAGAAGGTGAAGGAGATAGAGAAGAGGGGGCGGTACACGCGCAAAGAATAGCCTTCATCACTTCGAACGACGGCAAGTTCAGGGAGATCTCCCAGCAGATGGCGGAGCACGGTTACGAGCTCGAGCACATCAAGACCGCCTATCCAGAGATTCAGGCCGAGTCCTTGGAGATCACCATCATCCCAGGACTCGAGTGGGCGATATCGAAGTACGACAGGCCCATCATGATTGATGACTCCGGTCTCTTCATCGACGCCCTCAAAGGATTCCCCGGGGTATATTCGTCGTATGTCTTCAAGACCATTGGAAATGATGGCATCCTGAGCTTGATGACGGATGAGAAGCAAAGGAGTGCCAGGTTCGAGTGTTGCATCGGGTTCAAGATGCCGGGGAAGGATCCGTTCATCGCGAAAGGAGTCGCGAGGGGATCGATCGCGATGAAGAAGTCAGGAACGGGCGGTTTTGGGTACGATCCGATATTCATCCATGAGGGTCACTCGAGAACTTATGCTGAGATCGCCGTCGACGAGAAGAACAGGATATCTCACAGGGGCAGAGCGATCGAGATATTCTTGGCGGAGCTTCCGAGGCTCCTTGAGTGAAATCTAGAGAATGTTTTTATTGGGGACAGCGCTAACCCGCTCTAGCCGACCATGGGGTAGTGGTCTAGCTTGGTATGATACGTGCTTTGGGAGCATGAGGTCATCGGTTCAAATCCGATCTACCCCACTGAGACCCCATCTGGTGAGCTCTCAACGGTACAGGGTGCAGGAGAGGCTTAATGGAGGGATGGCAATATGGCATGGCGATTGGAGGCAAGTTGTAGATGTCAAGGGTCCTGATAGTCGAAGATGCTCCCTACATCAGAGAGGTCTTTCGCGATGCGCTCGAACTGCACAACCACGTCATAGCCGGAGAAGCGATCAACGGAGTTGAAGCCATCGACAAGTACCGTGCTCTCAAACCAGACGTCGTGCTCATGGATCTACTCATGCCAGTAATGGATGGTATTTCAGCCATCAAGAAGATTATCGAGTTCGACCCTAAGGCGAAGATAGTCGTGGTCAGCGCCATCTCGAAGCGATCAATCAGGGATGAGGCGATGCGTGCTGGGGCGATTGATTTTGTCGCCAAGCCGTTCGGTATCAAGCGACTTCTTGATTCTGTCAGTGATGCGTGTTCTGGGTAGGGATGCGCACTTCAGGTGCCATGAGCGGGACCTGCCGAACCAGCGTACCGCAATTCCTTGCGGAGGTTCAGAGTCATACAATTGCCCCAAACTTGCTGACATGAATCAGTTGGCTGGAAAAACTGCGGCATCTCAGACATCGCATCCCCTGATGACACTCCCTCAAACTGCGGGATTCATGCCATCTCGCCTTGAGTAGTCAGTGCAAGCCTTTAGTACACTCACTGCATTTAGCTCTGGGCGAGTGACACATGAGGATCATTTTTGGCATCTGCTCATGGGGTCTTGGGCACGCGACGCGGTCCCTCCCGATAATCCGCAAGTTCATTCGCGAAGGCGATGAGGTTACGGTCGTCTCGTTCGGAAGGGCGTTGACATTGCTTCGAAACGAGCTCGGCGAAAGCGTCAACTTCGGCGAACTGTCGGACTACCAGCCACCGTCAACACTGAACCCTCGGAGTCTCGTGCTCGACACTTTCCTGAGCACTCCCGAATATCTCTTCGCGATGAAGCGCGAACACCGCTTTGTGGAGAAGCTGGTCAATGACGGAAAGATCGACGCCATCTTCTCCGACAATCGCTTCGGATTCTATTCAATAAATGCACCCAGTTACTTCATGACTCATCAGCTCAGGATTTTGAACCCGCTCGATCTCCGAGTTCTGGAATCTGGAAGCGAGATCTTCAACCGCTGGTTCCTGGAACGCTCTGCTGGCGTGATCGTCCCGGATTTCAAGGAGAACGGCCTTTCGGGCAGACTCGCACACGGGCTCTCCGTCATAGATGAAGACCACCTGAACTATATCGGCGTGCTATCGGACTTCAAGTATCGTCCAGTGCCACAGGACCTCGACGTCTTCGTCTCCGTTTCCGGTTTTGAGCCGCAGAGAAGTGTGTTCGAAGAGCTGGTCTTGACGCAGATGGCGGGTCTCGGGAGGAGTTCCGTGGTTTCTCTGGGCAGGACGGCGGAGACGGAGACGCGCGGCAACGTGAGGGTCCAAGGGCTTTCATCGAAGGAAGACCAGGAATTGCTCCTGAACAGGGCCAAGGTCGTCGTCTCCAGATCGGGATACTCCACATTGATGGATTTGTGCGTTCTGCAGAAGAGGGCTCTTCTCATTCCTACGCCAGGCCAGACAGAGCAAGAGTATCTCGCGGCCTACCACATGGGCCTCCAGGATTATCACTGCGTCTCGGAGAGTGAGCTCAGCATTTCGTCGCAGCTGGATGCAGCCTTGGCCTGCACCCCTCCAAAGCTCCAGCATTCTGTTGATCGCGCGGTGGAGAACGCCGTCGGGATCATAACGGGGACGGCGCGTCTCAATTGAGTCTCAGAATGTCAGATACATAGGGCTGCAGTGCCGAGAGTCCGTCTCTTAGGGATACGAATGAATCAGTGGCGAAATACTGGTACCAATGGCACTGAATGTTGCACTGGGCCATCCTTTGACGGGATTCCCTCGCTCGCGAGGACGCGACGAACTCGAGGAGCGAATCCTTCGAGACATCGATGCTCTTCTCCATGAGCGTCCTGCACGGATAGTGCAGGAGCCCATCCGCGTCTATGATGATGGATGCGGTGTTGCAGCTGTGGGGGACATCGAGAGTGCGGAGGTACTTGTCAGTCGTGATGATCGTGCGCGGGTATTTCTTCTTCAACCTCCAGACCTCGTTCCTGAACTCGTCAAGGTTCGGGAGCATGTCCTCCGTGTTAGGAAGATGGCAAGCTGGCATCACGACCGCTTTCGCTCCCGCGTCATGACACGTGCGGATCTTCCCCTCCAGGTCCTTCAGGTAGTCGCGCATTACGACAATCTGGACGCAGACGATTGGTCCCCATCCGACAAACTCAGGCAACCTGTCGTATAGCTCCAGGTTCTTGTGCCCCTCGTCGATGCTCACGTGCAGGAAATCGATGTACTTCGAATACTCCTTCATCGGCCTCTTGTCGAACAGCTTCCCACTGCTAGTGAACAGCACGTACAAGGACTTCGTGCGTATGTACTTCAGGATCTCTCCGATGTCCTCCCGCAGGAGCGGTTCGCCGCCCTCGAGGCTGAGGAGGAGAATGCTCGAATCGGCGATGTTGTCGACTATTCTAAGCACTTTATCGGTCGGCATGTCTGGCATAGGTTGTTTCCAAACATTGCAGAAATCGCACTTCGAGTCGCAGCGCTGGACCACTTTGAACGAGCAGTAGAACGGGTAGATCTGCTCCTTCGTGACGAAATTCGAGCAGGCATATCTCGCAGTGGAGAGGTACTTCCTCAACGGCTGGTATCTCATGGGTGACATTTCGGGCTTAATGTGTCAAAAGGCTTAATATCTGCGCACCTCACCAGTCATCAACCTGCGCGATGAGCTGTGGAGATGTTGTTCCGTTTTCGGGTCTGAGCCTTCACTGATCCGCGCACGCGCAATCCCGGACTACTTGGCCGCGACCTTGTCGGTCCCGAACGCCTTGCGCCTCCTTAACGCGTAGAGTCCGCTGGCCACCAGGAGGCACAGTACCGTCAGGAGGGACACCTTCTGCGCGATTCCCGAAGCGAAGAGGTAATGGAACGACCGGCTCAAGCCCAAGAACAGCGAGTACTTGATCACCCCTCCGAGCACAACGAAGGACATCGACTTCGCGTAGTTCCATTTGGAGACCGCCATGAACGCCCCCAGGAAAGGCAACACCGGCACGAAGCAGTTCACGAAGACGATTTTCTCGTCCTTTATGAACAAGGCAGACTTGTACTTGACCATCACCTTCTTAACGTACTTCGGCAGCAAGTTGGTGTGCTTCCCCACAAGGTAGAGCAATGTTGTACCACCGACCTGGGCGATGGCAACTACTGAAATAATGAGAATCGCCCACCCCAAGTCCATGTTTGTGGAGAATATCGCGATCGCCAGGAGCTCAGGGCCGAGGGGGATGACGATCGCGTCCACGAAGACCACGAGCAAGAGCCCTATTAGCATTCCGGACGGACCATACGAGGAGAATGCAGCGAACGCTTGATCGAGAATGCTCATGTCTTCGCCTCATTGCGTCTAGCCATGGTTTGGAGAAGTGATTCGTAGATGGAAGTGAGCTCCTTCGCGACCTTTCCGATGTCGTGGTTCGCAACAGTTGCTCGTGCATTCTTGATGAGCGTTTCCGCCAGCTCATGATTCTTGCTCAAGCGGTCGAGTCCGGACACGAATTCATCAGTGCCAGTGCAGACCAAAGCACTGTTCTCGTTCTTCAGCAGACCGTCGTACGATGGCAGGTTTCGCGCCACCACTGGCCTCCCGACGGCCATTGCCTCCATCACGGCCATTCCCTGGTTCTCCGCGAAGGACGGCGTGAAGAAGAGATCGCCGCCAGAGTGCGCGTCGACGATGTCCTCCAGATCGTGGATGAACTGCACGTTGTCAGGACATCTTCTCATCGCGCGGCGGACCCTGAACGGGTGATACAACATGGAACGCCTGCCGACCCAAACGAATCTCAGTCCTGGTAGCTCCTTGGCGACGTCGGGGAATACCTCGATTCCCTTCTTGAGGCAGACAACACCGATCGCGTAGACCACCTTGGAGTCGTCGGGAATGCCGTACTTCGATCGGAATTTCTGCCGGCGAGCCCGGTCCAATTGGAACCTGTCGCGGTCCACCCCGTTGCTCAAGACGTTGATTGGTGCAGTTACGCCCCGTGCCCGCAACCGGTCCTTGGTCCACGCGCTAGGAGCGAGTACCAGGTCCCCGAGGTTGTAGAATCGTGTGAGGTATCTTCCGGTGATGCCGGACAGCGCTCCGCTCCCCGTCCATGTTCCCTCGGAATCCTCGGCTGTGGTGTGGGCGTGCATCACGACTGGCTTCCCCTGTTTCTTCGTCTTCCTGACGACCCTGAAGTTCCTGGGCGGCACGGGGGTGTGCACGTGCAGGATGTCGAAGTCCTCAGCTCTCGGATCGTCGGTCACATCAAGGCCCTCATGGATGAGCGCGTTCTTGAGCCTCCTCGCGGACTCTATGTTGCCCATCATCAGCCCGACCGGGGTCACAAGGAACTTGACTTTCAAGGAGCAGACCCACCTTGGCGTCAGGTGTATGACTCAGTGCCTAGTCATTCTTTCTGCCATGCCCTGCCTCAGGCTGTGCGCAGGTGGTGGGCGCACAAGTATAAATGCGTCAAGAGATTCACGCATCCGAAGCCAATGGCACTTCGTCTCAAGTTCTGGAAGAACGAGGTCGCGGATGTCACCGGGGAGCAGCACAAGCAGCCCGGCCTCCTCTCCGATTTCATACTAGGGAGCCAGGACGGCATCGTCAATGTCCTCGGCGTGATCCTTGGTGTGGCGATCGCATCGCAGGAGTTCAAGATCGTCCTCGCAGGCGGGCTGGCTGCAACCTTCGCTGAATCCATCTCGATGGGGGCGGTCGCATACACTTCCACCAATGCAAGGCGGGAGTTCTACCTCGCTGAGCTAGAGCGTGAGAAGCGGGAGATGAATGAGCAGCCGGAGAGCGAGAAGGCAGAGGTCAGGGCGATACTCAGGCGATGGGGCGTCCAGGGGCCGGAGCTGGAGTCGATCCTCACGCAGATCACGCTCGACCCAAAGGCATGGCTGGATATCATGATGACCCATGAGCTCAACCTCAGCCCGGTAGACCCAAAGCAGGCGGGCAGGAGCGCGGTGCTCGTGGGCGTGGCGGCCATCATCGGATCCATCATACCACTGGTCCCTTTCATCGTGTTCGGAAACGATATAACGCTGGGTATCGCAGGCTCCCTAATCGTGAGCGCCGCCACCCTCTTCTCTATCGGCTGGTGGAAGGCCAAGATGACCGTCGGCAGACCAGGGAGGAGCGGGATGCAGATGTTGATCATCGGTATAGCGTCTGCCCTCGCGGGGTTCGCGATCGCTTTCCTCGTGTCGGGTGGGAAACTCTTCTGAGTCGATCGGTCTAGGGACCTCTGCCCGAGATGAACTCGCAGTAACCGTAGCTGATCGGTCCCTTCTTCGTCGCTTCGCAGGGGAACTCGGGACATTCGAAGCAGAGCCTGACGCCCTTCTTGAAAGCGCAGGTCGCCACGGCGCACATCTCGTTGATTTGAGGAGTGCACCCCTGCGTCCCGTGCGGGCACATGCCCTTTGTCATCCTCGGGCACGCCTCGCAGGCAATCCCGCAGACACCGATCTTGATTTCGTTTTTCAAACGCATTCCCCGGCCGCATAATCGCGTTCGCGCAGTTAAACATCCTCGCCGCATGTCGGTAAGCAGTTACGACCCCCGTTGGGCTGTCTGGTTTATGTGCCCACACATCCTATATAGAGGTAGCGTATAACGCTTTTAGGAAGAGGCCTTTCGGAGGCCCTGGTCATGAGAAGATACAAGGACATCCCGCTTTGGAAGAACGTCAGCCCGAAACAGTGGACTGATTGGAAATGGCAGGTGAAGAACAGAATCACTGACGTGGACACGCTAGCCCAAGTGATCAACCTCACGCAGAAGGAGAAGAACGATATCACCCACTCGATGAAGTATCTGCGGATGGCCATAACCCCTTAC
>Ga0315281_10014982_pt1 | contig 10414 bp, 6 predicted proteins | sample YL17G07_0_MG_FD_204540 | JGI IMG/M metagenome (GOLD analysis project Ga0315281, IMG submission 204540) | Sediment microbial communities from Yellowstone Lake, YNP, Wyoming, USA - YL17G07_0 | ecosystem: Environmental > Aquatic > Freshwater > Lake > Sediment | place: USA: Wyoming | collected...
ACAAGATTCGGTGAATGCTACGGCGTGTGAGATGGGTCTTGTCCTGGAGATCCGTCAGCACGTCCGGCAGCTCGATGTCCGTTTCGTCGATCACCACCGATTGGCTGCCAGCCTTTTCCGTGGCCTCGACGCCGCCCTGCCCGATGGCGATGTCTGCCTTGCGCCACTGGAGGCGCGTCTTCGCAATCGCTGGCGCATCCCGCAGCGCAACGATGCAGTCCTGCACCAGCTTCTCGTTGTCGAATTGCACGCGATACGTCGTCTTGTGCTTGATCCGATCCCAAAGCGCCTTGAAATCGGCGCCGTCCAGAACAGCTCGACGTGGACGAACCGACCGGCGTTCGTCGGCGTTCTTGATCTCGAGGCGGCCTGCCACCTTCTTCAAAATATCGACGACCTGACCCAACTGTGGCTTGAAGGGCTCGGGCACGACAAGCGTGCCCTCCTTGAGTGCCGTCTTCAGCGAGTCCTGCACCTTCCCCGCAGCGTCGATGTGGCCTTGCTCCTTGAGCGACTCCCACAACGCCTTGGATTGATCCACGCCGAGCGGAGCTGTGTGACCGTCAGCGGTCGTGACAGCGATCGCGGCGAACTGGTGACTCGCGACGACGCCGAACCTGATGCCGGTGTCGTGCTCGATTTCTTTCTGAAGCTGTTCCGCGAACTCTTCGTAGCTCTCGCCCGCGATGACCGTCAGCGTGTTGACCTCGAAACCCCTGAGCCGCAGGCCTTCCTGATTGACGCACAACCGCAGGCCACGGCCGATCGTCTGCCGCCGCTCACGTTCGGTGCGAATGTCGCGCAGGGTGCAGATCTGAAACACGTTCGGGTTGTCCCAGCCTTCGCGTAGCGCCGAGTGCGAGAAGATAAACTTGAGCGGCGTGTCAAAGCTCAGCAGCTTCTCTTTCTCCTTCATGATCAGGTTGTACGCGCGCTCGGCGTTGTCGCGACTGGACTGATTGCCCTCGTCGGTGTCAGTCCACCCGCCCTTCCTGTCGATCGAGAAGTAGCCGTTGTGGACGTCCTCGGCGGCATGGGACAGGTCAACGCCCTCAAACAGGGTGTGGTAATCAGGATGCTTCGCCAGACGCCGGTATTCCTCCTCAAAGATCAGAGCGTACTCACCCTTCACGGCGACCACCGCGCCGCTATCGGCCTCGTACCGACGGTATTTCTCGACCCGCTCGATGAAGAAGAGCGACAGCACCTTGATACCCTGCGGGCGCAGCCGCTTCTCTTTGTCCAGATGTTCGCGGATGGTCCGGCGGATCATCTCGCGCTGGACCGCGAGACCGTCCACGTCGCCCCACGCCTGGTCGACTTTCAGATACTGCTCGCCGCCAGGCACGCGCAACTCGAGGTACTCGTTGCCCCTCTCGACGCGGATCTCGCCGACGCGGCAATCGGCATAAACAGCGCGCCCGGTCGTTTGCTCCAGGTCGTCGCCGTCCTGCACGGTGACTTCCTGGCGCCTCACGCCGTTGGCCGCCTCGACGTCCAGTTCGACTCTGGCGCTGATGCCGCCCTTCTTCTTGTGGCTGATCGACATCAGCCGGACGTACGGCTTGTTGTGCGCGTCTTCGACCGTGGCCGCGGCCACCTCAATCTGCTTCACCAGTTTCTGCTGATAGGCGTCCACCGCGTCAAGGCGGTAGACCATGTGGTGCTTGTCCGCATGGGTGGCCGAGTACCGCAGCGTGCAGAGAGGGTTCATCGCACTGAGCGCTGTCTTGCCGGCGCCAGACAGACCGCCGTCCACGCTCTGGGGCTCGTCGACGATCAGGATCGGCCGTGTGGCCTTGATCAAGTCGATCGGCTTTTCGCCGCCGGTCTTTTCACTGTCCTTGTACAGGTTGTTGACGTCCTTCTTGTTGATGGCGCCCACCGTGACCACCATCACCTGGATCTGCGGACTCGTGGCAAAGTTGCGCACCTGGCCGAGCTTGGTGGAGTCGTACAGGAAGTAGTCGAACGGCACGCCGGCAAACTGCCCCCTGAAATGTTCCTCGGTGATCTGAAGCGTCTTGTACACGCCCTCCTTGATCGCCACCGAGGGCACGACGATGACGAACTTGGTGAAGCCGTAGCGCTTGTTCAACTCGAAGACGGTCTTGAGGTACACGTACGTCTTGCCCGTGCCGGTTTCCATCTCCACGGTAAAGTCGCCGGAGGCAAGGCTGTCTGAGGGGCGAGGCCGTTGCGGAGCTGGATCGCTTTCAGGTTATCGAGAAGCTGGTCATCGAGAAGTGAAAGGCGGTTGCCGATGCCGAGGTCGCTCTCGTGGAACGCGAGCGCGTACTGCGGCCCGAGAGCGTCGCGCGTGACGGTAAATTCCGTCCGGCAGATCTCCTGGCCGCGGAAGAGATCGCAGACCGCCTCCACGGCGTGAGTCTGGTACTCGAGGTTCGCTTCGAAATGAAGTTTCATGTCAGCGCCTCTCGCTTGCAGCGTTGACCGGCAATCGTCACATGCTCGATGATCGGATCGAACACTCGCTGCGGATTCCCGGTGCTCTGCACACGCGCCAGTGCGAACGCGCTCACCGGCACCCCAGGAAATGCCAGCGCGAGCTTGATGGCGCACGCCATGATCGTCGTCCCCGATGTCACCACGTCGTCGATCAACAACAGCCGGCTCGGCGGATGCAGTCCCGCCTGCACCGTGAGCGAGGCGAGATGTTGGTCAAGCGTTGGCCTGGTCACGCTTCCTGCGCTCTTGGTCACGGCAGTCGTTCGACTGACAGCGGTCAGGGTGTCGTCACCAAGGCCCTGCCGGACTAGCTCCTCGCACACGCGCCGTGAAGGCCACACAGTGTGGGGTTTCGTAAGGCTGGAACCAGGGACCGGCACGAGCATTGGATGTCCGTCGAACACCGCGCGAGCGTCGTCCGTGAGGCGCGCGGCGCCACGCTCGATGACAATCCGTACGAAAGGCGTGCCGGTTGCGACGTCGACGCGATCGGCCTTGATGTCCAGGATGATTTTCTTCACGCGCTTGGCGTTGTCGTCGGTGGCGCGCGTCGCGTAGACGAGCCACGACGCGCACGAGATCGCGTTAAGCGAAGACGGCAAGCGGATCGTCCACCGGCTCGGCGAGTTGCTCCAGCAGATCCTCCGGCTTGTTCAGCACCATGGCACCGTAGTCCAGCATCGTCCTGGGCCACGACAAGCCGGGCTGGTCGAGAATCGACGCCATCAGAAACAAGGGCCGCCCAAGTCGCAACGCCTCCCACCCCTGCGAGAGACTCCCGCTCCCGTCGCTCGCCTCGACGATAACCGACGCGTCGCTCACCAGCGCCATCGTCCGATTGCGCAAAGGAAAATTCTTCCGGGTCGTCGGGTAACCTTCAGGGAACTGCGAGACCACCAGATGGTCGCGCATCAGGAGCTGCTGCAGATCTCGATGCTTCGTTGGATATGTTTCGGACAACGGTGTGCCGATAATCGCGACCGTTCGGCCGCCGGCGTCGACCGTCGCGGTGTGGGCGGCGGCATCAATTCCTTCCGCCAGGCCGCTCACGACGATGGCGCCGTGTTTAATCAGGATCCTGGCGAGCTTCGCGGCGCGCTTTACGCCTTCCGGCGAGGCCTTGCGGGCGCCGACGACGGAGACCCGAGGTTGCTGACGCAACCACTCGGCGTGGCCGGCCACGAAGAGCTGCTTCGGCGCATACAGCTGTTCCTGCGGGTTGAGCGGACCCAGGATTTCTTCCGCTGCATGCGCGCGCCTGACGTCGGGCTGTTCCGTCATGCTCGGGCCATATTACGGCAAATGGCGGCGCGGTACCACAGGGCCATCGCTACAGGCTCCGCACGTTCACGAGGCCGTGCTGCTCGAGGATCGCCGCCAGATTGGTCTTGGCCACGTCGTCCGCGAACGCGCTGTCGCGGAACACGCAGGTCGTGTCGCCTGCCGGCGCCAGCGTCTTGTGCCACTTGACGAGGTCGAGTGCGAGCGGCTCGACGTCGTCTCGGGTGAGCGTCTCCGCCAGGCAGGCGAGCAACACGCCGCCACCGATCGAGTGGACGTCTTTGCCGGCAATCGTACGCTTCTCAATCGGCACGCACAGATCAAGGCCGAGCTTCAGCAACAGTTCGTACAGGATGTCCGCTTCGGACCGGTCGGTCTTCAGATGCTCGACGGCGTCCTCAAGCGACTCAGCGACCTTCGCGCGGTCAGGTTCCCACGCCCGGATGTTGCTGGACGCCAGCTTGAAGACACGAAAGCCGACATCGCCAACGAACATGGGATTCTGGGCGCGAACAACCAGGCCTCCCTTACGCAGCCTCGCTTTCGTGAGCTCTGCGATTGTCGAGAGCGCCCCGCCACCACTCAGCGGCTCGGGTAGCTGGACGAGAATGCATCGTCGATTCCCGCCGTCCTCAGCGTTCTGTTTGCAGCACGCCAATTCCGTGGTGCCTGTGCCAGCGAAAAAGTCGAGGACTATCGCATTTTCGTCTGGCGCCGTTCCGAGCTGCAAAATTCGTTGGAGCAGCCTCGTAGGCTTTGGCGTCTCGAATACAGAATCCGAGCTTTGGAAGTCCACCGTCGCCAGAAGTTCCTTCTTCGCTTCTTGTGTGTGGCCCACCTCGTCATGTGTCCACAGCGTTTGCGGCACAAGGCCCGCCCTTACTTCAGTGAGAAAACGCTTAAGTCTCGGAGTGTTGCCGCCGTCGCCTCCCCACCAGATTCTCTTGTCGCGATCTAGTTCATCGAATCTCTCTCTGGAGACACGCCAGTACGTTCCCGGTGGAGGACCATCGATCACTCGGCCCGAGGGGCACGTCACTGAGTAGGTACCTTCGCTGTAGTAATTCCTGGCGGACAGATCGCCGGACGTCCACACGCCTCTCTCATCGTTATCCGGATTCGCGTATCGGGCTTCCATCTCCTCAGTGCGTGGTAGTAGTCGCGGTCGCCATACTTCGGCGTTCCTCGCGTAGACGACGATGTAATCGTGGTCTTCTGAGAAATGTCGGGCTGAGTTCTTGGGAGAAAACACCTTCTGCCAAATTACCGTCGCTATGAAGTTCTCTTGGCCGAAGAGTTCATTGGCAACCAGGCGCAGATGATGAACTTCATGATCGGCGATACTGATAAAGATCGCTCCGTCCTCCCGGAGAAGGTTCCCGGACAATTTCAACCGCGGGTAGATCATGTTCAGCCAATCGGTGTGGAACCGGCCGGAGGCGTCGGTGTTGCTGGAAATCTTGCGGCCATCGGAGTCGATCTGGCCGGTGAGCATCAAGTAGTTCTTGATGTTGTCCTGGTAGTCGTCCTTGTAGACGAAGTCCTTGCCCGTGTTGTACGGCGGATCGATGTAGATCAGCTTCACCTTCCCCGCGTAGGACTTTTGCAGCAGCTTCAGGACCTCGAGGTTGTCGCCCTCGATCATCAGGTTCCGGGTGGTGTTCCAGTCAACGCTTTCTTCCGGACATGGTCGGAGCGTACCCGTGGACGGCGTCAGCGCGAGTTGCCGCGCGCGGCGCTTGCCGTGCCAGTTGAGGCCGTACTTCTCGTCACGATCATCGACCGTGCCGCCAAGGAGCTGCTTTAGCACCTCGAAGTCCACCTTGCCTTCGGTGAACGCCTCCGGAAACAGCGTCTTCAAGTGCGCGATGCTCTCCGCGAGCACGTCGGCGCTCTTCGTCTCAGCGTCCTGATCGGTGAGCTTCTTCATCCAACCCTCATTCACAGCCGTGCACGCGCCGCCGTCTTGCTCGCTTCCAGGCCCTTCAGCGCCAGATTGAGTTCCACCTGCCGTGCGGCCTGCCTCTCTCGTGCCGCGGCCACGCGTACCCGCGCGATCTCCGCGTCCAGCCGCTCACATTCGCTCAGAGCCGCGAGCCGATCGGCGGCCTGCTCGGGCGAAGCCGCAACCGTGAACGCACCGGTGACGCCCGCGGCCTGGATCGCGATCAACGTGTCCATCCAACCCTGATACAGCGCGTGCATCGTCGTTCTCGGCTGGCGGTCGAGCGCCAGCGCTTCGGCAACGGCAGGCCCCCGCACGGCGCCACTCGTCGCGTCCCACTCAACCGTAATGACTTCGCCATCGAGTACTGTTTTCCCCGCTTCGCTCTGCGACCAGCGTTTGTGAGCGACGGAGAGGCCCCCGCGCCGCGCCTGATCATGTTCGATCACGAGGATGACAGGGTAAGGCACAGCGCGATGCACCAACTCGACGAGTCGCGTCGTCGCGGTGTCGGCCCTCCCAGCTCCGCCTTCGCCGCGGAGCGTCAACTGCAGGACGGCAATCTCCAGATACTCCCTGACCACATCCCGGTACTCGGGCACACCAATCGTCGTCGGCTTGAGCGCGGCAACCCACTGTAATTCCTCGATCCGCTCGTTGATGTGGCGCCTGTCGGCCGGGGTCGGCGCACCGTGTTCGAGCAGCAAGGTCTTGGGCACCCTTCGATCGACGCGCGAGGCCGCCGGTAAGTCCAGCGCAGCGAGGAGATCGGCAGCGTTCACGCCGGCTCTCGCGCGAGCACCACCAGAAAGGCCACCACCTCGAAGTCGTTCGTGCCGGCGAACTCGCCCTTCATGGCATGCGTCCCGCCGGGCGAGAAGAGGCTGGCCACCGCCCGCTCTTCGCTCTTGCCGACGACGGAGGCGACGGCGGTGGAGAGGAGACGCTGGGTAGCCGACATGTCTTCGCCCTGCTTTGTCGTCTTGTCGAAGCGGGCGCAGGCGCCGATGTCCGGTGTGTCGCGGCCGAGCGAGAGGCGCTTCAGACGGTCGAGAACCTGCTTCGCCTGCGTGTACGGCAACAGCACCGCTCCCTCATCCCCGACGTGTACCAGATAATGCGGCGCCAATGGATAGCCGGCTTCCACAGTGCGCTTGGCCGCAGCGCCTTCGGCCCGCAGGCAGAAGATCACGCCAGGTCCAATCTCCACTTCGGCAGTGGTCGTCACGGCGCACGCGCCGAGTGGCTGGTTCTCCAGCGTACCGGGATGGGCTCTCAGGAACTGCGCCAGGTCGATGCGGAAGTCGGTCAGCGTCAGGTCGGCGATGGATACGCCGGTCGAGAGATCCTCGAGATCGATCACAGCATCCTGCAGCTTCAACAACTGCTTGCGCCGGTACTCCAGGTCGTTCATCTGGTTCCCGGACTGTTGCTCGATCAGGTTCTCTTCGCCGGTGGCCGAAATGTCGAGCAGCACCATTCGGCCGCTCACGCGCTGTTCAAGGTTGATGTATTCCTCGAGCTCGATGTTCGGCCAGAAGTTCACGAGTTGAATGCGTTCGTTCGGCGAGCCGATGCGGTCGATACGGCCGAACCGCTGGATGATGCGCACCGGGTTCCAGTGGATGTCGTAGTTGATCAGCCAGTCGCAGTCCTGCAGGTTCTGGCCCTCGGAGATGCAGTCGGTTGCGATGAGCAGGTCCAGTTCACCTTCGCCCGCGAGTTCCTCAGGGCGCTCCTTCGACCGAGGCGAAAACGTCGTGAGAATGGAGCCGAGGTCTTTGCGCAGGTTCGGCAGCGTGGTCTGGTTTCGGCCTGCACCGGTCACAAGCGCCGACTCGACCCCAAGCGTGTCCTTCGCCCATGGCGCCAGTTGGTCGTAGAGGTAACGCGCTGTATCGGCAAACGCCGTAAAGACGACCACCTTGCGGTTGCCGGGATTGATCGGTGCTCGACATTTGCGATCGATCATCGTGCGCAATGCGTCGAGTTTGGCGTCGCGGGCAGCGTTCACCTGCGTTGCCGCGTCATGAAGGGCTGCGAGCCGGTTGCGGTCTTCGACGAGGTCCTGCCGCCAACGGATCAGGTCCACGTCCTTCAGCAGCACCTTGACCTTGCGGCCGACGAGCAGGCTCTCGAACTGGGGGTCTTCGATGTCCACGTCGGCGATGTCGATCTCTTCGACCTCGTCGGCGTGAGCGTCGATGTGCGCCAGCGTCGACTCGACGTCTTCCAGTTGCCGCCCTACGGTGAGCGTGAACGACGGAACGGCGCTCTCCATGCGCTTCAGCACGTTCACACGCAGGAGGTGGATCAAGCTCTCTTCGCGGTCGACCTGCCTGAAGAAGTTGTCGCTGCCGCGGATCTTGGTGCTGTACTTTGCGTCGTACGCCGCCTGTTTGTGCGGCAACACGTATCGCAGCGGCGCGTAAGCGGCGAGCGTGAGCCGGCGGATTTCGAGGTTGATGTCGCGAATCGATCGGAACTCGCCGGCCATGTCCACGTCGGCCTTGATGTTGATCGGCTTCAGGCGATCCGGGAAGCGGCCCGTCTCCTCGATGCCGTAGTACTTCTCGATGTGCTTGCGCGACCGGGCAATCGTCAGCAGATCGAGCAGGGTGAAATAGTCGAAGCCGAGCATGTCGATCAGTCGCGTCGGCGTCCGATCGGCATCCTCCATCTCCAGCCAGCGGTTGAATTGCTTCTGCGCCAGGCGCGTCGTGCTGTCGATGCTCGCGATACCCTGCTCGGCCAGCGCGGTGTCGTCGCCCTCGGTGGCAAACGCAATCTGATTGCGCAGGTCGGCCAAGCGGTTGTTGACCGGCGTCGCCGAGAGCATCAGCACGCGGGTCTTCACACCCTCCTTGATGATCCTGCGCATCAAGCGGTCGTAGCGCGTTTCGCCGCCCTGCCGGGGCGTCTGTTTGTTGCGGAAGTTGTGCGACTCGTCGATCACGACCAGGTCGTAGTTGCCCCAGTTCACGTGCGACAGGTCGATGTCGCCCGACATCCCACCATCTCTCGAAAGATCGGTGTGATTGAGAACGTCGTAGTTGAAACGGTCTGTCGCAAGAACGTTGCGGCGGTCGTTGGCTTTGTAGATGGTCCAGTTGTCGCGAAGGCGCTTGGGGCACAGGACCAGTACCCTGTCGTTGCGCAGCTCGTGGTACTTGATGATCGCGAGCGCTTCGAACGTTTTCCCGAGGCCGACACTGTCGGCGATGATGCAGCCACCGTAGCGGTTCAGTTTGTCCAGTGCGCCGACGACGCCATCTCGCTGGAATCTGAAGAGCTTCTTCCAGACGACGGTGTCGCGGATGCCGGTGGCCGAATTCACCACCCTGTCTTCATCGAGGTCTTCGGCGCTGTTGCTGAACAGATGGTGCAGCATCAGGGTGTAGACCGTGAATGGCGCGCGCGGCGCCGAGAGCAATTGCAGCTTGGCCACAAGCTCTGCCGTGGCGCTGCCCCTCGAGGCGAGGCTCTGCCATTGCGCATCGAACCAGCCGCTCAGCAGAGCACTCTCTGCTTCACCTTCCGACGCCTGGATGAGATTCAACGTGTTGCCTGGCGTGAGTCCAAGGCCATCTGTACTGAAGGCCAAGGAGCCCAGTAGGGCTTGTTGCGGCTGGGATGCGGAATCGCGCAGCACGATCGTGCCCTGCGGCACCCGGCCCGCCGCGCGCCTCACCTCGACTTTGTCGCTCAGCCAGTCAGCGCACTTTCGCGCGAGCCAGGGTGTCTGGAGCCGGTTGCGGGCACCACGATCGGCATCAGTGCCTACAAGGCCCAGGTCATCGTCGCCTCCCGGCAGCACCACGCGAGCCTTGGCGAGTCTCGGCAGTTCGCGGGAAAGCTCCGCGAATGCGAACAGCGCAAACGACGGCGTGACGAGATCAAGGTGCCCACCTTCGGTCAGCCGTGGCGTGACCAGATCGATCACGCGGTCGCCGCCGGCGTTGCGAACGAGCTTCACGCCTCACCTCGATGCCTGCCTATTCGCACAAGCGTGTCATTCTACCGCTTGACGAAGTTGGTTCCATGGAATGGGGGGCGATTGGCCCTGGGCGGTCCCGTCTGCACGATGCCGTAGCGCGAGTTCAGCCGAGCGAACGTCGCTCGCCCAAAAGACTCGCGCTACACAATCATCACCTGAGCTCGCCGGTGTTGCGGAAGTGCTTCTTTACGCTTGCGCCGAGCGCCGCGTCGCTTTTCGCGCCGGCGATCGCGCGTTGCAGGTGGTCGCGGTACTCGGCGCGGAGCGTCGTCTTGCCCTGGGTGATGACGGCCGCGGCAAACTGCATCGCCGGATCGTCCTGCAGGGCGGCAGCCTTGAGGACGAGCTGGTAGCCGTCGATAGCGTCCAGTCCCTTCACCGGCTGCGAAAAGAGAAAGCTCGCCTGCTTGTACGTCTCCACGAGATACCCGAAGTCGAAGACGGCCGACGGCGCGCTCGCGGTGCTGATCGCGGCGCGCGCCTGCATCCTGGCCAGCAGTTCGCTCGCCGGCTGGGGATGCGTCGACGCGTACATCGTCGCGCGGCGGATGGTCTCCATGCGCGCCACCACGGGTGTCGCCGGCGTCAACAGCGCCATGGTGTCGTCGGCGAGGCGCGACGCGTCGTACGTGGTGTCCACGGCATTCCAGCCTCCGGCTTTCATCGGCAACGTTCTCGCGCCAAAGGTGTCGAACGGGAAGCAGAGCAGCGGCGGGCCCGCG
>Ga0315281_10014983_pt1 | contig 10414 bp, 7 predicted proteins | sample YL17G07_0_MG_FD_204540 | JGI IMG/M metagenome (GOLD analysis project Ga0315281, IMG submission 204540) | Sediment microbial communities from Yellowstone Lake, YNP, Wyoming, USA - YL17G07_0 | ecosystem: Environmental > Aquatic > Freshwater > Lake > Sediment | place: USA: Wyoming | collected...
AAGTTCTCTGCTTTAGCCATGGCCCAGTTGTATCTGGGGCATGCTTGGGCGCATATGCCGCAGACCTTGCATTCTTTCACCAAATTGGGTTTTCCCTTGGCAAGTTCCAAACTTCCGAAGGGGCAGACGACGACGCATGTGCCGCAGCTAGCGCATTTTCCGGTTTGAACAACTTCAGTTAACAGGGAGTTCTCAAAGCTAATTTTTTTGGAGCTCATGGCGAAAGCATAATTGCCCGAAATATATAAACATTAAACGCGGAGCCTGCTTGAAGTTTCATCTTTTGTTCTGCGGTAACTAACCTGAACAAATCGTTGTTTTTGTCATGGATTTTCTTTTGCGCTCACGGAAACGTAAATTAACGCTGAGACGAAAATCTTGTGCGTCGTGGGCGTCATGAAGGTTGCTGTTTCAGGCAAAGGCGGCGTTGGCAAAACTTTGATAGCTGGCGGTTTAGCGCGCGGTTTTGCTGAACGAGGGATAAAAACAATAGCCATCGACGCTGATTCATCGCCGAACTTAGCTTTGACGTTGGGTTTATCAGCCGAGGAAACGCGTAAGATTGTGCCTATTTCAGAGAATAAGGAGCTTATCGACTCTAAAACAAGCACTGGTTACTCGGGCGTTTACCGTTTACAATTCACTGTTGACGACATCGTCCGTGACTACTCGGTTAGCACTCCCCTTGGCGTGAATTTGATTGTTATGGGTACGGTGCAGTCGATGGATGCAGGATGCATGTGTGCTCCAAACGCTGTCATCCGCGCTTTGCTTAGACATCTGGTTGTGGAACGTGACGAGGCGGTTGTTTTGGATTTGGAGGCTGGCGTTGAGCATATTGGCAGAGGCACAGCTAGACAAGTGGATGCATTGCTCATTGTTGCTGATTCAAACTTGAAATCGCTGGAAATCGCCAAGCACATCCATGACATGGCTAAAGCCGCCGGGATGAAGCAACTCTACCTCATAGGAAACAGGGTCATGAACGAGGCTCAGAAAGAAGCTATCATCAGTTTTGCTGAAAAGAACGGTTTGTCCCTGCTCACTTTTGTGCCCTTTGACCAGAAGATTATTGAAGCTGACATGCAAGGTGAAACGCCGCTTAATAACAAGGAAATCGAAGCGGTTAAGACCATAGACAATATATGCGAGCTTTTGCTAAAGAAAATCGCATAACAGTTTGAGGTTTATCAAAATGAAGACTCTGGTAACGGTTGGTCGTGGCGGAACAGGAAAATCCAGTTTTACCGCTCTAATGACTAAATGCTTCATCGAAACTGGGCAAGCGCCATTGTTACTGGTTGATGCTGATCCTGATCAGAACCTTGCTGAAATGCTTGGAATAGACCTCAAAGAGGCTGGAAAATCAACCATTGCCGAACTGCTTGTTAACACATTCATTGAGCAAGGAGGCACCACAGTCGGCATTCCTCCAACAGAACGAATTGAAAGTAGGATTTGGGAAAACGGCTTGTTCGAAAGCAAAAATTTCGACTTCCTTGCAGTCGGCACCAAGTGGGTTGAAGGCTGCTATTGCATGCCAAACTCTGCTTTAAAAGGCGCATTAGAATCGTTAACTAAGAATTACAAGTACGTGCTTATTGATTCTCCAGCAGGACTTGAACACCTGAACAGGCGGATTACTTCAAAAGTTAACGACATATTCGATATTCTTGATCATTCAAAGAAGTCTTTCGACCACGTAAAACGAGCCTTCAAAATAGCGAAAGAAGTCGATATACGATTTGATAATTTCTATTTGATTGGCGGCTACCGTTTTCCAGTAGAATTAGGGAAGCAGGCTGAAGCTGATTTAAAGTTTAAGTTTTTAGGAAAAATCGCTGAGGATGAACAATTAGACGAGTATGTTCTCACTGGGAAGTCGCTGCTTGACTTGCCATCAGATAGCAAGGCGTATGTTTCAGTGAAAGCTATAATGAAAATCTTGGGCTACTTATAGGCACAAGTCTTTTTACACAATTTTTCAGAAACCTTCCATATCTATAGCTGCAACGTGACTTTTGCCTAAAAATCTGGAAAGGTTTAAAAAGATTGTAATGATGTTTATAGCTAAACCTTTACAGAGGTTTCCATAATTTGACTAGTAAAAACGTTCATATAAAAATTGACGAAATAAAGACTGCCAGTAGTCTTATCAAAAATCTTGAATTATCTATAGGCAAAGTTGTTACTGACAACTGGACCGAGCCCATGGGTCCAACCCCAATGCCCTCACTAACAACCTTGAGGGACTGGGACATGAAGCTCCTCACCAAGTACAAGCCCTTCTACATGCCTGATTGTGACCTTTGCTGTCTCTGCACTTTTGGCAAATGCGACCTAACCGCTGGCAAACGTGGTGCTTGTGGTTTGGACATAGCTGCACAATCGTCCCGCATAGTGCTTATAGCCTGCAGTATCGGTGCTGCGACCCACACGGGGCACGCTCGCCATGTAGTCGACCACCTAATTGAAAAATATGGTCGGCGGTTTCCCTTGGATGTAGGCGGCTTAAACGTTAAGGTTGAAGCTCCAGTCACTAGACTTGTCACTGGAATAAAACCTGAAACTCTTGGCGATCTAGAGGAAGTTTTGGAATACTGCGAAACCCAGATTACCCATTGCCTCTCTGCAGCACACACAGGTCAAGAAGGTAACAACTTAGATTTTGAATCAAAAGCATTCCACGCTGGCATGGTTGACCAAGTAGGAATGGAAGTGGCAGATATAGCTCAAATCTCAACACTGAACTTCCCGAAGGCTGACCCTGAAGCGCCACTCATTAAAATGGGTATTGGATCAGTCGACACATCGAAACCAGTCATAATGTGCATCGGTCATAACGTTGTGCCCTCAGTTGGAATTATCGATTACATGAAAGAAAGCAAGCTTGACGACAAAATGGAAGTCGTGGGATTATGTTGTACTGCCTTCGACAACACAAGATACTATGACCGAGCAAAAATCGTCGGTCCAATCTCATGGCAACTACGCTTCATACGTGGAGGATTTGCAGATGTAGTCGTCCTTGACGAGCAATGTGTCCGAACAGATGCTTTTGATGAAGCACGCAAAGTTCGCGCTCCAGTCATCGCCGCGTCAGAGAAGAACTGTATGGGCTTTAAGAACCGCACAAACGACCCGGCAGACGAAATCGTCGCTGACCTTGTAAGCGGCAAAGTACCTGGTGTACTCATTCTTGACCCTGAAAAAGTAGGCGAAGTAGCAGTCAAAGTTGCAAAGCAAATAGCGCCTATACGCAAGAAAATGAATAACCTGCCCTCAATCGACGAAATAAAATCTCTTGCCAAAACATGCAGACAATGCAACCTTTGCCAGAGGAGTTGTCCACAAGACCTCAAAATCCCAGCAGCAATTAAAGCTGCAGCTGAAGGTAATCTTGCACCGCTAACCGACCTATATGAAGAATGCATTGGATGTGGACGCTGTGAAGAAGCATGCCCAGTCAAGCTGCAAATATACAGCTTCATAATCAAAGCCGGCGAAAAATTCATGTTAGAGGAATCTAACTTGTGCCGTGCAGGCAGAGGCGCTGTCCAAGACGTAGAAATACGCAATGTCGGTAGCCCAATCGTACTCGGAGAAATCCCCGGCATACTTGCAGTCGTGGGTTGCGCAAACTATCCACATGGCGGCAAAGACGTATATAATATATGCAGAGAATTTGCTAGCAGACGTTACATAGTAGTAACATCAGGCTGCTCAGCCATGTCCGCAGGAAGCTACAGAAATGAAGAAGGCAAAACACTATACGAAGAATTCCCAGGTGGATTCGAAGCCGGAGGAGTACTCAACGTCGGCTCATGCGTCGCAAACAGTCACATCGCAGGTGCAGCAATCAAAGTAGCAAACATCTTCGCCAAACGTAACCTAAGAGGCAACTATGAAGAAATCGCAGATTACATACATAACCGCTTAGGCGCAGTAGGCCTAGCTTGGGGTGCATATTCGCAGAAAGCGGCATCAATTGCATCAGGCTTCTGGCGCTTAGGCGTTCCAGTACTTGTAGGTCCACACGGCGCAAAATACAGGCGCATGCTTTTAGGTAGAGAAGACAAACCTGAAGACTGGGACGTTTACGATGCCCGCACAGGTAACAAAGTCAACGTTGGACCAGCACCTGAACACTTATTCCAAACAGTTGAAACACCACAAGAAGCAATGGTTTTCATCGCAAAATTATGCATCAGACCAAACGACACATGGAAAGGACGCAGCATAAAACTAAGCCACTACGTAGACTTACACAAACGCTACTATGGATGCATGCCGCAGGACTTGCACTTGTTCGTGCGAACAATGGCTGATGTGCCAATGACACTGAAAGATGAATTCACGAAGATATTGGAAGCGAAAAACTGGAAGGAAACAGTAATTCCCGATCCAACATTGCTTCCAAGAATGATTCGTAAAATGAAGGAGTGATAAGACATGTCATGTGAACCTTGGCAATGTGCAGAAATAGCTGCTACAAAGAAAGCAAACCCCATACAGAAACCTGAGATAGCAGTAGCAATGATAAAGAAAGCATCACGTCCCATCCTCATTGTAGGTAGTAATGCTACTGAACACTGGATGGAAGGCAAACAACTAATCGAGTACCTGATTGACTTCGCTAAAGCATCAAAAGTTCCAGTTGTAGCCACAGCCCACATGGTCGGTGAATTCCTAAAACGGGGCTATGAACCAGCAGGCTTCATGTCTGCAATGGACATCGGTAACAGGCTTGTAGATCCGGAGTGGCAAGGACTCGACGGTAAGGGTCACCCTGACTTGGTTTTGTTCGTCGGTTTGCCATACTACATGGAAGCATTAATACTCTCAGGACTCAAGCACTTTGCTCCAGACCTCAAAACCATGACTCTGGACAACTTGTATCATCCGCATGCAAGCTGGTCTTTCCCAAACGCACCCTTGGAGGAATGGGCTGCAAATCTCAAAGTCATAACTTCAAAATTTGAAGGAGGACAATAAAAAATGTCAATGTTTAAAGATATACCTGTTGATGTTGGCGTAATCTACGAAGGAGAACGCATCAGAAGAAACGACATGCAAGTAGAACTTGGCGGTCCAACAGTTAAAGAAAAGTTTGAACTAGCAAAAGTAAAACCCATGAACGAAATCGAAGACGGCAAAATCACCATAATCGGCCCAGACATCAAAGACCTCAAAGAAGGCGGTGCATATGCACTAGGCATCTTAGTGGAAGCTGCAGGCGCAACTCTCGATCAAGGACTCGAAGGAGTAATTGAAAGGCGCATCCACGGCTACCTAAACTACATCGAAGGCTTCATGCACCTAAACCAACGCTATGACATCTGGATACGCTTAAGCAAAAAATCATTCCAAAAAGGCTTAAACAGTTTTGAATCAATCGGCAAAGTACTCTATCGTCTATTCAAAAGCGAATTACCCATAATTGAGAAAGTACAAATTACCTTCATAACAGACCCAGCAAAAGTAGCCGAGCTCTACCCGAATGCTATGCAAGATTACGAATCACGCGACGCCAAAGCGAGAGGCCTCAAAGACGAAGACGTCGACAAATTCTACGGTTGCACCCTATGCCAATCATTCGCTCCAACCCACGTTTGCGTCATCACCCCACAAAGATACTCTAACTGCGGAGCCATCAGCTGGTTTGACGGAAAAGCCTCAGCAAACGTCGATCCTAAAGGACCAGTATTCGCAATCGACAGAGGCGAATTAATAAACGCTGAAAAAGGCGAGTTCAGCGGCGTTAACGAAACCGTTAAAAAACACACTATGGGCGAAGTAACCCAAGTCTGGCTATACACAGCGTTCGATCACCCACACACTTCATGCGGATGCTTCGAGGCAGTAACATTCTACATTCCAGAAGTAGACGGCTTCGGCGTCGTAAACAGAAGCTTCAAAGGCGTAACAGTAAACGGTTTACCATTCTCAACACTTGCTGACTCTACTGCCGGCGGACGACAAATAGACGGCTTCCATGGAATGTCGATTGAATACATGCGTAGCAAGAAGTTCCTGTCTGCAGACGGCGGATGGAACCGCATAGTCTGGCTTCCAAAGGAAGTTAAAGAACGAGTAAAAGACTTCATACCCAAAGACGTCGTTGACAAAATTGCCACCGAAGAAAATGCGACTGGCGTCGACGCATTGAAAGCATTCCTAAAGGACAAGAATCACCCAGTAGTCGCAAGATGGGTAGCCGAAGAAGCTCCAGCAGCAGAAGCGGAAGCAGTGGAAGTTAAAGAAGAAGCAGCAGGCACAATGATGCCAGTTGCCACAGCAGCGTCACTGCCAATAATGGCTGGCGGATTCAAAATCATCCTCAAAGACGTAAAAATCTACGCTAACAAAGTCATAATACAAACTGTAAAGAGCGACAAATCAGAGAAGCGGTGACCCAATTGCCTCAAGACGGCGACAAGAAAAAAGAGGATGAAGGATTAAAACTTAGCAGTGACCTGCTGGAAGCGCTTGCAAAATTCCAGCAGATCGAGCTGCAGGATTTCGAAATGGATGTCAAAGAACTGGAAATAATATTTGAGCCGGGAATGGCTGGGCAAATAATGCCGAAAATAAAGCTTCCAGGCATAGCCGGCGGAAAACCAACTGCCATGTTGCAGACAGCTTTCGTACCTCCAGTTGAAACCTATCCAAACAAGATTACTGAAGTAAAACTTGGTGCAACCAGAAGCGAAGGCGGAACACGCGGAAGATCACTCATAATAGGCGGCGAGACTTCGCCTGCATTCTACAATTTTGAGCGCCCAACCACCCATAAACCAGTAATTACTCTTGACGTTTTCGACATGGAAGTTCCATTAAGCAAAGCGGTAAAAATGCACGTCAAAGATGTTGTCGGTGACCCAGCGGCGTGGGCAAAGCTTGCGGTGGACAAGTTCGACGCAGACATGGTTACAATTCACTTAATCAGTATTGACCCCTTACTCAAGGATGCTACACCAAAAGATGCAGTGAAAACAGTTGAAAAAGTTCTGCAAGCCGTTGACGTCCCGCTAGTTATCGGCGGTTGCGGTGACCCAGTTAAAGACGCAGATGTTTTTGAGGCAATCTGCGAAGCTTTCCCAGGCGAACGTTTCCTAATTAGTTCAATAACACGGGATATGGATGTTGAGCGCTGTGCAAAATACGTTAAAAAGAACGGGCATATCGCGTTATCATTCACTCCGATGGATTTGAATTTGGCACGGGAACTTAACAGGCGATTATACGATTTCATGGGCAGGGAAGACATTGTCATGGACTTAACCACTGCCGCATTAGGCTACGGCTTAGACTACGCATTCACTAACATGGAACGCGCTAGGATAGGCGGATTAATGGGCGATGTTGAATTAGCTCACCCAATGTCTTCGGGAACAACTAATGCTTGGGCGGCACGTGAAGCTTGGCTGAAAATGTCTGCTGAATGGGAACCACGCGAGCTCCGAGGTCCATTGTGGGAAGTAACAACAGCTTTAACACTATTATTGACTGGCGTTGACTTATTCATGATGATGCACCCAGCAGCAGTAAAAACCCTCAAGGACGTTACAAACTACCTAACAAGCGGCAAAAAAGCAGACGCCTCCAAATTTGCTGAATGGGTCAGCGTAAAGGCTTGAGGAGTCTAAATGGCATGAGCGAAAAAAAGAAAGCTGGATTAAAAGAATTAAGCCCCATAGACGTTTACAAGCTCCTTCCAAAAACTAACTGCAAAGAATGCGGCGAAGACAACTGCATGGCTTTCGCCACAAAAATTGTCAACCGCGAAATAAACGTCGACCAGTGCCCACCGTTGCTAAAGAAAGAAAACGAGAAAGCCTACAATCAACTGAGAGAAATGTTAAAGCCAGCAGTCAAAGAAGTCATCGTCGGCGTCGGAGACAAAGCTACGAAACTCGGCGGCAAACTAGTCATGTACCGCCATGAATTCACCTATACGAACCCTACAGCCATCGCAATCGACGTAACCGACGAAATGACCGAGCAAGAAGTCATAAACCGAATAAAACGCATAGAAAACTATAGCTTCGAATACATCGGCTACACGCTAAAGCTGGACATGATTGCTGTCCGCTCAACATCAGGCGACGCTGAAAAATTCAAAGCCACCGTGAAAAAGGTCGCTGAAACAACCAATTTACCCATGGTCCTGTGCGCATTGAACCCTAATATTCTTGAAGCAGGATTGATGGCGGCGCCAAATGCACGACCACTGCTCTATGCGGCTAACGCTGAGAACTGGAAAGACATGGCAGAACTCGCATTAATGTACAATTGCCCACTAGTGGTTTCTGCACCAAACGACCTAAACACTTTGGTCTCATTAGTTAAAACCTTGTTGGCTTACGGTGTAACCGACTTAGTCTTAGACCCCGGCACATTCACGAACGAGGGGCTCCCTGACACCATTAACAACTTTACTATGCTGCGCAGGGCAGCATGCAAAGGCGGCGAAGAACTAGCCGGCTTCCCATTAATGGGTGTACCAATGGTTGCTTGGGTGGACAGGGGCGAAACAGCTGAAGACCTCATAAAATGGCGCGAAGCATACTTAGCCTCAATGCTTATTGTGCGATACGCTGATGTGCTTGTGATGCATAGCGCTGACGGCTGGTCACTGCTACCGACAACAGTGCTAAGACAAAACATTTACACCGACCCACGCAAACCAGTTGCAGTCGCTCCAGGACTCAAAGTGTTCGGAACTCCAGACGAAAACTCGCCAGTGTTCTTCACATCAAACTTTGCCTTAACATACTATACAGTCGCATCAGACATAGAAAATAGCAAACTCAACGCATACCTAATCGTTGTTGAAACTGAAGGTTCAGCCATCGACAGTGGAGTTGCAGGACGCAAACTAACCGCTGAACGCGTCGCAGATGCAATCAAAGCTTCAGGCATAGAAAGCAAAGTTAAACACAGAAAAATCATCATCCCAGGCAAAGCCTCACGCATAAGCGGCGAAATCGAAGAACTAAGCGGCTGGAAGGTACAAGTTGGACCACGCGACAGCAGCGAGATTCCAAAGTACCTGCAAGAGAAATGGCAACCCTAACCTTTCCTTTCTTTAACTATTTTTAATTCTCATGATTTCAAAACATATTTTCTTTCCAGCTAAATATGTCAAAATCCTCATGCTTTTTAGCTAAATATGTACTAAAAGCTGATAAACCCCTTTTTTCACTACATCCCCATTACAGTTAGAAGGGACTAAAAATAGGCTGCGGCATCTTTGGTGCAATAAATTATGAAAATCAACCTGTCTTTCCGTATGTTTACTGGGGTCTCCGAGCCCAAAACCACCGAGGTCATCAATCACACGGCTTCCTCACATACAACAACAAACAATTTTTTGTTTACAAGAACTTGGATTTAGTTCCAAAAATAAAAACTAACGCCATACAAGAATGGTTCGGGCGCCTTCCAGGATCTATGGGCATCGGCAACGTTCGATACACAACGTCAGGCAAATGTGATGATGCCTCACTTATCCAAGGCACTCAACCAGTCACCGCTTCAGCAAATGGCATAAAACTTGCACTCTCATTCAACGGCAACATAGTTAACACTTTGCCGCTGAAAAAAGAAATGACCGAAAACTTCCCAGACTTCCTCTACAATTGCGACTCCGACATAGTATGCCACAAAATGCTCCTTGGACTCAAACAAGGCAAAGACTTAGCATCTGCAGCTCGCTCCGTCATGGAAAGCTTAGACGGCGCATTCTCCGTAACAGGCCTAACCGGAGACGGAGACTTTTTCGCCTTCAAAGACCCGCATGGAATAAAACCGCTATGCGCTGGGCATGACCCTGCTGGGGCAACCTACGCTTTTTCCTCCGAAACCGCAAGCTTAGACATGAACAGTTTAGTAAGAGACTTCGAACTAAAACCAGGCGAATTAGTCACAGTTTCACAAGACGGCTTCAAACGCACACAAATCATTAAAAACCCTCACCCAGCTTTTTGCGCTTTCGAATACGCTTATTTTGCTAGGCCTGATTCAAGGTTTGACGACAAATACGTTTACGAAATACGCGAAGAGTTCGGCAGAAATATCGTTAAAGAATATCCTGAAATAGTAAAGAATAGCGACATGATTCTCTCAGTGCCTGAAACCGGCGATGACCCAGCCATGGGCGTCCACGAAGCATCAGGCTTACGATGGGAACGGGCATCAAGGCGGCACCGTTATGTTACCGAGAGAGCCTTCATACTCCTAAACATGGAGCGCTTTTCCACGATTGATAGGAAAATCAACATTTTAGGTCCGAAAGTTAATGGTAAACGAGTTATCGTAACCGAAGACAGCATAGTCAGAGGGGACACAACCAAGGTAATTATAGATAAATTACGAAAATCAGGAGCCAAAAAAATTTACGTCTTCGTTA
>Ga0315281_10014985_pt1 | contig 10413 bp, 2 predicted proteins | sample YL17G07_0_MG_FD_204540 | JGI IMG/M metagenome (GOLD analysis project Ga0315281, IMG submission 204540) | Sediment microbial communities from Yellowstone Lake, YNP, Wyoming, USA - YL17G07_0 | ecosystem: Environmental > Aquatic > Freshwater > Lake > Sediment | place: USA: Wyoming | collected...
ACCGAAAACCTCCTTGCGTTGATGGAAATGCAATTTCGGAAAGGAGATCTTAAGGGTTTGACGAATAGCGCTAATGAACTATGTAATCGCTCCGATGCAAAGTGTGTCGATTTGTTACGTGTAGCGAGACTCGTCATTTTCGAAGATATGGAATTGGCGATTAAACTTTGGCAACAAGCCGCAAGAGATGCTTTAAATGATCCATTCTGTGTCAATCAGGCCATAGAAATAGGATATAGACTTGGACTTGACAAAGAGTTAACACCTTTCCTTAAGCAAATGCATGTCTTTTCTTCTCAAGGAGAAGGAACTGTAAAAATAGTCGATTTACAGAGTCTCTTATCTATGATTCAGGAAAACAAGAAGCGAAGGGATTTTATAATCGGCAAATATGAAAACGCAGAAATCCCAGTACATTCAGTAATAGAATCCCTCAATTTTCCTCTTGTCAGCATTTATCATGATATCCCGGAACAGAATGTGCAACTCCGAAGTCCGAATAAACAACCGCCAATATTTATACGGCATGGTGGCCGTCCTTTACAAAAACTTTCAAAGGCAAACTTAGGAATGCGGTTGCACCTTGATATTAGTGCTTTATTGCTTTCTTCGCATTTGGGCCTGCTTGAGAAAATCGAGCAATTCTTTAAACCCCTCAGAATCTCTCCTTCTTTGCCCATTGCTTTGATATACGAAAGAGATAAAATTGCTCCTCATCAGCCAGCCCGCATCAATGGCTACAAAGAAATTCTAAGATTGTTAGGAGTAGGCAAATTAACCGAAACTCCAAAGTACACAACAGAAGAAATTGAACAGGACTTGAAGTATTTAGTTAGAGATATGGGAAAAGGTTGGGTGCTTTTGTTAAGGAAGGCTACCGAAGAAAAAGGCTATATTGTCGAACTCTTTCCTTTAACAAGCAAAAATATTGCTGATCGACATTCGGTCAAACTCAACAAACCTTATCGATATCACGTAATTAACTGCCGTAGTTTAGTAAAATCATTGTTTAAAAAAGGTAAGATAACTCAGGAAAAATATCTCCATATTCTAAAAGAGCTTGGCACGCTGGGCCGGGAAAATCCTGAAGGTTCTTTACCATTGATCGGATCAAAGATTTATTTGTCAAGTGGCATAGCGAGTGAGTTGGCTATAGCTGATGCCTTATCAATAATATGTCAACATTTTCAGGTCTTCATAGATAAACTTTGTATTGAAGAGGCACAACAAAGCATAAAAGACTTCGAGCGTAAACAAGAACTTGGACTGTGGATAGAGAGACTTATTAGCCATGTGGAAAAGGGTTTTGATGCCGGTATTTATGAAATGATAAGCCTATCTCAGGATTCAGATACCAATGAGAAGAAAGATGGATTAAACCCTGCCTTAGTAACATTAACAGATTTGTTCAAATATACGCCTGAGCAGAATGATGTCATTTGGATCGACGACCGCTTTTGCAATAGCTATGTTCATCGTGATGGAACCCCAATAGTCGGCATATTAGAAATACTTGAAGCGCTGAAAATAAATAATATCATAACGAAAAATGAATATTATGAAAAAATACTCGAGCTTCGTGCGTCGAATTTCCGCTATATACCTGTGGATAGACAGGAGTTACTTTATCACTTAAAACAGGCACAAGTGATTGATAGCCATGTTGTCGAAACTGAAGGATTATCAATTATACGGCGCTATCTTGCATCTTGCTTGCTTGATTCGAAACGATTGCAGATGCCTCCCGTTATCCCAACAGCAGCAAATCCTAATGGTGAAATTGCATTTGTTTTGAGTACTATGCGTGCTGTTGCAGACACTCTTATTCATATATGGAAAGACGAGCATGTAACGGAAAATACAGTAGAAGCCTACTCAAATTGGATATTTATAAATCTCTATGTGGGAACTTTTGGTGTCCGTCACCTAAGAAGGCAAGATGACCCCAATAATGATGGAATCGACCTTATTGGTTTAGATATTGGTTCTCTTTTCACCCAGGGAATTCACTTTACAAGAAGCAATACATTCAACAGGCGCAAGAAATATTTCGATTGGCTTGAAAATCGACTTGTGAGAAACCGTTTCAGGGCAGACCCTGGTGCAGTTGTATCTACTACAAGAGCTTTACGTTATTTGATATTAGATATGATTAACATGCCTCATAAGAATAAACTACTTGAATCAGCAGCAAAAAAGATTTTACAGGAGTTTTATTTGGATCTTCCTGAATCAATACGTTGGGAGATGCCGCTGGATTCAAAGACAATGGAATGGCTTGGGGTAAAGACTATAGACTCTCTCAAGATAGGTGACTCATGGTTCCCAGCACATGATTTTTGGACTGCTGTCAAAGATGCATTGCATGGGAAGCAGGCATCTGTCAGAGCCTTGCAATCAGAAACTGAATTTGTTATTGAAGGCCATGGCGAGGATAGTTCAGAGAGAAACTTCATTAAAGTTAAAGACCAAAATAAATCAACTGTATATACCCTTGATGACCCAGTACTTTATTTGCTGTCCGATAATCCAGATGAACGTAGAACAATCCTTCAATCTAATCGCATATGGTTTGATTGTGACAACTACACTCTTGAAAAAATTATTACAGATATTATAACTACCGAAGATTTTGTAAGAAGAATGAGGCAAGTAGATGACTGGCGTAAGAAATCAGTAGCCCTTTTTTATGAACATCTCGAGCATAAGCTAATAACATTGAGTCAATTTAAATTCGAGGAATTAATACCGCCATCATTGGAAGGGCTCTTGCGATATTTTCGCATGGATCTTTCTGTATTACCTGATAGTGATTTCCCAACTGCAATAAGAAAATCTGCGGAAATACTGATGGCTGAGGAAGGCTTAGAGACAGCGATTAACAGGCTGTCTTGTTTGCCTATTCAATTACCGGTTTTTATAAAGGACGAGTTGGCAAAACTTCCAATAAATGAAAAAAAGACTTTGCTTACTAAATTTGATAACCAATGGGCTTCACCTGTATCTAAGCTCCATCTAATAGATCTTGTATTCAGTTGCTCAGAGGAAAAAACTTTCTTAATTGATTTTATAAGCAAAGTTGTAGATGAACTATATAGCGATTCTGATGGAGCAAACAGTTTTCGTTTATTTAAGGCTATCTTACTCTGGTTAAGTAATGAATTTAGCTATTCATCTGAAGCAAGAGAATGGCCTTCCTCAGTGAAATTGGCAATTCTATGGGCACACGCCAACATGTTACAGAATTTATTCAAGGTTTGCGGAGCTTCACCTGCCGAATTGGCCAGGATTTTTGATTCCCGTGATTATCTGCTCAGGGCAGAAATTCTTGATCGGGATTTATCGTTCTGGAATGACATACTGCATCCTCTCAGGTTAAAGAGAACAGAGCTTATTGTTCATGGACTTGTACGAGTATTACATAATAACGTCACAAATATGCTAGGTGAATTAAATATTGCTGATAAGGTAAGAAATTATATAGTAAAACCAGGGGATGAAGGACCGTTATCAGAATTTTTTATATTCACCGACCCAGAATTATTGCAAAACAGCACTGACTCATTTCTTGGCGGTGACCGAGGGAAATATCTGACTTTTCTTGAGCCTGAAATTTCACAACAGCTGACAACAGAAAATTTAAAAAATATCTTACAAAGTGCAATAGAGGCGCTAAAGTCAGATCCTCATCAGCTATCAGAATGGTCAAAAATATATACGATAGTCGGAGATCTTCCCATAAATGATAGACTCAGCAGCGAGTTTAAATCCTTGGTGGAGAAGCTCGATATCTTTTCATTATTAAATAAAAGTCCCTTATCTGCTTTGATGGCTATGCATGTTATAACTAAACAAATAATGTATATTGGAGGTAATCAATTACGGGCCAGTTCAGAGGATTTACTAATAAAATTGGCAACTTTTTTTGCAAGCACTATGAATGATAAAAACTTGTTAAAAGATGCTGCTATTCTCAATGAGGAAACAATCGCTGCAGTACTCATGGAGGATGCCCTCTCAATTGCTTTGAAACCAAATTCTCCCCGAGGAACAAGCAAGGAGTTTACTAGAATCATCGGAAGGCTTTTTGAAGTATGGCCGTTAACTCTACAAAAACTCGGAAATGGTATTTTCAGGCTTGCACATGAATTGCCTGCGATACAATTACACGGCTTTTGGCCTCTTATTTTAGTTTATAGGGCAACACGTGAAGTTGATTAATATTGAAACTTATTAATACGGCTTGGCCGAGCGTTGTGGGAGCTTACATCCCTGCAAAGCCTTAGAGAGCGTGATAGGCTACTTTTACATTATTAACTTTGTTGCAATTTCTTGATCATCCCTTTTCTTTTTCTGCTACAAAAAGGTATCTTTTATACAACCGCTTCTGGAGGCTCTTAAATGTCACTGAAAATATTTCATACTCCGACCTTCACCTCGGAATGAAGTGATCACGATAACCAGGGTTTCGTTAAGAGAGTTTTAATTATTCCTCCTCTTGAAGTGAAGAACGATATTCTTCATAGCTATCTGGTCGGAGTTCTAAAAAATTGTCTTTAGGCACAGAATCAACTGGGAAAAACCAGCTAATTGAAGGCTCATCGTTGACTATTCCAATAACCTTTAAATTAAACAGAATACTGACATCTGGATGAATCCTGCATAACTCTTTTCTCACAAACTCAAGATCTAACGGAAATAGTTTCTTTTCTTCAGGAACTTTTAATACCACATTCACAAGCACAGGTTTCTTTTCCCAAAAACCAGCTAACCCATGTGATTCTTTGATTAGGTCTAGGTGATATTTAAACAATCGGTCCACTTGCGGTTCGAAAGGTAAAATACCAAGAAGCAGATTTGCCGCAGCTACAACAATCCTCGCAAGGGCTCCAAGTTTTAATCGGTTAAGTTCAAACGTATAGATTTGACCATCTTCGGTTGTGTCTATTTTAAGTATGTCACCTAAGACCGAGAACTTATGTTTGTGAACAACCTCATTTCGAAATTTCAATAAGTTCGTATAGATAGTGAATAAATATTCTCTGATATATTGCTCTGATTGAAAAAGTGGAGGAAAAACGAGCTTGGAATTTGATATTAATTTTATTTTTTCTGAAAACTGCCAAGGAACTCGAGTAATATTACCAGCTTCTTTATTTTCTTCTAAAATCCACTCAAAAACCATATCAAGAATTTTGTATGAAGTGACAAATGTTAAGGGACTCATTGCCTCTATTACTTTTAATGCAGATCCTCCACCAATTGTATCACTAATAGAAATAGAAATATGGATAGGTTGACCTTTTTCAAGTTTGATCGTTGAAATATCAGTTCCTCCCTCAAAAGTTTCTTGAGTTCTTGAAAGAAAATCGAGAAGCCATAGCTCATAGCTTAGTTTTTCTTGGAGTCGGGTTCGTGCAGTTTGGTCATACATAGTCATATTAAACATCTTTTATTGAGCTACATTTTTTCTTAATATCTAATATATCCCGTCACTTCCATGACCTATTATAACGCCAAATGAATATCCCCTTTCACCGAAGACACTAGGAGAGAATATATACGAAAAAGGCACCTTGATCTGCGAGCAAGATGCTTTTCAGATTTCGCGTATTACAACGATAAAACCTTAAGTTCACTAATACGAATTATTGGGGATTTGTTACAGAAGTTATAAGAACTCCTTGTCAACAGGATTGTCATTTGGATAAGGAATCTCATTTATTTAGGAATTCTGAGACAACGGAATCCTATGCTGTGAGTTCTATAAAAAGGGAAGTATCTACGGCGACAAGCGCAACGAGCCTGATATAGATCCGTAGAGAACGAGCCACCCCGTAACACTGGTAGCTGTATATGTTTTTCATGCGATTTTCTAGATCCTGTATATGAATCCTGTTCCAGGAGTACACACATATCTTTTTCAAACCTGAAATCATTCAATTCTAAGTACGAATAATAATCAGAGCGCGTCCATTCCCATACGTTACCACCAAGATCACTAATGCCTTCAGGAGTATTTCCCTCTTTAATAATTCCGACAGGAGAAATTTTTCCTATTCCCATACCTCTTATGTTACATCGGTATGACGATCCATTTACGTTAAACGATCCATCTGCCCCCCAAGGATAGTATCTATTTTCAAAACCCGTAGCAGCCGCTTCCCATTCCGTTTCAGTGGGTAATCTATATTCATACCCATCATTTCTTTTTTTAGTCAACCATTGGGTAAAAGCATATGCCTCATACCAAGATATTCCAATAACAGGAGAGTTAGGACAGCTCCATTCCCGATCATTCCACATCTCTGGTTGCTCCATTCTTTTATAATCAAGCCATCTTCTTCCCTCGTTGCTCCAATAATCTTTAGTGGTATATCCTGCATCATTGATAAATCTTTCAAACCAAACATTAGTTACAGGATATTTACCTATTTCAAAAGCAGCAATCTTTGATGTTCCGATAGAGAGATTAAACTCACCGCTTTCAATCGGGACAAATTCCTCTAAATTTCTTGAGTCACCTATCCAGCCGATTTTCTCAGCAATATAAAACCTATCACGAATCTTGTAACCTCCCTCAATGATTTTTAGCGTCTCTTTAATAATACTATCGTAAAGCTCATCTTCTATCTTATCTCTTCCTGCAACTATTAAGCATTCTAAAGCAAGTAACAGATTCTTAAAATCGCTTGCCTTTGTTTCATATATTCCCCTTATAAAATTAGTCGTATCCCTTCTTTTCATTGACGAGGCTGTAAGCAAGATAACCTCCCTCCATTCAGGAACAAAAAGCCTTTTACTAAGCTGATGTAAGCGATTATCGCAGAGATCAGTCAAGACTCGTGCTGCCAGATATTCCTTGAACGTCAGATGCATAAAGCCATAGACTCCAATTGCAAACTCCTGAAGAATACCGCTTCTTTCTTTCATGATTTTTATAAAATCGTCTGCCTGCTCTTTTGAAAGAAGAATATCCCTGTTTCTGACATCAAAGCCTTTTGCAAGTCTCTCTTTTAAGTCTTCATACTCAATGATATACATAAACTTCTCGTGCATCTCGAAAGCGATTGGACCAAGAAAGGTAACAATAAAATCCTCTGTGATCTTTCTATCGCCGAGTTTAAACTCATGATTTTCTCGTTCATGAAGGCTTCGTAATTTCTCCCATGACCCTGATAGCATTCTGATACATTTTGAATATAACTCTGCTCGATTTCTCGGCAATTCGCCTCCTTCGTGTTCTATCAATGCGAGAATCGTAAGCATCAGAGGGTTTCTTGCTATATCATAGATGTATTTATTTTTTCTAAGAATTGAACTCATCTTCATTAGTTTTTTTGTTGCCTCTATTTTATAGGTATCAAATCTGTGATGTATTTCTTTTTCATAACAACAATACCAATTAAAAAGAAATTCCTTGATATCATCAATTCCAAAAGGTAGGATTCGATAGTGAGTGAAGTTATTCCCGGCAACAGGTTCGAAGCGGGTTGTCTTTGTATAACTTGCGGTTCTACAAGTTATTATATATTTGTTCTTTTTGCGCTTCTCGTTACCTTGATCTCCTGTTATCTCTCTTAATTTCTGTTTTTTTCTGTTTATTTCATGCGTAACGTCTATGATGAAATTTTTTATATCTTCCACTATCTTCTTTCTTTCCGAATCATCAGCGACCTCATCAAGTCCGTCTATAAGTATTAAAGCAGTTTCATTGTCTAATGCCTCTTTGAATAAGAGACTTAAATCTGGCAATCCCTGTCCCTTGAAAAATTCTGGAATGAACTCTTTCAAGGAGTAGCTGACAGATTCAGATTTCTTATATGCTTCTGCATATGCTACTACAGGAAAAATAACAGGGAGTAGATCGTCCGAAATTTTAAGCCTTTCTATCCCTTTTCTATCAACAAATGCAAGGGCAATATACTTTAAAAGAGTACTTTTCCCGGCTCCAGGGTCACCTGTTATTACTGAACATCCGGGATTCAAAATATCAGAAAGAGATATAGCCCTTCTGCGTTGTATGTCCTCGATGAAATCAACCTTCTCCTTTTCCTCTTTCTCCGTTTCCTCCTTCTCACTGAGATATTCGGTACCGCTTGATGGAAGTGCTTCAGCAAAACTTAGATTTGTATAAATCTTTTCCAATGGAAAAGAGATTAACTTGCCTTCACTTAAACCTTTAAAAGTTATATAGGAATACTTTTCTTTAAGAAAATTGAAATATTTGCTCTTAAGATAATGTAAGTCAGGCTTCTTTTCTTCAAGTTGTTTTAAAATCTTCCTAAGTATTTGTAATTCTAAAAAGGGAATCGAATCCTTAGACCTTTCTGCTTCAAGAATAAAGCCATTTAAGAATGATGTTATGGCAACATTGATATCAAAACCTTTTATGGTCTCAACATCAATGCCCGCTTTTTGTAGTTCATTTCTTAAAAGGATAGTATCTTTAGCGAGAGATTCATCTTTGACGATATTAATAAGCACAGACTTTATTGCATCATCACTTAATAACTTCCTTATATAATCGAGATCTACATCATTGTCCTGAAGGCTCTTGACAAAATATTTGATTCCTTCTTCGAATGCTTTTCCCAAAGAATCTTTAGTATCATCTGTTTTTCTGCCAATAGCCATTAATAAGTCTGCAGTCAATTTTGAAGATGTGCCCACTATGAAATTCTTCATGTCAGCCGGCAAATTATTAAAAAAACTTGTTACTGTTTCAAGCATATATTGTCTCTTTTATATATGATACTTATGCATATCATAAAAATCATCAGTTTTAGGGCATGGCCAAGCTTTGACGGCTTTCCCTCCTTGCAAGGCGAAGGGACAAACATAGGAGGAGCGAAGTCACAGGCTTGCTTCTCTACCGTATGGAATGAGGGAACAGGTCACTGATTGTAACTTCCTCAAAGATTACCTTGTTCGTTTCTTATTGCATTTCTTCTGCTTCTAATTAGTATTCTGTTTTTGACCTTTCTTGCTATACGTCTCAGGTACGGCTCCATCCTCTTGTCTATTGCCTTATAGTATCTGTATTCATAAGCGATCCTCCTGGGAGTCAGGCTGATATCTTTTTCCAGTCTGCTACAATTTTGCTACAGTGGCCTCTAACAGAATTGAAGTAAATCCAAGAAATCCTTTAAAATCAGACAGCGAGAGTGGCGGAACTGGCAGACGCGCTGGACTTAGGATCCAGTGGGTAACACCGTAGGGGTTCAACTCCCCTCTCTCGCACCAAATATTTTCTACTGTTGTCCTTTCTTATTCTTTTGCTGATTACTATCTGATTGTCTGAGATATGGAGTAAATAGGCTTTTTCCGCCCTTTCTAATGTGTATTTCTCAGAAACGGCCTACCATTTTTTGCAGGCCCTCTGTTGCCCTTTCATTGGAGAGGTCAAATTTTATTGCTTTTTCAAAGGTGTTTTTTGCCCTTAAGTTTAGACCGAGTTCCAGGTAAATGTGGCCGAGTTCAGACATATAAAGAGAATTAAAGGGGTCAAGCTTGATGGCCTTACTGACAGACTCCTCTGCTTCATGCAATTTTTTCTCATTTTCTAACGTTAAGCCGAGATAGAAATGATAATCTGGTACAGAGTTGTCGAGATAAACAGCCTGTCCAAACAATGCTGCTGCATCTGCATAGAGTTTTTTCCTTAAGGCTTGTTTACCTTCTTCAAACTTTGCTTTTGCCATGTCAAGGTTGTGACCATCACCGGGCAATGTCCTGGATGATAAGCTTTCATCATATTCCTTTCTCATTTTTGGGTCGGAAAGAGTTTTGTATGCAATAGTGATAATGGAAAAGAGATTGTTTAATTTATTCTTCAAAGTATTCGAAGTAAGATAGAAGTGTCTGTCAGGATGAAACTCTCTGGCTTTTTTGTAATAGGCCCTTTTAATATCATCGGAAGTTGACCATTTCGAGACACTTAGGAGATCATAATAATTAATAGATGGGACCCTGTTGTAGAGTTCTTCAACATTTTCAACAAAGGCCGAGTCCAGTATTGCTTCTTCGGCTTCTTTTAATATCTCCTCTCCTATTTTATCTTCTGTTCCATCTTTTTCATGAATTTCGATTATTCTCGCACTCATCAGGGCATAGAGTGTCTTTATTGTCTGAAAATCGTCCAAGGGCGAGATGGAGAGAATTTCCCGTACTGTGCGGCCCCCATCTATAAGGGAAAGTATTGCTTCGTCTCTTTCATGAAGTTTGATATCCTGGAAAAGGTTCAACGGGTCTTTAGAATAGTTCAGTATCGTATCCATGGGAAGAAAGGTATTCCGGATATGAGTAATATTATCTATTCTTTTACATCCACGATAAATAAGGTTAGCTGCACTGAGTTTCAAGGTTATGACCTCTTCTGAAGGGAGATGTCCTTCTTTAAATTCAAACTTT
>Ga0315281_10014986_pt1 | contig 10412 bp, 13 predicted proteins | sample YL17G07_0_MG_FD_204540 | JGI IMG/M metagenome (GOLD analysis project Ga0315281, IMG submission 204540) | Sediment microbial communities from Yellowstone Lake, YNP, Wyoming, USA - YL17G07_0 | ecosystem: Environmental > Aquatic > Freshwater > Lake > Sediment | place: USA: Wyoming | collected...
CTACGCACGTGGAGCATTCCGTCCCTGGCGCATACGGCTTCATAATGGATTCATCAAAAGGACCGGTGGTCTACACGGGCGATCTACGGATGCACGGCCCGAGGAGCGACATGACGCGCGAGTTTGTAGACAAGGCGGCGAAGAGCGAGCCCCATGTCCTTCTGATGGAGGGCACTAACATGGCAAGGGAATCCGACCATAGTTTCACCGAGGAGGAAGTGAAGCAGGAGGTCGAGAGGATAATATCGGAGGCGGAAGGGACAGTATTCACATATTTCCCGCTCACGAACGTGGACAGGTTCATGACCCTCTACAACGCCGCGGTCAAGAGCAAGAGGATACTGGTGATAGGCCTGTATCTCGCATACTACATCAAGAACATCAGACCCAAGCTGCCGATACTCCCAGACCTGATGACGGATCCAAACCTCAGGGTCTACTTCCCTCCGAAGAAATCATGCACATTCTGCGAGGGCGATTACCGCGAGAAGGACGACAAGTTCCTGCTGCCCAAGATGGTGAATTACAGGGATATCCAGAAGAGCCCGGAGAAGTACGTGGTGCACATGGGCTTCACCGGTCTGAGCGAGCTCGTGCACATCAAGCCGAAGGACGCCGATTTCATCTATTCCAGCTCCGAGCATTTCTACGAAGGGGACGACAACGAGAAGCAGAGGGCGGTCTGGGAGAGCTGGATGGAGCATTTCAACATAAAATTCCACAAGGCGCACTGCTCAGGCCATGCCTCGAAGGAGGACATCGCGAAGATGATCGAGCTGATAGATCCGGAGATCCTGATCCCAGTGCACACTAATGTCCCCGGGGACTTCAAGAAGCTGCACGGGAATGTGATACTGCCCGAAAAATACGGGACGACCGAGCTCTAAGAGTCATCTACTTACTCAGATCATAATCCTTCTCGAAGGGTTTGATGTCGAAGACAGGACTGCCGTCGAATGCGTCCAACCCCTTGACTGTGACGATATTTCCACGGACGCCGACCAGCTCGACGAGCGTCAGGCCAATCTTGTTCGGTCTCTGCACGGATCTGCTCGCGAAAATGCCGACGGTCGACTCGTCCTTCGCAGCTCGCGGACGAACCTTCGGTTGCCATCCCCTTCGTTTGTGAAAGCCGAATATAACCCATATCCAATTGGATTCACTTAGCCTGCGCAGCCCCTCGACGTACTGTTCTTCGAAGATCAATCTCGATTTGACCTTGTGCCAGTCCTTCGGAGTGTCCGCTACGCCGTTGACAACGGTTGCTATCTGCCTGAGCTTCAACCCCTTCACCCCATAATCGGAACGGGTTAGCCGCGATAAGGATTTTTCCTGGAAGCCGGAAGAGCAGCTATCCAGAAGCATTATTCAGCTATGCCTCGGGCGTCTATTGGAATCGCGCAAGTTTTATATGTTAGATAAACATAACATATTGTTAGATGTAACTAATATAGGAAAGTGAAGTCATGGATGAGAGAACGAGGTTTCAGAGGTATATCGGGCTAGTGGCCGTGATACTGGTCGTCGGGACACTCTTCGTCATCGTCTATGCGAATGGTGGCACCGACAACTGGGCGACGCTGATTTCAGCGGTGATACTAGCCACCATGGCAGCAATCGCTCTGATTGTAGCCCGAATGAAACTGAAGGAATTGAAAAATGGGATTCCGAGCGAAGACGAGCGGTCACGCGCGGTCAAGATGCGTGCCGGCTATCTCGCCTTCTACATCAGCTTGTACTTCCTCCTCGGCATGGGCTTCTTTCACACGATTCTCGAGGACAATCAGGTTACATCGATCCCAACTTCCGAGTGGCTCATGATCTACGTCGCAGCAATGGGGTCGATCTTCCTGGTTCTGAACGCTTACATCACCAGGAAAGGTGTCCCCAGATGAAGACCCGGATCAAGGAGCTCAGGGCAAGGTACGATCTCACTCAGGAGGATCTCGCCAAGAAGGTCGGCGTCAGGAGGGAGACGATCCTATTCATCGAGAAGGGGGAGTACAACCCTTCCTTGAACTTAGCACACGAGATCGCGAAGAAGCTGAAGACCTCGATTGACGAGCTCTTCATCTTTGAAGACTGAGGCAGATCCGCTTCATTCATTGGATGCTAAGTATAAGACCAGAAAGAGCGATACATGCGACCGTAACAAGAAGCCTCTAATAGAATCGCTGAGCGGGGGCGTGATAATTTGAAGTGCTTGAACTGCGGAGCAGAGATTCCCGACGCATCGCGGTACTGCCTCAGCTGCGGCATGGAGGTGCCGGGCAAGGCGATCCCCCAGCGCATCCCCGACCCCGAGCGGAACATGACCTACTTCGTCCTGTTCGCCCTCGCGTTCGCGATGTTCTTCTTCGCGCTCATACCGGTGATCCTCGGATCATGGGAGGGCGCCGCCCTCCTAGTCGTGGCGGGCATCGTTCTCGCAATAATCGCCCTGCTGAACGTAAACGCCAGCAGGAGGCACGCAGAGAAGGTCGCGGAGCTGCAGGAGAAGACGGCGGAGCGCATGCAGAAGGCCGCCGCGGAAGCGAGCGCAAGGCTGAAATGCCGCTACTGCGGGGCGCTGAACGACAGGAACGCCCCGAGATGCGTGAACTGCGGCGGGACGCTGTGACGTGCCGCGATCAGCGCTCCCTGTGGCCTTTTACGGGTCCTTCCTCGTCTTTCTGAGTATCAATGCGATCAGCATCAGCCCGGCTATCGGGATGATGATCTCCGAGAACTCCGGGATCACCGGCGGGACCGGCGATGGCGTCGTCAGGGGATAGTAGTCCTTCGAGCTGCTGGAACCGGTGAGGTTGTACGACCAGTCCACGATTCCGAACGGCGCGACGGTGTCCGGGCTCGTCAGGTCGCTCCAGTAGTTGCCGAATCCAGACGAGGAGTTCCAACGGTTGTCCGCGCCATCGTCTTCCGCCTGGGTCACGGCTGGGTTATAGGTGCCTGTGACGCCGTTGTTGCCGATGAAGGTGTTGTTCCAGATCGTGTTCCGATCGGCTCCGGGTGCGGCGAATATCCCATCCGCGGTATTGTTGCAAAACCGGTTCCATGCAATTGTGTTATTGGTGGACATGCTAAGCAGCATACCTGAATTGGCATTCGAGCTGCAGGTGTTGTTGAAGAATGTGTTGCAGTCGCTCGATGACCAGAGAGCCATGCCATCCGCACCATTCAGGATGATGGTGTTGTTGCTCAGCATGTTATCGTCCGATCCCCAGAAGTGCATGCCGTCAGCGCTGTTGCCCGAGCAGTTGTTGCCGCTCAGGGTGTTATTGTTTGATGAGGCGAAGAGGGCTATGCCGTACCCGCTGGTCGCGCCACTGCAGTTATTGTTGAACAGAGTGTTGTTGATCGAAGACTGGAGGTATATCCCGTAGAAGGCGTTCGAGCTGAATGTGTTGTTGCTCAGTATGTTATGGCTCGATCCGTAGAGGTCGATGCCGTCGTCGTTGTTCGTGCAGGTGTTGTTGACTAGCGTGTTCCAGCCCGATGAGGAGATTTCCATACCATAGTCGGTATTCGAGTCGCAGGTGTTGTTGATCAGCGTGTTGTAGTTCGACGATGACAAGAGATATATGCCCAGGTAATTTCCCGTGCAATTGTTGCCGCTCAGGGTGTTGTAGCCCGACCCCTCCAGGAGAATGCCCTCGTTCGAGTTTGACCGGCAGGTGTTGTTGACCAGCGTGTTGCCGTCCGATAACCAGAGATTAATGCCGCATCCCACGTTCGAGTAGATGGTATTGTTGACGATCGTGTTGTTGTACGAATTGCTCAAGTACACGCCCTCGTCGCAGTGAGAGCAGTTGTTGCCGACGATGATGTTGTCATGGCTCGAACCGAAGATGGAGATGCCATACTCGTCAAGCCAGTCCTCGTTGTCGATAGAGTTGTTGCTGACGGTGATGCCGTAGGAATTCTCAAGGGCGACGCCGTCATAATTGTCTATGCAGACGTTCCCGGTCACGGTGCCGTTCGTGCAATTGTTCAGGTGTATCGCTCTGTTCATGTCTTCGCCGCCCTCTATGTAGCAGCCCCTGACGATGAAATGCACGTTCGCGTTCTGTATGTAGATGCCCTCGAAGGAGGAGGCGTCGATGTCCCATTCCTCAATAATGTAGGGGTCTACGGCCGTCCCGCTCCCATTAGCGATGCCGGTCGAGGCGTTCGCCGCAAGGAATCCCGCGTTGCCGATGATGGTGATATTGGCATGCGCTGTGTATGCAATCCTTACAGGGACTGGGGCGGGGGGATTCTCGGATGATGGGTTCGGTAGCAGCGACATTGTTGAGGCGAATAGGAATGTCACAATCAATGCCGCCATTACGATTCTCAGAAGTCTCGGTCTCTTGTTCTCGCTCAGCTTGGATGTTCCAGGGTCAATTTGCGCCATGACATTTCCCCGTCTCCAGATTATGATAGTAGGCTTAAGCCTTCGTTTTTGCTCAACAGACGCATAGAACATCCTAGCCAGTCGAGGGACGCATCAATTCCTTTTCAAGGCTTTTTTCGGGAACCCGATATCCGGATATGAATTCGATGCACAAACAGATTGGCCTGAACTCTGCTCCGCCAATAAAAAATGGATTATCGATCTTCACTTAATTTTAAGAGTCCCTATTCCAATTGCTCGGTCGTGGGAGAATGACCCGAATAGTCGCCGTCAACGGCAGTCCGAAGATGGAGAAGGGGAACACTGAGCCGATCCTTAGGGCGTTTCTGGACGGCGCGAGGGACGCAGGAGCCGAAGTCGAGGTGCTCTATGCCAAGAGGATGAAGATTGAACCCTGCAGAGGAGAGTTCCAGTGCTGGGGCTCCAAGCCCGGCGAGTGCGTCATCAAAGATGAAATGCAGTCGATCTATCCCGTACTGAGGCGGGCAGACATCCTCGTCCTGGCGATGCCGGTCTATGCGCCGCTCCCTGGAGAGATGCAGACCTTCCTCAATCGCCTTATGCCGCTGATCGACGCGTCATCGCTATCGATAAAGGAAGGCCGGACTCGGGCAAGGCCGAGAGCCGGTGTCCGCATCTCGAAGATCGTTCTGATCTCCTCGGCCGGCTGGTGGGAGAAGGAGAACATGGATACCGTCGTCAGGGTTGCGAGCGAACTCGCCGAGAACATGAACATCGAGTTCTCAGGCGCGCTGCTGCGGCCGCACTCCGATCTCCTGGAGAGGGGCGGCCCTAAGGTCGATAAAGTGTTGCGGTCCGCAAGGGAATGCGGGCAGGCGCTTGTGAAGAATGGAAAGATGTCGAAGGCGATGCTTGAAGCCGTAGCGGCTCCGCTGGTCAGCAGAGAGGAATGGATGAAGGGCTGATCTCCTGATTCGACGTGAAGACATCCAAGCGATCTAGGCACTTCCTTCAAGAGTCCCATCGACGTGGATCTCGATCTTGATGCTGAACCTCTGCTTGACAAGCCTGACCATCACTGAATGCGTCTCGCTTTCCCCCAACGAGAATTGCACTTCTTTGGTTGTGACGGTGCGCAATTTCAATCCGAGACGATGGTCCGACTCGCGAGTCAAGGACTGCCCGATTACCTCCTCCGACGGGAGCTTCTTTCCATCCACCACGACTTCGATCTCGTCTGGGAAACCTCGCGAATCTACCTCGACGACGTGCTTTTCATGACTCCCGATCTCGAACCTTGCCTTTGCCATCGTAATCGTTCCGAAAGGGGTTGGAGGAATTAAAGCACTTGTGAATCAAAATGAACTTTACATCCTCTTCGTCAGTAGATAGGCGTTTTCCGAGTGTTCCCGCCCCAATGGGAGCATTCTACCACACTCCCGAGCATCATAATATTTCACAATGCAATGATTATCAATTGGATAATTAAAGCAGATCGGAACTTAACCCTGCGCGACAAATGCAATCTGATAATAATTCCTATGAAACGGAGAATCTATATATGAATATCCACATTATTGGAAGTAATGAACATCTTGAACTCCATCGAATGGAGCGTTATCATCGCGGTAACCCAAGGCGAGACTGACATGGCGACATTAGCCTCAGCTACAGACCGCTCTCTGAATCGGATGTCGGTCATCACAGCAGGTCTCGAGGAAAAAAGCTTCATCACGAGGCGGCGCGCCGGGATGTCGTATAGGGTGGCTCTCGCTGAAAATGGTTTCATGGACCATCTGCGCCGAATTGTGCTCGATGGTCTTCCAATCGATCGGTATCTCGTCGACTCACGGATTATCGTTCTTGCCACAATCGCAGATGCAGGGTGGGCGTTGGGCGCTCCGGATCTCGAATGGCTCTCCGGCTTGTCAAAAAGCTCTGTGAGCATGGCAATTCACGACGCCCTTCGGTATGGAATTCTTCGGAAAGAGGGGCGGAAGTACAGGTGGGGCGGGCGCATGGAACCCCTCCGGAGCTTTCTCAAAGAATACACCCGATTCGACAATGGAAGGACCGCATCACGTATCGAGCAAAGCTCCTCCGTCACTTGGCAGCTAGGGCCCGATTTCATAATCGGGGCATCGAAGAAGCTATCCAGCGACGCAGTCCAGCCGACGGGAGTTACGGCATTTGCCTTGAACGGCCTCCAGATATTCAGCCCGAAGCACTACTATCACATGACTGGTAGTCCAAGGATTCTTCGTCCAGAGGACCATGCGATAGACAACATCCTCCTTGCACCGCGCAACGTGACGCACCTGACGTATTCCCTGGTCTACTTGAAGAAGAACGGGAGACGGACCGATTGGCCTTACCTGGACAGGCTGTGCCGCATCTACGGGCTCGGCAGCCTCGGCTCGGAGATGGCCCAGTATCTGAAGCGGGGGCGGGGATCGCTCGGAGGATTCCCGACGGACGACGAGTTCCGCGAGAAACTAGAGCTCTACGGTGATTGACATGAAACCAAGGATGATGTCTTCGAAGGATATCGGAATCCTGTTCGAGCGAATAGACCAGTCCATGCCCAAGGCGACCGAGATCGTAATCATCGGCGGGGGAGCGATGGCGCTGAGAGGGGAGAAAATGGCGACGAAGGACGTCGACATCGTCATCCCTGAACTGGAGCATCACCGTCGCTTCATCCGCGCGATCGAAAAGTGCGGTTTCATCAGACCGACGTCGCTAGCGCGGCCTTATCGGACGATGGGCGCTCTAGTTTACAAGCATCCTGACGGTTACTGGCTCGACATATTCTCGGACCGCATATGCGACAAGTTCCTCGTCCATCCGAAGATGATCAGGCGGATGGAGACTCACAGGCAGATGAGCAATCTCACTGTTCGCCTAATGACCCGGGAGGACATCTTCCTGGCAAAATCCTTCACCGAAAGGGAGGGCGATCTGGATGATATGTACGTTCTCTTCACGAAGGGGCTGGACGAGAGGGTCATCTTGGACGAGGCGGAATTCCAATCGAGACATGCGAAGGCGGGACAGATATGGGAATCATTCCTCAAGGTGAAGCTCGACGAGCTCGAGGATCGGTACGACATCACCATTCCTTTCAAGCGGCGCGTGGAACGCATGGCCATCAAGAGGATGGAGAAGGCGTTCAAAATAATGAAATGATGTTGCTCCGGCACTAATGGGGGCGTCTCGTGTTACATGTAGCAGTCTGATTATTCCTGATAGCCCCGGGTATCCGATTCGTGCCAGAGATCTCGATCTACATTGACGAATCCGGCGACTTGGGCTCGATGAAGGGATCTTCATTCTTCACGATCGCCGCATTGATTGCCAAGAACAGAACAAGAATTGAGCGAATTCCGAAGAGACTACGAAGTCGTCGACTCAAGAAGAGCATCAGGAGAAAGCCGGAGCTGAAATTCCACAATTCGGATGATCAAACCAGGAAATCAATCCTCTCGATGCTCGTGGAGGAGGATGATTTCTTTATAGCAACAATCAGCATTCGTAAGAAGAGCGTCCGCGCTGAGTTGATGCGACATCGGGAGGATTTCTATGAAATCCTTCTTGCGCGCCTCATCAATCTGATCCTCCCGCAACTATCCCAAGGGAGTAGAATCGGTCTGACCATTGATCCACGGAGAAGCGGCAAGATTCGAGACCAGACCTTCGATTACCGCATGAGGCGAAAAGCAGAACAACAGCTGAAGAGGTTGGGCTGGAGTCACCCGTCCATTGGCATCTCAAGATTAGATTCTCAGGTGTCGGAGGGAGTGCAAATCGCTGATTTCATTGCTGGAGCTATAAGACGAGGATATGAGATGAACGACCAGACCTACAGCAGCATCATCGCTGAGTCAATCAAGATAGAAGAACTCTTGTGATGACGTTGCGTCTACCAAAATCGTTTGGTGCAGCCCCCGGCCGGATTCTTGCCTTCCCGCGCCTCATGGCGCAGGCGACCGTTGGCAAAGCGGCCCTTACCTGCCGGGACTTACCTGCACGATTGAATTCATGCTGCGCATGAAGATAAAGTTTTCGAGCGGAATCAGCCCGCCGACGCACGCCTGACGATGCATAGGCTCCTGCTTCAATGGGAGCATAACTCACGAGCCAACACGAGACCATGCATTCTCGAATTCCATTCTTTCCTGTTTGAAAAGTCAAATCTCAATAAACATATCCCAGTTCTTAAAATCGAAATGCAAAGTGCAGTTCAGCTTGCTGAGGTAATTCCTTCCCAGCAGGGAGGGATAGGGATAATCGACGCGTCTGATCTTTCCACCCCTGTGCTCCTCTTCGCGATGGTTCAGGATAACGGATATATTCTCCAGCTCAGCCTCATGGAGACGGTGCTCCTCGTCCATCAGACACACCATCACCGGACCATCAATTTCTCTTGCGTTCCCCTTTCCACCAATCCCCATATGGCGGATGCCGGGGGTCGGCAAGCTCCTGGCGTCAATTCCCATTTTTAAGACATCTGGTTCTCCGAGGCACGTAGTTGAATTCCCTGTGTCGATGAGGAATTTGACAATTCCGCTCTTGCCAAGAGTTGGGATCGAGACAAAACCTTCGGCATAGGGCTCATTGTCGCGCCCTGTCATCTTCTCGACGCGAATCCGTGGCAGAGGGATCACCCCATTACAGGATCCATCGCTCGTTCTCGTCTGTTATGAATTCGATAGCTATCATTGGGAGATTCTTCGACTCTTTTGTCCTGAGAATCCGGAAGAAGCTTGCCTGGTCTTCTGAGGAAGCGACGATCTTGCCGTTATGCACTGCGATGAATTTGTGGAGATACTTCTGCCTGAGCTCCGCCATATGTTCCGAAACCCATCGTGTGTTCTCGGATGCGGATAGGATTTGTGCGACTACTTCGTCGTGATTATTACAACAAATGCCCTGTGCGGAAGACCCCGTCGATTTACCCATGTCGAACATATTCTATGACAACCTATTATCCCTTATATTTTTGTGTGCACTGCAGTTAATCGCTGGCAGGAAACGATAGACCGCACCATCGCAAGTGAAATGTTCACGCTGTAATGGAAGCATCCCATCGAGCTCCATAGAATTATAATATTCATTATGCATTAATTATCATTATGATAATTTAAGCAGATAGGAATTAATAGTTCCTGCCGTATTGTTCGGATGAATGAAAGCGGAATTGCTGAATGAGCTCCAGAAACACGTGCTCTTCGACAGACGCACTGTCGCAGGCATGGTCAATAATGAGTCTTACGCAGGGGTGCTACTGCACAGGCTCAAGGTAGCCGGAGAAATCCAAGAAGTGGAGCGGAACAGGTACACCGTGCACAAGGATCCGTTCCTAATCGCCTCAAGGATCGCCTGGCCGTCGTACATCTCGATATGGAGCGCGCTGAGGTATCACAACCTGACCGAACAGCTGCCTCAGGCGATCTGGGTCGTCACGACCAAGAAGAGACGGAACGCAAGGATCGAGTTCGCCGGCACGGAGATCTCCTTCCTAATTGCATCGCAAAAATACTTCTTCGGGTACGACAAGATAGGCCTCAGGGGGTTTGAGGTGTTCGTCGCAGATCCTGAGAAGAGCATTATCGACTCCCTGCTGTTCAGGAAGGTCTCCGTCTCGGAGATATTCGAGATTCTCAGCAACAACCTGGGGACTCTCAGGAAGGGCAGGCTGGCGGATTACGCCGTCAGGACCGGCAACAGGGCGCTGATCAAGCGGCTGGGGTTCATGCTCGAGAGGCTCGGCGCGACCATTGACGAAAGGCTGAGAAAATCCGTCGATTCCTCCCGGACTCCCCTTGAATACAACCTGCCGTCCGCCGGCAAGGTCGATAAAGAATGGAATGTCGTGGAGAACGTGAGACTATGATATCCAGAGGCGAGCTGCGGGGGATCGCGGAACGGAAGAGGCTGTCGCTGGAGAACGCCGAGAAGGACTATCTCCTTGACCTCCTCCTGTTCCAGATCAGCACGGAATCCGGGAATTCGCTGGTCCTAAAGGGAGGGACCTGCCTCTACAAGCTGTCCA
>Ga0315281_10014987_pt1 | contig 10412 bp, 6 predicted proteins | sample YL17G07_0_MG_FD_204540 | JGI IMG/M metagenome (GOLD analysis project Ga0315281, IMG submission 204540) | Sediment microbial communities from Yellowstone Lake, YNP, Wyoming, USA - YL17G07_0 | ecosystem: Environmental > Aquatic > Freshwater > Lake > Sediment | place: USA: Wyoming | collected...
GGCGCGACTACGCGCTCGCGCACCTCAAGTGCCCGATCGGCCTGCGGGTGAAGAAGGCCGACGCGGTCGGCAACAAGATCTTCATGGAAGGCAACAGCGCCGCGGCGCTGGGCGCGGTGTACGGCGGCGCCACGGTGTGCGCCTGGTACCCGATCACACCGTCCTCTTCAGTGGCCGAGGCGTTCGAGCGCTACTGCAAGCGGCTGCGAGTGGACCAGGCGAGCGGCAAGAACAAGTTTGCCATCGTGCAGGCCGAGGACGAACTCGCCTCGATCGGCATCGTCACCGGTGCCGGCTGGAACGGCGCGCGCGCCTTCACCGCCACCTCCGGCCCGGGCATCTCGCTCATGGCCGAGTTCATCGGCCTCGCCTATTTTGCCGAGATTCCGGTGACCATCATCGACGTGCAGCGCGGCGGCCCTTCCACCGGCATGCCCACGCGCACGCAGCAGGCGGACATCCTGTCCACCGCCTACGCCTCCCACGGCGACACCAAGCATGTGTTGCTGTTCCCCGAGGATCCGAAAGAGTGCTTCGACTTCACCGCGCAGGCGCTGGACCTCGCCGACCGCCTGCAGACGCCGGTGTTCGTGATGACCGATCTGGATATAGGCATGAATACGCGCCTGTGCGATCCGCTCGAGTGGGATGACGCCAAGACCTACGATCGCGGCAAAGTCATGAGCGCCGGGGAGTTGCAGGCAGGCAAGGACTTCGGCCGCTATCTGGACGTGGACGGCGACGGCATTGCCTACCGCACCTATCCCGGCACCCACCCTACGCGCGGCGCTTATTTTACCCGCGGCACGACCAAGGACCGCTACGCGCGCTATTCCGAGGCCGGCCCGGACTACGTCGACAATATGCAGCGGCTGCTGAAGAAGTTCGAGACCGCGAAGACGCTGGTGCCCAAGCCCTTGCTCACCGCCGCGCAGCATCCCGCGCGCTTCGGAGCGATCCATTTCGGTTCCACCAGCCCGGCGATGGCCGAAGCGCTGGACGCGCTCGCCGCGATGGGCATCTACGTCAACGCCCTGCGCGTGCGCGCGTTTCCGTTCCAGGACGAGATCGCCGACTTCGTCGCCGCGCACTCGAAGGTGTTCGTGGTCGAGCAGAACCGGGATGCGCAGCTGAAAACCCTGCTGGTGAACGAGGCCCACATCAACCCCGCCGGCCTGATCTCGGTACTGCATTATGACGGCACCCCGATCACCGCGCGCTTTATTGTCAAGGAGATCGCCGCGGTGGCCGCGGCGTTGAACGTGCGTCCGCTGAAGAAACCCAAGGCCGCTTAACGATGACCTACCTGACCAAACCCACGCTGCATCACCCGACGCTGCAGAAGAACAAGGTCGGCTACACGCGCCGCGACTACGAAGGCAAGATCTCCACGCTCTGTGCCGGCTGCGGCCACGACTCGATCTCGGCTGCCATCATCCAGGCCTGCTGGGAGCTCGACCTCCAGCCGCACCGCGTGGCCAAGCTCTCCGGCATCGGCTGCAGCTCCAAAACGCCCGACTATTTCCTCGGCAGCTCGCACGGCTTCAACAGCGTGCATGGAAGAATGCCCTCGGTGCTGACTGGCGCCAACCTCGCCAACCGCGAGCTGATCTACCTCGGTGTCTCCGGCGACGGCGACTCCGCCTCGATCGGCATCGGCCAGTTCGCGCACATCATGCGCCGCGGCGTGAACCTGACCTACATCCTCGAGAACAACGGCGTCTACGGTCTGACCAAAGGCCAGTTTTCCGCCACCGCCGACGCGGGCTCCAAGTCCAAGCGCGGCGTGGTCAATCGCGATGCGCCGGTGGATACGGTGTCGCTCGCGCTGCAGCTGGGCGCAAGCTACGTCGCGCGCAGCTTTTCCGGCGACAAGAAACAGATGGTACCGCTGATCAAGGGCGCGATCGCGCATGCGGGCGCGGCTTTTATCGACATCGTCAGCCCCTGCGTCGCGTTCAACAACCACGAAGGCAGCACTAAGAGCTACGACTACGTGCGCGAGCACAACGAGAGCGTCAACCGGCTCGACTTCTGGCCGACGCGCGACGCGATTCAAGTCGATTACCGGGACGGCGCCGTGATCGACGTGCCGCAGCACGACGGCTCCATCCTGCGCTTGCGCAAGACCCATCCCGAGTACGACCCGCTGGACCGCGTCAAGGCGCTCAACTACATAGCTGAACATCAGGCCAGGGGCGAGCTCGTCACCGGGCTGCTCTACATCGATCCGGAGGCGGACGATCTTCACGCCCACCTCAACACCGTGGACACGCCGTTCAACCAGCTTGGCGCCAGGGAGCTTTGTCCCGGCGCCGGGGTGCTGGAGAAGTTGAACGCCGCGTTGCGCTAGTGGCGTCCGCTACGCGCCGGCTCATGGAGTGTTTTTTGCGAAACGATGAAGTGTGCAATCTCGCGCCGACACGCTCATCCTTGGACCGCCGGCTGCTCGAGCGCCGGGCCGTAGCGCACTATCCGGTTTCTGCCGCTCTTCTTGGCTGCGTACATGGCGGCGTCCGCGGCCGCGACTAACGCTTGCGCGTTGTCCGCGTGCAGCGGCCAGGACGCGACCCCGAAACTGGCTGTAATGTGCAGCGGCGCTCCGGCACTGACATCGAACGGCAACGCCTCGACCGCCGCGCGCAGGCGCTCGGCCATGTCGGCAGCGGCGTCGAGATCGGTCTCCGGCAAAATGACGGTGATCTCTTCGCCGCCGTAGCGGCACACGCTGTCGATGGTGCGCGCTTCGCGGCACAACAGTTCGCTCAGTCCTTTGAGAACGGCATCCCCGGCCTGGTGTCCGTGCGTGTCGTTCACGCGCTTGAAGTGGTCGGCGTCGAGCATCAGCAGCGAGACCGGCCGGTTGAACCGCTGCCCGCGTGTGAGCTCGTTGGTGAGCAGCACATAGAATTCACGGTGGTTGTGGAGCCCGGTGAGACCGTCGCGGACTGCGAGCCGCTTCAGCTCCTGTTCATCACGTTCGAGTTGCCGGCCGAGGCGCCCGACAAGCCAGTGGAACAAACCAATCAGCACGCCGGCGATGAGCGCGCCGAGCCCGGTGCCGAGGTACAACCCCCAGCGCGACGCGGCCAGAGTTGGGGATACGTCGATGAGCGCCACCAACCGGCCCACGTCACGCCCGGACACGTCGGCGAGGGCTAGAAACGCGGCGCGGTAGACGGCGCGCGCCTGCGCAACTTCCACCACGGCCGCCGTCGCCGGCAACCCTTCGGCAAGCCGGTGCACAAGCTCCGCCGGTATGGGCGCGGACGCCTGGGTGCTCAGCACCACGTCGGCGAACCGGTCCCAGTCAGGCTCGCGCCCAAGCATCCGCATCCCGGCTTCCCAGTCCTCGCGCTTGATCTGCGCCTTGAAGATCAGCGGGAACAACGGCACGTCGAAGAATATTTGCTCCGCCCGCAGAATGTCGTCGAGCTCCACGCCCAGTTCGACGTAGCCGAGCAGCCGTTCGCCTTCGTACCAGGGAGTTACCAAGCGCAGGGTGAAGGTGCCCAGAGGTCCGAGTTCCATGCCGTAGCTGGTGGCGCGGGTGCGCGCGGCTTCCAGCGTCGTGTATCGGTTGATCACGTCGCCGTGACGCCCCGGCTGGTGCACGCGCAGAAGATTCACCCGGTCGGGACCGGAAAAGTAGAAATGGGTGATGCCAAATTTGCGCTGCAGATCGATACCCGTGGGCGCCGACAGCCGCAACAAGGCGTCACGGTCGCGGCGGGCGAGCGCCGCGCGCAGCATCGCGTTATGTCCGAGAGTCTCCATCACCGCCCCGAGCAGGCCCGCATGCTCGGCGATATCGTGACGGTATGCTTTCTCCATGAGCGCCTGCGCCTGCGAGGTTTCACGCGCGATCGTCGCATGCTGCTCGGCGTATAGCACCGCCACCCAGACGCCGAGGAGGATGACAATTGCGCCAACCAGCGGCGCGAGGAACGTCAGTCTCAGACGCGCGGTCGCCCCGAAGGACGCGTCCCCAGGGAAACGTTTGAGGGTCTCTAGCCACATTGCAATCTTCCCAGGCATCGTCACCGCCGCTGGATCACGTTCTGGACCTTAAATTGGAGCACCCATGGCAGAAAGTCGAGCTTGAATCTTCTTGCCAGAGAGCGGTATGGAAACTCTCCCCCGTTTCCGCAACAAAGGGGCGTACGGATCCACTGCAATGGATGTTATGTCGATTTGGCGGTCCGGAATGCAAGAATAGCCACTGAAACAGTGCCTATTTCCGTGTGCTGGAGCGGCTCCGGCCATGGCGCTGGGCACTTAACAGGATCGTCATGTGTTTCTCGACCTTGCCCCGCGGCGTTTGCATTGCGAAAGGGTAGAATCCGGGCTGTAGCTCGTCGGAGTCCGCCGCGTTTTCGAGGTCGCATGAAAGTCGCAATCATTCCGGTCACCCCGTTCCAGCAGAACTGCTCGCTGCTGGTGTGCGAACAGTCCAAGAAGGCTGCGGTGGTCGATCCCGGCGGCGACCTGGAACTGATATTCGATGCGGTGAAACAGCAGGGCGCGGAACTGGAGAGAATCCTGCTCACCCACGGTCACATCGATCACTGCGGCGGGACCGCGGAGCTGGCCGGGGAACTCGGTCTGCCGATCGAAGGTCCGCATATCGATGACCGCTTCCTGATCGATGACCTGCCGCAGCAGGGCCTGCGCTTCGGTTTCCCGCAATTACGGGGGTTCACGCCTACGCGCTGGCTGGTTGGAGGCGACACCGTGCGCTTTGGCAAGGTGGAGCTGCAGGTGCGCCACTGCCCCGGCCACACGCCGGGGCACGTGATTTTTTTCAGCCCCGAGTACCGTCTGGCGCTGGTGGGCGATGTGCTGTTCGCCGGTTCGATCGGGCGCACCGACTTTCCGCGCGGCGATCACGCCACCCTTATCCGCTCCATCCGCGAGCAGCTCTGGCCGCTGGGCGGGGACGTGACCTTCATTCCCGGCCACGGGCCGACCTCGACTTTTGGCGAGGAGCGCGCATCGAACCCGTTCGTTGCCGATAGCGTCCTCGAACGCACCCGATCCTGAGCTCTGCGAACCCGGCGTGAGCGACCCGAACGTGAGCGACCCAGCCGATCTCGAAGCCGAACTGCGCGAAGACGTGCGCCTGCTGGGTCGGCTACTCGGGCGGGTGCTGCAGGAGTGCACCGGCGAGGCCGGTTACGCACTCATCGAGAACGTGCGCCAGACCGCGGTGCGCTTTCGCCGAGCCGGGCCGGGTGAAGCCGGCGCCGTGCGCGCCGAGCTGGCCGGCATCCTCGATGGGTTGTCGCGGCGCCAGAGCCTGGATGTGGTGCGCGCATTCAGCTATTTCTCGCATCTGCTCAATATCGCCGAGGATCGGCACCAGAAGCGGAAGCGCCGCGCCTGGCTGCGCGAGGGGCTGCCGCCGCGGGAGGGCAGCCTGGCGCGGGCCCTCGCGCAACTGAAGGCGGCCGGCGTCGGTACCGACAAGCTCAAGCTCTGGCTCGATGGCGCGTTCGTGAGCCCGGTGCTGACCGCGCATCCGACCGAGGTAAAGAGGAAAAGCACGCTGGACTGTGAGCGCCAGATCGCCGGGCTGCTCGATCGGCGCGATCGCGAACTGCTGCTGCCGGGCGAGCAGACGGAACTCGAGCACGAGCTCTACACCTGGATCCTGACTCTGTGGCAGACGGCGATGCTGCGCCTGACCAAGCTGCGCGTGGTGGACGAGATCGACAATGCCCTTGCCTACTACCGCGACACCTTCCTCGAGCAGGTCCCGCGCTTGTATGCGGACATGGAGCAGACCCTGGAGCGGCATGGCGGCACGCGAATGCGCCTGCCGGCGCTGCTGCGCATGGGTTCGTGGATAGGCGGGGACCGCGACGGCAATCCTTACGTTAACGCCGAAGTGCTGAGGATGGCGCTCGAGCGCCAGGCGCGGCTCGCGTTTGCGCACTATCTGGAACAGATCCACCTGCTGGGCGGCGAACTCTCGCTCGCGTCGCGTCTGGTGAGCGTTACGCCCGAACTCGCGGCGCTCGCCGATCGCGCGGGCGATGATTCCCCGTTCCGCCAGGACGAGCCTTACCGCCGCGCGCTGGTGGGCGTCTATGCGCGGCTTGCCGCGACCGCGCGTGCCCTCTGCGGTTATCTGTCGCCGCGCGAGCCGCATGCGGCGGGCGAGCCCTACGCATCGAGCGCCGAACTGGGCGCGGAGCTGGACATCATCGCGCAGTCGCTGTCTGGCAACGGCTCGTCGGCCCTGGCCGAGCGGCGGCTGCTGCCGCTTGCGCGTGCGGTCCAGGTGTTCGGTTTCCATCTCGCCTCGCTCGACCTGCGGCAGAACTCGGCGGTGCACGAGCAGGTCGTGGCCGAGCTGCTGCGCCTTGCAGGCGTGCATGGCGACTACGCAGGGCTCACCGAGCCCGAACGCGTGGATTTGCTCAAGCGCGAACTGGGCGGCCCGAGGCTGCTGTACTCGCGCCATCTGAGCTATAGCGTGACGGTCGCGGGCGAGCTTGAGATCCTGCAGGCGGCGGCGGACATTCATAGCCGCTTCGGCGCCATCGCGATCCAGAATTACATCATTTCACATTGCGAGTCGGTAAGCGATCTGCTCGAAGTCGGCCTGTTGCTGAAGGAAGTCGGGCTGCTCGCGCCCGGCGCACCGCTCCGGCTCGAACTCAACATCGTTCCCCTGTTCGAGACCATCGCCGACCTCGGCCGCTGCGGCGGCATCATGTCCGAAGCGTTCGCGCTCGATATCTATCGCCTCTGGCTGGGCGCGCGCGGAAAAATGCAGGAGGTGATGCTGGGCTACTCCGACAGCAACAAGGACGGCGGCTATCTCAGCGCCAACTGGGCGCTGTACCAGGCCGAAGCGAGCCTGGTCGCGGTATTCCGCAAACACGGCATCCGCCTGCGCCTGTTCCATGGCCGTGGCGGCACGGTCGGCCGCGGCGGCGGGCCTGCGTATGAAGCCATCCTGGCGCAGCCGCCGGGCAGCGTGGACGGGATGCTGCGCCTGACCGAGCAGGGCGAGACCATTGCCAGCAAGTATTCCGACGCGCAGCTAGGACGGGAGAATCTGGAAACCCTGGTCGCGGCCACATTGGAGGCAAGCCTGCTGCATGCGCACGGCGCCGACGCGGCGACGCTGCGCTATGCGGAGGTCATGAGCGCGCTCAGCACGCATGCGTATCGGGCTTATCGGCAGCTGGTCTACGACACGCCTGATTTCGTCGAGTACTTCCGCATGACCACGCCGATCGCCGAAATCGCGGAGCTCAACATCGGCAGCCGGCCGGCGGCGCGCAAGACCTCCTGGCGCATCGAGGACCTGCGCGCGATTCCCTGGGTATTCAGCTGGGCGCAGTGCCGCGTGCTGCTGCCCGGCTGGTATGGATTCGCCAGCGCCGTCGAGGCCTGGCTCGCCGAGCACCCGCAGGGCATGGACACCTTGAGGCAGATGTACCGGCATTGGCCGTTTTTCCGCAGCGTCGTGTCCAATATGGACATGGTGCTCGCCAAGACCGACCTGTCGATCGCCTCGCGTTACGCGGAGCTGCTCGAGGATGCGGCGCTGCGCGAGCGCGTGCTCGCGCGCATCGGCGCGGAGCTGAACGATTCTGTCCGGTATTTGTTGCAAATCACCGGGCAGCCGACGCTGCTCGCCGACAATCCCGAACTTGCGCAAAGCATCCGCAGCCGCATTCCCTATCTTGATCCGCTCAACCACTTGCAGATTGAGTTGCTGCGCCGTTTTCGCGCGGGCGATACCGACGATCTGACCCGCCGGGGCATACACCTGAGTATCAACGGGCTCACCGCCGGCCTGCGCAACAGCGGCTAGCCCCGCAGTTTACTCACCCGGATCCCGGATTTCTCCGGGCGCGGCTTTACGCGCACCGCATTTTGTGAAAGTATGAGCCCGCGGTGCGCACAGTCCCCGGCACGGGGGAAGACGCATGATGCGGATCCAGGCAAAGACCGGGACCGCAAGGACTCGTTCGAACCGGGGCTTTGCCTCGGGGAGCGATGGTCCGACCAATGGAGGGTTAATGCAGCAGGTTCGGGCAGCAAGCGGAAGCAATCTGCTGGCCGTCGACGGCGTGTCGGTGCATTTCGGCGGCATCGTGGCGCTCGATGGCGTCTCGTTCGACATCGCCCCGGGGCAGATCGCGGGCCTGATCGGGCCCAATGGCGCCGGCAAGACCACGCTGTTCAATTGCCTGTCCCAGCTCTATCACTGGGGCAGCGGGCAAATCGTGTTCGACGGCCAACCCCTGCTCGCCATCCCCCGGCACGGCATCGCCGCGGCGGGCATCGGCCGCACCTTCCAGAACCTGGCGCTGTTTCGCACCATGACTGTCCTCGACAATGTGATGCTGGGCCGCCACTGCCGCACCAGGACTGGTTTCCTTTCCAACGCGCTGCGTCTGCCGCGGGTGGCGCGCGAGGAGCGCTCGACGGCCGAGAAAGTGCGCGAACTGGTCGCGTTTCTCGGTCTGGGGGCCGTGGCCGAGCAGCGCGTGTCCGACCTCCCCTTCGGCACGCAAAAGCGCGTCGAACTGGCGCGCGCGCTCGCCAGCGAGCCCAAGCTGTTGCTATTGGATGAGCCGGCGAGCGGCCTCAATCACGAGGAGGTGGGCGCACTGGGCACGCTGATCCGCGACATCCGTGACCGGTTGGGCGTGACCGTGCTCCTGGTCGAACACCACATGAGCCTGGTGATGGGCGTCTCGGACAAGGTGGTCGCGCTGAACTTCGGGCGCAAGATTGCGGAGGGTACGCCGGCCGAGGTGCAGCGGCACCCCGAGGTGGTGCTGGCTTACCTTGGGACCAGCGCCTGATGCTGGCGCTGCTGCAAGTGTCGAACCTGCGCGCCGCCTACGGGCCGACGCGGGTGCTGCACGGCATCGACTTTGCGCTGGAAGACGGTTCGATCACGGCGCTGCTCGGCGCCAACGGCGCCGGCAAGACGACCACGCTGCGCGCGCTGTGTGCCATGGTGCAGACCGAGGGAGAGATTTGCTTCGACGGCGCGCGCATCGAGACCAAGGCAACCGAGGACATCGTGCGTCTGGGCATCGCCCACGTTCCGGACGGCCGCGGCACGTTCGTCAACCTTTCCACCGAGGAGAACCTGCGCCTGGGCGCCTATGTGCGCAAGGACAAGCGCGCGGTGGAGCAGGATTTCGAGCGCATTTACAGCTATTTTCCGCGCCTGAAGGAACGCCGCCATCAACAGGCCGGCACGCTTTCCGGCGGCGAGCAGCAGATGCTGGCGGTGTCGCGTGCGTTGATGCTGCGGCCGCGGCTGCTGTTGCTCGACGAGCCGTCTTTCGGCCTGGCGCCGCTGATCGTGCGCGAGATTTTCGACATCATGCGCGCGATCAACCAGAGCGAAAAGGTCAGCATCCTGCTGGTGGAGCAGAACGCGGCGATGGCGCTGGACCTGGCCGACCACGCCTACGTGATCGAGACCGGCCGCGTGGTGCTGTCGGGCACTTCGGACGAGATCAAGCAGGACGAGGCGGTGCGCCGCTCGTACCTCGGGTACTAGGGAGCAAACGTGGACGCCTTCATCCATCAGGTTCTCGCAGGTCTTGCCACCGGCGGCATTTATGCGAGCGTCGCGCTCGCGCTGGTGATGATCTACCAGGCTACTCACCACGTGAATTTCGCGCAGGGCGAACTGGCGATGTTCTGCACCTATCTCGCGTGGACCCTGATCAACGCCGGTTTTGGTTACTGGCCCGCATTCCTGATCACCGTGGTGCTGGCGTTCGTGCTCGGCGTCGTGATCGAGCGCGTGATCGTGCGGCCGGTCGAGAATTCGCCGGTGCTCGCGGTAGTGGTGGTATTCATCGCCCTGCTGGTGATCCTCAACAGTATCACCGGCTGGATCTACAGCTACACCATCAAAACGTTTCCGAGTCCGTTCCCTACCGAACCGTTTTTCGGCAACAAGTACATGTCCTCGCACGAGATCGGCGCGATCGGCGTGACGTTGGTGGTGCTGCTGTTGCTGTACGCGTTCTTTCGCTTCACCCCGCTCGGGCTGGCGATGCGCGCCGCCGCGCAGAACCCGGCATCGGCGAAGCTGGTGGGCATCCGCGTCGGCTGGATGCTCGCCCTGGGCTGGGGTCTGGCGGCTGCGATCGGCGCGGTGGCGGGCATGATGGTGGCGCCGATCGTGTTCCTCGATCCGAACATGATGGCGGGCATCCTGCTCTACGCTTTCGCCGCGGCGCTGGTCGGCGGCGTCGACAGTCCGGGCGGCGCGGTATTCGGCGGTTTTCTGGTCGGCGTGCTGGAGAACGTGCTCGGCGCCTTCGTCATCGGCAACGAGTTGAAACTCGCGGTGGCGCTGGTGCTGATCATCGGCGTGCTGGTGGTGAAGCCGACGGGTTTCTTCGGCAAAGTGC
>Ga0315281_10014988_pt1 | contig 10412 bp, 14 predicted proteins | sample YL17G07_0_MG_FD_204540 | JGI IMG/M metagenome (GOLD analysis project Ga0315281, IMG submission 204540) | Sediment microbial communities from Yellowstone Lake, YNP, Wyoming, USA - YL17G07_0 | ecosystem: Environmental > Aquatic > Freshwater > Lake > Sediment | place: USA: Wyoming | collected...
CGGGCGTCACCGAGGGCGGCATCACCCTCTACGGCGGGCTCATCGGCGGCGTGGTGGGCGGCGTGCTCTACGCCATCTGGCACAAGTGGCCCATCGCCATCGGCCTCGATGCGGCGGCGCCGGGCATGCTCCTCGGACAGGCGATCGGCCGCCTCGGCGACCTGATCAACGGCGAACACCTGGCCACCCGCACGGACCTCCCCTGGGGCGTGAAGTACCTGAACCCGGCCAGCCCGCAGTACAAGCACTTCCTCAACTTCCCCGACCTGAGCCATCCCCTCCAGCCGCTCGATACCTACGCCGTCCACCCGGCCGCGGGCGGCTACGAAATGCTCGGCGACCTCGCGATCATCGCGATCCTGCTGCTCGTGTTGCGCCGCTTCCTGAAGGTGCCGGGCTGGCTCTTCTGCTCCTACATCGTGCTCTATGGCGTGATGCGCTTCGCCCTCTCGTTCAGCCGTCTCGATGAGCAGGAGCTGTGGTCGATCCCCATCCCGCAGCTCGTCAGCGGCATCCTCATCGGCGGGGCGATCATCATCGCCGGGGTGCTCTCGCGCTGGCCGGGGCCAATCACGCCCGAATACGCGGAGCGCGTCTGGGGCGAAGAACCCGAGCCCGAGGACGACACGCCGAAGTCGCGTCGCCGCCGCAAATCCGCCTCGGCCTGACCCCATGGACGCGCACAGGCCGACCGTCCGCCTCTTCCGGCGCGACGGTTGCCACCTCTGCGACGAAGCCGAACGCCAGCTCGCGATCCTCGCGCCTGAACTCGGCTTCCTGGTCGAAACGGTCGATATCGAAGCGGACGACGACCTGCACCGCCGCTACATGTTCGAAATCCCGGTGGTCGCGCTCGGTGGCACGGAACTGCTGCGGCTCCAGTTCTCGTCGCAGACCCTGCGAGACACGCTGACGGATGCGCTGGGGCGCTAGCCCTCATCCCCCGGCCCCTTCTCCCGTGCGCGGGCGAAGGGGAGAACACGGAGACTCCCTCTCCCGGGGCGGGAGAGGGTCGGGGTGAGGGCCTAAAGCACGACGAAGATGACGGCCGCCGCCGCCGGGACGACGAACCACAGGAGCGCGGTCACGAGCACGGCGATCGAGGCGAACTGGACGCTGTCGTCTTCGGGAGGGTTGCCGGCGTTGCCCATCGCCGCCCAGAGGTCGTCGAGCGCTTCCTGCATGATCATCCGCGAACGCCGCCTCGCCACGGCCGCGCCGCGCACCATCGCCGAACTCAGCCCGATCGCCAGCAGGAAGAGCGCGAACAGGCCGCCGAGCATGATCCTGCGGTTGGTGAAATCGATCGCCCCGAGCTGGTTGGAAAGCGATGCGAGCACGGGCAGGGCCAGCCCGCCGACGATGAGCACGGGAGCGCCGGCCCAGCCGCCGCCGAAGCCCGGTGAGACGTGCTCGACCTCGATCCGCGCGCGGGCGAGCATCCGGCGTTCCGGCGTACCCGGCTCGCACTGGGCCTCGCGCACGGCGTACTGCTTGCGCAGCCGCCCGACGACATCGGAGGCGTACGACTTCACCAGGTAGTCGGCGACGAACTCCACGAGCGTCTCGGCGACGGCGGTGAGCGGCCCGAAGCGCGGCACCTTCGGCTCGCGCGAACCCTCGCGGTCGAGGATTTCGAGCGCGTGGATGGTGGCACGATGGGCCTCGGGGAACGCGTCCGGGTCGGCGAGTGGGGTGCGGTCTTCCAGCCCCGCGGCGATCCTTGCCTCCGCTTCCGCCTCCGGCCCGAGCTTCGCAAGGACGGCTTCGGCGGCGTCCTCGGGGCTCTGCGTGAGGATGCGGCGGGTGCGGTCGAACTGCTCGCTGACCTCATCGATGATCAGGCCGTCCGGGTGGAGCCCCCCCACGCCGGGCAACTGGGGCATGCGCATGCGGCTTCGGCGCTGCTCGTCGGGCGGTTCGGCGGTCATGGGCGCCAGTGTAGCGGGCGGGGGCCCGTCACCGGTACAGATTGTGCTCGCGGATGTAGCGCTCGACGGCATCCGGCACGAGGTAGCGGATCGGCTTCCCGGCCACGACGCGTGCCCGCACCTCGGTGGAGCTGATCGCCAGCGAGGGCATACCGACGATGGGATACTCGGTGGGCAGGTCGCCATCCGCAGCCTTTCGTGCAACGACTATCCGCGCCAGTTCCGTGATTCGCTCGGGGTGTTTCCAGTTCGGCAGGTCCGCGATGGCATCGCTCCCGAGGATGAACAGCAGGTTGTGGAGGCCCTCCGCCCGCAGAGCCTCCAACGTCTCGACGGTGTACGTCGGGCCGGGGCGCCGGACCTCGCGGTCATCGACTTCGAAATTGGGGTTGCCCTCGACGGCGAGACGCACCATCGCCAGCCGGTGCTCTGCCGGGGTGACGGGCCGCGTCGCCTTGCGCCAGGGTTCGCCCGCCGGGAGGAAGACGACCTTCGCGACATCGAACTGCGCCCGCGCGCACTCGGCAAGGACAAGGTGCCCGAGGTGCGGCGGGTCGAACGTACCGCCGAGCAAGGCGATGGGTTCGGAGGAGGCCATGCGGCCAGTCTACCGGGTACGAAACGAGGGGGCGGGCCGTGTGGCCCAACCCCCTCGCGTCGAGTGCTTGTCGCCTGGAGCGAAAGGCTCCAGCCGGGCTTAGTACATCTGCGGTACCGAGGGAGCGACCCCCGATTCCCTCTCGGGCCGATCCGCCACCAGGCAGTTCGTCGTCAGCACCATCGCGGCGATCGAAACCGCGTTCTCGATGGTGGAGCGAGTCACCTTGGTCGGGTCCGGGATGCCCATGGCGATCATGTTGCCGAAGGTATCGGTGGCGGCGTTGTAGCCTTCACCCTTCTTCAGCTTCTTGACCGCTTCAACGATGACGGCGCCGTCCTTGCCCGCGTTGATCGCGATGCGGCGAAGCGGCTCTTCGAGCGCTCGGCGGAGGATCTTGAGGCCAGTCGCCTCGTCGCCTTCGAGCTTCAGCTTGTCGAGCGAGGGGAGGGCGTTGAGAAGGGCAACACCGCCACCGGGGACGATGCCTTCTTCGACGGCGGCACGCGTGGCGCTGAGAGCGTCTTCCACGCGGTGCTTCTTCTCCTTGAGTTCGACTTCCGTGGCGGCGCCGACCTTGATGACGGCGACGCTGCCGGCCAGCTTGCCGAGGCGCTCCTGGGCCTTTTCCTTGTCCCAGTCGCTCTTGGCGTCATCGAGGATCGCGCGGATCTGGGAGATGCGGGCGTCGAGATCCTTCTTCTTGCCCTTGCCCTCGATGACAGTCGTCTCTTCCTTGGTCGAGGTGATGCGGCGGGCGCGCCCGAGGTCGCCAACTTCGACGGTCTCGAGAGTGCGGCCGATCTCTTCGGAGATGACAGTCGCGCCGGTGAGGACAGCGAGGTCGCCGAGGTTGTCCTTCTGGCGGTCACCGAAACCGGGCGCCTTCACGGCGAGGATGTTGATGGTGCCGCGGAGCTTGTTTACCGCGAGGGTGGCGAGGGCTTCGCCTTCGAGGTCGCCGCAGATGATGACCACATTCTTGGTGACCTGCAGGATCTTCTCGAGCAGTGGGAGGATCTCCTGCACCGAGCTGAGCTTCTTGTCGGTGATGAGGATGTAGGGGTCCTCGACCACGGCTTCCATGCGCTCGGGGTTCGTGACGAAGTAGGGGCTGATGTAGCCGCGGTCAAAGGCCATGCCGTCGACGTATTCGACTTCGGTCTGGATGCCGCGGGACTCTTCGACGGTAATGACGCCGTCCTTGCCGACCTTCTCCATGCACTCGCCGATGAGGTTGCCGATGGAGGGGTCGTTGTTCGCCGAGATCGTGGCGACCTGGGCCATCTGCTGGCGCTCGGTCACCTTGATGCTGTTCTTCTTGAGCGCGTCAACGAGGGCAGCAGCGCCGGCTTCGAGGCCGCGCTTGAGGCCCATCGGGTTCGCGCCGGCAGCCACATTCTTGAGGCCTTCCTGCACGATCGACTGACCGAGGACAGTCGCCGTGGTGGTGCCATCGCCGGCGATGTCGTTGGTCTTGGAGGCGATTTCCTTGGCGAGCTGGGCGCCGATGTTCTCGAAGGGATCCTCGAGCTCGATATCCTTGGCGATGGTGACGCCGTCGTTCGTGATCGTGGGGGCGCCAAACTTCTTGTCGAGCACCACGTTGCGGCCCTTGGGGCCGAGCGTGATCTTGACCGCGTCGGCGAGTGCATCGATGCCGCGCTTCAGCGCGTGGCGAGCTTCTTCATCAAACAGGAGTTGCTTGGACATGCGAAGGAAAACCTCGAAGGGAAATCAGAGTGCGAGGGAGATATTAGCACTCCCTGTCAATGAGTGCTAATCGCAGCCTGAAGTGCCCCGTTCCGGCGTCCGTCGGCTTATGTGCAGCTGGCTACGCCGCGCGGCGCTCGTCGTCCGTGGTAATGAACTCGAGTTCGGCAAGCCAATTGCGGAAGTCGCGTTTCACGCCGCAGCGCTTGCAGAAGCCAGCGCTGAATGGCCCGTTGGGCTCGCCGATGACCCAGTGGTGAGCATGCTCTGTAGTGGTCTGCGGCATGGTGGTGGATGTCTTCATCGTTCGTCTCCGTCGGGGCTTGTTCGCCCGTTCTGGAGTGGTAATGCCCACGGCCACGCGGAAAGTGACGGCGCCAGTCACCGGACATTCACCTGCGCTTTCCCGTGACGAAGGGTCAGACGTCGAGCACGATCTTCCCGAAGTTGGCGTTGCTCTCCATGTAGGCCTGCGCGGCGCCAGCTTCGACCAGCGGGAACACCCGGTCGATGACGACCTTGATGCGCCCATTGGCGAGGTGCGGCAGGACGGTCTTTTCGAAGGCACGCGTCGCGGAGGCCTTCTCTTCAAGCGGGCGCGCACGCAGTACCGTGCCGCGCACCGACGCGCGCTTCGCGCTCAGCATGCCGATGTTCCCGGTGATGTTTCCGCCGCTCATGGCGCCGACGATGATCATCCGGCCCTTCAGCGCGAGCGAACGCAGGTTCCGGTCCCAGTAATCGGCACCGATAACGTCGAGGATGACATCGACGCCTCGTCCACCGGTGGCCTTGGCTACTTCCTCCGCGAAATCCTGCGTGTGGTAGTCGATGCCGACATCGAGACCGAGCGCGCGCGCCTGGTCGAGCTTTTCCTGGCTCCCGGCGGTGCCGATGACCATCGAGGCGCCCATCGCCTTCGCGATCTGGATGGCAGCGACGCCTACGCCTGACCCGGCCGCATGAATGAGGAACGTCTCGCCCGCTGTGAATCCGCACTGCACCAGGGCATCGTGAGCGGTGATGTAGACCTCGGGCGTCGCGCCTGCCTCCAGCCATGAGAGGTTCGCCGGGACCTTCATCGCAAGCCGGTGATGCACCGCCACCTGCTCGGCGTAGCCCCCACCCGCGAGCAGCCCCATGACGCGGTCGCCGAGGGCAAAGCCCTGGACCCGCTCCCCCATCCCAATGACCTCGCCCGCGTATTCCAGCCCCGGGATCTCTACCGCCGCGGCAGGCCCCGGCTGCGGGTAGTTGCCGCGCCGCTGCATCAGGTCGGCACGATTGAGCGCAGTCGCCTTGATCCGCACGAGCAGGTCTTCGTTGCCGGCGATGGGGTCGGGGACTTCGCTGTAGTGGAGGGCTTTTTCGACGATGGTGATTGCGTGCATGGGCGGAAGGGTACCGGGTTTAGAGGTCGCTGTAGACATCGCCGCGAGGCCCGATGCGGGCCACCTGCACGGTCTGCGCCTCGGTGTCCACTGAGAACACGATTCGGTAGTCTCCAACCCGTGACGACCTGAGGTCGCCGAGACCGTGAAGACTCTTTGAGAGGTCGTCGCTCAGCGGGTCGTCCGCGAGTTGTTCGAGCCGTCGCGCGATCCGCTGTTGCATCGATCGGTCGAGGCGCCGGAAGTACCGCTGGGCCGGACCCGCAAGCTGGAACCGGTAGCTCACCGATTGAACTCTGCGCGGAACTCCTCATCGGTCACAACGTCGCCGCTCTTTATTGCCGCTATGCCCTCACGAACCTCAGCGAGTTCCGTTTCCGCCAGGATCTCGGGTTCCAGGCGCATGCGGATGAAGTCGAGCAGGTCGAGTGCTTCGTCCTCGCTCAGATCCTGGACGATCTCCAGAAAGGCTTCCTTCGTGCTCGCGCTAATGGACACAGGGCAATTGTACCGCGTCGCCCCTACCACCAGCCGACTTTGTAGAGCCATCCCTTGGTCTCTTTGCCTTTTGCGCCTGCTTCCTTCAGGCGCCCGAGGTGCTTTCGGCAGAGGGGGACGGTGAGGCGCTCGCGCTCTTCGCCGCGCCATTTCAGGACGGCGACCTCTTCGAACGGGGCTTCCATGCACCAGAGGCAGCGGGGACGAGGCATTAGTTCACATCCGATTCAAGGGTGAGTTCGTAGCCCCATTCGCGGCTCTCGAACGGGTCAGGAGCGTAGCGGAAGCGAACCTGGCGGAAGCCCATACGCTCGTAGAGGCGGTGGGCGTTGGTGAAGTGGATGTCACTGTAAAGGACGATCCTGTCGGCGCCTTTGGACCGCGCGGTATCCAGCACCCACTGGACGAGCCGCTCGCCAGTTCCGCCGCGCCGGTGCTCCGCGAGGACGTAGAGGCGATGCAGTTCGAAGAGACCGTCACCTTCGTCGGTCAGGCCAACGCAGCCGACCACCTCGCCCTCGACTTCCGCGACCGCGAACCAGCCGTGCGTGCCGTCGTAGTGCGTTGCGGGGTCGAGGAGGTCGGCATCGTAGTCCGATTCTTCGAAGGGGAAGCCGTACTCATCGAAGACGGCTTTCACCACCCGCCAGGGGCCATCGCCATGCCGGTGCCGGTCGTAGGGGACGATCGTGGGGGTGGCGACGCCGGGCGCGCTAACGGTCATTCGTCGGAGGACTGCATGCCCATGATGTTGTAGCCGCTATCGACGTACAGCACCTCGCCGGTGATGCCGCGGGCGGCGGGGCCGCAGAGGAACGCGGCCGTTTCGCCCACATCGTCGATGGTGACGTTCCGGCGGAGCGGGGCGACGCCGGCGAAGGAGCGCTGGTAGTCACGGAAGCCGCTGATGCCGCTGGCGGCGAGGGTGCGGATGGGGCCGGCGCTGATCGCGTTCACGCGGATGCCCTGCGGGCCGAGGTCGTTAGCGAGGTAGCGGACGGTGGCTTCGAGCGATGCCTTCGCGACGCCCATGACGTTGTACTTCGGGACTACCTTTTCGGCGCCGTAGTAGGTGAGCGTGAGGATGCTCGAATCCTCGCTGAGGATCGGCAGGGCCGCGCGGGTCAGCCCGATGAGCGAATAGACGGAGATGTTGTGCGCGAGGAGGAAGCCATCGCGGGATGTATCGATGAAGCGGCCGGCGAGGTCTTCGCGGGCGGCGTAGGCGATCGCGTGGATGAGGATGTCGATCGTGCCGAAGCGGTCCTTCGCCTTCGCCATGACGACATCGATGGCGGCGTCCGAGGCGACGTCGCACTCCTCGATGAAGTCGGCCCCGAGGCTGCTGGCCAGCGGCCGGACGCGCTTTTCGAGCGTGGGCCCGGCGTAGCTGAAACCGAGGCTGGCGCCTTCGCGATGGAGCGCCTGAGCGATACCCCACGCGATCGAATGGTCGTTGGCGACACCGAAGATGAGAGCGTTCTTCCCGGCGAGGTTTGGCATGCGGGTAGGGTACAGGGGGGCCGGAGCCATTGGCCATGCCTCTAGCCGTTAGCTGTTGGCTGTTAGCTGTTAGCCGCGGGGTGTGCGTTCGTTGCGGCGTTGGCTGGCGACGATCGCGCCGCCGATGAGGAGGCCGACGGCGCCACCTGCCCACATGAGCGCGACTTCGGAGAGGACGAAGCTCGCCGCGATGATCACGGCGGCGCCGATGGCGGAAACGGCCGCGACCACCGGGTAGCGGCGGACGAGCGCGAGTACGCGGCTCATGAGCCGAACTCTAACCAGCGGCGTACTGACCACTTTCCGACCTCGTCCTGCTCCATGAACGCGGCGCGAGTGACCCAAACCGTGACCGGGAGGCGCCCCGCGGCCCAGTGAAGTCCGGCTTCCCGGCCGACAGCTTCGACATGCTCGAGGGCGGACGTCTTGCCAATGGTGATGTGCGGGATGGGATCGGCGATCGTGCCGCCGTACGGGGGCGTGGCCGGGAAGCGGGCGGCCAGGAGGCGGGTGAGGCGGTCAAAGGGTGCCGGGTCGTCCGGCGCGAGGTAGAGCACTTCCGCCGGAAACGCGCAGACACCCGCAAACGTCGCCGTGAAAGGGCGCTCAGACGCGAACAGCGCCGCCAGATCGGCCTCGATCTCGGGAGTCAGCGCGTCCCTCGGCACGAACGGGTAGAGCAGCGTCACGTGGGCGGGGATGTTCGCAGCGACGGAGACGGGGTCGTAGCGGGCGCGCCAGTCAGCCACCGCCGGTTCGGCCTCGGGGATAACGATGGTGAGAGCGGATTCACGCGGTGGCCGTTGGTTCGGCATCGGTGGGAGTTTCGCACATTGCCCGGCGGAGGCCTTACCTGCCGATGCACTACTGGCTATACTCCCGCGGCATTTCCACAATGCGGAGGAGGCAGCACATGATCATCGAACGAATGACGTTCCAGGCGAAATACGGCGAAGGCGACGCACTCGTCTCCGTCTTCCGCGAGTTCAACCGTGTTTGGGCGAAGAAGTACCGGATGACGACCGCGAAGATCTACACCGACGCCACTGGCGAGATGTTCACCGTCATCGTCGACACGGCCTTCAAGGACATGTCCGAAATGGCCGCGGCACAGGCGAGGAACGCCCAAATGTACGCGGACCCCGCGTTCGGCCAGTGGTTCGCGCGGATGCAGCCCCTGGTCCGCAGCGGCTCCCGCCAGCTGCTGAATTCAGTCCGCGGGTAGCCCCTGCTACTTGATGACGAAGTAGCGCGCTTCGGGGTGGTGGACGATGACGGCGCTGGTCGACTGCTCGGGGTGCCACTGGAACGTTTCGCTTAGTTCACAGCCGATGCGGGATGGGTCGAGCAGCTTGGCCAGGCCCACCTGCTCTTCGAGATCGGGGCAGGCTGGATAGCCAAAGGCGTAGCGGCTGCCCTGGTATCCCTGCGCGAACAGCTCGCGAGTCGTCGCGCCGTCAGCGGCGGCGATACCGAGTTCTTCGCGGACACGCTTGTGCCAGTACTCCGCCAGCGCCTCGGCGCTCTCGACGGCGAACCCGTGGAAGTGCAGGTACTCGCGGTATTCGTTGCCCTTGAACAGCTCCTGGGCGAATTCGCTCGCCTTCGATCCCATGGTCACCAAAGACAGCGCCAGCGTGTCGTAGCGCCCACTCTCCTTCGGCAGGAAGAAGTCCGCGATACAGAGGTGGCGGCCACCGGGCTGGCGGGGGAAGTGGAAGCGTACGGGCTCGCCCACCGGCTTCCCGTCCTCGAAGCCGGGCCACGCGAGCAGGTCATTGCCATCGGACTGGGCGGGGAAGTAGCCGTAGACGACCTGCGGCACGAGCAGATGCTTCGCGATCGCCTGCTCTTGCCAGCGGCGGAAGACCGGGCGCACCTCGTTTTCGACGAACTCGGCGTACTCGCCGTCGGAGCGCTGGCCCTTCTGGTACTGCCATTGGCCCCGGAAGAGCGCGATCTCGTTCACGTAGGGGAAGATGTCGCGCAGGGGCAGTCCCTTCACTACCCGGCTTCCCCAGAACGGCGGCTTCGGGATGGAGGGCGCGGGCTTCACATCGGACCGCGTCGCCCCGGACGCAGGGGTAGTCGCCGAAGGCGAAGTGACGCGCACCTCGTCGTAGCCGCCGTCTTCGGTCGAGCGCTGCTTGCCGCCGGTGCGGGTCAACTCCGGCAACGGCGTGCCCGCCTTGAGCGCCGGCATCACTTTGTTGAGTGTCGCGAGCCCTTCGAAGGCGTCCTGGCAGTAGTAAACGTTGCCGCGGTAGACCTCGCGCAACTCGGTCTCGACGTATTTCCGCGTCAGGGCGGCGCCGCCCAGGAGCACGGGGTAGTGGAAGAGCTCGCGGATGTTCAGCTCCTCGAGATCCTCGCGCATGACGACCGTGCTCTTCACCAGCAGGCCACTCAGGCCGATGGCGTCGGCGTTCACCTGATGGGCAGCGTCGATGATGTTCTGGATCGGCTGCTTGATGCCGATGTTGTGCACGGTGTAGCCGTTGTTCGTGAGGATGATGTCGACCAGGTTCTTGCCGATGTCGTGGACATCGCCGCGCACCGTCGCGAGCACGATCGTGCCCTTGCCGCCACCCGCGGACTTCTCCATGAACGGCTCAAGGTAGGCAACAGCCGTCTTCATCGTCTCGGCCGATTGCAGCACGAACGGCAGCTGCATCTTGCCGCTGCCGAACAGCTCGCCCACTTCGCGCATCCCTTCGAGCAGGTGGTCATTGATGATGGTGAGCGGGTCCATCTTCGCGAGTGCGTCAGCGAGGTCAG
>Ga0315281_10014989_pt1 | contig 10412 bp, 11 predicted proteins | sample YL17G07_0_MG_FD_204540 | JGI IMG/M metagenome (GOLD analysis project Ga0315281, IMG submission 204540) | Sediment microbial communities from Yellowstone Lake, YNP, Wyoming, USA - YL17G07_0 | ecosystem: Environmental > Aquatic > Freshwater > Lake > Sediment | place: USA: Wyoming | collected...
ACCGGGTCGATGCCCAGGTGCACGATGAGCGGGAAGAACACCGGCACCGTGAGCAGGATCATCGACAGCTCCTCCATCGCGGTGCCGAGCAGCACGTAGATCAGCATGATCACCGCGACCACCATCACCGGGCCCGCGTCCCAGCGCGTGACCAGCGCGATCAGGTCCTTCGGCATCGAGGTGATGTTGACGAACTCGGCGAACATCAGCGCGCCGATGAGGATCATGAAAAGCATGCTGGTGGTGCGCGCGCTTTCGACGAGCGCCTCGTAGAGCGAATTCCAGGTCAGGGAGCGGCGCGCGAGCGCGAACACCAGCGCGCCGAACGCGCCGACACCCGCGCCCTCGACCGCGGTGAACACGCCGCCGTAGATGCCGCCCATGACGAGCACGAACAGGGCGATGACGCTGGTCACGCCCTTGTAGATGAGCGACAGGCCGAACACCGCGAGCGCGCCCAGCACCGCCGCGTCGTCCGACTCCAGCAGTTCCAGCTTGGCGCTGCCGATCACCGCCACGCCGACCAGCGCGAACCAGACCACGCCGTGCAGCGTCGCAAAGCGCTCCTTCCAGGACACCAGCTCGCCACGCGGACCCGCCTTCGGATCGCGCCAGGTAACGTATTGCACCGCGGCGCACAGCAGCAGGGCGGCGAGGATGCCCGGCAGGATGCCGGCGGCGAAGAGCTTGCCGATGCTGGTGCCGGTCATGATGCCGTAGATCACCATGATGGTGGAGGGCGGGATCAGGATGCCGAGCGTGCCGCCGGCGGCGATCGCGCCGGTGGCGAGCGCATCCGAGTAGCCGAACTTTTTCATCTCCGGATAGGCGACCTTGGCGAAAGTCGCCGCGGTGGCGATCGAGGAACCGCAAATGGCGCCGAAGCCGGCACAGCCGGCGATGGTGGCCATTGCCAGGCCGCCGCGGAAATGGCCGATGAAGGCGTAGGCGGCGCGGTACAGCTCCTGCGACATGCCGGCGCGCGTGACGAAGTTGCCCATCAGGATGAAGAGGGGCACCACCGACAGCGTGTAGTTGCGGCCGGTCTCGTAGAGCTTGGTCTGCGCGGTGGCGAAGGCCGCGCCCCAGCTCCAGTCGCGCATGTAGGCATAGCCGACGATGCCGACGATGCCCATCGAGATGGCGATGGGGATGCGCACGAAGGCGAGGACCATCATTGCCAGCAGGCCGATCAGCGTTTCGGTCATGGCGGATTCAGGTGGTCGCCTGATTGGTGCCGCCGTCGCCCGGCACGAATATCTTGTAGGAGTGCACCAGGCCCGTCAGGGCGATCATCGCGTCCATGAAATAGACGAACGGTCCGACCGTGATGCGCAGCACGTCGGTGGTGTCGCCGTAGCCGGAAATCTTGCCGGCCTTGATCCAGACCTGCCAGGTGAGGAAGAACATGATCGCGGCACAGATGGCATGCACGAGCCGCACCAGCGCGCGCTGGCCGGATGGCGGCAGGACACGGTCGATGAAGTCCATCGTCACGTGTTCGTCGGCGCGCGACACCAAGGGCAGGCCGGCGAAGATCAGCACCAGCAGCGTGAGCTCCGTGATCTCGAAGGCGCCGCGGATCGGGCGGTTGAGGAGGTAGCGCGCCACCACGTCGGCGAAGGTGAGCAGCATCATGCCGAAAAGGAGCACCGAGGCGGCGATGCCCAGCACCGCGTCGATGCGTTTTTCCCAGATGTGCTCGTTGGTCGTCATGAAAATGAAAGGGCGCGGTTCGAGCCGCGCCCTTTTTCAGCGTCCGGCGCTTACTTTCCGGCCGCGACCTTCTTCAATTCTTCGTGGAACTCGTCAAGAATCGCCCTGGCATTCGGAACCTTGACGCTCGCCTTCTTGATCCAGTCCTCGATGATCGGGCCGGAGCGCTTCTTCGCCTCCGCGACCATCTCGGGACTGGCCGCGACGATGTTAGCGCCGGCCGCCTTGAGCGCATCGAGCCCGACCTTGTCGGCGTTGTCCCAGGACTTGCCGTTCGAGCGCGCGGCGGCCTCGCCGGTCATCTTCTCGATGATGTCCTGGTCCTGCTTCGAGAGCTTGTTCCACTTGTCCTCGTTCATGAAGAAGCCGAACGAGGAGCTGTACAGGCCGCCGGGGAATACCGTGGCCTGGCCGATCACCTTGTCGAGCTTGAACGAAACGACGGACTCGTAGGGGAAGAACACGCCGTCGGCGACGCCCGAGTTCAGGAGCTCGTAGGACTCGGGCGCGGGCTTGACGAACGCCGAGGCGCCGAGCGCGTTGGCCACCGCTTCGGCGATCCCGCCGCCAGTGCGAATCTTCAGGCCCTTGAACTCGGCCAGCGTCTTGAATGGCTTCTTGGTAAACATCTGGCCCGGACTGTGCGTCCAGACGGCCATCAGCTTCACGCCGCGGTACTCGCCTATTTTCTGGAAATGCTTCCAGTGGATGCGCGAGTAGGCGATCGAGTTGATCTCGGCCGTGGCGCCGGCGCCTGGCAACTCCGCCATGAGCGGCAGAATGTGGCGCGCCGGCGTGTAGCTGGCGGTCACGTACGAGAAGTCCATCAAACCATCCCTCACTGCGTCAAAGGTTCCCGGCGGCGCGGCGGGCGCCTTGGGCAGTTCCTGCACCTTGATCCGGCCGGCTGTCGCTTTTTCCAGATCAGCCGCCCAGTTTCTCTGCCAGACGCTCAGGTGGTGGGTAGGCGGCACCCAGGTCGAGAAAGTCAGCGTGGTCTGCGCCTGTGCCGGCGCGGTGAGCGCCGCGGCGACAAAGCCGGCAAGCGCGAGTTTCTGAATCTGGATCATGATGTCCTCCCCCGTATGAACAGTTAGTGTAGCAGCGCCCCGGCCATCTCGCGCAGCTTGCCCTTCTGGATTTTGGTCGCGTTTGCGCCCGGGGTTACGGGGAACGCGGCGATGGCAAGGACGCGCCTTGGCACCTTGTACCGGGCGAGCCGGGATGCCACATGTGCGATGACCGCCGCTTCATCCAGTGCTGTGCCAGGTCGCAGGATCACGAATGCGACCGGAAGCAGGCCCTCGGCGCGCGCGATGGCGACGACCTGGCAGGCGGCGATGCCCGGCACCTCCTGCACCGCGGCCTCGATCTCGGCGGGACTGACGAGGAATCCGCCCAGGCGCAGGGCGTCTCCCATCCTGGTCAGGAACACGAAGCGGCCATCGGCAAGGGTGTGGCCGAGATCTCCCGAACGGTAGAAGCCGTCGTCGGTAAACGCTTCGCGGCTGGCCTCCGGATTGCCGTGATAGCCCGCCATCCGGCTGGAGGGTGAAAAAAATTCCAGTTCGCCCGGCGCGCCGTGCGCCAGAATCGCCCCCGATTCCGGATCGCGCGCGCGCACGCGGGCCTGCGCGCTCACCGGCAGGCCGCCGGCGAGCATTCGTTCCTCCACGGCCGCGTGTTCGTCCTGGCGCGCGTACAGCGCCTGGATCTCGCTGGCGCCATACAGGCCGACGAGCTTGAGGCCGCGCGCATCGGCGCGCTTCACGATGTCGGCTTGCGCCGGGTTGAAGGCGGCATAGCCGAAGAAACGTATGTTTGAAAACGACAGGTCATGCATGTCCAGCAGCTGGGCAGCGGCTTCATCCGTCCCATTGATGTGCGTGACGCGGTGCGCAATGATGTCGCGCGCGGCCTGTTCCGCGTTCCAGGTTGGCGCCATGACCATCGAGCGGCCGGCGGCGAGCGATGCCATGGCGTTGCAAAAACCGAACACGCCGCACAAGGGAGGGGCGAGCAGCATCGTGGCATCGGAGCCGAGAGAAAATCCTTTGACAACGTCGAAAGCGTGCCTTATTACAGTGCGTTGATCGTGCAGAACGAACTTCGGTGCCTTGGTCGTGCCGGAGGTGGTGAAGACGGCGCAGCCGGCATCGGCGGTGGCATTATTTTCGAGCAGGGGCGCACCGCCGGCGAGCAAACCGTAGGGAACGGTGGCCTTGCCGAGTAGCGCCGCGGGCGGAGGCGCTCCCGCTTCTTCATAGACGACCACCGACTGGAGATGTTCGAGTGCCTGTGGATCGCAGGCACCGAGGATCCCGGCGAACTCCAGGCCCTTGAATCCGGGCCAGAACACCAGCACGCGCGAGCCTGAGCGATGCAGGATGTCGCCGAGCTCGTGGCTGCGGAAGCGCGTGTTGACCGACACCGCGATCGCGCCGAGCTGCGCGCAGGCGAAGAACGTGGCCAGCCACGCGGACACGTTCGGCAGCCACAGAGCGACGCAGTCGCCCGGCTGGACGCCGAGCCGCCGCAGTCCCTGGGCGACGCGCCGGCTTTCTTCGGCGAGTTGCCGGAACGAAACCAGCCGGCCGCGCTCGATCAGCGCTGGCGTGGCATTGTTCACGCGTTGCGCGAGGAGCGCGGGCAAAGTGTCGGGAATGATGTTCAAAATTTTTCCGCGATAAGGAAAAAATCAACAGCGGATAAAAAAATATGTTGCGGCGATTGTATTCGTGAAACGATGCCGATATGATGCTCCCTCGGTTGATGGGGGGAGCGCATGCCAAGCGTAGTAACGAAGTCGGACCTGGTTCATGCCGCGGCGCGCGCCGGCAATCTGAGCAAGACCGCGGCAGGCGAGGCGGTCAACGCCATCTTCGACGCGATCGTCACCAGCGTCGCCAAAGGCAACCGCGTCACGGTGGTCGGCTTCGGCACCTTTTTGCCGCGCAAGCGCAAGGCACGTGCCGGGCGCAATCCGACCAACGGCAAGGAAATGAAGATCAATGCCAAGACCGTCCCGGCCTTCGCGGCCGGGCAGGGCTTCAAAGACGCGGTCGGAGACCGCTGAAGGTCTTTGAATTTGCGGGGATTGCCAATCCCGGGGTGAATTGGCAGAATCCCCCGATCATGGACAGCCCCCTCATCCTCTCGCTGGACAACCACGGTGTTCCGCACCGCTGGATCAGTTGGCAACAGGCGTGTTTCTACTACGCCAAGAACCTGGTCGCCTGGACCATGGGCGAGGAGACCTTCACCTTCTACGGCGGCATCTCGCGCATGACCGGCGAGCGCTCCAGCATCACGGCGCATTCGATCATCGCGATCAAGGGCAAGGCTCTGGCCGCGAGGGGTTTCAACCATGTGCCGCCCCTGAATAACCGCGAGCTGTTCCGCCGCGACCGCCACATGTGCGCCTACTGCGCCGGCGAATTCAACTTCTTCCGGCTGACCCGGGACCACATCCGGCCGCTGTCGCGCGGCGGGCGCGACACCTGGATGAACGTCGTCACGGCCTGCCGCCAGTGCAACGGCCAGAAGCGCAACCGCCTTCCCGAGGAGGCCGGCATGGAATTGCTGTACCTGCCGTATGTGCCCAACAAGGCGGAATACCTGATCCTCACCAACCGGCGCATCCTGTCCGACCAGGTGGAGTTTCTGCAGCAGCACGTGGCGGCGCACTCCCGCCTGGTTCTCGCCCCTGCCTGATTTCTGGCGTAACAGCGGCTTTCGCCTGCTCGAGAAGGACGCGTCGGGCCGGCTCGGCGTCACCGACGACTATCTCCGCGCCTACTACTCGAGGCCGGAAGTCCACCCGGTCGAGGAATCCTGCGATGCCGAGCGGGCCTTGCATGACTCGCTCATGCGGGAGCCGCGGCGCCCGGTGTCGAAAGAAGAACTGAAACTCCTGAAGGATGCGGACGCGAAGGACAACTACGAGGTCGTCCTGCGCTTCCGCGACCGGTTGCTGCAGGCGGGCACGGTCGAGGGCTGCTACATGAACCTGTTCAAGGCCGGCGTCGACATCCCGCCGCTGTTCATCGAGCAGATGGCGCACGTGGCGCTGCGCAACATCCTGGACGGCAGCGACGATCCGCTGCAGTTGCGTGCCGCCGAGATTTTCTTCCGCGAGCAGAAAGCGACGCTCCAGGACGGCCATGTCCTCCTTGCGGACCTGGAAACGGTCGAGATGCACGCCTCCGGCTCGCGGTACGGCAGCCTCGGGCGGCTGATCGTCGAGGCGCGGGGCGCGACCGCGAAGACGAACCTGGATGTGCTCGACCGGCACAACGCGGCGCTCTACTGGGAGCGCGAGTCGCGCCACGACACGGTGATCAACCTGACCTACGGGCGCGCGGCGCTGGACGCGTTCTGCCGCGTATTGGAAGTTTGGATTTTTCATTTTTTGAAGATAGAAGTTCATATAATGCCCATCAGAAACATCGAAGAACCGCGCTGGGCCTGGCACATCGGGTTGGACGCCGAATCCACGGCGATCCTGAATTCGCTCTGGGCGGGCGAGGAAGTGGATGCCGGGCGCATGCGCCGGATACTCGCCCTGCTGCGCATGGAGTTCGCCGAGCCCGGCGAAATGCGCCGCGACATCGCCGGCCGTTCGGTCTACCTGGCGCTCGCATCGGACGAGAACGACGCGGTGAAGATGAAGCCGCAGAATTTGATTCTCAATCTTCCCGTCAATGAAGCCTGAGTACTGGAATCGCGCCAAGCGCGCGTTAGTGCGCCGCGACCCGGTGATGGCGAGAATCATCCGGGCCCACCCGCGCGTCCACCTCGAACCGCGCGGCGACGCGTTCCACACTCTGGCGCGCGCCATCGTCGGCCAGCAGATCTCGGTCAAGGCCGCGCAAAGCGTATGGAACCGTTTCGCCGCCCATGTTTCAGTGGTTTCACCCGGCGAAATTCTCAAAGCAAAGGTGAAGGACCTCAGATCGTGCGGCCTGTCGGAGCGCAAATGCGAATACATCTGCGACCTCGCGCAACGCTTCGCCGACGGCGCGGTACAGGTGCACCGCTGGCCCGGGATGGACGACGAAGAAGTGATCGGCGATCTCACGCAGGTGCGCGGCATCGGCCGCTGGACGGCGGAGATGTTCCTGATGTTCAACCTGCTGCGCCCGGATGTTTTTCCCCTGGGCGATCTGGGCCTGCAAAGAGGTCTTCAGATCGCGTATCACGGAGGAAGAAAAATCTCCTTGAAAACAATGAAAAATCGCGGAGATGCCCTGCGCCCCTGGCGCTCGGTGGCGACCTGGTATCTCTGGCGCTCGCTTGATCCGCTGCCGGTAGAATACTGACCTCGATGAAGACCCCGGCCGCATGAAAACCGTGTTTCTCGATTTCGAGCAGCCGGTGGCCGAGTTGGAACGCCGCATCGACGAGCTGCGCTACGCCCAGGACGATTCGGCGGCGGATATCTCCGAGGAGATCCAGCGGCTGACGAAAAAAAGCCAGACGCTCTCCAAGGAACTCTACGCCAAGCTGACGCCCTGGCAGGTGGCGCAGGTGGCGCGCCATCCGCAACGCCCCTATTCGCTCGATTTCATCGGCATGATGTTCAGCGGATTCGAAGAACTGCACGGCGACCGCGTGTTCGGCGACGACCTGTCGATCGTGGGCGGGATGGCGCGCTTCGAGGGCGCGCCCTGCATGGTGATCGGCCACCAGAAGGGCCGCGACACCAAGGAAAAGATCCTGCGCAATTTCGGCATGCCGCGCCCGGAGGGCTACCGCAAGGCGCTGCGGCTGATGCAGCTGGCGGAAAAATTCGCGCTGCCGGTGTTCACGTTCGTGGATACACCCGGCGCCTACCCGGGAATCGATGCCGAGGAGCGCAACCAGTCCGAAGCGATCGGCCGCAACCTCTACGCGATGGCGAGCCTGAAGACGCCGGTCATCGTCAGCATCATCGGCGAGGGCGGCTCGGGCGGCGCGCTCGCGATCGCGGTCGGCGACACCGTGCTGATGCTGCAGTACGCGACCTACTCGGTGATCTCCCCCGAGGGCTGCGCGTCGATCCTCTGGAAGAGCGCGGACAAGGCGCCCGAGGCGGCCGAGACGCTCGGCATCACCGCGAGCCGACTGAAAACACTGGGCCTGATCGACAAGATCGTTGCCGAGCCCCCCGGCGGAGCGCACCGCGATCCGCAGGCCACCGCCGCGTCCCTCAAGAAAGCGCTCACCGAGGCCTACAGGCAGTTGAAGGACAAGAAGCCGAAGGAGCTGGTCGAGGAGCGCCTCGAGCGGCTGATGGCGCATGGCCGCTTCAAGGAAACTGCCGAGCGCTAGCGCGAGCGTGGCCGGCGCTAGCGCCGGGGTGCTCGCCTCGGCAGGCCTGCGCGGCAAGCGGCTCGCCGTCGGAATCTCCGGCGGCGTCGATTCCGTCGTCCTGCTTCACGTTCTGCATGCGCTCGCGCCCGGGTTCGGCTACAGGCTTTCGGCGCTCCACGTCAATCATGGCTTGAGCCCGAACGCGGGTGAATGGCAGCGATTCTGTTCGGCGTATTGCCTTGAGCTTGGAATTCCGTTCAAGGCGGTGCGCGTGAAAGTCGATAAAAAGGGTCGCGGCCTCGAAGCGGCGGCGCGCGAGGCGCGCCGCGCAGCCTTCGAGAAGCGGGACGTGCACGCCATCGCGCTCGCCCACCACCTCGACGACCAGGCCGAAACCGTACTGCACAACCTCCTGCGCGGCACGGGGCTGGAGGGCGCGAGCGGCATGCCGGTGCAGGGCAGGCTGGGCCGCAAGCTGCTGCTGCGTCCGCTGCTTGGCGTTTTGCGCAGCGCGATTCGCGCGTATGCCGGCGAGCACCGTCTGCCGTGGATCGAGGATGAATCCAACGCGGACGAGGCGCTGACGCGGAACTTCATCCGCCGGCGCGTTGGCCCGCTGCTGGAGAAAAAGTTCCCGCGCTGGCGCGAAAACCTCGCGCGCGCCGCGCGCCACTTTGCTGGCGCGGAGCTGGACGCGCAGCGCCTGCTGCGGGCTTATCTGAAGGACAAGGGCCTGCGCGCGCCCAGCGAAGCGAAGCTTCTGGAGATGCTGAAGCAGTTGGGGGGCAGCGGCGGCAGGGTTTCCATCACCCACGACGGTGTTGATTTGCGTGTCTTCCGCGGTGAAGTGAAGGTATTGAAAACGGGAAAAAAGAACGCGTTCAAATCCCTGGCATGGAACGGAGAGGCCCGTCTGCCATTACCTGCGCTCGGCGGTGAGCTGCGATTCAGGCGCGTGCGCGGCAAGGGCATCGACCGCAGTCTGCTCAAGGGCAAGGCGTGGCAGGTGGGGCTGCGCGGCGGAGGCGAGCGTTTCAGGATCGACGCGCGGCGACCGCACCGCACGCTGAAGAACCTGTTCCAGGAGGCGGGCGTGCCGCCCTGGGAGCGGGAACGCATGCCGTTGCTGTTTTGCGGCGACGATGTGGTCTGGGTGCCCGGGTTTGGTGTGGATACCGCCTATCGTGCGGGCCGCGGCGTCCCCGGCATCGTCCCGGAATGGCGCCCACTGGTTGGCTCGCGGTAGGTCAAATTGCGCGTTTCTTACCAATGATTTAAAGTATTACTTTAGTTGAGAGGTATTACTAAACGGAGGCGTACCGTGAAAGCATCCACAGTCACTATCAAGGGTCAGGTCACCATTCCACGGGAGATTCGCCACCGGCTCGGCGTGAAACCGGGGGATCGCGTTCGTTTCCGGGAACTGGAAAACGGGGTCGTCATCGAGCGGCAGGACAACCGTGTCGAGGCGCCGTTCGGGGCGTTCAAGGCAAAGCAAGGGGCTACGCTGGCGCAAATGGCGAGCCAGACGCGCAAGGGGTGGGCACGTCGTGCTCGCGGTTGATACCAACGTTCTCCTGAGGCTGCTGGTGGATGACCCGCAAGCCCATGGGCAATGCGACCGCGCGCGCACGCGGGTCAAGGATGAGGATCGAGTCTACGTACCCTTCGTGGCCGTCATCGAAGCAATCTGGGTGCTGCGAAAAAGCTATCGGTTCTCCAAGAAGGAAATCCTCTCGGTGTTCGAGCAGCTGTTGGCGAACGAGCGCTACCAGATCGCGAACGGCAAGGTGTTTGGCGACGCATTGACATCCTATTTGAGCGTCAATGTCGATTTTGCGGACTGCGCAATCCACGCTGAGGCACAGCAGGAAGGTGTCGGACTCCTTACGTTTGACCGGAAGCTGGAGCGTCTCAGCGGCGTGGAAGTCTTGCGCGCCTGAGCGCAAACGTTTCGCGCGCCGCCTTTGCCTCCGCGCTACCCGCCGCCAATTGCACCTGGTCGTGCGCCATGTGGCTCGCGGCGTGCGCGCCGATGCTGGCGTAGGCGTTGATCGACTCCTTGCTCATGCGCACGGAGTTGCGCGGCAGGGCGAGCACCTTTGCAGCGATCGCGCGCGCGGTCTTGAGTGCCTTGCCGGGTGGCGCTACCCAATCCGCCAGCCCGATGGCCAGCGCTTCGTCCGCCGGCACACGCTCGCACAGGATCGTCAGGCGCTTCGCGGTTGCCGGCCCGAGCAGGTTCACCAGACGGGGAAGAGTGCCCCAGGTGAGGGGAATGCCCAGAGCGATTTCCGGCAGCGACACGAACGCGTTCTTCGCCATCACGCGCCAGTCGAGCGCCGCAACCAGCGCGAGCCCGCCGCCGATGGCGTAGCCCTCGATGGCGGCGAGCGTGATCT
>Ga0315281_10014990_pt1 | contig 10412 bp, 5 predicted proteins | sample YL17G07_0_MG_FD_204540 | JGI IMG/M metagenome (GOLD analysis project Ga0315281, IMG submission 204540) | Sediment microbial communities from Yellowstone Lake, YNP, Wyoming, USA - YL17G07_0 | ecosystem: Environmental > Aquatic > Freshwater > Lake > Sediment | place: USA: Wyoming | collected...
TGTTCATCAGGCCGACCACCTTGAATTCGATCGCAATCTTTTTCGTGTATTCATTAATGGTCTCCAGGTGGCGGTGAGGGATGCTGATCGGAGGAATCACGCAAGCCGAATCACCGGAGTGGATGCCCGCCAGTTCGATATGTTCCATCACCGCCGGAACAAAGGCCTCGGACCCATCGGAGATGGCATCTGCTTCACACTCGATGGCATTTTCCAAGAATTTGTCGATGAGAATGGGCCGCTCGGGCGTCACCCCTACGGCCGCGCTCACATATTGCCCGAGCATTTCCTCATCATGGACCACCTCCATCCCGCGCCCGCCTAAAACATAGGACGGCCGGACCATCAAAGGGTAGCCGATCCTTTTGGCAATCTGAATGGCTTCCTCCAGGGTACTAGCCATCCCCGACTCGGGCATGGGTATGCCCAGTTTGCCCATCATTTGCCGAAAACGGTCGCGGTCTTCAGCCAGATCGATCGTTTCCGGTGAGGTCCCGATGATCTTTACACCCGCCCGCGCCAGTTCACTGGCGATATTGAGAGGCGTTTGACCACCAAATTGGACAATAACCCCCTCGGGCTTTTCTTTCTCATAAATGCTCAAAACATCTTCGACTGTGAGAGGCTCAAAATAAAGCTTATCGGAAGTATCATAATCCGTAGACACGGTCTCGGGGTTGCAGTTGACCATGATTGATTCATACCCTTCATCCCGCAGGGCAAAGGCGGCATGAACGCAGCAGTAATCAAACTCAATCCCCTGACCGATGCGGTTGGGACCTCCACCCAAAACCATGATCTTGCGTCTTTGACTGACCCCAACCTTATCCGGCCCGTTGTAGGTCGAGTAGTAATAGGCTGCGTTTTCCACACCGCTCACGGGCACGGGCTCCCAAGCCTGACGTACATTCATGGCCATTCGTCTCTCCCGGATGTCCTTTTCCGGAATGTTGAGGAGCAGGGAGAGATAGCGGTCTGAAAATCCGTCCTTTTTCGCCTGCCGGAATAAATCATCGGGCAGGTTCCGTCCCTTGAAGGGGAGGATCTTCTCCTCGAGTTCCACAAGTTCCTTCATCTGCTCAATGAACCAGGGTTTAATGTAGGTCTTCTTGTAGAGCGCTTCCACGCTGGCACCCCTTCGTAGGGCTTCATACATGATGAACTGCCGTTCGCTCGACGGTTCGGCGAGGAGGTCCATGAGTTCATTAAGGGTCTTCTTGTGAAAATTTTTAACAAAGCCGAGTCCATAGCACCCCTTCTCCAAGGAGCGAATGGATTTCTGGAGGGCCTCTTTGTAGGTTTTGCCGATGGACATGACTTCACCGACCGCCCGCATCTGGGTCCCGAGCTTGTCCAGGCCACCGGGAAACTTCTCGAAATCCCACCGGGCGAACTTGACCACCACATAGTCTCCCGAGGGTGTGTACTTGTCGAGAGTTCCCTCCCGCCAGTAAGGGATCTCATCAAGGGTCAGACCCGCAGCCAGCATGGAAGAGATCAAGGCGATGGGGAAGCCTGTAGCTTTTGAGGCCAGGGCCGAAGAGCGCGAGGTCCTGGGGTTGATTTCGATGACCACCACGTGGCCGGTTTCCGGATCATGGGCAAACTGGATATTGGTTCCACCAATCACCTGGATCGCTTCCACGATGTCATAAGAATACTTTTGTAGCTGCTTTTGAAGTTTGGGATCGATCGTGAGCATGGGGGCTGTGCAATAGGAATCTCCCGTGTGCACGCCCATGGCATCCACATTCTCGATAAAGCAGACGGTAATCATCTGGTTTTTGGCGTCGCGCACCACTTCCAGTTCCAGTTCCTCCCAGCCTAGGACGGATTCTTCGACCAGGATCTGCCCTACAAGGCTGGCCGATATTCCCCGGCTGGCAACCGTGCGTAGTTCTTCGAGGTTGTAAACCAAGCCCCCTCCGGTTCCACCCAGAGTGTAGGCCGGGCGGATGACCACCGGGTAGCCAAGGCGGGCGGCAATCTTTTCAGCGGTCTCCACGCTGAAAGCCGGCTCGCTCTTGGGCATCTCGATGCCCAACCGATTCATGGTTTCTTTAAAGGCGATACGATCCTCACCCCGTTCGATGGCATCCACCCGCACGCCGATTACCTTGACGCCATATTTATCGAGCACACCCGTTCGGGCCAGCTCGGAGGTGAGATTCAGCCCGGTCTGGCCGCCGAGGTTGGGCAAGATCGCGTCCGGCTTTTCATTTTCGATAATCTCCGTTAAGGCCTGAAGGTTGAGCGGCTCAATGTAAGTTGCATCGGCCATTCCCGGGTCGGTCATGATAGTTGCCGGATTCGAGTTCACGAGCACAATCTCATAACCCAATTTACGTAAGGCTTTACAGGCCTGGGTGCCCGAATAATCAAACTCGCAGGCCTGGCCAATAACAATGGGACCGGACCCGATAATCAACACTTTCTTTATGTCATTTCTTCTGGGCATAAAAACTTTTTCCTCTCTTTCATTCACTGGATGCGATGGCTGATGAAGAATTGTACAGATTTACTATTTTTTAGGCAATGTATTACAAAAAAATACTATGAGCGGCCCCCTTCCCCTATGGTCAAAGGACTTTCATAGCATCCCGAAGTTCTCGGGTGAGGAGTTCTACGGTCCCCCTCGTCCCTCCTGCCAACTTCTTGCGCCACTCCCCATCGGTCTCGAACCGCCCCTCCCCGATCCTTTCAGCCCAGGGTGTGATCGCCTCCCGAACTCCAAAATGATCGAAGGGATCGTTCTTCAGTTCCTTGGATCGGGCCATCACATCCGGGCTCACCCGGATGAAAGCCCGGAGGGCTGCACCAGTCTTAATGCTATATTTTCTACCCGCCCAGGCTTTTGGGAAGACGGCCTGAATGGCCTTAAAGTAATTTAGGAAAAAACGTTTTCCATTCTGTTCGAATTCCTTGAATCGGTTTGCCCCCCCAATTTTCTCGATGTTGCTGAAAAGATCTACCATCTCATCGGCCAGCGAAGCCTGAGAGACCCGCCCTTTCCCCACCCCCAATATTTTGATGTCTCCATGCAATGGAGAGTCCTCCTCTTCATTGAGCCGACGAATGATGTCATGGGCTAAGGCCTGGTGGGGGTCAGCATAAAGCCTTCGACCAGCTAAGGAGATCAGGTGAGAGGGATTGAGCCGCGTATGTTTCGCGTTGATCGTGACAAAAAGTTCGACGGTCTGGCGAGGGTCCAGGGTGTCGAAGAGAACGGCAGGGACATCGATCTCCACTTCCTTCCCCGCTTGGGCGCTGAGGGCTAACAGCCGGTGCTGACCATCCAGGCATCGCAGGATCCCCGGCTCTTCCGGAATCTGAATCATCCCCAAGTTGGGATTCTTCCCCAGGGGTGAAAAGCTGAGCCGTCTTTCGGTAACCATGATCACGGCTCCCGGGACCGCCGGCAGATTTTGAGCCTCCTGGCAATCCGCATAATATTGGACCAATTCCCGGATCTTCTTTCGAATCATCGGCCTCTGAAAGGCAGCCTCACTCTGACCGATCCGTTTTTCCAGCATCTCCCAATTGATGGCCGATTTTTTAGCGGCTTTGGGCTTCTTCTTTTCCTCCTCCAGGGCAGGATAATCCAATACTTCGAACTTGACCAGCTTCTGAATGTCCCCAGACGTAAATGAGGTCTGGTAGAACTCCACGCCAAATTGCCTGACCTTATGCGCGGGAACGGTAATCATTGGCCACCTCCTCCTCCTATAGTTTTGATCCAGATTTGTTTTTTAATAAAAACCCCATCCCTCTTTTTTCTGAGAGATGGGGTAGTTATGGTCCCAAACATTTAAGCTCCTCCAAGAATCGAAAGGAGAAAGGCGGGATTGTCAAACCCTCAACGATCAGCAGTCAGCAATCGGCAAAAACAACTAATCCGCTCACAAACTGAAAGTTACGCCGACCTCTCCGGCGATGGCTTTCAGGTCTTCATAAACCTTATAATAAAGCGGAATGCCCTCTGTGCGGTACTTCTCTTCCAGCTCGAATTCTTTTTCCCCATGAATAAAGATCCTTTCCTGCCCTTCGGCCTTGGCCGAATTCTTCAGGCGGCGGATGAGGTTATCCATGTCTTTTTTGAACTCATCCACCGGACGAAAGTAATCCACCCGCAGGGCTCCGAAGAAGTGGCCCACCAGAGAAGGTAGTGGTTTGCCTTCAGCGTTCTTGGGGTAGAGTTGGTTGGAGGAGCCCGATCCCGAAAGGACTCCACTCAGAATGTCCACTAGAATGTCCAGCCCGTATCCCTTATGCCCTCCGAACTCCTCCCCTTCGCCCCCCAGGGGCAGAATCCCTCCCCCGGCTTTGCTGCGGATGTTGCCGAGGACCCGGACGGGGTCTTCGCAAGATTGACCCTTTTCATCCGTGGCCCATCCCAAAGGAACCTTTTTGCCCATGCGGCCGTAAACTTCCAATTTTCCCAGAGTGGCCACGGCCGTCGACATGTCCAAAACAAAAGGCCTTTCTTTCAAAGTGGGAACGGTAACGCTGATCGGGTTTGTCCCCAGCATGACTTCTCTACCAAAGGTGGGAACCACATACACGTCCGAATTGGTGAGGGAAATGCCGATCAGGTCATGCTTCAGGGCCATGAGGGAGTAATAACCGGCAATGCCGTAATGATTGCTGTTGCGAACGGAGACAAACCCGGCCCCGGTTTTTAGCGCCTTCTCTATGGCCATCTTCATACCCCGCGCCCCGGCCACTTGCCCCAGGGCAGCACCTCCGTCCAGAAGAGCCGTTAGGGGCGTTTCGTGAACCACTTTCATCTCGGGCTTGGACACCATCACCCCATTCTTCAGGCCCGTATAATACCGCCTCAGCCGGGCTACCCCATGGGAGTCGATGCCTCGAAGGTCTGCCAGGACCAATACATCCGAAGTGGTGAAGGCATCCTGGGGAGGAATGCCCAATTTCTCGAAGACCCGCTGACAGAATTCGGTCAGGGGTTTAGTCCAAACGATTTTAAATTCTGCGCTCATTGAAACCTGCCTTTCTTACCTGAAAATATGAAAAGTCTGCGGGGACCCAGGCGTAAAAATGAGATGCGCAGCCAGAATCGGGCGGGAAAAAGCCTTATCCAGGGTTTCAGTTGTGACTCCGCGATGAGGGGCGGGAGGAAAGGAGGAGAAATTAATTTTATCCAGAAGCACCGCCCGACCCAATGAAAGGAAAACCCTCTCATTCTGGCAATCCCGCCCAAGGCGAGACCGGACCCCGCAATGGTAATCCTGGGAAAAGAATGTAAGGGATAACGGGCTTGGAAGTCAAGAAAAAAGAGCGAAATTTCTTTTTATAAATCCGTAAGAAGTCTGAAAATGCCGTTTTCTGTCATTCCGGCGAAGCTTGTCCCAGCGAAAGCGGGGAGCCAGAATCCAGTTTTTTCAAATAGTTATAAATTCTCTGGACTCCGGTTTTCACCGGAGCGACGACTTTTTACGAGATCATCTTTTCGATATTTTCAAAATACTGCCGGATATGCTCGGCCATTTCAGAAACCGTTCTCCAGAGGGGAATCTGGGAGCGAAAGGCAGCGTTGCCCCGGAATCCCCGGGTGTACCAGATAAGGTGCTTGCGAAACTCTTTCAATCCATGAACTTCACCCCGCATTTCCACTACCATTCTCAGGTGGCGAAGGATAGTGGCCCCTTTCTCTTCCAGGGAAGGCTCCTGCGGAGGCTGGCCCCGGAGCATCTTCAAAGTCTGCCGGAAAATCCACGGGTTTCCAAAAGCGCCCCGCCCAATCATGGCTCCGGCGCAGCCGGTTTGGGTGAAAAAATTCATGACCGCCTGGGGTGAGGTCAGGTCTCCATTACCGATAACCGGGATGCGCAGTTTTTCTTTAGCCTCAGCAATGGCTCCCCAATCTGCCTTGATTCCGTATCCTTGGGTGCGCGTGCGTCCATGGAGGGTCAGCCCATTTACCTCGCAGTCCTCCGCCATCCTGGCCATTTCCAGGAAATTTACGCTCTGATCATTCCATCCCGTACGGATCTTGACCGTCAAAGGAATGGAGATGGCTTGGCGCACCGATCGGATGATTTCCTTCGCTCGCCCGAGATCTTTCAGCAAGGCTGCTCCAGATCCACCCCGAACTACTTTCCTCACCGGGCACCCCATGTTGATGTCCAGCGCATCGGCACCATGATCCTCGACAATCTTCGCGGCCTCGGCCATGGACATCGGCCGGGGGCCGAAGATCTGCACGGCTAGCGGGCGCTCTTCCGGGCAGCTCTGCAAAAGCTTACTGGTGGCTTTCCAATTACGCAGAAGTCCCTCGGCGCTGATCATCTCCGTAAAGACCAAGGCGCATCCCTGTTCTTTAGCCAGAAGACGGAAGGGAAGGTCGGAAATACCAGAGAGAGGAGCTAAAAGAAGGGGGTTGGCCAGCTCGAGGGAGCCAATCTTCAGCGGCTTGGGATGATCAGCGATCAAGGAAAATCTTCCCCTCTCGATAGACCGGGACGAGCTGGGAGGAATCGGTCTGGGCGCAGATACGCAAGTCTTTCCCCAACCCGACGCTTTCCAAATATTGACCCCAATCGCACCCGGCAAGCATCCCGTGGATGTCGCCTTCGTAGTACTCGTACAGCACCTTGGCGGCCATGGCCGCATCATTTTTTAGGAGGGAAACACCTTCCTGCTCCAGGCGATCGATGATGGCCCCACCGCAGACCGTGTCCTCCAGGCAGAAGAGACTCTTTTCCCCCGAGCAGGCGATGATCACATCCCGGCCCGTCTCTTCGAGTCGCCGGGATAAAGCTGAGATGTTGAGGAAGGCGCCGATAAAAACTTCCGCAGCCTTCCGGGCAGCTAAAAGGGCTTGGGTGCCGTTGGTAGTGGTCAGTACGACGACTTTCCCGCGAATCTTCTCCGGCCGGTAGTCCCGGGGAGAATTTCCCAGATGGAATCCTTCAAGGGGCATGGCGTTGCGCTCGCCTCCTAAGAGAAGATCGGGATCTTTCTTCAAAGCAGCCAGTTGCATGGCTTCTTCGACTGTAGAGACCGGAATGAAGCCCGAGCATCCGTTCTCGAGGGCTATGATCATGGTGGATGTGGCCCTCAGCACATCGATGACGACCACCGTTTTCCCCCGAAAGTCTTTCTTTTCGAGTTCATGCGGCGAAAAAGCTAAGTCAATTTTCAACATAGAATCACCACTGGATTAAAAAAAATCGTTAGGCGCAAGTCGTGAGGGCGCAAGGGGTAGGGACAGGTCACTCCGCCCTTACGCTCTCACAGGCCTCACGCTCTCGCGTTTCGTGCTCTTACGCCTTGCGCCCTCGCGACTTACGGGCTTTATTCTAATGTGCCTCGGCCCAGTTTTTCCCCACCCCAACATCAACTTTCAACGGAATGTAAAGCTTCACGACCCCTTCCATTTCCTCTTTGACCATGATCTTAATAGGACCCAATTCTTTCCCGGGTACCTCGAAGACCAGCTCGTCGTGGATTTGCAGAATCAGTTTGGTTTTCCGCTTCTCTTGGAGTAATCGGCGGTGGATGTTGATCATGGCGACTTTGATCAGGTCGGCGGCCGTTCCCTGGATGGGCGCGTTGATGGCGATGCGCTCGGCGAACTGGCGCACGCTGCGGTTGTTGCTGCCGATGTCCGGGAGGTATCGGCGCCGGTTCATTAGCGTGGTCACATATCCCCGCTCTCTGGCTAACTCCAAGGATTTATCGATATAATCCCGCACTCCATGGTATTTCTGGAAATAGTTGGCGATATAAGCCTGGGCTACGCTGGGGGGTACGGCTAATTCCTTAGAGAGGCCGAAGGCGCTCATCCCGTAGATAATCCCGAAGTTGATGACCTTGGCCAGTCGGCGCATCTCCGGATTTACTTGTTCCACGGGAACATGAAAGATCTCCGCCGCCGTGGCCGCGTGGATGTCTTCATCCCTCTGAAAAGTCTCAATCAAAGAGGTGTCGCAGGAAAGGTGAGCCAGGACACGAAGCTCAACCTGGGAGTAATCTGCGGATAGGATCAGAGATCCCTCTTCGGGTACAAAGGCCTCCCGGATCCTCCGTCCCTCTCGGGAGCGGATGGGGATATTCTGGAGGTTGGGATCACTGCTGGAGAGCCGCCCGGTGGCTGTTACGGTTTGGTTGAATGAGGTATGAATACGTCCCGTGGCCGGGTTGATGAGTTGGGGCAGCGCGTCCACGTACGTGGATTTGAGCTTGGAGAGGCTTCGGTATTCCAGAACCCTGGCCGGAAGCGGGTATTCCTTGGAAAGTTCGGTGAGGACTTCCACGTCCGTCGAGTATCCAGTCTTGGTGCGTTTTCCCCCGGGCAGCTTGAGCTTCTCGAAGAGGATCTTTCCCAACTGCTGAGGAGAATTGATGTTGAAGTCTTCTTCAGCCAGGTCGTAAATTTCTTGCGAGATCCTCTGAAGTTGTACCTCGAATTCCTTGGACATGATGCTGAGAAGAGGGAGGTCGAGCTTGACCCCTTCCATCTCCATCCTGGCCAGAACTTCTATGAGTGGGAGTTCAACTTGATGGAAGAGTTCACCAAACCCGTCCGCTTCGATTTTGGGCATGAGCAGGTTGGCCAGAAGCAGAGTCAGGTCCGCATCTTCACCGGAGTACCGGCAGGCCTTCTCCACGCTCACCTGACTGAAAGGAATGGCCTTGGCGCCGCTGCCAGCGACGTCGGCGTAAGTAATCACCCGGTAGTCCAGGTGTTCCCGAGCCAGCTCTTCCAGGCTGTGACTGTGCTTCGAGGGGTTCAGGAGATAAGAAGCGATCATGGTATCGCCGGCAATCCCCCGAAGATAGATTCCCGATTTGGCCAGCAAGATATAATCGTACTTGATATTCTGGCCGTATTTCTTCAACTCCGGGTTCTCTAACAAAGGCCGGAGGGCTTTCAAAACTTCTTTTTGAGCCAATTGTCTGGGTGCTCCCACGTAGGTATGTCCGACGGGGATGTAAAAGGCCTGATGGGGTTTGAAGGAGAAGGAGAAGCCGACGATCTCCGCCTTCATGGGTTCCAAAGAAGTCGACTCCAAATCCAGAGCAAAGGCCCCTGCCCTTTCTAAATTCCCGATGAGTTCGTGGAAGTCTTTCTTTTCGGTGACCAGATGATACTCTTTTTCTTCCGGCATCGGCTGGGCTGCGAATTCCTTGAGGAGCTTGGAGAATTCCATCTCTTTGAAGATTTTATGCAGCTTCTCCCGGTCCGGCATTCCTGGTTTCAATTTCTCCAGGTCCCAGGCCAGGGGAGCCTGAGTATCCAGAGTAGCCAGCTCCCGGCTGAGGCGGGCCTGGTCGGCATAATGGCCCAGGCTGGCGCGTAATGTGGGGTTCTTGACCTTGTCCAGGTTCTTCAGGAGCTCTTCGATGGAGCCGAACTGCTCGATGAGCCTGGCGGCCGTTTTCTCCCCTATGCCGGGAACTCCCGGAATATTGTCAGAAGTATCCCCGCAGAGACCCATCACTTCAACCACCTTGTCTGGGGGTACGCCAAAACGTTCTTTCACCTCGGGAATCTCAAAGGTTTTATCTTTCATGGGGTCGTACATGACTACTTGAGGGGTGATGAGTTGCATCAGGTCCTTGTCTCCTGAGACGATGACCGTATTCATCCCTTCACTTTCCAGCTTTTTGGCCAAAGATCCGATCAGGTCATCGGCCTCGTAACCTTCAATTTCGAGGCTGGGGATTTGCAAAGCGGAAACAATTTCCTTGATGAAGGGGATCTGCGGCCGAAGGTTCTCAGGCATGGACGGCCGATTGGCCTTGTATTCGCCAAACACTTCATGGCGGAAGGTAGGGCCAGGGGCATCGAAGGCAATAGCCAAATATTCCGGCTCCTGTTCTCGCACGACCTTGAGGAGCATGTTGGTAAAGCCATAAATGGCATTGGTGGGAAAGCCCTTGGAGTTGGAAAGGTGGGGAATGGCAAAAAAAGCCCGGTAGATATAAGAGCTTCCATCGATCAGGAATAGGCGCGGTTTCTTCTCAGCCATAGAATGAGTATGCCATAAGAGAAGGCAAGAGGTCAAAGGGAATAGGCGATAAACGTAAGGCGTGAGGCGCAAGGCGTAAGGGAAAGGGCGAAGAGGCGAAAAGAAAAAGACGATGCGCGATCCGGATTATGTCCTGAACCGGCAAAATGTATTGGAGGTACGGCATATTCAATCCTTGTAGTTGTCACTTGATCTGATGGGGAACCCAAAAAATATTGATTTCTTCCTCGTCGAGTGAGAGATTTTGACAATGGGTGTGGATTTCTATCGGTAATAGCGGTTCGGATATACTTTTCATTTCGGAGATTTTTCCAAAGTGCGAACAGTGGCACGTTTCATGGCATTTCTCCCCCATCAGAAAAAGGGCTAAAAGGGGCCAGTCTCAGAGGATTGAGACAGTGAAGCTGATCTTCA
>Ga0315281_10014991_pt1 | contig 10411 bp, 6 predicted proteins | sample YL17G07_0_MG_FD_204540 | JGI IMG/M metagenome (GOLD analysis project Ga0315281, IMG submission 204540) | Sediment microbial communities from Yellowstone Lake, YNP, Wyoming, USA - YL17G07_0 | ecosystem: Environmental > Aquatic > Freshwater > Lake > Sediment | place: USA: Wyoming | collected...
CACGACCAACAACGAGGAGGTCGCGGAGCTCTGCCGGAGGATGAGGCACTGCGGGCGCAAGAAGGGCAGCAACTACGAGCATGACATCATAGGCTACACGATGAGGCTCAACTCCTGCAACGCCGCCGTCGGGATCGAGCAGCTCAAGTTCCTTGAGGAGTGGAACGAGAAGAGGAGGGCCGCTGCGAAGCTTTACGACCAACAACTCAGAGGCGTCCTGGACCTCGTCCTGCCACCGCAACCGACCAAGGACATCGTTCCGGTGTTCCATCTCTACACGATCAGGACCAAGAAGAGGAATGCATTGAAGGCTCACCTGGAGAAGAACGGGATAGGCGTGGGCGTGCACTACGAGATACCCATCCACCTGCAGCCGATCTACAAGCAGATGTTCGGCTTCAAGGAGGGCATGTTGCCTATCACCGAGAGGCTAAGCAAGGAAGTCCTGACGCTCCCGATGTTCGCGGAGATCACTCCCGACCAGATCAAATATGTCTGCGAGACGATCAAGGTGTTCTGCGAGTAGGTCTGATTCACATGACAAAATTCAATGTGGGCGTCATAGGTGTCGGATACTGGGGCAAGAAGATCGTCGATGAGTACTCGAAGATCGAGAACGTGACTATACTGGGCGTGGCCGATCTCGACGAGAGGATGCTCGCCTTCGCCAAGGAACGTTACGGCATCAAGGGGACCTACAAGGACTACAAGGAGCTGCTCGCGCTCCCTGACCTGCACGCGGTGAACGTGTGCACGCCCAACGCCATGCACTACCAGGTCTGCAAGGACGCGCTCGAGGCTGGGAAGCACGTGCTCGTGGAGAAGCCGATCACGCTCAACTCGAAGGACGGGAAGGAACTCGTCGAGCTGGCGCAGAAGAAGGGCCTGATGCTCTCCGTCGGTCACATATTCAGGTTCAACAACGCGCTCGCCGAGGTCAGGCGTCTGATCAAGGAGGAGAAGTTCTTCGGGAAGCTCTTCCTGCTCGAGCTGAACTGGACCAACCTGGAGAAGGCGTTCCCGGACCGGGACGTACTGTTCGACCTGGCGCCACACATGTTCGACATACAGAACTATCTGCTCGGACTATGGCCGGAATCGATATACTGCGAGGCGGGGCCTTTCAGACGCGCCACGGGCGAGGAGACCGCCTATGTCCTGTCCAAGTTCAAGGGCGGGCTCGTGTCGCTCGCGAACATCAGCTGGCTTGTTCCAAGGAAGATCAGGCAGATCGAGATCGTCGGGGAGTCCAGGTCCGCTCTTGTCGATGCTGTCGCGCAGGAGGTAACCGTCTATGAGAGCGGTTACACCTACAAGCTCGGGATCGAGAGGAACAACACGATCAAGGACGAGCTGGTGCACTTCATCAAGTCTATCAGCGACCCGCAGACCGAGACGAAGAACAGCGGGACCATCGGTGTCAAGACGGTCGAGCTGATAGAGGCGGCAAAGAGATCGATGGCCGATGGAAAGGCCGTCAAGGTCTAGGGTCGCCCGAAACACGAACGTAGGCCCCTTGGAAACCCTCATGCCTGAGCGCGATTCGTGCAAGATTGGAACATATCCCCGAGAATTGTGCCCATTTGTGCCTGAATCACGATCAAGCATGATCTAAACCGGATAGAAATTCTACTCTTGTCCTCATAAGAAGGTCCATCAACCGCCATGAACCAAGAGTCCTAGGAGTATGGCATCAACAGTTCATTGACCAGAGCCCTATTGAAACACATGCCCATACTTCATTCGAGTACTAGTCCGACAACTCCTTTTGAATGGTTAGTCTTCAAGACAACTTGCGGATGGCCTCCGCCAAAGCCGACGACGACTCGACAATTGCCTTGTTGAGCTCTGAAAGCCTTCTATCGACTTGCTCTGATATTCTCTCGAACTTCTCCTCTAGAGAGGCGATCTCGGTCCTCACGTCCTTGATTCCCTTCTTGAACTTGTTGTCCAATTCGCGCGCTTCAGGTATTAGGTCGAATCTCAAACCTTGGGCGCGTTTCGAGCCAAGTACGGTCTTTCGGAAGGAGGCATACATCTTTGGACTGACGTTGAGTCCCCAGAGTTTCTCTGTTATGGCCTTCAGTGAGATGGTCAAGCCTTCCTTGTCTGCTCTCTTTGCCGCGACGATCGCTTTTCTCAGGTTGATGAGAGCGTCAAGGTAGGCTGGGACGACGTAGGCGGACTCAATAGCCATTCCGCATTTTATGTCTACCAGTTTGGGATTGAGAGAGGAGCAGACTTCCCGCTGAACGCGGTTGACGAAGGAGATTGTTTCCACGTCCAGCTTCTTCTTCAGCACGGAAGACTTCTTCTCCTGAAACCTTCCTGCAACCACCTTGAAGTGGGCCACATTATCGATGAGCTTCTTAAGATCGATGGCTTCCTCGACCTTGGCAGACCTCTCACAGAGCGCCTCATGAAGGTTCTTGGCCGTAGACGTGAAGTCGTAATGCAACAGCTCCGGAGAGTCAAGTTTCAGCACTAGTGCCAGAGTCATTCTGAGAGCATTCCTGACAAGGACCGCGTTGATAAGCTCGGGCGTGTCGCGATTGCTATGATAGATCTTCATGTATTGGTCCATTCTTGGGTTGATGCTCACGCTCGGAACGCCATGTCGAACAAACCACCATTGGTCTAATCCAGTGTCAGGCGCTCCTTCGATCTCATAGAGTGCCTCAGCCTCGAACTCCTCGATCAGTTCGTTCGTCAAAGACTCAAGCTCCTGGGTGAGAGTTATGTTGCTGCTGAAGCCATAGGCGAAACCGTCGAGATTGATGTTCGCGACGATCTTTTCCAACTCGTCGGCATGTTGCTTTGTGTAGGCATATGAGCCTGCCAGCCACCCGAAGACGTCTTCGACACCAGGTTCAATGCTGGTTTCCTCGCCGCCGCACGTCACGAACCTTATCGTCCTGGCATTCTTGTAATTCTTGGCCAGGACTTCTGCGACGCCTATGATTGCCGCAACTCCGCTAGCGTTGTCGTTGGCGGCTCCGTACCAGCTGTCGTGATGCGCAGTCAACACGATAACCTGATCGGGGAATTTCCGCCCTGGAAGCTCGGCCACCACATTGTGAGAGGTGCTTCTAACGTTCAGTTCAACAATGTTCTTCAAATTGGCCTTGACTTCTCCTTTTCTGAGAAGACGACGCATGGCCTGGGCTTCGATGTATGGAATCGAGACCACTGGAATTGCAGCATCTTCAATGTGGTAGTTTCGAAGGATATCACGTTCGAAAACTACCGATGTGAGGATCGCCGCCACGGCTCCGAACTCCTTAGCGTGAGCGACTGGCGCCCAAGCTCCGAAGTAGAAGAGGTTCTCATTTCCCTCTATCAACACTATCTTATCCTTGAAATTGACTCCTTCGCGCTTGAGCCGTTTGAAATCTCGGATTGCGCCAAAGCCCACGTCAACGACGGCACCTGTAACGCCCAGTGTGTCTGTGGCGAAGCCTGGTCGATTTGTTCCGAAACACCGCCCACATGGTAGCTTCTTGTGGATTGGCTCTAGCAACTCCAATTCGCTGAGCTTCTGGTTGCTGGTAACAATCTCAAAGGGTTCGAGGTGAACATTCTTGAGGCGTATCTCTCTGAATCTCGATTCTATCAACTTGACCGCTCTGAATTCGTCTGGAGTTCCGACGACTCTCTCTCCGATGTTGAAGAGGCTAGCTATGTCATCCAATGCTTCTTCAAGTGAAAGTTGATTGATCAGTTTCCATTGGTCCTTGTCTAGCACTGTCTTGGACATTTCGAGATCACGTCACACAATCTCATCTGAGGGTAAAAACCATTGCGACAAATATGCACTCAGGACCCATTCAAAGTTGCGGGTCAAGGTACGCCAGACGCCCCTCATCAAGAACCTCTTCCCCGCGTTTTTTTCCCGTTCGAAGCTGGAGCCATTGTCGATGCGAAACTACATATCTGGGGATTCATTCGGGGTTGCCAGGTGCATGAATCTGCAGATGAAGGTGCCAGTGGGCGGTCAATTGGAGATCCTCTCGAGAGGCGACCTGAACAAGATCCACGGCGCCACAGCGGAAGTCCTTCAGAGATTGGGCGTAAAGATCTGGGAACCGACGGCTTTGAAGCTCTTCAAGGATGCAGGAGCTGAAGTCGACAAGAAGACGATGATGGTGCGCATCCCGGAGAGCCTCCTCAAAGAGACCATCCGGAAGGCCCCTCGGGAATTCAAGCTCTACGGAAGGGACCCGAACTACGTCCTCAACTTCGCCGGGAACAACGTACACATCGGGACTGCTGGCCTGGCCGTGAGGGTTCATGACCTCGATGGCAGAATTAGGCCGGGGAACCTGAAAGATGTCGGGGACCTTGCCAGGCTCGCCGACGCGCTGGAGAACATCCACATGATTGTCATGATGGTCACACCGTCCGATGTCCCGGACGATCTATACCCTATGTACGTGATCCTGGAGGACTGGAAGAACTCGGGAAAGACCACGGACGGGTGGAGCTACGGCGCGAAGAAGGCCCAGGAAACCATCGACATGGCATCGATCCTCAGGGGCGGCACCGAGGAGCTGATGAAGAAGCCATGCCTCCTTGGCTTCACCAACCCCGTCAGCCCGATGCAGCAGTCCAAAGAACTGATCGAGGGGGCGCTGATCTACGCGAAGTACAAACAGCCGATGATCCACGCTCCCGAAGCACTGGCTGGCGGCACTGCACCAGCGACCCTCGCAGGACTACTTGTGCAGCAGAACGCGGAGGTCCTCTCCGGAATCATGATCTCTGAGCTCGCGAACCCGGGAACCCCTGTGCTCTACGGGACGGTCTCAGCGGCGCTAGATATGAAGACAGGGGCGACAGCCCTGGGGGGGCCAGAAGTCGGCTTGCTGAACATCGCATCAGGTCAACTGGGAAGGTACTACGGGCTCCCGCGCAGGGGCACGGGTGGCAATTCCGATTCCAAAACACTTGACGCCCAGGCGGGTCTGGAAACCGCGACGAACATGCTCATGGCGGGGCTCGCTGGCATGAACTTCATCTACGACGCCTGCGGCTCCCTCGAGGGCAGCATAACGATATCATACGAGAAGCTCGTGATCGACAACGAGATCGCCGGCATGGTCTCGAGGGTCTTGGGCGGCATCGAGGTCACAGAGGAGACTCTTGCGGTCGATGAGATCTGCAATGTTGGACCAAACGCCAGCTTCCTCGGCACGCCCTTCACAGCGAAGCACTTCAGGAAGGAGCACTTCATCCCGACGCTGCTTGACCGCAGGTCGATGGACACGTGGGTGAAGACCGGTTCGAAGGACATCACCGCGGTCGCGAGGGAGAAGGCAAGAGAGATACTGAAGGAGCACGAGCCCGTGCCCATGGACAAAGGCGTCACAGCCGAGATACAGAAGTATATCAAGAAGGAGTCAAAGACCTACGGTTACTGAGACGAGTCCACCTATCTTTTTCTCAGCTTCGGGTTCAGAATCTCGTCCAGTGCGTACCCCACCATCGTGAAAGCGAGCACGAGTAGCACTATGAGTAAGCCAGGGATGACGATCCATGACCATAGTCCAATCTGGAAAGCGCTCGATTCGGACGCATACGACAACATCTTGCCCCATGTCACAGCATCCGCTGGTCGGAGCCTGAGATAGCTGAGTGTTGCCTCCGAGAGTATCGCGATAGCTACCGTGAGGATGGTGTTGGCGAACACTAACGGGAACGTGTTCGGAAAAACGTGGCGTCGCACGATTGTCATATCCGACGCGCCTATCGCCCTCGCGCGCTCCACGAACTCCTTCTCACGGATGGAAAGGACCTGCGCCCTGACCATTCTTGCCGTCATCGACCAACCAGTGAAACCTATTATGAGGATGATACCAAGCAGATCGATCGTGCCCAAGAGAGCAGCGACCACGATCATCAGGACGAGCCACGGTATCGAGAGCACAACATCGTTGAGACGCATCACGACCTCGTCTTTCCATCCTCCGACATAACCAGCATAGAGGCCCACTACCGTACCCAACAAGGATGCAATCAAGGCGGAGAATATGCCGATGATGATCGAGGTTCGTGCTCCCTCAAGCAGCTGGCTGAAAATATCAACTCCGTCCTGATCGGTACCCATCCAGTGCGCATTCGACGGTTTCTCGAACTTATGGATCAGATTGAATTTCGTGACATCGTACGGTGCAAGCAACGGCCCGAAGATCGCCATGAGCAGGAACGCTGTGAGGAGAATCGATCCGACCAACCCCATCCTGTTGGAAAGGAGCTTCCGATTGATCTCACGGAGCTTCTTCACTGACAGCTTGAACTTCTCCCTTGTGGTTGGTGCTATCAAGGGCAGGCCCTCAGAGACGCGTCTGACCGCCTTCAATACCTCGAAAGCGGGGTACGCGGCCACGAGTCCGCCGATGAGCATCACAAGCCAGTAATGCTGGAGGAATGTCTCGGGCCTTTCCCTAGCGACCAAGAGAGTGATGTCCCAGCTGGTGTGATTGTTGCTGTCGAGGATCGTCAGATTGGCCACGTACAGCCCCGCCTTGCGGGCGACGAAAGTAACATGCTCTCCATACAGCGTAACACCCAGTGAGCCCGTCTGGGACAGTTTCCAGGTGTAGTTCACTATCGTCGCTCCCTGGGACGGAACTGAGGCTGACCCGTTCAGGGTTGCTAGCGATCCTACCGTGATGTTCTGATCGGGCCCAGCGTTTGCGACAGACTCGTTGGTTTGCGATACCGCGAACGCGACCGCGAGCCTGGACTGTAAGGCCGATGGCACGCCGACTCCAGAGGACGAATCTGAGACCAGGCTTGCTAGGGCGAGCGCCCCTGAACTGACAATGACTATTGCGACCAAGACCGAAAGCGCTCTCATCTCGAGATCGCACCTGGTTCGAACCAGCCTCTTGGTTGCTGCGCGCCCTGAGGGCCTTTCACAGCAAGACGCCGGTCGGGATAGTGATTCCATCGCATGACCTCCTATGCCTTGATTCTCGGATCGACGTAGAGCAGTAGCATGTCACCCAAGAAATTGGCTATGACCACTGCCACGCCCCCGATCACAACGACGAATTGAAGAATCGGGAAGTCCAAATTCCATATGGCGTTCATTGTCTCATAGCCTATCCCAGGATAGGTGAAGACGACTTCCACCTGGTATGCCCCGCCTATCACGAAGGCGATATCCATCGCAATGAGGGCGATCATCGGTGGCATGCCGTTCGGCAGCGCATGGCGCCGCAGGACCTGATAGTCGGTCAGGCCCTTAGCGCGGGCAGTCACGATGTAGTCCTCCGTCATGGCATCGATCAGCGACCCGCGCATGATAAGCGAGATGCCTGCGACCGAGCCGATAGCTAGCGTAAGCGTTGGCAGAATCAGGTACTTCCCGATGCTCAGGATTATGGGCACCGTGAGCCGCAGCTGGCTGCCGTACCTTTCTGTGTCGTAGTATCCGCCCGAAGGCAACTGAGGCCACCAATGCATGGCCAAAGGATGCGTGGTAAAGAGCAGCTGGAGCACGATCGCGAGCCAGAATATAGGCATGCCGTAGAAGAACAGTGTGATGGAGGTCGCCCCGGCGTCGAACGGCCCGCCCCTCCTGTACGCTGAGTATGCGCCGATCCCCATTCCAAGAATTATGGTGAGCACCGTGGATACCCCCACCAGAAGCATCGTCCACCTCAGATCATTCATAATGATGTCAAACACGGGCCGGCGCGTCGTGTAGGATGTGCCCCAGTCCCCAGTAAACGTGTTGTATATGTACGTGCCAAGCTGCGTGGGGAGAGAGTCGTTCAGGCGGAACTTCTCGACCAGCTGCCATTTCAGGCTCTGGTCGAACTTAGGATCCCTCGGGAAGAGCTGGTTCGAGGGATCCCCTGGCATCAGGTGAATCAGCAGGAAATTGAGGATCATGATCCCGATGATCGTGAGCGCCACATTTACGAGTCGTTTTCCCACGTAGCTTCTGAATGACCTGCCTGCCATCTAGCCGCCCTCCTCATTTCCCTTCTTGGCAGGTTCTTCCAGACCTTCCTCGATGGACGAGCTTGGCTCCGTTTCTGCAAGCGACGGACTCATCTCCATCTTTCTACGATGGCGCAAGCCGATGTAGCCCCACAGCATGAGGAGGGCGGGGATAGCAGCGAAAATGGACATACTGATGTAGTCCCACGAAGTCCACTTCTCGATCACTACTGGGGGTCTGATCGAAACCAGAATCTGCAGCGTATAGTTCAGAGTGTGGTTGAACCCTCCGACCTTGTTGTCAGTCAGGATGATTGTCACTTCGTAGGTCCCCAGCCTCGTATACGAATGGTTCACGGAAACGGTGATATTCCCTTTCGAATCATAGTTTGTCAGGTTCATATGCAACCTGGGGCTGCCATCACCGAAGTTCCAGGTCAGCTCGATGGCATCGTGCTCTCGATCGGTCAAGATGAGTGTGAAATTCACCGACTGGTTCGCTAGTGCGAAATCGCCCTTGACGTATGATTGGAAGAAGTCCAACACGACCGGCGGGCGGTTGTTAGAACTGACGTTAACGATTACCGACCGTTGCCTTTCATGCCCTGGTCGGCCGTCGGTAGCCGTGACTGTGACCGGGTAGGACCCAGTCTCGTTGAACTTCACTAACTGAACATATTTGAAAGGCTGAGTTCCACCCACGGAGACGTTCGTCCGGATGCCCAATACGCCCATATCCCAGGTCAGATTGAAAACGTCGCCGTCAGCGTCGAATGCCTCGACGCTCACCGCCACGTCCACGTATCCGATAGTCGCATTGATCATTGGGGCACCTGGGTTGACGCCTATCGGATCAACGTATGGGGCGACATTAGCGATGATCTCAATGGTTGCCGGAACGGTGACGTTGTGATCTCCGACCTGGAACGGTACTAGGGCGTCGCTCACGCTTACATTGACCGTGTATGAGCCGACGGTGGCGAAGGAGTGAGTCGTGTTCTGCCACACTACCTGGCCGGGAGCGGTAAACCCTTGGTTGTAGACTTCTACCGTCCCATCTGAGTAGTTGAAGGTCCAAGTGAGCGGGTCACCATCAATGTCGGACGCATTAGCTGTGAAGCTGATCGGTTCCAGCGGACTCGCGCTCGACTTCGATGCCGTCAGTCGCAGATTCGGGGGCCAGTTGAGGGGGACCCTTATGTTGACGGGGGTCGAGGAGTTCACTCGTGGATGGAGCCCATCCGAAAGACTCACGTTCAGCGTGTAAGACTGATTGTAACCCCCCTTTCCGGGGATCCTCGGATTCCATGAATGGGTCTGATTGAGCACAATCCCGGTCGGAGGCGCAACTGTGACGTTCGTAGCTGTCGTTCCGTCCCCGAAGTCCCAGAGGACGGTGACAGTATCGCCGAGATTATCAGCGACCTTTGTCAGGATGTACGTGATGACGCCCGCAATTGCGTTGAGCGGGTCGGCCGGCGGCTCAATGAACCAGGGAGGCTCATTGACCGGTGGCGGAGGTGGCGAGTTCACATAGGCCTGGGTTCCCGTCGAATAGTTGTCTGTCCCGTCGGACACGAAAACGAACACCCAGAAATAGTGAAGCCCCCCCTGTGTTAGGTTTCCGGGATGGTTGTAGGCAAATGTCCGCACAACGGACCATGGGGCCCCAGCGGTGTCGACGGTCACGGGACTCTCGGGATTTATCGTCGGTGTCTGGTCTAGGCAGTCATAGAATATGGTGAACGTGAGGATTGCGCTTGGATCATCGGATGAGGCGTTCGCATAGAATGTGATTGTGTCATTGACAAGCGCCGTCGAAGGACTAGCCACCAGAATAACGCTCGAGGGGTCGATCGCCGCCGTGCGGGCGCCATCTTTCGCTGCGTGGTTGGAGTTTGTCCCAAAAGGGCCTATTGTCGATACTACTGATGTGGACAATAGAAGGACGAAAACCAGGATGGACGCTCTGAAGGCGGGGGTTCGGTGCAAGGATGTTCTTCGGCATCTCTCCCCTCCTTGCACGCCTCGATCCAAGTATCTCCCCCCTTGCATGGCCAAAGACTATTCTTACTTGCTGATGATGGATGCCTCACCGCCACCCCGAAGATCGATATCATGCCGACCTGAAACCCTTCGAGCGCGAGATGACTTTCATCCCGCTCTCTGAGGGTTCGATCAAGCGCGTCCGTTTCTTCATCTCCGAGCTAACGCTAGCCCTCATGCTGGTATCGTCCAGTCTCCTGTCTCCGTTGCCATTCACCGTAACGACCCTGTTCCGGTAACTTCCTACGGCATATATGACAACGTCCCGCCCGTGCCGGCGGTGATCCAGAGCCAGTACGCGACTCCTGGCGCCAGCGCGAAGTTGTTCAGCCCTGGTAACGCAGAGATCCAGGAAGAGTACTTCCCAGTGGCCGCGTTGAACCACGCCACCATCGTGATGGCACCTGTACCC
>Ga0315281_10014993_pt1 | contig 10411 bp, 8 predicted proteins | sample YL17G07_0_MG_FD_204540 | JGI IMG/M metagenome (GOLD analysis project Ga0315281, IMG submission 204540) | Sediment microbial communities from Yellowstone Lake, YNP, Wyoming, USA - YL17G07_0 | ecosystem: Environmental > Aquatic > Freshwater > Lake > Sediment | place: USA: Wyoming | collected...
GCCCACTGACACGACGAGGGAGCACGCGATGACACGCCGGCACCGATCGGAGCGAGGCCACTCGTTCCCGTCACTGAGACCGGACATCGGGATCGTCCCCAGCAGACAGCGGATCGATGAGATAGACTGCCTAGAGTTGCACTGGTGGTTCGTCATACCGCGGTTGGGAGATCACACGATGTCGGCTGCGTATGAAGTCGCCACCCTCGCGCTGGCCTTAGTGACAGACCTGGTGGCGACCGCTCCGGCGCGCATCCACCAGGTGGACTGCGTGGAGATACAGGTCAAAGAGGAGATCCAGACCAATGGGCCGGCACGGGGAGGCTGGCCGATTCAGTTCTCCCCCGGTCTTGTCTATGGCCGGATCGAGCAAGAAGAAACGAGGTGGATCGCGGTCGCCAGGGACAGTGGAGGCACGAGAGTCCTCTCGACTTTCCTTGACGAGGGCTTCGAGCGCGACTGGGGAGCGGGGAGACGGAAGCTCTATGACGACGGGCGCTATCAGTCCCAAGCTGATGGCTCTTACCGGATCACGGATGGGAAAGGCCTCGGGGCAGGCGTCTACGATGTGACGATTGCCGGGAAGACATTCTGCTGCCTTCGTGTCCTGGACCCGGACCTCTCGGTACCTGGCGGAGGGGAACTCGTCGAGGCCTACCTTGAGCGAGGAGGGCGGACGGTGTTCTTCCGGCGGTACGACGGCCGGTCCTATCGGGGAGTGGATCTGGTGCAGAAGTATCCGAACAACCTCAGGATCGAGATCGATGGTTGTGTCTACGTGCACTGCGATTGCACGGGGAGGGCTCACGACACCATCACGAATACTCCGCTGGGACTGGATGTATGAGCGCCCGGGAGCGCGAACTCCCCGGGAAGTGCGCCGTACCTGTGGCGCATCCGCTTCCGACCACCGGACTTCCAGACAACGAGGAGCAGGCGGTGCTGGTGGGGGTCTTCCGGCGCTGTGGACTGCCGGAGGCGATGCTCTCGGACAATGGGCCGCCCTGGGGGGATCTGGCCGCGGACGCGTATGGGGCGCTGGCGGTGTGGCTGATGCGGCTCGGGATATACGTGACCCACTCCCGGCCCTCCCATCCCCAGACCGTGAGCAAGGATGAACGCTTCCATGGCAGCTTGGAGCGAGAGCTGCTCGCGCGGCACCAGTGGCGGGATGGGGAGCAGCTGCAAGCGCACCTGGATCCGTGGCGGCAGCAGTACAACTGCCTCCGGCCCCACGAGCCGCTCGACCTGGAGATGGCGGCAAGCCGCAGGACAGTCCGCTGGTAGATGCACAGTCGGGCGGCTGCGGGCGAGCCCACGCCTCTGACCGCGATGGCCCGTCCCCGCGCCAGCCGGCAGCGTGAGATCAGATGACCTGCCAGACCCTATCAGGCAGGGACACGGTCGCGGTCGTGCCGGCGCCAGGCCTATCGCTGACCTCCAGGGAGCCACCGATCACCGCCAGCAAAGTGCTGTGCAGCGCGAGACCATGGCCGGCCGCAGGAGTGTGAAGCACGCCTTCGGTCCCGACCCCGTCGTCGGAGATCCGCAACTCGAGGCCGTCTCGCCAGGCTGCTTCAACGGTCAGACAGAGGGGACGTGTGGGATCGTCCCCCCTACCATGTCTGGCCGCGTTCCGCATCGCTTCCTGGGCGGCATAGAAGGCGATGTCAGCCGCAAGTGGAGGGAGCGTCCTGGCGCGCTCCTCTGCCTCCGGCTCCACCCGCCAGTTCACCTGATGGAAGTCGCGGGCGGACTCGTCCGAGACGGCCTTTCGCAAGGCTCCCAGCAGGCCGAGCTCCGCGACCTGGGAAGGGCGACCGGCCGGCATCTCCCGCAGCAGGGCGGATATGCGCCGATGGGTGTCGCCGAGTTGCGCGAGGGCATCTGCCGTGGCCCGGTCGTCCAGGCCGGCACCCCTCAGGCTCAACATAGCCGAATGCAGGCTCGGGAGAACCTCATCGTGCAGCGCGCGGCGGGATTGCTGGTCTATCACCTGAGTCTCGACGTACCGTTGGCGCTGCAGTAGCATCAGGCGCCGCGCCAGGTTCACCACGGCAAGGGTGTCGAGCAGTCGCTCCCCGCCGGAGCGGGCAATCTCGATCTCCTCCTGGGAGTACAGCCCCCCACCGCTCTTCTCGCCGAGCAGGAAGACGCCCACCAGGCCCTGCGCGCCCCACAGCGGCACCGCCCAGATCGCGCCCTGATAGCGCGTTGGGTCCAGGGCCAGGGCGGCCGCCTCGCCGGTTGCGAAGTGGTCGAGCAGGGAGGCGAGGTCAAAGGAGACCACGACGTTCTCGGGATAGGTGAGGGGCCTCCCGATCAGCGTGGACAGCCCTCCCGCCGGGAGTAGGTAGGCCGTGCGAGAGGCAAGCACATCGCGGCACAGGATGGCGAACTGGACCGGCATGTGCGATGGTTCGGAGGCATCAGCGCCCAGAAGCGCCTCGAAGGAATGCTCGCTCGCGGCGAAGGGCCGCAGTTGCTCCATGGACCGCTGGTGCTCGAGATGCGCACGCCAACCGAGAAGGGAGAAGACAAGAGCGAGCAGCACGGTTGCTATGAGCGCGGTGTAGATGGGGTGCAATCCCCCGGCGAAGCTCACACTCACCGCGGCGCTGAACCCGCCGGCGAGGACGAGCGCCTCGTGCCACTGTCGCCTGAGGCCGCGGCGGGGCAGGGTCCGGCCGGTGAAGATCTCGTAGGCCACGACCGCCTGGCCGGTTGAGACCACGGCCGCAGTGATGGCGAGGCTGATGATGATGTCGAGCCAGTAAGCCTCGACCAGGGGCTGGTCGAGGATTGCCGACATGGACTGGCGGCCCGCATAGAGCAGCAGGAAGAGAAGCATCAGCAGCATGAGCACGCTGACGCCGAGCAGGGATATGGTCGCGGTGATCAGCCAGGGCCGTGCTCGGAGGCGGGCTGGCTGCTGCACCGGACGCGCCACGGCCCCGGGCCGCATGAGGGCCTCGAACGAGAGCCCGATGCACAGGAACACGAAGACCGGGTAGACGAGCACCAGCAGCGGCATGCCCAGAAAGAGCGGGGTCGTCACGAAGTACCGGCCGGTCAGCACCATGCCGCCGTACATCGGGCGCGCGGTGATGAAGATGGCAAGCAGCCCGAGCGCGAGGGCCGTGACGATCCCGAGCGGCAGCCGGTGCCTGCGGCGCAGCTCGTCCGCCCCCTCGCTCCAGTAGCCCACATGCCAGAGAATGGCCAGATACCAGGCATAGGGTGCGTAGATCAGTGACATCCAGCCGACGGGCCACCAGGTGGTGAGTGCCGGCGGCGCGCCGGTGGCGGCCTGGACGACGAAGGCGGTATGGCTCACGAAGAACAGCGCCCCGGCGACCAGACCCAGACCGGCCAGCCAGACTGCCGAGGTCCGCTTCGCGGCATAGAGCAGCACTGTCATCCCCAACCACAACAGGATGACGATGTTGAAGAGGGATAGCGTCAGCAGGATGCTATAGAGAAGAGGAATGTGGGCGATCATCCATTCCATTCGACCAGGTCCCCCTTCTCGTCACGGACATGGGGGATGCCCTTCGCATCCCAATGGAGCAGCCTCCCTGTCCTTAAGATCAGCGCGGCCCGGGTGCGCGCGATCTTGTCATCTGTGGCGGTCCTGGTGAGTCCCCAGGCGGCATAGATCTGCCCATTGGTCCGGCTGATGGTGCGCTTGTCTCGGAAGCCCATCCGCGCCGCGATCTGCTCGTTGGTCATGCCGCGAGCCAGCATCCTCGCCACCTCCAGCTCGTTGGGCTCGAGCAGCTCCAGCGGCGACTCGGCGTCCTTGTGGGTGACCTCTTGCACCCGGGACTCGATCTCAGGGTCAATGAAGCTCCTGCCCGCCACTGCGTCCTGGAGCAGCGGCAAGATCATCTCCGGCAGCAGGTAGTTGGACTTGCGGACATAGGCGTAGTGGCTGAGAATGCCGGAGTTTCGGAACGCGCGGTAGTAGGCGTCATCGTCCTGGATGGAGTAGAACACGACTGGCAGGCGCGGGAACTCCCGCCGGATGGCGACCGCGGCCTCGATGCCGTTCATCTCGCCCGCGAGCTGGACGTCCATGAGAATCACGTCCGGTCTGCTCTGTAGACAGTAGGCGAGCGCGGCTTCCCCCGAATCGCAGTCCAGAACGACTTGCACGCTCCCCGGCGCGTGCAGGCCCTTCTTGAGGGCCTGGCGCAGCCGCTCGTTGTCCTCTACCAGCAGAAGCTTGAGCACGGTCCTGCCTCCCTACCCGCCTCCGCCCGGGCCTCGGCGGGCAAGTGATCTGCCTATATCAAGCCTCAAATCGGGTCCGGGGTTCAAGCACTCAGGTGCGCGAAATAGCGGTCTCAGTGGGTCGGACTGCTTCCACCGTCAGCTTACCATAAAGCCACAGACGGATGCCACTGACCCAACTGGAGGTGGAGAGCGATGAAAGTCAAGCTGATCTTGCCCGCGGTTACCGACCCCAAGAGCCCGTACTTCCGCCCCATCAAGTACTCGCTCTTCCCGCCGCTGGGGCTCGCCACCCTTGCCGCGTACCTCCGGGAGGAGGACGAGGTCACGCTCCAGGACGAGCACGTGGAGCCCCTCGATCTCGATGACCAGCCTGACCTGGTGGCCATCCAGGTCTACATCACCTCCGCTCGGCGGGCCTACCGGATCGCCGACCATTACCGCAGCCGGGGTGTTCACGTGGCCCTGGGCGGGGTGCACGTGACCTCGCTGCCCGAAGAGGCCAGCCAGCACGCCGACACCATCTTCCTGGGACCGGGGGAGGATACGTGGCCAACCTTCCTCTCCGATTTCCGCGCGGGGCGCCCGGTGCGGATCTATCAGTCCACGGTCCGCAGCCTGATCGGCCAGCCCCCAATCAGGCGGGACCTGATCAAGCGGAACCTCTACCTTCTGCCCAACTCGCTCTCTGTGTCCAGAGGCTGCCCGCATGCCTGTGACTTCTGCTACAAGACGAGCTTCTTCCTGGGTGGCAAGTCGTACTACACGCAGGCCGTGGACCAGGCGCTGGCCGAGATCGAGCGCCTGCCGGGCCGCCACCTCTATTTCGTGGACGATCACCTCTTCGGCAACCGGGAGTTCGCCCTCGCGCTCTTCGAGGGCATGCGAGGCATGGGCCGGATCTGGCAGGCCTGCGCCACGGTGCAGTCAGTCATGGAGCCCGACCTGCTGGAGCGCGCGGTCGAGTCCGGCCTGCGCAGCCTGTTCATCGGGTTCGAGACTCTGAGTCCGGCCAATCTGGAGGAGCAGCACAAGCACCACAACCTGCACCGCCCGGCGGCGACTGCGGAGTCCGCCGCGGCGGACAGTCTGGACTACGCCGCGGCGGTAAGACGAGTGCATGAGGCCGGGGTGATGATCAACGCGAGCTTCGTGTTCGGGATGGACGACGATGACGAAACCGTGTTCGAGCGAACCGTCGAGTGGGCGATTCGCCAGGGACTCGAGACGGCCACCTTCCACATCCTCACACCCTACCCGGGGACGCCGTTGCACACCCGCTTGAAGGCGGCCGGGCGGATCACGACCGAGGACTGGGACCTCTACGACGCTCGTCACGTCGTCTTTCGACCTGCTCGCATGTCGGCCGCACGTCTGGAGGCCGGCTACTGGCAGGCCTACCGCGACTTCTACCGCTGGAGCTCCATCCTGAGGAGCGCGGCCACCAAGCCGACGCTGCGCGAGCAGGTGCGACACCTGGCCTACGCGGGCGGCTGGAAGAAATGCGAGCCCCTCTGGGACCTGGTGATCCGGGCGAAGAGGGTGTGCAATTTCGACCCACTGCTGGAGGCAATCTTGTGTGGCTTCGGGCAGTTTCAGCCGGGGACGGGCCGACGGGCCCCGGCGCAGGGATTCAGGACGGCGGTCCACTCGATTCGTCAGAACACCGCGGGCCGCGCGGCGAGTGCGCTGCCGATGGGAGGATGAGATGAGAGCCCAGAGTGGTCTGAGGATGGGAGCCGTGAAAGTGGCGCTGCTCGGACTGGTTATGGTGGCAGCGGGAGGTTGGGTGCTGCGGCCTGAGCCGGCCGATGGGCAGTTGCTCGACGAGCTGGTGGCTCGGGCCAAGCACGGGTTCGAGACGAGATCGGCAAGTGAGATCATAGACTGCGTTGCACCGGGCTACCGGGACGACAGTGGGTTGACCCGGGAGGACGTCTCGCGCATCTGCGAGCGTATCGCCACACAGGCGAAGCAGGTGCAGATCACCATCACCCCGGCGGGGGCTGCGGAGCAACCCCGCAGCCTGCAGTACGACATCGCCATCCAGTCGTCGGAGGCCACCGGGCACTTCGATGTGGTGGCGACCCTCGACCTCGGTGGTGAGACCGTGACCTGGCCGATGAGGCTGGAGGTGAGATTCGTGAAGCAGGACCGGAGCTGGCGGAGCCTGTGGCGGCCCAGGTGGGCCGTCGCCTCGGTCAATGGCCATGGCGTAGACAAGGGACTCAAGGAACTGATGTGAACTACCCGTGGATCCTCAGCCCTCGCGCCCTTCTCATCGCGCCACGGGACCGGTAGAATACGCGGATGAGCGGAAACACTGGATGGCCGGGAGGAGCACACGATGCCATGCGCCAAGTGCGGGACCAGGAACCCGGATGGTGTCGAGGAGTGTCTGTACTGCGGGATGGACCTGCGGCCGACCGCGGGCACACAGCCCGCGGGACTGGAGACGCGCGTACCTCTGACCCGAAGGCTTGTGGCGTCTCTGGTGGTAGGCCTTCTGGTCCTTCTCCTGTCCCTAGGCGTCGCCTACCAGCAGTACTGTAACTCCTTTGCCCGTATCCGCCAGAAGTCAACCCTCGCGACGATCGGACGCGTGCAGCGTGCCGTGAAAGCGTACCATCAAGCGAGACATGCTTTCCCAGAAACGCTGCAGCACCTGCCGGCGGCTGGGAATGCCGATTTCCACAGAGACAGAACCGATACGCCTGTGGACTATTGGCGCCAGCCGCTGCACTACTGGACCGACGGCACTCACTATCGGGTAACTTCGTACGGCCGTGACGGGAAGCCTGGAGGCGTCGGATTCGACTACGATCTATCGGCCGGTGATTCGAGAACCGCGCAGATGGCACCAACAGACTGGTGGCACGTGATGCTGCCAGAGCAGAGCAGACCGACCTTCGGCCAGTTCCTGACAGATACCGGAAGGCGGCCGGAGGACCGCAATGGAGGGGCCGTAGACTCCACCGGCATGGTCCTGACGTGCCTACTCGCCAGCATGGCCGGGTTTGGGGTGACTCTCAGCCAAACACGAAGGCGCGTGAGAACGCGGTCGTTGCTCAAGACATTGGTCGGCACCCTCGTGGTAGCCGTGTTCATGGCACTGTGTGAAAGGCCCTCGGGGCACTGACCCATGCGGTTCCGGTACCTGCGCGATCCGCTCTTCGTGGGCTCTGTGATCGTCTACTTCGTCAACCGCTTCCTGATCAAGCGGCTCGTGGTGGGCGGGTTCGTCCACGATCACCTGAACGACCTGATCTGCATTCCGTTCTGGGTGCCGATCATGGTGTTCTTGCTGCGGAGGGCCGGCCTGCGAAGGGATGACGATCCTCCCCACGCCGACGAGATCCTGATCCCGCTGGTGATGTGGTCCGCGATCTTCGAGCTGTACCTGCCCCACGTGAAGTACTTCGAGCGCCTGGCCCTCGCGGACTACGCCGACATCTTCTACTATGCGCTCGGTGCGCTCGCGGCCTCGGTGTTCTGGCAGGTCTGGTACGAAAGGCGGCGCCCGGCTCACCCTCCCCGTGCCGCGCGTGCACCCGATCGCCCCCTCGAAAGCCCGGCGCCCATCGCCGTAGAAGCGGGCAAGGCCTCCGCGTCTCGCCCGTGACTCGGGGGGCGCAGGACCGGACACGGACAGCGCAGAACTCGCTGAGCCGGGCGCGCCGAGCCCACGTCCCACGCCCGGCGGGCATGCCCTTCGGCTGCACTCAGGGTGAACTCCGACATGCCGGCCCTACAGGGCCGGTTGGGCCGAGGGGGATCAGTGCACCGGGAGCAGCATGGAGACAGCAGCGATGCCCAAATGCCCTTCGCCGTCGCTGATTGTGGCAGCGTGCGCGCTGGCCGGCTTCTCGCTGTTGACGGTACAGGAGGAAGGAATGGCAGCTTCGACGCGAGAGACAGCAGCCGCTGGTCCGGCGCGGGTCTGCCGCTGGTATGGCGGCAAGCAGGCAGCGCTCAGCCTGCGGTTCGACGACTCCCACCCCACGCAGATCGAGAACGCGCTGCCCCTGCTCAACGAGTACGGGTGCATCGGCACGTTCCTCGTGAATCCCGGCAATCCCGGCTACCAGCAGTACCGCTCCACCTGGGAGGGCGCGCTGCTCACCGCCGGGCACGAGATGGGAGATCACACCTTCAACCACAACGGCGCGCTGACCGACCGGGACGCGGAGTCCCAGATCGGGCAGGCCGCGGAGGTCATCCGGCGTGCGGATCCGGCCCGCACCCAGCTTCTGGTCTTCCTGGGAGGGGGCGGCACCCAGTGGATGCAGCGCAAGCCCTTCGATTTCTTCATGGCCAAGTACCACCTGCTTCGGCCGCGCGGCGGCGGCAGCATGTCCTGCCGCGAGGACGCCGGATGGAAGCCGAGCGACTTCGTGGCCCGCCTCGAGGAGGCGATCGCCAGACACGAGTGGATGCAGGCCCACTTCCATTGCATCGGCACCGGCTATCTCCTCGTCTCCGTGGAGAGCTTCCGCGCGGTGATGGGGGCCGTCCGTGCCCATCGTGACGCCCTCTGGCAGACCGGCATGAACAGCATCGCCAAGTACCAGGAGGAGCGTGACCACTCCATCGTGTGGGCGCACGCCCGGAGCGATGACGAGGTGGTCCTCGACCTCATCAGCGAGGTTGACCCCGACCTCTACCGGCAGCCGCTCACCCTCGAGTTGGACCTACCATCCCGCGCAACGAGCGTGGTGGTCAGCGATGCCGCGGGGAACGCGGTCCCTTCGCGCGTCGAGGCCGGCGACGGCGCGAAGGTGGTCCGCTTCGACGCGGCGCCGGGCGATGCGACGTTCGTGGTGAAGGCGAAGGGGCTGGGAGCATCCTATCGGCGGACACACGGGCCGGATCTTGCTTCCGGCCCTCACCCATACCTCCTGTTCGGCGACGCGGACCTGCCCGCGCTGCGTGGGAAGATGAGCCAGCCGTTCGCCGCGGATATCTGGCGGCGGATCAAGTCGAACGCGGACGAGCTGACCGCGGGGAGCCCGGCCGACTGGAAGCCTCGCGGCTCCGACTGGAACGTCAGGACCCTCGCCTTCGTCTATGCCCTGACCGGAGAGCGGAAGTACGCGGAGCGCGGCTGGCTGGAGGTACAGGCCTTGCTGGGCGCGGAGAGATGGCGTCGGCCCAAGAGAGAGGCCCTGCGCACCGCGGAAGCGGCCGGTACCCTGGGGATGGCCTACGACTGGCTCTACCGCGCTCTGAGCGAGGACCAGCGCCGCCAGATGCGCGAGGTGATGATCAACGACGCTATCCTGCCGATCATGGGCGACGTGGAGCAGAAGGTATGGTACACCATCTGGCCTCGCTGCAACTGGGGTGGGGTGATCTTCGGTCAGGTGGGCCTGGCCGCCTTGAGCATCCTCGACGACGACCCGCGTGCGGCCGACTGGGCGCGGCTCTGCCGCCAGAAGACCTGGCACTACACGCAGTCGTTGGGCAGGGAGGGCGGCTGGGGCGAGAGCGCCAGCTATGGGGAGTACATCTGGTTCCGCGTGCTGCTGCTCGCCGACGCGCTCAGACGGACCTCCCGGGGGCAGACGAACTTCTACGACACCGCGAACCTGCCTCACCTCGCGGACTGGTTCACTCAGGTGCTCGAGCCGGATGAGCAGAGGTACGTCCCCTTCTCTAACTGCGGCAATGGCACCGATGACGGGCAGATCTTGCTCCGCCTAGCGGCGGAATACCGCGATGGGCATGCCCAGTGGTTCGGCAGGCGGATGGCGGAGCGCCGCGAGACCTCTGATCCCATCGCTTTCCTGTGGGCCGATACCGCCCTGCAGGGGGCGCCGCCGGCCGACCTGCCCACCGCCAAGGTGTTCCGCGACATAGACTGGGCCTTCCTCCGCAACCGGTGGGATGACCCGGCGGCGACGCTGTTCGTGCTGAAGGGCGGCCAGAAGGACTGGGATCACAGTCACCACGACACCAACAGCTTCGTGCTCTATGCCTTCGGGCAGCCCCTGCTGGTGGACCTGCGCTATCCGCACGAGGTGTGGGGCTGTAAGACCGAGGCGCATAACACCATCATGGTGAACGGTAAGGAGCAGGCCGGCGAGGTGCACGTGGCCGGCGGCCGCGACGATCCGATGCACCGGGGCGTGATCTCTGACCTGACGGAATCGCCCTGGTATATCCGGATGGTGGG
>Ga0315281_10014994_pt1 | contig 10411 bp, 10 predicted proteins | sample YL17G07_0_MG_FD_204540 | JGI IMG/M metagenome (GOLD analysis project Ga0315281, IMG submission 204540) | Sediment microbial communities from Yellowstone Lake, YNP, Wyoming, USA - YL17G07_0 | ecosystem: Environmental > Aquatic > Freshwater > Lake > Sediment | place: USA: Wyoming | collected...
TAGGTTGACCATCAATTATGACCGGAGAAGCAGATATGACTACATAAATTAAAGTACCATCTTTCTTCTTTCTAACGGTTTCATATTCAGAAATACCTGTAAAGGTTAATCCATTCTTAGTTAATCTTTTTCCTTCGTCTATCTTATTTTCGGGATAAATCATCCCTTCATCAATATTTCTGCCTATTATCTCTTTTAAGGTGTAACCAAATGTTTTAGTAAAGTAAGGATTTATATTTAAAATGCGACCATCCTCATCATGATACAAGGCCGCAATAGGGCTACTATTAAAGAGACTGGCAAACATTTTTCTGGCTTTTCTTAGCTTTTTTTCTGCTTCCTTAGGTTTGGTGATATCACGAACATAAGCTATAAGTCTGGGTTTCCCTCCGATACGAACAATTTTAGTGGCAATTTCTGTAGGGAAGATAGTGCCATCTTTCTTTTTGCTTATCCGAGGTACGAAAATACCATTAGAGGTTCCCTTGTCGGTAATAACCTTAGGCAATTTCTTTGAAAACTCTTCGGGGACTAAGTCTGCTATAGTTAAGCCGATTATTTCTTCTTTAGCGTAACCATATATCTTTGCTCCGGCAGTATTACATTTAAGTATACGACCTTCTACTGTCTCTATAAGAATGCCATCAGCAGCTAACTCTACCAGAATTCGATATTTTTCCTCATTATCAGTTGATGCTTTTTCTATCTGCTGATGCCTAATTTCTGATTTTTCCAATTCGGTAATTTGCCGCTGTAATTTCATTAATTCATCTATTAACTGCCCTTTGGTTTTTTCTTTTTCTTCCATATATTCCACTTTATCCTTTTATGATCCTTTTAGGACTTAGAGTTTTTAGCCCTCTTCCTATCCTCATATAGAATTATATAATTAGCAGATTTTGTTGATATACTATTTATAGTATGGTTGTCCCCCAAAAAGTAAACAAACCTGTCCTCGACCTGATCGGGGAATAGTAAGGTAGGGGTCGGATTTATCCGACCCGCTTATTTACGGGTTCGATAAATCGAACCCCTACAAGATAATTATAACCAAAAAATCTTAATTTACTATAAAATTATCTGCAACGCATCAGATGTATAATCTATTAAAAATAATTTTAGCTTTTTGGGTTACACCCATATTATAATATTAAAAAATATTATTTACAATATTTTAAGGAAGCTATTGGCATTCATCATTTTCTTCCCGGCGGTTCTCTGTCCTACTCTTTTGACTATCTTTTTTGGGGTTACCGCTAGAGATAAAGGTCTAATTATTTTTTCGATTCTCTTATTATTCTTTATTTTCTTATTTTTATTATCTGGCCTTGATTAGCTTTTTGCAATTCCTGAGGTGAAATTTTAATCAGAGAATTTTCTGAACCGCCTCCGGAATAAACCATTTCTTTTTCCATTACTTTGGGGTCAATTAAAAAAGTAGCCGAATAACCAAAGGAGGGAACTCCGCCACAGATATAGTTGGTTTTTTCCAGAATCTCCGGCGGATTAGCCGTGCGGGGCGGTTCAATTTCCAGAGCTTTTCCTATTTTCTTTAAACTTACTCTATCTTCTCCCTTCACAATAGCCACAATTAAATTTCCCTGCTGATCTATTAGGCAGATATTTTTTACAAAATCTTCCGCTGAAGTATGAACAGATCTTGCGGCATCTTCTACTGAATGACAGGAAGTTGGGAAAGAAAGATACTCAGCTTGAAGATGATTATCTTGAATAAACTGCTTAATTTTTTCTTCGTAGGGGTTCATTTTTGTCTGGTCCGCTATTAATTTTGATTTCCAATCATTCATTTTTAGTTCTCCTTAAAAAATTATTTAATACCCATCTTGATTATAATGGTAATGGAAAGATTTTAATCATTTTTAGGAATAAATGTTTTACGTAGATGCTCTGATTTTTGCATTAAATTCTGAATATTCACTATTTTATCTTCTTCTATCTTTAGGGTTTTGGTAATATCTAAAATTTCCCAATTCTTTTCTAAAGCTAATAAAATTAAATCCATCTTTTCGTAAGAAATTCCCAGGGCTTCTTCATCATCAAGCCCAGGAACAAGATCAGGCGAAGGAGGTTTTTGAATAATTTTGGAAGGAATATTTAGATAGCAAGCTAATTCTCTTACCTGAGTTTTATATAAATTAAGAAGAGGCATAATATCCGAAGCATCATCACAGCCATGTTTAACAAAAAATCCAATTTTATATTCACTCTTATTGGCTGCCCCCACTACCAATCTATTTTCTAATTCGGCATAAAGATAAAGTAAGACCATCCGAAGACGATGTTTTATCCGATAATAGGCATTACTCTTTTCCAGATAACTTTTAAAGGCTTTATCTTTAAAACCTAAAAGACTAGCGGAAAAAGGTATTTCTCCGGTCTTTCTGGTATAAAATTGGTAGGATTCTTTAATTACCCTCCCCTTTAATCCTCCCCAGGTAGGTATTTTTTTAAAGGGAGATAAGGCATAAATCCCCATTCCTTGAAGATAAGGAGTAAGATCAATTAATTTGGTGGGGATGGATAAGGTTTGAGCCAAATCCTGGGCGTCTTTTAAATGTTCTTTTTTAGAATCCTGATCGGGCATAATTAAAGCTAAAACTTTTTGAGGGCTAAGTGCTCGCTGACCCAAGACCGCAACAACGCTGGAGTCAATCCCTCCACTTAGCCCTAAGATGAGCCCTTCTCTTTCTAATTTTTCGGTATATTCTCGGATAAAATTCTCTATAGAAAGAGATACTTTCTCAGGTTCAATCCTCATTTCAGCTTTCAATTCTTCCAAAAGAATATTATCGCTCATTCTCTTTAGTTACCGTTTTAAATATTTTTAATATTTTTTATTCGGTTTTATAATATTGGCTAATATTGGGTATAGTTTAAAAGTTCAATTTCACCTTCTATTCCTTCCTCTCCAAAGGTTTTACTTCTTAAAGGTAAGGCTAATTCCGGGTCAATAACCCATTCAACCAGCATTTTATCTTCCTCCTCGGGACTAAAAAGCTGGCAGACAAATCCTGATCTACCGGCAATCTCTTCCATGGCGGTTACCTTGATTATCCCTGCCCCAAAGAAGCTCATCTTTTCTCCTACCTTTAAATCCATCTGGCTAAAAAAGAAACCATAAGCAGGATTAATTACTAACATATTTAAGGATATTCCGTAAGCTCCCCATAACCCAAAAGCAGTCTCCTGGCCTAATTTATCTTTAGTTAAAGTCCCTTTAGTAGTATAAGAAACTTCATAGACTTCTGCGCCCTTCTGGGATTTCTCTGGATCTATTTTAATATCCAGGATATAGGTAATTTCTACTGGTTCCTCATTTTCATTCCAGATGATTTTGTATTCAAAACGCTCATTGCCCTTAAATTGATAAGGTTGCCACTTTTGAGCCCATCCTAACTGCCCTACTCCGAATAAAAATAATCCTATTATTAGTAGAATAATTAAAAATTTCTTAGTCGTACCTTTCATTTTGTTTTTTCTCCTTTTTTATTTCCTTTATATATATTTTTCCTTAGCCGGCTTTTTAAATCAGTCTATTATCTCTTCAATGTCCTAAGTAAAAGAACTTTAATCTGATGCGTGACATATTTTAATATTCGACAAAACTTTTAAAAATCCTTCTTTTTGAGAAAAAGTTTTTGATAAAAAGATTAGTATAAGGATAATTACTAAATATAAATAACCTTCGTCTACACTATTGGTCAAAGAGAAGGATATCTTTTCTTTGTTTTGATAAATTATTTAATTTTTCATTAAAACCTGATTTGGAAAATAAAATAAAATATTTTTGAGCAGCATAAAAAAAATTGTTAGCCTTTCTTTCTAATTCATTTAACTCATTTAGACCGACTTTTTTATTCCTCCATTTACATTCACCAAAGATAAAAGATTGCTTTTCATCATAAGCTACAATATCAATCTCTTCTTCGTTATTCCACCAACGCCCAATATTACTAGCTTTAAAAGGAAGCATATTTTTTCTATTTAGATTTTTTATTCTTTGTAAACAAATATCCTCAAAAACAAATCCGGTAAAACTATCCAAAGAAGGTTTTATTTTTTCTTGCCAAACATAATTAAAGTCTCCCTCTTCAAGGTAACTCATATTAGGTAAAATATATCTAAACCAAAAGCGGAAGAAAGGATCGTTAAGGAGATAAATACCTTTTCTTGATTTGTGAGGTTTATCTTCGGTAATCGGAATTTCTCTTCTTACTATATGTAATTCTCTAAGGACACTAAGATATTTATTTACTTTATGTCGCTCACTAATCCCAGTTTCCAGTACTATTTCATTTAGTCGTGTCCTACCAAAGGCAATGGCTCTTAAAATAGAGAAATAGGTAGACGGCTCATGCAATTCTTCTATTAATAAAAAACGAGGTTCGCTAAAAAGAAAACCATTTTTATTTAAAATTTCCTCTTTTACATTTTGTTCTATAGTTTTTTTATCATTAAATCGTTGGAGATATGCAGGTGTACCTCCAAGTACAGTATATGCGAGCATTCTATCCTCTTCAGAATAGTCAGGGAAAAAGAACTTAAGGTCTTCAAAAGATAATGGGTTTAAGGCAACCTGTCCAGTACGTCTGCCAAATAAAGGGCTTTTACTTCCTAAAATTTCTTTTTCCATAAAGCTCATATAAGAGCCACATAAAATAAGAAAAATATTACTTTCTTTTGCTTTTTCATCCCAGATTTTTTGCAAAATAGAAGGAAGGGCTGGATTGCTTATACATAAATAAGGAAATTCATCAATAATAACCAAAGGTATTTTCGGAATTAAATGGTCAAAGATATATCTTAATAAAGCTTCCCATGAACTAAAGGGCTGGGTTTGTAAAAATGATTCTCTGGTTAACTGAAATATTTTTTCACTAAATTGTTTTAACTGTTCTTGTTCAGAAGATAGATCTGAAGAAAAAAAGAGGTGTTTTTTATTTTTAGAAAATTGTCTGAGTAATTCAGTCTTACCAATTCTTCTACGACCATACATAATTACAAAGCGGGCATCCTGTTTCTTATGTAATTTTTCTAAGTAATTTAATTCCTCAATTCTATTGACAAACATATTAGCCTCCATATAGTATACTTTAAAGTATTATACTTATAAGTATACTATATATTATAAATAAGTCAATAAGGAGGTAAGAGAAGATCTAGATAAAAGTGTGAAACTTTCAAGTAGGTTCGAGTACATTTCTACTTGAGGCATCGTATAGCTTTCAAGTACATTTTTATGTAAGGCATTAAGTTAAAATATCAGTATGTATAAGTTACTATAATTCTTTTTTGCTGTTAGAACTGCCAGAACTCTTTAAACTACCAAATGTTGAGACCTGGCCACTTATACTTATATTTATTATATATTATAGCAAAATGGCAACATTGATTTTTCCTGTTTCTCCCAATTTATTGGTTACTGGCTGGCATTTAGTTCTAAAAAGACAGGCAATCCTACCGGGTACCCTCGAATTATATTCGCTTAAAGCGTAATAATTTGCCTGGCCTTTAGCAATTATCAAATCGGCAGTCCGGAGAGCATTTTTTAATTCACAAGACATTTCATTAACAGTTCAATTGGGTAAGCACGCGTCAATTACTCTCCTTTAAGGGCCATAAGTACTCACTCCACATAAAAATAAACTCTATAACAAATAGAGCTGCAATGTTAGTCTTAGAGATGGGAACTAAAATTTGTAGGAAATAACGCATAGGACTTGCCCCATCTACCCGGGCAGCATCGGGAAGATCTTTGGGTATAGTCAGGTAGAACTGCCGATTTGACATAGACTATTACCTCATCGCGAATAAATAGCTTTATAGACTTACTATTTTCCAAGAGCGAAGGAATTTGACAGCCCGATCAGTGAAGTCAGTAAAAAGTCCATCTACGTCGTAAATAATATAAAACTGGTAGAGTTCCTCCTCAAGGGTCCGATATTGATCTGGCAGTGAGTCAGCTCGGAAGGCGTACGGATGAACTATTAGCCCTCGTTCATGAGCCCAACGCACAAAATCAGGGTTAGCCTCTATGCGAACCTTGTCGGGACCAATCCCATTAGCATAAGTCGCGATTTCGTCAAGCCCCGCTTCTGTAACCATCTGATCGTAAGTCTCGCCACTTCCACCTATGAGTTGGACAAGCAATAGATCTGTTCCCAGTTCGAAGCGGAGCTTCTTAAGGGATTCAGCCTCGAAACACTGGACGTACACTTTTGCATCTGGGCCTTTGTACCCGTATAGGTTCAGAATTCTAAGCAAAGCCTCCTCTATTGGTATTGGTAAGCCTTGCTTTGCATGCCAGTTCGGCTGTTTGATTTCGGGATAAATCCCTACGTCACGACCAGTGCTCTTGTTAAGACCTTGTATTAGTTCAATCATCTCAGTTAAAGTAGGTACCTCAAACTTGGAGAGGACTAGCGGAAACCGACCCGGGAAATAGGGTGTACCCTCTTTTCTGGTTCTCTCGTGCACTCTGAGCTGTTTGATCTCGGCAAGCGTGAAGTCCGCAACGTACCAACGCCTATCCTCCCGAGCGCGATCAGGAAAAACTTCTTTGTTTGATTCATCTTCAAATTAATCCTTAAATTATAACTCCTTAATAACTATAAAATTTATTAACCGATATACAGTTATTAATTCCACCTATCACCTCACTTTTTTTGTATCATAGCGTAGAGTAGTCGCTTATATAAAGGTTACTATTTTTAAAAGCAAGGAAATTGGGCAAGCTGGATAAAATCTTTAAATGTCTGGTTAAATAATATTACAATTTTATTATAGCACTTACTTAAAGATTAATCTATCTCACTCTTCTTTTTTCTTCTAATTACCCCACTAAAGTTTACACTAACGAGTTATCCACACTATTAACAATTATCAACTCCCACTCTTTACTCCCCCTATCAGAAAAAAATGGGATGTGTCCCTATTTAAAAACTCCCCAATTTCAGGTGTTTTATTTACAAATTTATTCCTTTAGGATAATATAATAAAAAATAAGCAAATTTCTCGAGAAAAATATTCCTAAAAATTTGGTTACGCTTAATTTATCTTAGTTTACAAAACTATTAAAATATAAAAAGGGAGAGAATAGGATGATGGAAAGATCAAGATTTAGTCTAAATAGAATAATCTACCCGGATTTGAACTTAGAAGATTTCTTTAAATTTACCGCAGATTTAGGTCTGAATAAGGTCGAATTACGAAACGACCTCCCGGGGAAAGGAGTAATTGATACTTATTCTCCAGAAGAAATTAAAGATTTATTAAAAAAATATGGCATAGAGATACTTACTATTAACGCCCTACAAAAATTTAATCTGGGTGTAGTATTGCAGCAAGCAATAAAAGAATTAAAAGAATTAATTAATCTGTCTTTGTCTATAGGGTGCAAAGCAATCGTACTATGTCCCAATAACGAGGTTAATGACCGAAGGAATTCAAAAGAGTTTTTTAAAGAAACTGTAGGAGCATTAAAATCATTCGCTCCGTTATTTGAAGAAAGTAATTTGTGGGGTTATGTGGAACCTCTGGGATTCAAAGAAAGCTCACTTTGCTCATTAGTTACAGCTATGAACGCTATAAAAGAGGCAGGTTGTCCTAACTACAAAATTGTCCATGATACTTTCCATCACTACATCGGTCCTGATACATTTGATATAATAGAAAATAAATATAACCTTTCTTATACCGGATTGGTGCATATCTCTGGAGTAGAAAGTGTTATTCCAACTGAACAATATAGAGACAATCACCGTATTTTAGTATCCGTCCAGGATAGACTTAAAAGCAAGGAACAGATAGAATTACTAATTAAACTGGGTTATAATGGGGATATCTCCCTTGAACCTTTTGCTAAAGAAGTACAAAAGATGGAGATTGAAGAGATAAAATCGGCTATTGATAAGAGTATAGAATATATTGTTAAATAATAAATGTTTTCTATATTTTTATAAAAATTTAAACCGGGAGAAAAAACAATATGTTTTTTATTCTAATGGGCTTGATTGGTGGGTTAGCTTTATTCTTATATGGAATGCAGATTACCAGTGAAGGCTTAAAAAATACCTTTGGTAATAAGTTAAAACAAATCTTAAGCACTCTATCTAAAAATAAATTAATCGCCTTATTTGCCGGTATTATCCTAACCTTTACTATCCAGAGCAGCACCGCTGCCTCTACTCTATTGGTAAGTCTGGTAAATACTGGAATTATGAGCTTAAGTCAGACGCTCAGTATTTTGCTGGGAACCAGTATGGGCACAACTATAGCAACCCAAATAATTGCCTTTAGGATATCTGATTATGCTCTCTTAATAATTGTTCTTGGATTTGCTTTAAAACTTTTAGGGAAAAAGAGGAAACAAAGATTTATTGGGAATATCTTGTTAGGTATAGGTTTCATTTTTTTAGGAATGAAAGTGATGTCAGAATCAGTCTCTCCTCTCAAAGACCAGGCCCTTTTTAAAGAAATATTAACCAATTTAGAACATTTTCCTTTATTGGCTCTGCTCGCTTCTACTCTACTTACCAGTCTAATCCAGAGCAGTACCGCCACTATGGGCTTAACCATTTCCCTTGCTATGCAAGGGCTCATCTCTCTTAATCTAGCTATTCCTATTATTTTAGGTTCACATTTAGGCTCCTGCTCTACCGTCCTCTTCGCTGGCATCGGAGCTACCAGGAGTGCAAAAAGGGTTATTTGGGCTAATTTATTATTTAAACTAGGAGGAGTTATTATATTTTTCCTGCTCACTACCCCAATAATTTATCTGATGCAAAAGACTTCTATAAATCTACCTCGACAGATTGCCAATGCTCATGCCTTAATTATTGTGGGCAATGCCCTAATTTTTCTACCCTTTACTGAAGGATTCGCCAAACTTTTAGAAAAAATTATTCCCAGGACCGAGGAAGTAGATTCTTTACAAAAACCAAAATTTTTAGATGCCAGTGCCCTTAAAACTCCTGAAATTGCCTTTTATCTTGCCAGTAAAGAGATATTGCGCATTTCTAACACTGTTGAAGAGATGGTATTAGGCATTATGCAAGTTTTCCTTAATAATGATGAAAAATTACTGGACAAGGTTGGCCAGCAAGATATGATTGTAGATAACCTTTCTCGAGAGATAACCAGATATCTGACTAAAATAAGCTTTGAAACCCTTTCTAAGGAACATTCTCAAGAAGTATTTAGACTATTGTATGTGGTTGACGACCTTGAGAATATCGGGGACTTGATTGATAAAAATTTGATTCCTTTGGTAGAAAAAAAGATCGATCATAGTCTTATATTTTCTGAGAAAGGGTTAGAAGAGATTAAAAAGATGCATCAAAAAATATATAATAATCTTCGCTGCGCCATAGGTGCTTTTGCTCTCCAAGACCGAAGGATGGCACAAAAAGTAGTTGACCAAAAGGAAGCTATTGATGCTTTGGAAATAAACTTACGCAAAACTCATATTAATCGACTAAATATTGGAGTAGAGCTCTCTCAAAAGACCAGTGGTGTGCATCTTGATTTAATTAATATCCTTAAAAGAATAAATGACCATTCTTTCTCTATTGCTCGGGCAGTTTTGGGGAATTTATAAATTATAGCTAGTGAGGTAAAAAGATGCTTAATATAATTACTATCGGACCACATCCTGATGATGTGGAATTGGGGATGGGGGGTTCTATATTAAAATTTACCAAAGCTGGCCATCACGTTACTATCGTAGATTTAACTGATGGTGAGCCTACCCCTCGAGGCAATCCCGAGACAAGAAAAAAAGAGAGTGTTAAATCAAGCAGACTATTGGGTATAGAAGAAAGAATCACTCTTGATTTTCCCAATCGATATCTCCGGGATGAAATAGAAACTCGTCAGGAATTAGCTGAAATTATCAGAAGGCTTCATCCTGATATTATCTTTGTTCCTTATTGGATAGATGCTCATCCTGATCATATCGCTGCCTCAAAAATAGGTGATGCTGCTCGTTTTTATGGAAAATTTACCAAAACAGAGATGAAGGGAAAACCCTTTTATGTGGGAAAAATATATTATTATGTTGCTTCTCATCTAAGAATATGCTTCAAACCTTCGTTTGTTATGGATATAAGCAATGAGATGGAGATGAAGATAGAAGCTATAAGATGCTATGAATCTCAATTTGGGCCTCCTCCTGAAGGTCACCAAATATTTGAATGGATTTTAAATACTAACCGTTACTGGGGAAACCTTATTGGCAAAGATTTTGCTGAACCATTTATCTGTCGGGAGGAGATTGGCATTAAAGATATCGAGGCACTTTTGTAAATGAAAAATTAACCCCCTCCGATAATCGGAAATAGTTTAATTTTGCAAGATTTTCTAATAAAATAATCTTCTTTTACGAGTGAAT
>Ga0315281_10014995_pt1 | contig 10411 bp, 9 predicted proteins | sample YL17G07_0_MG_FD_204540 | JGI IMG/M metagenome (GOLD analysis project Ga0315281, IMG submission 204540) | Sediment microbial communities from Yellowstone Lake, YNP, Wyoming, USA - YL17G07_0 | ecosystem: Environmental > Aquatic > Freshwater > Lake > Sediment | place: USA: Wyoming | collected...
GCGGTGATGGAACAGTGCTCGGACCTGCCGAGCAGCAGGATCTCGTCGCCGACGTCCACGCCAGGAATGTCAGTGACGTCGAGCAGCGTCAAGTCCATGCTGATGTTGCCGACGATGCGGGCGTAGCGGTCGCGGACGATGGCGCAGCCGCGGTTCGAGAGCGCGCGGCTCAACCCGTCGGCGTAGCCCACCGGCACGGTCGCGATGCGCGACAGACGGCGCGTATGAAAGGCGCCGCCGTAACCCAACGGCGTGCCGCTCGGCACGTCCTTGAGATAGACCACGCGCGACTTGAACGTGAGCACAGGCTCGAAGGCTTCCGCCTGCGACGCCTCCCGGCCCGGCGGGCTGATGAGCGGCAGGCAGTAGCCGAACAGCAGCGCGCCCACGCGAACCAAATTCTCCGGGAAGTCGAGCCCCGCGAGTAACGCGGCGCTGTTTGAGACATGCACCCACTCCGGCTTGACACCGGCGTCTCGCAGTTCGTCGAGCGCCTTGCGAAAGCGGGCCGACTGATCCAGGGTCTGCGTTGCGATCAAGTCTTCCGCCGAGGCGAGGTGCGTGAAGAACCCTGTCAACCGCAGGCCTTCGAGCTCCCGATAGTGCCGCACGAACGACGCCAGGCGGTCCGGCGGCAATCCCAGCCGCCCAATGCCCGTATCCACCTTGAGGTGGAAGTCGATGGGCTGGCCAGAGCGGCGCGCGCACTGGGCGTAGGTATCCAAGCGGGCCGTGGAAGAGACAGAAGGCGTCAGGCGATATTCGACCAGATGCGCCGGGTCGCTCATGTAGAGCCCGCCGAGCAGCAGGATGGGCTGCATGATGCCCGCGGCGCGCAACTCCAGGGCTTCCTCGACCGTGGCCACGCCAAACCACTCCACGCCGCAGCCGGCCAGGCACTTCGCCACCGGCACGGCGCCATGACCGTAGGCGTCGGCTTTCACCACGGCCATGACTCGCCGTGGTGAGCGCGAACTGGCCAGCGCGCGCACGCGCTCGCAGTTCCGACGCAGCTTGGAAAGGGAGATCTCAACCCAGGTAGGACGCAGGAGTTTGTCGGCGGGGTTGTTCACTGCATCTCGTTAGGCAATCTTCCGGTACGCCCCCAAGGCCCTCGAGGAAAGCGGGCCCGGTGCACCACGAGAACCGCTCAAACCAGCGGTTCGGGCTCCGGCGCCGGCTCGCGCGCTATATTCTCAAAGCGGACGTGGACCCTCTGGAAAACCACCGGCACTTCCCCGGTCGGTCCGTTGCGCTGCTTGCCGATGATCAACCTGGTCTCGACGCCGTGCCTGTCCATCTCGGTCTCAGCCTCTTCCGCCGTGCGCTTCTCGCGGAAGATGAAGATGACCACGTCCGCGTCCTGCTCGATGGAGCCGGATTCACGCAAGTCGGAGAGCTGGGGGCGCTGCCCGGGCCGCATCTCCGGCGCTCGGCTCAACTGCGAGAGTGCCAGGACCGGCACGCGCAGCTCCTTGGCAATGCTCTTGAGGCTGCGGGAGAGGAAGCTGACCTCCTGCGTGCGGTTTTCAAATCGGCCGTGCCCGGTCACCAGTTGCAGGTAATCGACGATCAGCAGGTCGAGTCCCTTTTCCGCTTTCAGGCGTCGCGCCTTCGCGCGAATCTGCATGATGCTCAGCGCCGGAGTGTCATCAATGAACAGCGGCGCCTCCGCCAGCCGGCCCAGCGCCTGCGTCATCTTGTTCCAGTCCTCACGGCTGGAGAATCCGGTGCGCAGCTTGTGGCTGTCAATGCGCGCCTCGGAGCAGAGCAACCGAATAAGGAGCGACTCCTTGCTCATCTCCAGCGAAAACACCCCGACCACGCTCCCATTCTTAGCGGCATTCGCCGCGATGTTGAGAGCCAGGGCGGTCTTGCCCAGCGAGGGCCGGGAAGCAACGATGATCAGCTCACCGGGCTGAAGTCCCGAGGTGAGGTTGTCGAGATCCACGAAACCGGTCTCCACGCCCGTCACCCGCTGGCCGCGGTCGAAGAGCACGTCGATGGTGCCGAAGCTCGACTTGACGATGTCCCGCACGCCCAGAAATCCGGATCTCACCTTCTGCTCGGCGATTTCGAAGACCTGGCTTTGCGCCAAGTCGATCAGGGTTTCCGGATCATCCGTGGCCTCCAGGCAGCGGGCGATGACGTTGTTGGAGGCGTTGATGAGGCGCCGGACCAGCGCCTTCTCCCGCACGATGCGCGAATACTCCTCCACGCTGGCGGTGCTGCCTACCGGCACGCCGTCGGTGAGCGCCGCGAGGTATCCGGCCCCGCCCACTTTCTCCAACAGCCCTTCCTTCGAGAGTTCCTCGGAAAGCGTCACCAGGTCGATAGTGCGGCTTTTCTCGGAAATCTCCAGCATCTTCTCGAAGGTCACGCGGTGGGATTCCGAAAAGAAGTCGTCCTTGCTGAGCGTCTCCAAGGCGACGTTGAGTGCCCCGTTATCCAGGAGGATGGAGCCCAAGACAGCGCGCTCTGCTTCCAGGTTGTGGGGAAAAGCTCGTTCGCTGACGGCGCTCATGGGCATGGGAGGAAAGACATCCCTGAGGTTTCAAATCTCTTGTGGAGGGTGATTATAACAGTTGCACGACGACCCGCCGGGGAATTTTTCTCCGGCCCGAGCGGCGTCTGCGTCGCAGCTTGACATCGCGAAGCACGCCCCGCCCGCTGTCGCTCACCCGCGACTACCCCGCCGCGGGCGCTTCGGCTTCCACCTCCGCTTCCACCTTCACCTTGATGGTGGCGGTCACGTCGCGGTGGAGTCTGATTGCGACATCGTATTCGCCCAGGAGCTTGAGAGGCGGATCGAGCGGGATCTTGCGCCGGTCGATCGTGAAGCCCTTGGCGGCGAGTCCCTCGGCCACGTCCATCGCGGTAACCGAGCCAAACAGTTGGGCCTGCTCGCCGGCCTTGCGCGCGAACACGAGGCTAACGTCCGCCAGCAGTTTCGCCAGTTCTTCGGCGTCGGCCTTCTCGCGAGCGGTCAGCTTGAGGAATCTCACCCGCTGTTGCTCCACCCATTTCCGGTTCTGCGCCGTGGCCCTGACGGCGAGCTTTTTGGGCAGCAGGTAGTTGCGGCCGTACCCATCGGCCACATTCACCATCTGCCCGCGCGTTCCCAGCTTATCGACATCGTGCAAGAGAATGACTTCCATTCGCAAACTCCGTAAGGGCAATTGTCAGATGCCGCGGCGCACCGTGCTCAGCTCTCACCCCGCGCCACGGTCCGGCCTCACTCCCCGCCGGGGAGCGGGCCAGCTAGAATGCCGCCGCAAAAGGCAGCAGGGCGATGTTCCGCGCCCGTTTGATGGCTACCGTCAAGGCGCGCTGATGCACCGAGCACGTGCCGGTGAGTCGCCGGGGGAGGATCTTGCCCCGTTCCGCGACGAACTGGCCAATCAACTTCACGTCCTTGAAATCAATCACGTCGATCTTCTCGGTGCAGAACTTGCACACCTTGCGACGCCGAAAGTACTGCTTCCGACCGGTCGGCGCGCCGCCTTCTCTTCTGGCGGGGCGCTCCGCCTGCCCCGTCCCTGTTCTCGGTTCTGCCATGCTGGTTACTCCTTCATGCTTGAGCTGCTTCCGCCGTAGCCGGCCCGGCCGGTGGGGCGGCGGGCTTGGAACGCGGCCGCCGAGCTTCCTGCTTCGCCCGCAGGGCCTTGAACTTCTCCGCGCGTTTCAGTTCCTCATCCACCCGCACACTGAGAAACTTCAGCACCGAGTCGGTCACCTTCAGGCGCCGCTCGAATTCCTTCACCGTGTCCCCACTGCCTTCCAGGGAGAAGAGCACGTAGAAACCTTCGCGCTGGCCGCCAATCCGGTAAGCAAGCCGGCGGCGTCCCATCTTCTCCGTCTTCTCCAATTTCCCACCCGTGCCGGTCACCACGCCTTCCATCTGGGTGATGAGCTTGTCCACGTCTTCTTCGGGGACATCCGGCCTGACCACAAAAATGATCTCATATTTGCGCATGCATCCTCACGACTGGGGCGAGAGGGACCGCCGGTTGTGGCGGTTCATCGCCCTGGATATACCTTCCTTCAAAATAACCTTCACGGCTTCGCTGGCCTGGTCGAGCATCTCGGCCACCACTGCGAGGTCAGCCTTGCGAAACGGGGCCAGCACGTAGGAAACCAGGTCCTCGATGGGACGTTCCGGCATGACCCCCATCCGCACGCGCCCGAATTCGTCCGCCTGAAGCGCGCCGATGATGGACTTCAGCCCGTTGTGACTGCCGGCGCTCCCGCGCGGGCGGATGCGCAACAACCCCAAGGGCAAGTCCACGTCATCCACCAGCACGATCAGGTCTCGCACCGGCAGGTCGTACCGTTCGAGCAACCGGGCCACGGCCATGCCGCTCAGGTTCATGAACGTCTGGGGCTTGGCCAGCACAATCGGCTGCCCTTCCAGTTCGGTGGACGCCGTCAAGGCCCGGGCCTCGTGCTGCGCGATCTCCACGCCGCAACTCTCGGCCAACTGATCCACCGCCATGAACCCCAGATTGTGCGGCGTCAGATGGTACTGGTAGCCGGGGTTGCCGAGACCCACAATGAGCTTCACGCCGCCCCTTCCACCGCTCCGCAAGCCAGACCGCCGTGGGGCTCCTTACGACTCTTTCTCCTTCTCTTTCTTGCCCTCGGCGGCTTCTGCTTCGGCCTCTTCCTCCACCTTGCCCTTGCGTATCACTTCGGGTTCGGCGGGCACCGCCTCGACAACTTCGGCGGCGGGTTTCTCCTCCTCCGCCTTCAACGCCACGACGTGCGCCACCACGCGCGCCGGATCGGTGAGCACTTTGACCTTCTCCCCTATCGGCAGATGCTCCACGCGCAGGTTGCGCCCGATCATCAATTCAGTCACATCCACGGTGATGTGGTCCGGGATGTCGTCGGGGAGGCACTCCACCTCCACCTCGCGCAGCACGAACTCGAAAATGCCACCCTGCACCTTCACGCCCTGCGCCTCGCCCGTAACGTGGATGGGGACCTTCAGCTTCAACCTGGCATCCCGGGCTACCCGCACCATATCGACGTGCAGCAGGTCACCGCGGGTCGGGTCCACTTGCCATTCGCGCAGCATCACCCGCGCCGGGGCTTTGCCCCGGATGTCCAGCGTGAAGATGGCGTTGTGGCCGGACTCCGAATGGAGGACTTCCGAGATCTTCCGGGGGTTAACCGTGATAGGGATGGCCGGTCCGCCTCCTCCATAGACCACCGCGGGAATGCGGCCCGCGTGTCGCAGCCGCCGGGCAGCGTTCTTGCCGAAATCCTCGCGCGGCTCAGCCTCAACGTTCAAAACTTGGGTCATACCTTTTCACTCCTCGAAACCTTGAGCCCTACCAACTGGGGAAGGCCCTCCCTCCCCGACTCAGATAAAGAGCTTGCTCACCGAAGTCTCCTCGTGGATGGAGTGGATGGCGTCGGCCAGCAACTTGCCCACACTCAGAACCTTAATCCGGGGACATTTCTCGCCCTCGGGCGAAAGCGGGATGGAATTGGTGGTCACGACCTGCTCCAGGCGCGAGTCACGAATCTTGCTAATCGCGTCGCCGGCGAAGACCCCGTGCGTGCAGCAGGCGTAAACCTTTTCGGCGCCTTTATCGAACAAGGCGTTCGCACCCCGCACCAGCGTCCCCCCGGTGTCGATCATGTCATCACTGATGAGGCAGATCTTGCCGGAAACGTCGCCGATGACGTTCATCATTTCAACGACGTCCGCGTCTTCCCGCCGTTTGTCGATGATGGCCAAGGGCGCCTTCAACCTTTTCGCAAACGCCCGCGCCCGCTCCACGCCTCCCGTGTCCGGAGAGACCACCACCAGGTTTCTGAGCCTCAGCTTGCGGAAATAGTCCACCGTCACCGGCGTGGCATAGAGGTGGTCCACAGGGATGTTGAAGTAGCCTTGAATCTGGCCGGCGTGCAGATCGAGCGCCAGGACGCGGTCGGCGCCCGCGGAAGTCAGCAGGTCCGCCACCAGCTTGGACGAGATCGGAACCCGCGGCCGGTCCTTCCGGTCCTGCCGCGCGTATCCATAGTACGGGATCACCGCTGTGATCCTCTCCGCCGAGGCCCGGCGAAACGCGTCCAACATGATCAGGAGTTCCATCAAGCTGTCGTTCACCGGATGGCAGGTGGGTTGGATCACAAAGACATCCGCCCCCCGCACATTCTCCTGGATCTGGATGCGAACCTCACCATCTGGAAAGCGTCCCACGAACGCCCGGCCCAGGGGCACGCCCAGATGCTCGCAGATCTCCCGGGTCAGCGCCGGGTGGGCATTGCCGGAGAATACTTTGAGCGGGTGCCAGTTCCTCTCCGTCATCGTCGTGTCCTCACGATCCGGGGTTCAATCTCCCGCCTCGCTAGCTGGCTGGGAGGCCTGGACTCGAACCAGGGTTCCATGCTCCAAAGGCATGTGTCCTACCACTGGACGACCTCCCAGCGAAAGACAAGTAACCAGTGACGCGTGACAAGTGATGAGCCAGTCCGTTCTCGTCACTCGTTACTCGGCACCGCTCCTCAACAGCCGGCGCTGATACTCCCGCCGGGAAAGCGTCCGCGTCCGGAACGTCTGCCATCCCACCGGGACGACCTGCGTGGCACGAGCCAGTTGTTGGGCGGAGTCAAAAAGGGCAAAAACGGCTGAACCGCTGCCCGTCAAGGAGGCTGTTTCGGCTCCGGCCCGGACGAGTTGGCGTTTCAAACGCGCCAACTCTGGCCACCTCGCGAAAACGACTCGCTCAAAGTCGTTTTCGGCCGGTTCCCCTTGCTCCAGGGAAGACGGTGGCCGCGCGCCCAGATCTTTTATCTTAGGAGCTTTGCACGATTCTGTCAACCGTCGGCTCGCATAGCGCCCCGCCTCGTGATATGCCTGCGCGGTGGAAACGCTGAAGCCGGGGAACACGATGAGGCAGTGCCGCCGCGGGAAATCCGGGAGCGGATAGATTTCCTCGCCGCGCCCGATCCCGAGGGCGCGCCCGCCCCAGAGGAAAAAGGGAACGTCCGAGCCGAGGCGTGCCGCCAACCGGAATCGTTCGGCGGGTTCTGTTCGGTCGCCCGTCAGGCGTTCCAGTCCGAGCAGCGTAGCCGCGGCGTCACTGCTGGCGCCTCCCAGGCCCGCGCCGGCTGGGATCCGCTTCGCCAGGAGGACGCGAATGGCGCCGTGAAATCCTCGGGCGCGCTTCCAGCTTTCGCAGGCCCGATAGACCAGGTTGCCGCGTCCCCCGGGAATCGTGGCGTCATTGCACTCCACGACGATCCCCCCGCGCCCGCGCGCAAGGAAAATCTCCAGGCGGTCGCAGAGTCCCACCGTTTGAAAGACCGTGCGGATTTCGTGGTAACCGTCGGGCCGTTTCCCGACAATCTTCAGGCCGAGATTGATCTTGGCAAAGGCGCGGAGTCGGATGCTCGGTTTCAAAGTTGTAGCGAAAGGAATCGCACTCCGGAGAGGTTCGCGGCCCAGGGCTGCCTCAGCGCTGGGCGGTTCTTTCTTGGGCTAGATGCAGCTTGAGTTCGTCGAGCCGCTTTTGCAGCTTGGCAGCCTGTTCAGCGTCAAAGTCGCTGCTCAGGGCGGCAGGCCATTCTTTGAGCGCGCGTTCCCACGCCGCCTGGGCTTGATGCTCCTTGCCCATCCGCAAATAGACATGGCCCAGGTGCTCCTGGATCGTCGGATCGCTCGAGATCAGACGCGCCGCTTTCTCCAGATGGGACTCGGCCAGGTCATAACGGCTCATCTTGAAATACGCCCATCCCAGGCTGTCCAGGTAAGCGCCGTTGTTGGGTTCGAGTTCGAGCGCCTTCTGGATATACTTTACCGACTCTTCCAGGCGCACGCCCCGGTCGGCCAGCATATAGCCCAAGTAGTTGGCCGCGGCCGCGTTCAGCGGGTTGGCCATCAACACCTTCTTGAACTGCTCTTCCGCCAGGTCGTACTTCTTCTGCCGTTCGTAAATCGAGCCGAGCATGAAGTACGGATACTCCTGGTCGTCCGGCTTCGGGCTCAGGGCCAGTGCCTGGCGAGCCGCGGCTTCCGCCTCCGCGAAGCGCTTGGCCTGGGAATAGATCTGGGCCATGGCCAGATGGACTTCTCGGTCGGCGGGCGTGTTGTTGAGCAGGGCGCGCAGTTGCTCGACGGCCTCCTCCAGGCGCCCACGCTCGCCCAAGAGTGAGGCGCGCACCAGGCGGAGCGGCCGGTCCTCGGGAAACTTTTGGACTGCCACCTCGGCTTCCTCCAGCGCCTTCTGCGGCTGCCGACTCAGGCGGAGGGTCTCAACCGTCAGCGACGCACTCCGCGCCGCGTGTTCTTTGCCCAGGGTCACAACTTGCCGGAAGACGTCCAGGGCCTGGTCAAACTTCTCTTGTGAACGATAGATCAGCCCGAGGCGTTCGAGAAAAACGGCCCGGTTGCTGGCTTCCCCGACCGTGTATTGGCCCTCCGGCCTCTCGGACTGCTTGAGCAATTCCTGGAGTATCTGTATGGCCTTGTCTTCATTGCCCTGGAGGTCCTCCAAGAGAGCCAACTGATACGGAACCTCGAGGCTGTCGGGCATCAGGCTCCGGGCACGCTCCAGTTCCTGCCGAGCCTGCTCAAACCGTCCTTCCTGCCGGTCGAGCTGCCCCAGGCGCAAGTAGGTCGCGCCGTCGTCCGGCTCCGCCTGGAGGACCTTCTGCAACTCCGTCCGGGCCTCGGCCATCTTCCCGCCGCCCATCAGCGCTTCCGCGTAGGCGCGACGGATCTCCTGATTCTCCGCATCCTGGGCCAGGGCCTTTTGATACATCGCCACAGAATCGTCGAAATCGCGCGCCTGCATGTAGGCAAATCCGAGCATCGCCTGGAGCCCTGCATCCATCTCGCTCTCGGGAATCTTCTTGAGTAGCTCGATCGCCTGATCGTAGTCGCCGTGGTCAAAATAGAGCTGCGCCAGACTGGTTCGCGCGTTCCTGGAATCCGGTTCGGTGTTGAGGACCCGCTTGAGGACTTCCTCCGCCTTGCCGCTCTGGTTGTCCAGCCGATAGAGGCGGCCCAGGACCAGGAGGTTTTCTGTGTCGTCGGGGAGCAAACGAGCCAAGGCTTCGAAGTGCTCAATGGCCTTGTGCAGACTTTCCTTGGCGACTTTGTCGGGTTGAGGGTCGCCCAGGTTACGCCAGTAAAGATTGGCCAGCAAGCGGTGGGCATCAACCTGATCGGGATTGATCTTGAGGACGGCCTCGGCAGCACGGACCGCGTCGGCAATGCGGCCCATGCGCCAGTACAGCTCTGCCAGCTCTACCCGCAGGAACAACGACTCGGGGTCGGCCTCCATCGCCTTCTTGTACTCGGCAATCGCCCGCTCAACAAAATCGCCCCGGTTGTTGATTCCCGCCAGTTCCCGGTACCGGCGGGCCAGCATGTAATGGTAGTAGGACCGCGCATGGTCCGGCACGGCAGCCGAAGCCGCCGCTTGTTCCGTGCCCTTAGGCGGAGCCGTCGGCGCGGAACTCTGGGCACACAACCCACCCGCGACCCCAAACAAAAAAAGGCTGATTCCAGCCGCGATCCTCGTGCCCAGTGTTCGCATGATCCTCTCTGCCCTGTCTGTCTCTACGAAAAAGTATGGCACAGGGGGTAGAACCTGTCAAAGGTGCGCCCAGGTCAGCAACTGAGGCGCTTCCCTCCCCGACGCCTGATTCCCTAACCCGCGCACTTCACCGCGGCCTTACCCAGGAACTCCGCGGTGTCACCCAATTCTTCTTCGACGCGCAGCAACTGGTTGTACTTGGCGATGCGGTCGGAACGACTCGCTGAGCCGGTCTTGATCTGCCCCGTGCCCATACCGACGGTGAAATCGGCGATGAAGGCGTCTTCGGTTTCACCCGACCGATGCGAGACCACCGCCGTGTAGCCGTGGCGGCGAGCCAGTTCAATCGCTGCGACGGTTTCCGTCACCGTGCCGATCTGGTTCAGCTTGATGAGGATGGAGTTCGCCACGCCCTCCTCAATTCCGCGCTGCAGCCGCTCGGTACTGGTCACGAAAAGGTCGTCGCCGACCAACTGGATCTTGCTCCCCAATTCCTTCGTCAGGATGCTCCAGCCTTCCCAGTCATCCTGGGCCAGCCCGTCCTCAATCGAAATGATGGGATACTGCCGCGCCCAGTCGGCGTAGAGCTGGACCATTTCCTCGGAAGATTTCCGGGATTTGTCCGACTTATAGAAGACGTACTTGCCGTCCTGGTACATCTCGCTCGCCGCCGGATCGAGCGTCAGGCAGATGTCGTGCCCGGGTGAATAGCCGGCCTTATCGATGGCTTCCAAGATCAACTCCACGGCTTCGACGTTCGATTTCAATGCCGGCGCAAATCCGCCCTCGTCGCCCACGGAAGTGTTGTAGCCACTGTCTTTCAGAACCTTCTTCAGCGTGTGGAACGTTTCCAC